>Ga0310694_10004795_pt1 | contig 13017 bp, 7 predicted proteins | sample 174DNAGHGhighgp2_FD_203884 | JGI IMG/M metagenome (GOLD analysis project Ga0310694, IMG submission 203884) | Sheep rumen microbial communities from Palmerston North, Manawatu-Wanganui, New Zealand - 1742 DNA GHGhigh gp2 (v2) (version 2) | ecosystem: Host-associated > Mammals > Digestive system >...
ACTTGCATGTGTTAAGCCTGTCGCTAGCGTTCATCCTGAGCCAGGATCAAACTCTTCGTTGTTGTATTATCGTTCTCTTCTTTTTCAAGAATATAATGAAAACGCAACGGCGATGATGTCTCGCCCGGCCCGGCGCCGTTTCAGAGGCGCCAAGGATTCGCTGTGCTCGTTTTGTCACTACCTGTCTTTAGGAATCTTGACGCGGACTCGGGAGTTTCCCTTCCTTGTCTCTGCACTGTCAATTTTCCTCATTGCAAACATTTCAATGATCGAAGCTCCCCGACCGCGGCCCCTTCAGACAAGGCGTCAAAAAAAACCGCTCACTCAATCGCATGAGTCTCGTGAGCCGAAAAGCGATGCAAAATTACAGCCGCCGCGCAAACCGGCAAAACATTTCAGCAAGAAAATCTTATAAATAACATCCGTTAACAAATTTATGGCGGTGTTTTATCGTATAACGATAATTTTGACTCATTTTGCGCCTTTAGGCGCTTATTAGCATCGCCTATCAAAGGCACAAATCAGGACCCTACACAAACCTGCCGTGAACGGGTACGCGACAAGCAGATTTTTTCCGCTCGAATCAGACAAAAATAACTCAGGGGCTGCCCCGAACGAGACAGCCCCTAATATTATGTAATAATGTGAAATCCTCTTTTACCTGATCAGAACAACGAGAGTTGACGCGGGTCCTCTCCGGGATGGGGAGGCATTGAACCGTCGTCTTCCCAGTCGATGTCGTCAATGGCCCTGAGTGCGGGATCGTCCTGAGGCAGATCATCGAAGGCCGGCTCTTGAACTGCAGCGGGCTGTGCGGCCTTGGCGGCATTAAGTTCCTCAATCTGCTTGGTGAGGGCAGCGATGCGGTGATCCTTCTCGGAGATAGCGTCCATCATGGCCTGTGCCTCATGCTGCTTCTTCTGGAGGGTGACCTGGGTGCGCTTGAGTTCAGCCTTAGCGTCATCACGCTCGGCGGTGATCTTGGCGAAGTTGGCGGCCTTCTCGTTGCCGTCGAGGCTCAAGGAGTTGTACTTGCGCTTGTAGTCCTCGGCCAACGCGCTCACCGAAGCAAGTTGCTGCTTGAGGCCGTCGATGAGGTTACCGGTCTCGATACTGCGACGGTTCTGCACATCGGCGTTCTGCTTGGCCGTCTGCTCGAGCTGCTCGATGGTCTTTTTCAGGTTCTCGTTCTCGTCCTGGAGCACGATGTGTGCTTTGCGCATCTGGTCGAACTCCGATTCAAGTGTCTGCTTGTCGGCCACCTGCTCACGCAGGGCAGCAATCTCGGCATTCTTCTTGTCCTTGAAGTCCTGGACCTCCTCGATGGTCTTCTGGAGCTCCTCGGCAGCCTTGAGCTCAACGCCGGCAGCCTCGAGTTTCTCCTCGAGCTCGGCCACCTTGGCACGCAAGCCCTCGATGGTGGCGTCACGCTCAGCAATCACCCCCTGGAGCTGCTCAACCGAGGGACCCTCGGCAGCCTCCTCGGCCAACTTGTCACGACGCTCGATCTCGGCAGTCTTCTCGGCCAGCTGACGGGTCAGGTCCTCGATGGCCCTGTCCTTCTCCTCTACCTGCCTGTTGAGGTCCTCGATACCTTCACCGCGAACCTCCATGGCCTTGATGCGATTCTCAAGGCTCTTGTTGTCGACATTGAGCTTGTCGCGCTCGGCCTCAAGGTCGGCAATCTTATCGTTAAGTTCCTGCGTCTTGGACTGGGCCTGCTTTTTGGAAGCCTCATCGACCTGCATCTTCTCCTTATACTCCTGGACGGTCTTCTTGGCCTCCTCGACCATGGCCTCCATTTCCTCACGTTCCTTTTTCCAGGTCTGCTTGATGGCCTCGGTCACGGCCTGAGTGTGCTCATTCATCAGCCTGGCAGCCCTGTCGGCGAACTCAGCGTCGATGGCGTATTCCTCTTCCTTATCGATTTTCACATCTTCGTGGACAGGCTGGTCGTGCACGGGCACGTTCTTGTCCTTGCTAAAGGGGTTTACAAAAGTGGTGGGCTGGCCGAAAACATCATAGTCCTCGTTATCGTTACCACCAAAAGCGTTCTTGATTGATTTGAAAAATGACATAATTTCTAATCTTTTATAGTTGGTTTGTTTTGTTGTTTCAAAAAAACAGTTGCCATGAGGGTCAAGTCGTCGAAAAAGTTTTAAGCACAACTTTATATTTTATATTCTAGCTAACTCTAATTCAACTTGTTGACCAAATCATTTTCACTCTAGAAAAAGAACTGCCGAAAGGCGTTTCTCTCTCCAGTCGGTAAAATTACGACGATTTTTTCTAATACCGACACAAAAACAGGATTTTTTTCATTATTTGGATTGAGTTCTTTTCGACCTCAAAAACAAATCCACAAAACAAAAGACTGCACGTCAACCGATTGTCGCGCGCAGTCTCTAGTGTTACTCAAAGTAATTATTTACTTTTTGGCGTTTTCTTGGCCGTCGAACGAGCTTTGACAGAACGCTTTCGGGCGCCTCCCTTCGAGATATTGGCCTCGTCGGCAACAATCTCGCGACACTCCTCAAGGGTGAGGTTCTCGGCGTCTTTTCCTTTAGGAATTTTGACGTTTTGTTCCTTGTAAACGATGTAGGGACCGTAACGGCCGTTCATCACCTTGAGTTCAGGTTCCTCGTCAAAGGTCTTGAGCACCTTCTTGGCCTCGGCATCGCGCTGCGCCTTGATGATCTCGATGGCCTCGTCGAGGGTGATTGCCGTGGGCGACATCTCCTTGGGGATGGAGGCGTACTTGCCGTTGTGCTTCACATAGGGTCCGTAATGACCCACACCGATGGACACTTGAGCGCCCTCGAACTCACCCAGCTCACGGGGCAAGTCAAACAGTTTGACAGCCTCTTCGAGCGTCAGGGTCTCGATGCTCTGTCCGCGTTGCAGCGAAGCGAAGCGCGGCTTGTTCTCGTTGTCAGAGCTGCCCATCTGCACCAGGGGTCCATAACGACCGATCTTGACCATGACAGGCAGTCCGGTTTTGGGGTCATTGCCCAGGAGCCTCTCTCCCACCTTGTGCTCGAGCCTCAAGGACGACACCTTGCTGATGCTGGGGTGGAAACCCTCATAGAAGTCGGCGATTTCCTTGTTCCAGACCACGTTGCCCTTGGCCACCTCATCAAACTCGTTCTCGACCTTAGCCGTGAAGTTGTAATCCATGATCGAGGGGAAATACTTCACCAGGAAGTCATTGACGACCATACCCACATCGGTGGGGATGAGTTTGCCCTTCTCGGCGCCGAAGAGTTCGCTCTTCTTTGAGGTAGTGATCTCACCATCCTTCAGCGTAATCACCTCATAACTGCGCTTCGAGCCTTTATCCTCACCCTTCTCGACATAGTTGCGGTCCTGGATGGTGGAGATGATGGGCGCGTAGGTCGAGGGACGGCCGATGCCCAGTTCCTCGAGACGGCGCACGAGGGAAGCCTCGGTGTAGCGGTTGGGCTGCTGGGTGTAGCGCTGGATGGAGCTCACATTGATGACCTGCAGGACATCGCCACTGGCCAACTGGGGCAGCGTGTGCACCTCGGCCGGCGCGGCCTTGGCATCACTCTCGTCGACACTCTCGAAGTACACCTTGAGGAAACCGTCGAACTTGATGACCTCGCCCTCGGCGACAAAAGTCTCCTTGCGGCCCGAAACCACGATGTTGGCGGTGGTTTTCTCGAGCTCGGCATCGGCCATCTGCGAAGCGATGGTGCGTTTCCAGATCAGGTCATAGAGTTTCTTCTCCTGAGGAGTGCCCGTGATCGTGTGGTTGCTGATGTAGGTGGGACGGATGGCCTCGTGTGCCTCCTGCGCACCCTTGCTGGTCGTGCGGTAGTGGCGCACCTTGAGGTAGGACTCACCGATGTTTTCCTTGATCTCCTTGCTGATGGAACCCAGAGCCAATTTGCTCAGGTTCACCGAGTCGGTACGCATGTAGGTAATCAAACCTTCCTCGTAGAGGCGCTGAGCCAGTCTCATGGTCTGCTTCACCGACAAGCCCAACTTGCGGGCAGCCTCCTGCTGGAGAGTGCTGGTGGTGAAGGGAGGCGCCGGAGAGCGCTTCATGGGCTTGACATTGACGTCAGCCACCTTGAAATTTGCCAGCTTGCAATCCTCGAGGAAGTTCATGGCCTCGTCGTGATCCTTGAGGTGACGATTGAGCTCGGCCGAGAACCCGGCACCCTCCTCGGCCGCGAACTGAGCCGTCACGCGGTAATAGGGTTCGCTCTTGAAAGCCTTGATTTCCTTTTCACGCTCGGCAACAAGCCTTACGGCGACACTCTGGACGCGTCCTGCCGACAGACCGGGCATGATTTTGCGCCACAGTACCGGCGAGAGCTCAAAACCCACGATACGGTCAAGCACACGCCTGGCCTGCTGTGCGTCCACCAGATTCAGGTCGATGTCGCGGGGATTCTTGATAGCCTCAAGAATAGCCGGCTCGGTAATCTCGTGAAAGACGATGCGGCGCGTATGGTCGGGCGAGAGGCCCAATACCTCGAACAAGTGCCACGCAATGGCTTCTCCCTCGCGGTCTTCATCACTGGCGAGCCACACGAGTTCGGCCTTGTCGGCCTCTTCCTTGAGCTTCTTGACCTGTTCCTCCTTATCCTCGGGAATCTCGTAGAGAGGTTTGAAACCGTCCTCCACGTCGATACTGAAATCCTTCTTGTGCAAGTCACGGATGTGACCGAAACTTGACATCACTTTATAATCATTGCCAAGGAACTTCTGGATGGTCTTGGCCTTGGCCGGAGACTCGACTATAACTAGGTTTTTTGCCATATTCTGTGAACTGTTTTTGAAAATCGGCTGCAAAGGTAATTCAATTAATCGAGATAATCGCCCGGTGGAAAGAAGATTTTTTCACCTTACACATCTTTTAATAATATATTATTAATGTGGATTGAGAATTACTGTTTTCAGTGGGGAGGCAAAGGGGACGGATATAACGGGGAAAACGGATATAACGGAGAGGACGGATATAACGGGGGGGGAGGAAAAACAGGGGTGCGTCCTGGCGGCTGGCAGAGCCACTGGGACGCACCCTCACACATCAGGTTACTATATACTATATCTTTTTTCTATCACTTGATGACCTTAACGGCGCTGGTGGTGCCGTCGGTGTAGGTGGTGACCATGATGGTCAGACCCTCGGCCTGCTGCATCTCCTGGCCAGCCATGTTGAAGTAGCGAACGCCGGCAACGGTCTTGCCGCCCATCAGCTCGTCGAGAGCGGTAGCTACAGTGAACTCATAAGCTACATCCATGCTCCTGCTCTCACCGATGAAGGCGTAAGCCTCGATGCGAACCTTCTCACCGTTGTTCTCGAACCAGATCTCGCCCTCGGTGCCCTCATACAGGGTCCAGTCGGTCCTAAGAACCCACTCCTCGGCAACGGGATCCCAGATCAGGACGCGGTACATGATTTCGCTGCCCTCGGTGGTCGGGGTGATGCCCACACCGTAACCGGTGATGCCGTCGATGGTGTAACCCTGGAAGACGGGAGCACCTACATTAACGGGATCAACGGGGGTATCAGCAACCTTCACCTGGAACTTGTCCATGCAGAAGTAGGCAGCGGTGTTCATTCCGTAAGGGCCTACATCGGTAGAATTCAGGGTGAAGTAAACCGACTCAACCTCGCCCAGTTCAGACAGGTCAAAGAAGGTCCAATCGTTAAGGGCGATGAGTTGACCATCGGTAAACTCAACCAGGTTGATGCTGACGGTTTTCTCGCTTCCATCGGCAGCAACGCCATGGGCAATCAGTTCGAAGTAGTCACCCTCGGCAAAGCCGGAGCCGAAGCCGTCACCATGCTCACAGCCATAATAGGGCCAGGGGTGGTTGCAGATATATACACCAACAGGCTCAAATGTCGAGTTACCGTCATTGTCAACAAACATCACCTGATTACTCGGTCCTTCAGAAGCCCAGCTGCTGTAGTAAGCTACGAAATAGGGCTCAGCGGGATCGGCAGACACGCTACCGTCGGCATTGATCACGCAGCCGCCGCCAGCCATACAGCCGCCGAACATGGTGGTCCAGCCAGCGCTGCTGCCAGCCTGGCCGTAGTCGGTGCGGTCTCCACCGATAGCGGGGGTGAAACCGTCCCAATAATAACCGCCCCACGAAGCACCCTCACCATCGATAAGGTGCGAGAGCATGAAGGTACCCTTGTCGTTGCCGAATTCCAACCATGTGTAATCCACATCGTTGTAGCACTGGGTCCAAACGCCGTTGTCGCCGTACTCGATAGTGGCAGGATTCAACGGATTGTTCATGTCAAGCGTAACCACGCCAGCCCAAGCGGCCGAAGCCATCAGGGCACATGCTGCTAAAGTAAATAATTTCTTCATGTTGTTTTGTTTTTTAGTTAAACGTATGAGTGGTAATCTAATATCAATTGTCCATAATCCAATTAATCAACATCACTGCATCGGTGATATTGATGGTGTGGTCACCATTGAAGTCGGCTGCAGCCGGGTCATAGTCACACAAAACCGAGCCCATGATGACTGTGATCAAGCGGGTCACATCCGAGATGTTCACGACGCCATCCATGTTCACGTCACCGGGAATCGAGACCTTGGTAACCGTCACAGTGAATGAAGTGCTTGCCAATCGGCCATTACTGTCGGTGGTGACGTTGACCGTCGTCCTGCCAGGCGTCAAGGCTGCTAGATGCAGTTCCAGACCGCTCACTGTGGCACGGACAACATTCTCGTCGCCGCTCACGGCAGTGGTCACTGCCAGCGCCGCCATATTGTCGGCATCGCTAACGGCGTCCAACAGGCTGATGACCTGTTCGCGGCCAGCGCCGATGTTCTGGTCCTCGATGCTCACGGTGGGAGCCTCAATGTCGGGATATACTGCCATTGCCGGGAACCAATAAGCGTCCTGCAATCGTATCTGACGTTTGAGTTCCAGCGTGCCTGCATCATAGAACAGGACCCAGTTGTGGTTGAAGTTCTGATAAGACAAGGGAGCCGCCTCGGTAGTCTGCACCACCATGTCGCCCGTGTGGGGATCAAAGCTGATGGCCGAAGCATAGAGGCCCTGGCGCTCTACCGTGCCGTCCCAGTTGATTTCCACGCCATCGGGCAGCGTGATGAGGACATCGGTGAAGGTGCGTGTCGCGAAGTCATAGCAGCTGATGTAGTTCTGGTACTCATCATAGCTATAATAAACCCGCTCGGCATGGGGATCCACACAGACCATGCGCGCACGCCAAGCGCCCCACGAACTCACAGCACCATAGGTGCCACCGAGTTCATGCACCTCCTTCACCCTGAAGGTCACAGGGTCGATGCAAGTGAAGTTAGCCTCGTAGGGGCCACCGCTGTAGTCATAGATCTCGCGCGAGTTATTGGCCACATACAGGTTGCCGCCAGCCGTGACGAACACGGTCACGATATTGGGGAACGACAAGGTGGTCACGAGGGCATCGGTCGTCGGGTCAATCACATGGAGACCCCTGCCCTGCTGCACAGCGAACACATACTGGCCGAATCGCACCATGTCGCCGCACTGGTCGCGGTACAGGCTGTTGTAATCGCCCTTCGCACTGGACTGCGTGCCGTCGATCATTCCTTGAACGCTCATCGAGGGCACGTCAAAGACGAAGATGCCGCCGCTGGTGGAGATGTAACCCTTATTGTTGTCCACGGCGCAATAGGCACGACCGTCATACACACTGTCGGGGGACTCATGGAAACGCAACACACTGCCCTGCTGCTTGAGCGTGGCAGCGTCGAGCACCGCCAGGCGCGAACCCACGGTGCTGCCCGAGGCCTCGCTACTGTTGGCCTGCTTGCTGACAAGGAACAAGCGGTTGCCGAACAACTGACCGAATTGAGTGGTCACGCCCAACTTCACGCCTGGATTCACCATCGCAAAGACGTTATACTCCATCTCATCGTAGTCGTAGTTGTAATAGTTGATGGAACCCTGATTGGGGCCATAGCGGTCCTCGTTGACGAAGATGATGCCGTTGGTGAACGTGAAATCGTCAGGTCCGGGGCCAGGCTCATCGGGCTCGGCGTCGGGATGCAGATCCTCGGCACCACACACCTCGGTCGATACCTCACCCAGCCAGCCACAGTAATCCAGCTGACCGCAATACACCTTGATGAAGTCGATGTGGTCAAGTTCAGCGGGATTGCCGTCCTCATCCACCGCCCAGTCAATCATGAAACCTGGCTCCAGATTGTTGGGCAGGTTGTCCACATAGCCCTCGCCGAAGAACGGTTGGAACCAATTATTGCCATTGCCGCCACTCATGTCAATGGAGGAGTTGGGCAATTTCGCGCCTCGGAACGTGAGCACCGTATCCTCTCGCCACAAGGGCCAGTAGGGCTGGGTGTGGAACGAGTTGCGCCACACGTAACCTTCGGGAGCCTCGGCATCGTTACTTGTCCAATGGACATACTCGGTGTCGGTGATAAAGCGCCATCTGTCGTGAGGCACCTTGACCTTGTTCTCATCGGGCTTGTAGTAAGTCACCTCAAAACCGTGCTGACAGCGGTCATAATCGCTACCCTTAATCTCATACCAACGGTCGGCAGCACTGGGCACGCCATCGCCGTCCATGTCAACGCCCACCATGATAATGCCAGGCTCACAGCTACCGCCAGCCTGATCGGGCACGGCGTTACTCTGCATGGCATTGCCATAGATTTTCACGTCATAGCCGTGCTTGTTGATCACGGGATGGTCAAAACCGAAGACGATGTAGCCGCCATAGCTGCCCAAGCTGACGGAGCCATTCACACCACCACACAGCACGTTCTCGAGCTGTGCATTGATGCTGTCCTGGGTGTAACCGGGCTTGTAAGCCGGGAACACATTCACAAACTGACCCGGAGCAGGCAGGTAGTCATACACACGGGCAATATAGGGCGAATTGGCGGCCAGCGTCATCGTGGCAGCCATTAAAAACACAGATGCAAGAGCTAAAAGTTTTCTCATGTCCTTAACATAACTTGTTCAACATCCACATTTCAACGTGAATTCAAGCGACATGAGCGACTCGACAAGAGCCATTGAGGCCTTTAAGAGAATGGGCAGATTGCTGTTTCTGCATCATCTACTTCGCCAGGGTTCAAATGCCGCGTGAACCACGAATGCTTGGCAGTGCGGAGGCAGGTCTTCTGACTTCTCCCCCATCGTCGTCGGCGCCTTCCCGGTGATGATGCAGACCATGAGTTTGCAACCAGTGGCACGATGCCGCGCGATGTATCGTCAGGGAGTTACAGCAGCGGGTACTGTCCAGGATTCTCACCTGATTCCCTTTTGATTCCTCATCCTTTTCAGGCAGGAAACCTCAACACGTTCAATTTGTTACTGCAAAGATACTACAATTATTTGAGACGACAAGAAAAAACATTTTTTTTTGTCATTGCTGCGAACATGAAAACAAGAAAGACCTTAATATTGTGCAAATGGGGCCGCTTACAGCGACTATCGATAGATAGCCCAGCCCCGCGTGATGTGATACTGCAGGCTCTCGCCCAGCTGGTCACATCACACGGGGTTACTCAGATGACCGCCCTTCGGGCGTTTGCGACTGTATCCGCAAAGATGTCAGCGGAAATGATGATTAGATTGCTGATGGGGTCCAGAGGGTGACGTGGCCGGTTGCGAGCGTGTGCTGGACGTCGATGAGGCGCTGGTTGTGGCTGCCGCGGAAGTGCAGGCTGATGTCGCGCTGGGCCTGGATGAAGGGGCCATCAACGAGGACATCGAGTTCGCGGACGACGTTGAGCAATGCAGGGTCTTTCTCGATTTCCTCCCAGGTGAAGCCGGTGAAGCACCACACGTTGTAGCCCAGTTTCGTCTTGATGCGGTGGATGAGGGCGCGGGTGCCGTCGGGTTGCAGCAGGGGGTCGCCGCCACTCAAGGTGACAGGGGCCTCGTTGTAAGCAATGACCTGCATCAGTTCATCGAGGGTGCGCTCTTCCCCACCCTTGAAGTCCCATGAGTCGGGGTTGTGACAACCTGGACAACAGTGGTTGCAGCCCGCCAGATAGATTGACGTGCGCAGCCCAGGTCCATCGACGCTGGTACCCTCGACGATGTGTAAAATGCGGAGCATTTTTTCAGTTAGGAGTCAGGAGTGAGAAGTGAATTAGGAATTAGGAGTTAGGAGTTAGGAATTAGGAGTTAGGAGTTAGGGTCGCTATCTACACCCTACACCCTACACCCTACACCCTACACCCTATACTCTAAACTCTATACTCTGTTAACTTCACTTGTGGACGACGCGGTCCTTGAGCTCGGCCAGCTTGCCGCTGTTCCAGCGGTCGGTGGTGCCGACGAGGTAGCCGGTGATGCGCTGCAGGCGGTCGATGTTATGGCCGTGGCAGCTGGGGCATTCCTCAAGGCCATCGGTGGCATCCTCGTAGCCGCAGTCCATGCAGCGGTTGCGGTTATGATTCACCGAGCAATAGCCCATGTTGTACTTGTCCATGAGGTCCACGACATTGGAGATGGCCTCGGGGTTGTGAGTCGCATCGCCGTCAATCTCGACATAGAAAATGTGACCGCCACGGGTCAACTCGTGGTAAGGAGCCTCGACCTCGGCCTTGTGCTTGGGCGAGCACTTGTAATAGACGGGCACGTGGTTGCTGTTGGTGTAATAAATCTTATCGGTCACACCGGGGATTTCGCCGAAGTCCTTGCGGTCGCGGCGGGTGAATTTGCCCGAAAGACCCTCGGCAGGCGTTGCGAGCACACTGTAGTTGTGCTGGTAGCGCTCGCTGAACTCGTTGACGCGGTCGCGCATGTAGGTGATGATCTTGACACCCAGCTGCTGCGCCTCGTCACTCTCGCCGTGATGATGTCCGACGAGGGCGATCAAGCACTCGGCAAGTCCGATGAAGCCGATGCCCAGGGTGCCCTGGTTGATGACACTCTCCACCTTGTCACAGGGCTTGAGTTCGCTGGCGCCGTTCCACAGCTGCGACATGAGCAGGGGGAACTGCTTGGCCATGGCCGTCTTCTGGTACTGGAAGCGGGCATCGAGCTGGCGCGCCGTGATTTCGAGCATATTATCAAGCTTAGCGAAGAAGCGGTCGATGCGCTCCTGCTTGTCCTTGATATCCATGCACTCGATGGCCATGCGCACAATGTTGATGGTCGAGAATGAGAGGTTGCCACGCCCTATTGAGGTCTTCTCGCCGAAGCGATTCTCAAACACGCGCGTGCGGCATCCCATCGTGGCCACCTCGTGGACGTAGCGCTTGGGGTCGTCGGCGCGCCACTGGTCGTCCTGGTTGTAGGTGGCATCCAGATTGACGAAGTTGGGGAAGAAGCGGCGTGCCGTCACCTTGCAGGCCAACTGGTACAGGTCATAGTTGCGATCCTCGGGCTTGTAGCTCACACCCGTTTTCTTCTTCCAGATCTGGATGGGGAAGATGGCCGTGGAACCGTTGCCCACGCCCTCGTAGGTCGAATTCAACAACTCGCGAATGATGCAGCGGCCCTCGGGACTGGTGTCGGTACCATAGTTGATGGAGCTGAACACCACCTGGTTACCACCGCGCGAGTGGATGGAGTTCATGTTGTGGATAAAGGCCTCCATCGACTGATGCACACGGCGCACCGTCTTGTTGACGGCGTGTTGCAGGATGCGCTCGTCGCCCTGCAGGAAGTCCAGGTCGCGCACGAGGTAATCGTCCAGTTTCGCGTCATAGAGGCGGCTGTAGTCCTGTCCCATGATTTCCTCCAGGGTCTTCAGTTCCTCGATCAAGGCACGGCGCACGAAGGGTGCCAGATAGAAGTCAAAAGCCGGTATGGCCTGACCGCCGTGCATCTCGTTTTGGGCGGTCTCCATCGTGATGCAGGCAATGACGCCAGCCGTCTCGATGCGCTTGGCGGGACGTGACTCGCCGTGACCAGCCATGTAGCCCTGCTCGAGCACCTTGTCCAGCGGGTGCTGCACACAGGTGAGGCTCTTGGTGGGATAATAGTCCTTGTCGTGGATGTGCAGGTAGTTGCCGCGAACGGCCTCCCGCGCCTCCTCACTCAGCAGATAGTCATCGACGAAGGGCTTGGTCGACTCGCTGGCGAACTTCATCATCATGCCGGCAGGGGTGTCGGCATTCATGTTGGCGTTCTCGCGGGTGACATCGTTATTCTTGGCATTGATGATTTCCAGGAACAGGTCGCGTGTCTTGGCCTTGCGCGCCACACTGCGTTTTTGACGGTAATTGATATAGCAACGGGCCACCTCCTTGCGCGGACTTTTCATCAGCTCCAGCTCTACCTGGTCCTGAATGTCCTCAACGCTCATCTGGCTGCGGCCGCGCTGACCGATGCGGTCGGCGATGCGTTGAATGAGCGACTCGTCCTCGCCAGCCTCGGTGGCGAGCATAGCCTTGCGGATGGCGGCCTTGATTTTTTCCTCGTTATAGCCGACGACACGACCATCACGTTTCAATACTGTCTGAATCATATCTGGGAAAAGGTTTTTCGTGTAAAAATATTGCTATCGTATTCCGGACTGCAAAATTACTACAGGGTTTTCAAATTCCCAATAATCTGAGCAGAAAAATTTTGTTTTGGAAAACTTTTTAGACTCAGTAAAAATTTATCTATCTGATTCACAGCATATTAGAAAATTTTTCTGACAACTTTTTCCGCAACACTGATTCTAAAAAATTATCAATTAGCTTTTTAGAGGCATTATGGCAGTGAACAGTTAATAGTTAATAGTTAATAGTTAATAGTTAATAGTTAATAGTTAATAGTTAACAGAGAACAGTTAATAGAGAACAGTGAACAGTGAACAGTTAATAGTGAACAGAGAACAGTTAATTGCTAATGGCGATGAAAAACGGATGCCTGGGTGGCCCGAAGGCGCACCTGGCATCCGTAAACTGGCTCTTGCGGGTCCTGTCACGTGGACTGAGCCCTGTCAAGAATGATATTCTCCGTTATTTTGAGCTTGCCATCACGACACCGATCAGGTTGGTGACATCGGTCACGTTAATGATGCCGTTACCGTCA
>Ga0310694_10004796_pt1 | contig 13015 bp, 21 predicted proteins | sample 174DNAGHGhighgp2_FD_203884 | JGI IMG/M metagenome (GOLD analysis project Ga0310694, IMG submission 203884) | Sheep rumen microbial communities from Palmerston North, Manawatu-Wanganui, New Zealand - 1742 DNA GHGhigh gp2 (v2) (version 2) | ecosystem: Host-associated > Mammals > Digestive system...
TGTCAAACTCAGGATCGTCAGTCGGCTTGCCGACATATCGGAAATCGACATGGTTCTGGAAACAGGAAAGCGAGTGGACGGCGTATTCCTTGGGGTTTTCGAACGACCGTGCGATTGCGGCTCCGTAGTGGTGACGGATCGGACGGTACAGCTTGCCCTTGTAGCGGCGGATAATCTCGGTAAACCACATACCCTTGCCGCCATCGCCGTTATGAACAAGTTTCCATAGGTGCTCGCCGTCGCGAACTTTCGGGTAAACGGTCGTATATCGTTTGACCTTGTATGCGACAGAGAAGTCTCGTTCGTCGAGAACGTCATGTACGTGCAGAGCGCAGTCCCTTGCGAGGACACGTTCACGAACCTTCTTGCAGCGCTTGTTGGGATAGAAGCGCTGAATGTACTTGATGGGAATTATTACTTCCATTGTGAATCTCCTTTTGATTGTGCCCTACCGATATGGGGATAGGGCAGTCCCGTGAACGGATCCGCCAGTCTATATGTCGATATCCTTCGCTATGCCGAAATGTTAGTAATTGGACTTAGTAGACCACCACGCATTTTGCACTTCACCCAAATCCTCTTGAATTTGCAACAACTGTTCATAGTAATACTGGTATTGGTAGTCCACGACATCTTCATTGAGTTCGGCTCGTTGTTCAATATAACGAGCAAATTCAACCAGCCTATCGGAAATTTCTTTAATCTTTTCGTGTGTCATAGTGAACTCCTTGTCTCATGCTCACCCAAAATCACGGCGTATAGACGAACTTGTCCGAACCGCTGTCGTAGCTCCACTCGCCCTCGGACGAACTCGTCAGCCACTCGGCAAGGTCTGTCTTGTCATCGTCGTAGACGATTACGGTAGGCGTGGCGTACTTGCGGATGTCCGTCTCGGTGTCCACCTCGAAGTAGGCGGTGTCCACGAAAGAGTCCAAGTCGACGATATTCAAAATATCTTCCACGCCGTTCGCCTTGCCGAAGTCCTCAAGGAACTTCCTTGCGATCACTTCCTTGTCAACGAGGTCGGTACACCAGACCCAAGAATCCATCATCCCCGCACCGCCGGCATAGCGGCCAGAGGTGTACTGTCCTTGTTCCTCGTAGGCGTACACGTCGAAAATCACGTCTGGGTACAGATGGGACAGCTTCTCGATGAACCTACTCGGCACGTCCCATGCCGTGTCGAAGTTGATTACGAGATCGTCGCCTTCCCAGGAAAGCCTGGTCTCGCTTGCATCCCACTTCGTGCCCCAGTTGTCGCAGTTCCAGTCGTACCAGTTGAACACGGTGGAACAGTTGTGCTCCTTGCCGTTCTGGTAGCGAGGATCGTCCTTCTGCTGAGGGACGAAGTTCTCGAACGAGAACACGTCCTCATGGCCGAAGATGTCGATCATCGGTATGTGTCCGTCCTCGGTCGGCACGATGTCCTTGTAGCGGTCAACAAGACCTTCGATGACTTCCTTCTTGCAAAGGCTGTTCTTGTACTGGTCTCGGATGAAGTCTGCGACGGACATGCCCTTGGGAACCGTATAGTACGGCTTTCCCTTCCTGGCGATTTCTTCCAAGGTTTCCTTGTTGCCCTTGATGACGAGCTGATTATTTACCCAATTCGGCATTTGATTCTCCTTTGTTAGTGGTTTCTGTTGCCTTCTCGCAATCATCGATATCGTCCAACGGCAGTCCCGTGGGATGCTCGTCAGTCGGGTAGATCTCGTCCTTGTGCTTACCTAGCCACGCCGTGAACATGTGGATAAGCTGCACCTCGGACGCACTGTACGACAAGAACCTGTCCGACAGGTTCGGCGTGATGAACGAGAAAAATCTTTTTCCGTCTGGCGTGAAGTAGACAATGACGTCCACCTTGGTGGATGTCTCCTCGCATTCCAGATAGAAGAAACGGCTCTTCGTACCCTCAGGGAACGTCTCGCCATACGGGCCTCTGTCCGGCTCCGCCAACGTGGCTTTCAACTTAAAATTCATTAGTCCCTCGCCTTGGTGAAAGGTGAACCGATGTCAAGATCGGTGACGGTATGGATCGTGGACTGGAGCTTCTTGTTTGCGACAACCACCTTGTCGGCGGCCTCAAGCACCGAACGGATCTTCAGCAGGGCCAGCTCGAAGTCGAACTGGTTCTTGCCGTCAATCTTGAAGTAGCCGACTGGCATGTCGTAGTCAAGACCCATGTTGCGGAACACGATCATCCCATCGTCGATTCGGACGTGTACGGAAATCGTGCGTGACTTCCTCATGGATGCGCCAATGGGCGGAATGGAGAGACAAGCATGCGAGTACATGGAATAGATGTACAAGTTCTCCACGCACGATCCAGGGTATTCCACGGCAACCGTCATCTTAACCGTTTTTGCCGTGGCCTTCAGCGCGTCAGTGAAAGCCTTCTTGTCCAACGTGGTGCGGTCTACTCCAGAGAAGGCTATGAACTTGTCGTCCTTCAGCAGCTTCTTGGTGTCCTTGATGATGTTTGCGAGATTCTTCTTTTCCATGGTAAAACTCCTTTTCTTGGCTAGAAATATAATTCCTATTTTCGTTTCTGTCAATAGGTAAAATTAAAAATTTTCGCTATATCTCGAATGGCGAGTGGGCGCAGTCCCGCCCACACACCCGCCAGTCTAGCCGTACACGGCGAAGTCGCGCATGTTGTGGAGCATGGCGTCCCAGGTGGCGTTCTCGTCGCCAGTACGGAACGGATGGTCTGTACCCATGAAGCGAGACAGAGCAGCCTTGCGGCTCTCGTAGCCGTCCGTGACCACCTTGCTCCAGACGTTCTCGCCTGGGTACAGAGAGTCTCGGTCGAACTGGATGTCCTTGACCTTTCCGCCGACGATCCGCACGGTACACTTCACCGTCGGTCTCTTGTAGACTGAACTCCGCTTGTAGCCCTCGGTCTGGCTGTACGCCGTCACCACGTAGGACAGCTTCTTCACGACAAAGCCCTTATCGAAGGCCGTGTCGTATGCCTTCAAGACCTTTTCCATGGCGGACTCAACGGAAGAAAACCCGTTCTCCATCTTGCCCTGCACAGACGCAAGTTCTTTGGTTGCGTCATTCAGAACGGTCTTGTTGACGATCTTTGAAATTCTGTCAGCTATTAACATATTTCTCTCCTTTTGAGGTTGTGTGACCCATATACAAGGGCGAGGCAGTCCCGCCAAGCCCTAGCCATTCCCCTTCTCTCCCTGTACGGTAATCTTCAGCAACGGAAGTACGCCTACCAAGTCATCAACTTCTATCACCACTTCAATGCCGCTAAGCCGAATGCCATCGACAAGCCCGTTCAGCCTACCGAGAGCCACCCTCGCCCTGGTGTCCGCACGGTCGGCCTCCCAGCACACCTCGCTCGGTGTACAGCCGCCGAACGTCCTCACGTACTTGGCAAGCTTGCCCGCATAGTCCACCAACGAAATGTAGTGCGTGTGCATGGCGTACAGATAGTCCACCATGCGCCTACGCATGCCCCACTTCATACGCATTTTCTTGCTGAAGTCCTTCGGCCTCGTCTTCTTTATCTGCATGAACTTGTATTCCCAAGTCAGCATGAACTCGGTATCGATCTTCCTAGACATGGTCAATTCTCCTTATGGTTGTTAAACTCTCGTCACGCAATTACTATACAACTATACGGCAGCCCCGTACACGGATGAATCAGTCTTCCCAGTCTATTTCTGTGCCACAATCGTCACAGAAACGCTGTCCCTTGTACAGACGCTTTTCACATGTCGGACATTTCCACTCGTCTACCGTACACGGCAATTCATCGGTATATCCGTCTGGATTGCAATGTACACAGAAACTGTGATAGCACCGCTTGCACAATGGGCCGTTATGGAATCCTTCTTCAGATGCAAAAGTGTCGATCTCGCCCTCGTCGTTAAGCCTCCAGTCGTGCTCTGGATATTCTTCATGAATGTGTATCGGTTTCATTTCGATTCTCCTTGTAATGGTTTTGACTCATACATACCCAATAGGGACAGTCCCGCCGTTCGGTCGGCCAGTCCCACACATTCCCACGGGTCCCCAAATAGCGCCCTATGTGGCAAAGAGTGGGAAATAGTGGGACATTGTGGATGTGTTGACAATATGTTGATAGATTGTGAGTATAATGGGCGCAGGTACAAAAAATTTTTCTTTGTGCTTTGTGTTGGGAAGGGGTCGGAACGCAGACAGAACTGGGAGGCCGTCTGGGGCCTGGCTTGTTCTGAAAATTCCGAACTGGGGGAAAGGGGACAGTTTCTGTATTAAATAGGCGCACAACGATCGGTCTGGGGTCGTGCGTGTGTGCCCCTTTTTTCCCCTAGCGGAAGCCCTGCGGCGAGTGTGCGAGAAAGTTAGCCCAGAGTAAGAAAGTTAGCGCATATCGGAACCTAGAATAGAGATTGTTTGAAGTGGAGACAAAAATCCAACATAGTGGAAATGTGTCGAGAATGTTGATAAGGTGTTGATAAGTGTTAAAAATAGTTTACATAATGAAATAATATCGGCAACGCTTACAAAAAACTTACAGGATCCCACAGTTCCCAGACGTGCGCACGTAATAAAAAAATATTTTTATGGTCTGCGACGGTCTGGACATGTTGGAAATTGTCAGTCCCGTCGGAACCGTGCCAGTCAGTCGGCGCTGGCGGCACAAAAAAAGCCCCAGGTCCCGGAGGATCTGGAGCTTTCCAACCACGGAGAATGAAAACTTAAAAGTGGGGAATGTCGGTAATATTGGTAGGGCTGTTGACGTACTGCCATGCCTGGGTCAGAGTACGTTCGAGCGCATTCTTGTTACTGGTTAGGTAAGCTGCGTTGAACGGAATGGTTCGGAACAGATCCGGATGATGGTTGAAGTGGGCTACCACTCGACCAGGTTCAGCCTTGACCACCACGTGACCATGATCGAACTCGATCATACCTTCCTCGACGGCGTTATTGAAAAGCTGGCGGAAAAGGATCTTCTGGTTATCGATACGGTTTTTCTGTTGTTGGGCCTGATGATGAGCGTACCAGGCGATAGGGTCAGCGAAGTTCATATTAAAGCTCCTTATATGTATGGTGTTTATCAGAATTTCCCAAAAGAAGCACCAGTCTACCTATGGGTAAACTGGTGCTGTAACCAGGGAGCTATCAGGTAAAATTTTTCTTGAGGATCTTGTCATCGGAACCGTTGGTGACTTGTTCGATAGTTTCTGCGAGATCTGCTTTAGCCTTGACAGCGTAATCGTTGAATACGAGGATGTTGTGCACTCTGACGAATGCGTTGTAGAAGTCTGTCGCGGTCTTCGCTTCGATGGTGTACTGGTTCGGCGACGGCAGCAAGGCCGTGTCGTTGTAGTACGGTGAATAGTTTTCGATGGTCACGAAGAGCTTACCGCTATGGTGATCCGTGTCCGGACGGATCATGGCGTAGCAGTGCTTCGAGTGGATAATGATGTATTCGAGGTCGGTCTTGGGGTAGTTGAGTGCGACCTTGGTGACGCTCATGTCCTGGGCGTCCTTGAGGGCTTCAGTCAAGGCTTTCTTGTCGAGGCCGAGCTTGGCTTGGACATGTTCGAACACGACGAAGTTGGGGTCTTTAAGATACTTCTTGGTTTCTTTGGTTATTAAGCTGAAGGATTCACGGTTCATATAATCTCCTTGGTTTTGGTGTGCCCTGAGTATAAATGTGAGGCGCAGTCCCGTGTGGTCTGTGCCAGTCCCTGGTTTTGCTGGGCGAGAAAAAAGCCGAGACGGAGATCATCCGTCCCGTCCAACCAGGGAGCTATAGAAACTTGTGCCTCGCCGGGAAGGAGGAGCCATGCAGCACCCGGCGAGGCTGGAGCTAACCCGCTGCATGTTAAAAAATATTTACCGACGGTGGCGGCGTGTGTGTGTTGTGGCTGGGTGTGTTGTCCCAGGCCACCGTCGGCTGCCCTCAGGGAGTAGGGCAAAGTTATTTTGCTATGTCACTAGCTGGATAGTAGCGGTGTACGATCGGAATGTCGCACTTCTTGGCCAGGGCCACAGCCTTGCGATGTTCCGTACAGTTACCGTTGTCGTCGTGAGACCATTCCAGCAGCAGACCATGTTCCGTGAGGATCATCAAGATGCACTTGATGACGGCGTCGTATGGTTCTCTGGCTGTCTTGCAGAAGTGCCAGCTGTCGATACCGATACGATCCTTGGTGATCGGATCTGGCATCAGATCGAATACGAAGCCTTCGCAGGGGCCGCTGATGCTGATGCAGTTTTTTTCGATACGTCCTTCGACGAATTCTTCGTTGCGCTTCTTGGTGAGGACTTCTTCGTTAAATTTTTCCTTGACGGCCTTGACCTGGTCGATGACTTCCTGGGGGAAAGCGACCATCTTGTCGAGTTTAGCCTTGTTCGGTGTCCAGTAGTTGGTGTAACCCATGATTAGATCTCCTTGGTTTGGGGTTGTGTAGAGAAAATAACCCGGCAGGGCAGTCCCGCCGGGTGGCGGCCAGTTCCTAGAACTTGACGACTTCTTTATCTTTCGACAGACGAGCAGCGTCATCAGCAGCCCCAGGGGTAACCGGGAGCGACCCATATACCGGGTTCTTGGATCCGTTCGGCAGCTTTTTCGCCTTCGCGAGATAATTTGCCATATGTTCCTCGATCTTATCGACCGGGACCTTGGGATTTTCAGACAAGCTGTGGATGACAGCCGACCAGAGGTGTCCTACACGGACGATCGTGACGTCATAGCCATCCAGCTCGAACGACGGCTGTTCGGCCAGCCATTCACACAGCTTTTCGCCGCAGCCTTCGTGTTCACGGATCTTGAAGAATCCGGCTTCCTCGAAGTACTCGGCGACGTACATGATATCTGGGTGGTCGTCGAGGAGGATCGTCTCGACATAAAATTTCTTTTTGTCGACCTTGATGCCGTAGCAGCTGGAGTAAATTTTGAATTCGATCTTACCCTGCTTGATCTCTTCCTTGAGGGCAGCGACCGCCTTGTCGGTAGCCTGTTTGGCAGAATCTGCCTGGACGTGGATCTGGAGATCCTTGGTGAGGTTGACGTTTACGATGTAAGTTTGTTTAGTCATGATTAATCTCCTTGGTTGTGTGTGGAAAAAATAACCCGGCAGGGCAGTCCCGCCGGGTGGCGGCCAGTTCCTAGACTACTAGGAAGCATCCCGGAGTCGGCTTCAGCCGGACTTCGGTAATGCGGTAGACGGTGTCATAGGAGCAGTTGCGACCAAAGCACCCGGTAATTTCCCATACATAGTACCCGGCCTTAATGATTTCATCCAGTGCCGGACGGATCGCTTCGTCGGCGTAGTCTGACTTGTAGAGTTCGACCCACTTGTCAGCGCAGCCTTTGGCAGTACGTCCACCGGCCCAAGTAGTAGGCGTGCGATTTTTGAAGTCGAGCAAGATATTGTCGATTTCCTTCTTGAGGATGGCCTTGGTGTTGTCATTTTTATTCTTTGCAAGCTTTACCATGATGAATCTCCTTGGTTGGTTTGGTTTGTGTAGAATAAATAATTATTCGGAGCAGTCCCGCCGGTTCTTTGCCAGTCGCCGGTAGCGGCTGGATATAAAAACTGGGCCGGAACTTGTCCGACCCAGTTGAACCAGGGAGTTGAAAAATTATTTTGTAGTGGTCGGGAAGTCTTACTGGAGTTCATTATAACTCCAGTAAGACCAATTACAGTTTATTAATGATCGTGACAGGCGATAACCTTGACCTTGCTGTCAATGCAGAGTCTGCAGTTCTCGCAGTGCGACTTGGGATCTGGGTTGAGCTTTGCTTTTCCAGTCTTACCGACTACCAGGTAGGCAGGGCAGTAGCACTTGGTAGGCAAGCACATATCCACGCCGTCATCGAAGACGAACGCCTTGACGTTCGGCAGCGAAGAATATTTTTTGTAAGCTTCGACGCCTACGTCGTGCCAGACGGAGAACAAGATAGTGAAGTTGGGCGGCACGTCGCCGTTTTCGAGGAATTTTCCCACGATATCGTACATTTTCGTGTACAGGTAGAACTTGGTATCTGGGAACTGGATAGCGAGGCGGCACCACATAGCCATCTGGCGTTCGTTTTCGAGTTCGCCCGACTGGTTGATACGGGCGATCTTGATGTGGCGACGTTCGATCTGCTTCGCCAGGTCGGCCTCGACTTTCTTGAGTTCGTGACGGAGGCCCCACGTGTTGATCGCCTGGGACTGGACGACGCCAGGGAAGCGGTAGGAGGCGCGGACGTAGCAGCTCTTCTTGCACGCGGCGCAGTTCTTGCACGAGCCCTTGATGTCTTCCAGGAGGCCGCTGAGTCCCTTGTAGGTGTAGTCACCGAGCAGCGTCGACCAGGTGGCGATACGGCCTACCTTGATGTTGCCAGCGAGGCTGAATCCGTAGGTGTGGGTATCACGGTCGAACGGCTTAACGGTTTCGATACCGCTAGGTGTGACGGTTTTGGTGTCTTCATGAAACAGTGCCATAATGTAGCTCCTTAGGTTAGTAGGTTTGTGTAGAAATTATATCAGAAAGTGGCAGTCCCGCCAGATTTCTGCCAGTCGTCCGTAGGACAACCAGCAGAAAGACGGCGGGGTCGCCGTCTGTCGTTATACTCCTAGAGAGTGAAAGAGTTGATGTGAAAAACGTCGGAACGCTCATCGATCTGAACCATGGAACAGTTCACGTATGCTGGTACAGTGACCATGATTGTGTCGATTTCGCCAGCAGCCAGCAAGTTCTGGATCTGCTGGATGTACTTCTTGTTGAGCTTCCAGTTCTTGATTTTCTTGTAATCCCATTCGCAGCTGTTGACGGAGTTGTGCTTGCATTCGATCACGAGATAGTCCGGACCGGGATGTTTCTTGGCACAGATCATATCAGAAAAGGATTCCTCGATCTCTTGCATGATCTGGATGGCCGCCTCGGTGCGTGCGGCGGTAGGTTCCCAGCACGCTGGTGCGATCAGATCGCCGTCACAGTGATCGGTAGTGTAGCAGATTGCTTGGAAATAAGTTTTCTTCTTAGCCATGATAGATTCTCCTTGGTTTGTGTGATGAAAATAAAAGAAGGCAGCAGTCCCGGAGGACTGCCGCCAGTTCTATTACAGACTGTCCACCAGTGCGTACAGTTGCTTTTCCCATTCAAGGGCGGCCAGCATGAAGTCCTTGGCGTTCGGTCGCATCCGGTTCTCGGAGATATTGTTTTCAAGGTTATCGAAATAGACCGACGGTACATCAGTTTCCCTGTTGGTGACCCACTGTCCATCCGGCCCGATAACGATGTAGGAGGCACTGCCGAACCCTTCACACGGACGGATCGCTCCGATGCACGTTAGTTGCGTGCGGTTCTTTGTACGGTAAGTGGATGCCCCGAAGGTGTACTCTTCTTCACCCAGCCAGAACTTGCCCATCTTGACAGTCGGAAGGGTCGCGAGCTTGGACACCTGGGCGGCCATCTGTACCAGATCCGGTGCACGTTTCATGAACTTGTCAAGCTGTTTGCTGTAATCGCTCAGTTCGTCCTCCTTGGCTTTCTTAACGGCCTTGTCGTGTGTTTCCTTGGCCGCCGCCAGCTTGTTCACCTTTTCGAGGCGCATGGCCATGAGGTCCTGTTCGGCTTTCTTGCTGGCGGTACGAGGGTCGAGTTTCTTTGTAGTCATGATTGATTCTCCTTGGTTGTTGGGTTACGCCGGATAAATAAAAAATAAAGGCAGTCCCGGCGGACTGCCTCCAGTTCAGGCTATGCCTTCCTGGCGTAGTCGTCGTTGGTAATGACAGACACCAAGTGTTTCCTGGTGAGCGACGTAGCCTTCGCCATGAGGTCTTCGGCCTTGATACAGCCGTCAGCCCTCGTGTCAAACATGATGTCACCAGGGATCGCCGTCAAGCAGTAGTCACCATGACAGCAGTCAACGGCCATCTCGTAGCCAGTCTCCTTCAGAGCTGCGAAGAAGGGTTCGGCTGCCTTCTGAAGGTAGGCGATCGTCTTGCTGTATTCACGACCGAGCAGCTTGTCGGCACGGGTGTCGTGTGGGCCGTTCCATTCAGATACGACCCAATCATACGCCGGTACGCTCGGACACATCTTGCACGCCGCCTTGATTGCGAGGCTGCTAAAATCGGTAGAGTTAGGTTCGTAGCTGGTTTCGATACCTACCCAGATCTCCACGCCGCACACCTGGCCTTCAGGTACAGACTTGGAAGAACAAAGAACGTAATACAGGAACTTTTCCATTTTAAACTCCTTGGTTGATTGGTTGAAGGTTTGTATACGGTGAATGACCGGGTGAGGCAGTCCCGTGGGCCGGGTGCCAGTCGTCCGGGCGGCTGCCAGCACGAAAAGGGCTGGTTTCCCAGCCCTTGGTATTTATTTTTTCTTTTTCTTTGTCGGCTTTTTAGTCGACTTGCTGACTTTTTTCTTCTTGAAGCCAGCTTCTACGGCAATTTCAGCGAAATCTTCGTCGTCCATGTCGATGATGACTGGTGCTTCTGGGATATTCGCCATATCGTCTTCGTCGAGATACCAGTCGCAAAGATTCCCCTGCAGCTCGTCTACATCGCCGGAGTCGATGTCGAACCCCAGCTCAGAAAGCTTTTCGTTGATCGCAGTCAGAACCTTATCGTCGGTGTCGATCGATTCTTCCTCGTGGCAGCCAGTGCCTTCGATACCGTCGAAGCTCCACCAGACGGAATTGCCAGATTCCCAGCCGTAGGCGTTGAAGGACAGGTTGGGGAACTGTTCCGTAATGGCGTAGTAGAACTGGATAGGCGCACACCAGGCGGTGCTGAAGCTGTAGACTGCTTCCAGACCGTCGCCAGCGGGCTGGGTCTGTACATCGACTTCGTCTGCGCCGATGTCCCACTTGCATCCCCAGTGATCGATACACCAGCGATACCAGTTGAACACGGTTTCACAGTGATTTTCCCTGCCGTCCTGATAGTCTGGGTCTTTCTCGTCCATCGGGACGAACGAGTTGAACGACAGCGGAGACTGGTTGCCCTTTTCGTCAGCGGGGCCACGAGCCTTCTGCATAAAAAGTTCGACATCGGCCTTCGAGCCAGTCACGGTTAATACGTTTGAACACCAGTTTGGCATAATCAGCTCCTTGGTTATTGGTTTGAGTGTATAGGGAAAATAACCCGGCGAGGCAGTCCCGCCGGGTAAGCGTCAGTCTTACAGCTTTTCTATTTTATCCGACACTGTCATAAGCGACTTGTAGTCGACGCCACCGTCGATGTCGGCGATCTCGTCGATGTGTTCAGCGAAGAAATTTTTAAGCCATTTGGCTTCGGCAGCGGTGAGCTTCAACGTATGACGCTTCTCTGCTTTCTCCGGCTCAACAAAATGTTCTTCAAAGAATTTCAGACCGCAATTTACACCGCCATGTCGCCCTGACATGGCAATAATGTTCTTGTCGGCATCAATCTCCTTGCACGTGTATTTATTGCCCTTCGTAAGCATACGCCCCATATTAGGATGGGTATAGCTATGCGAGCAGATATAGGTCTTGTTCAGTGCTGGTTTAGTCATAGTTAAATCTCCTTTACAAGTTCTTTGAGTTTCTTGCCAGCGGCGTCCATGCCGTCCTGGTCATCTTCGGCGACGGCGTCGTCGTAGTCGTTGAGGGCAGCCCTCACCTTCTTGCGGAACTCCTTGTCGTCAGTCGCCTTCTTGTCAAGTGCCCAAGCGTCACAGTAGTCAATTTCACCAGTGAGCTGCGCCACGTCTTCGAGTCTTTCTTCAAACATTTTTAATCTCCTTGGTTTGAGTGTATAGGGAAAATAACCCGGCGAGGCAGTCCCGCCGGATCGAGACCAGTTTATTCCGCATCGCCGTCTTCGTTGATGTCCTCGATAGTAGCGTCAACGCCGTCGGTCTGTGCAGTCAGATAGTTGTTGTAAGCAGCTTCTGTCAGCTTCTCGCGAGCTTCGTCTTCGTCGTAGGCAATGCACTCGACCTCGATAGTGTAGTTAATGCTCGCCGACGCGCTGTATTTCTTTGGCGTCAAGGTCTGTTTGAAGAAGTCCTTGGGGTTCTTGCGAATCTTGTCTGCGCTGCTAAGCTTGACGTTCAGACAGTCGCCGTTCGTGTCGTACACCAGTACCTTCGTGACATCTCCGTCCTCGACGGTCACTCCGATACTGCGGCGGCTCACTTTGTGTTCAAAGTACACGCACTCGATAGTCTTGCCTTCGCTGACGACTTCCGTGTTCAGATAGGTGTACGCCTTGTCGAACTCGAAATTCGGACGACCAGCTTCGCGAGCGCGGCATTCGAGGAATGCGTTCGCGGTGTCAAATGTTGCATTGTGGATGTTCTTGTAGATAACGCTCATGTTTAACTCCTTGGTTGGTATAAAGAAAATAACCCGGCGAGGCAGTCCCGCCGGGTAAGCGTCAGTCTTCGACGTGGTGAGTTTCCCAGTATTCTCTGGCGTAGTCGTCAGAAGCGTCACGGTCGAACGGCGAGCCGTCGATCGGAGTGCCGGAGAAGCCAGTAGAACATTCAGAAATAAATTCTTCTACGTCCTTGGCGCACGTCGTCTGGTAGAACTCGGCGACCTTGGTTCGACCGATATACTCGGCGATACGCTCGTTCTTGATAGTGATACCGCTGTCCCAGAGTTCGTCGACAAATTCATCCAGCAGCTCTGCGCCGTACCACTTGGCGACCATAGCGTTGCAGTCTTCCTGAGCCAGTTGCAGCTCACGCTTTTTCTTTCCGGTATAGAAATATCCGTCCACCCAGCGTTCGGCGATAGCTTCGACGATGTCGCAGCGAGCTTCCATGCGTTCTGGATGGTCGTCTCGTTCGTCCTCGTCGTCGGTTTCCATCAGAGGGCCGAAGTCCAGATTCTCCTGCAGCATACGGATCATGACCGATTCCTTCAGGGCGCGTTCCTTCTGGTTTTCTTGGCTGGGATAGACGGCAGTGTCGTCGTATTCAGCCAGTTCCGGATTGTCGTTCAGGACATCTTCTTCCGTCGCCTCGTAGCCTTGGGCACAGAGAAGGCTGGTCAGATGGTTTTCTTTACAGGACTTGATGAGTTGTTCTC
>Ga0310694_10004800_pt1 | contig 13008 bp, 10 predicted proteins | sample 174DNAGHGhighgp2_FD_203884 | JGI IMG/M metagenome (GOLD analysis project Ga0310694, IMG submission 203884) | Sheep rumen microbial communities from Palmerston North, Manawatu-Wanganui, New Zealand - 1742 DNA GHGhigh gp2 (v2) (version 2) | ecosystem: Host-associated > Mammals > Digestive system...
AACGATTTTCGTCCCATTGCTTTGAAGTGTTTCTTGTCGGGGAGACAAGATGATGCGTCCCTTCGCTGGCAGGGTTCGTGCCATGCGGAAAACAACCAAGACTTCGGTCAAGGGTATTGTACATTAAATTTGTTTCATTTTTAAAATTAGATTACATTATGAACATTTATTTGAGTATCGGAGTAAGTTCCGAAAACATGCAAGCAATTCTCAAGGAGATTTGCAACCACTTCCAAGGCAAACGCGCCGACGACTATCTGGATATGTTGGCGCAGGGAGTGGAAAAGGCCAACCAAGCGCTTTTCGAGGTGCTCTACGTCAACTCGGCAAAGCGTTGTGTCCAACAGGAAGCCCGACGGCTCAACGAGCACATTGCGGCGGCTCAGAGTTACATCGACTCGTTCCGCCACGATGCCGACGAGGAGGTGAAAGCCAGCTCGAAGGCGCTCAAGCGACAGTTCGGGAGCTATGGCAAGCCATTGGTTCAGATGCGATTGCTTACTCGCATCACGGCGGTGGGAGCCATGCTTCGCGACTTGAGCAAACCTGAGCTGAAGGCCCATGTGGACCGGTTGCCAGGCCTGGACGAGCGCATCAATGGCATCAGCAAGGCGTTTGATATCCTCTCGGCCAAGAAGCTTGAGGTGGACGAAGCCAACAGCGCAGCCCAGAATGCACAGCTTCTGCTTCCCTTGAAGCGTGAGGCGGTGGCCCAATTGAGCCGGCTGTTGTCGTATCTTGAGGTGATGGCTGAGAAGGAGCCTGCGGTTTACGGCGAGCATTTCGTCTTTGTGTCGAAGGTCATCTCGGACCTCAAAGGCTCGAATCGAAGAAAGACGGCCAAGCCCGCCGAAACGCCAGCCATGCCTGCAACCGCATGAAGCGTTGACCGGCAGTAAGGTGATTATCGTGCAGTAAGGTAAGCGTTGCCTTGCTGCTGCCTCCCCATGAGCTTTAGGGCTTGTGGGGAGGATTTTTTATGCTCTTTTCTTTATTATTGATTTTTTTCTTTATTTTTGCCCCTGCCATACTGTTTTAATCAAAAAAATGAGCAAAATAGACAAAACGGAACTCATCGCCAAGCTCCAACAGCTCGAAGGTCTCACCGATGAGGAAAAGAGCAACCTGATAGGCTTGCTGCGGCAGCACAAGAAATACGGCCTCGTTTGGGAGGACAAGCCCGAAGACGTGGAAGAACGCCTGCGCGAGGAGTTGCCTGTATTGAAAGAAGTGAGAGAGCGGGCACTGATTAGCGACCAGCCCGATGCTCCCAACCATATTCTAATAGAAGGAGACAATCTTGAAGCCTTAACAGCACTCAGCTACACCCACGAAGGCCGCATTGATGTCATCTATATCGATCCGCCTTACAACACAGGCAACAAGGACTTCGTCTATAACGACAGCTATGTTGACACCGAGGACAGCTACCGCCACAGCAAATGGCTCTCCTTCATGAGCAAACGCCTTCGCATTGCCAAACGACTGCTCTCCGATAAAGGCGTGATTTTCATTTCCATTGATGACAATGAACAGGCCAATCTGAAATTGCTGTGCGATGAGGTGTTTGGAGAGAAAAACTTTGTAGCGACAATTCCTTGGAGAAAAAGAACTGCAAAGACAGATGTTCCTCATAGTTTATCACAGGATTATGAATGGATATTGTGTTATTGTAAAGACGGTTTTTTGGCTGGTATCGCAAAGAACTCTCGTAAATATTATGAAACCCCTGATTTTCCTAATAGACCTTGGAGAGTCCATGATATGTCAACTCAAAGAACAGCAGAGGAAAGGCCTAATAGTAATTTTTCCATGGTCAATCCAAAAAATGGCAAAGAGTATCCTGTTAATCCACTTGCAGTTTGGAGAATAACCAAAAGAGATTTTCAATCATATTATGATAGTGGTCGTCTTGTATTTCCAGGTGACTATGATTTTCTAAAAATATCTCGTCCTGTTCTTCGATACTGGAAAGAAGATGACGAAAAAAAAGCGGGTGATTTGTTCGGAATGACAACAGCAAGCACCGACTTGCCAAAAGAGGTTGGCATGACACAGGACGGTACCAAAGATGTTACAGATATTTTTGGAGAAAAGGCATTTGGTTTTCCTAAACCAGTTTCATTGATTAAGCACATCATTGGCATTGCTACACCAAAAGCCATAGGTGTGACAGTTTTTGACTTTTTCGCTGGCAGTGGCACAACTCTTCATGCAGTGATGCAACTTAACAAGGAGGACGGAGGCCACCGCCAGTGCATTCTTGTCACCAACAATGAGAATGGCATCTGCGAACAAGTCACTTACGAGCGAAACAAGCGCGTCATTCAAGGCTACACCACACCCAAAGGTCAACAGGTGGAAGGCTTGCACGACAACAATCTGCGTTACTATCGCACCGAGTTCATCCCCCGCGAGCGCACCCAACGTAATATGCATGCCTTGGTCAACGCGGCTACTGATTTGCTATGCGTCAAGGAAGACCTTTATCAGGAGTTACCAGTTGATAGTTTGCAGTTGTCAGTTAAGCTTACACCAAAGCATGTTAGAATGTTTGGGAAAGGTTCAAAGCGTATGATGGTCATTTATGACGAACGAACCATTCCTTACATCGTGGATGGACTTTTGAAGGAAACAACGAAAAACACGAAAGTAACGAATGATAAAAATGATTTCGGTATTTTAGAGTCTTTCGATGTTGAAAACAAACTAAAAATCTACGTCTTTGCGCCAGGGCCATACGCATGGGACGACGACTTTGCACCAGTAATCGACCGCGTGGAGCTTTGCGCTCTGCCCGAGGCTATTTATCAGGCTTATAAGAATGTGCTGCCGAAGAAGAGAAATAAATATGCTGATGAAGAATCAACGAACGATGTCGATATAAATGAATTTTGAATTAAAACAAACGATAATATTATGAGACTTGAACAACTAACAATAAAGAATCTGCGATTGTTTGGAAACGAAGAACAGACAATCAACTTTTCAGCTGATAAGAATATCACAGTCTTTTTAGGTGACAATGGTGCAGGAAAGACCGCCATTCTGCATGGTTGTACAGTTGTATTAAGTAATTTCTTTACAGCATTTCCGGATGTTAGTTACAAGGCTTTTTCCGATACAGATGTTCGAGCAATAAGCAACACCCAAAGGGCTGACTATCTTCATGTGAAAATGATTATTCGCACAGAAGACAATCGTACTATTCAGGTTGACCAATATAAAAAGGGGAACTCAAACGATACCCCCAAATCGGATTTGTCGCAACTTAAAGAGTACGCCAATTCCTTGAAAGAGAAGATTGATGCCAATGTGAGCGTTGCCCTGCCGATTCTAGCCTACTATGGAACAGAGAGGGGACAAATACAGGCTCCAGAACGACGAAGAGACTTCAATGTGATATTTCCAAGATGGGATAGTTATACTGGGGCACTGGAACCTGCCACCAATTTCAAACGTTTCTTTACTTGGTATGAAAGGAACGAAGATGAAGAGCGACGTCAAATAATTGAAGGAAAGAATTGGAACTATGAATCATATGGTTTGAAAGCTGTAAGAAGAGCACTAAATCAAGTTGACGAAAGATACAGGAATCCACGTATAGAAACGAAACCATTGCGTTTTGTTATGGATGATATTTCTGATTATGAAGAAATGAGCAATCCTGCTGGATTGACTATTCAAACTGGCTCCGAAAAAGAAATTAGGATTGAACAAATGAGTGACGGCTACAGAATAATGATTGCAATGATAGCAGATATCGCAGCTCGTATGGCGGAGGCCAATCCATCGCCAGAATGTTCAGGTCTTGATGATCCTTTAAACACGTCTGGTATTGTTTTTATCGATGAAATAGATTTGCACCTACACCCTGTATGGCAAAGAAAAGTACTTAGACAACTACATGCCATCTTCCCCCATGTCCAGTTTATTGTGACAACCCATAGCCCCAATGTTGTGATGGGGGCACTTGATTTGGTCCAAGTTGTCAAACTCGATAATGGAATCATTGACTCGCAAATAGATTCAATACAATACGCATACTACGATATTAGCCAACTGCTATTAAGTGAGCTGTTTGAATTGGATAACGTTCGTTCTGATGAATACTTGAAAATATACAAAGAAAGGAAAGATTTGATTTTCAAAGATTCAGAAGTTGGTTTGTCTGAAGACGAACGCAAGCGTTTAAAAGAACTCGATAAGCAAATATCATTGTTCGACCCTTGCGATGGTGAAGAAATGCGACGCACAAGACAACTATTAGAACAGATTGCAAAAAACATGCACCATGATTAAACTCAACAAGACATATCCTGCCCCAGCGTCCTTATCCTCAAAGGAATGCGAAGATACACTGGAACAAATCCGCAAAAAAGAAGCCAATGGAGAAACTGTTACTGCAAAAGATTATGGCACGCTATATGGCAAGGAAGATGTTCGCAAGCAACTCATGGATGACCAAAACAATAAGTGTGCCTATTGTGAAAGCACAATATTACACGAGTCGCGGCATGTGGATCATTATCGACCAAAGTCCATCTATCATGAACTTGCATTTAAATGGGACAATTTAGTTGGCGCATGTTGGGCATGTAATAAGGACAAAGGCAAACAGTTTCCATTGGATGATGAGAGCAAAAGAAACACCATAGAAGAAACACCGCTGATAATAAACCCATACATAGAAGACCCATCAGAATATATAGCATTCCATGAAGAAATAGCAGTTCCTAAAAAGGGACTGCAAGGACTTCAAAAGAGAAAGGCTGAAACAACTATTAAATTGTTGCTGGAAAACAAGGATTTGGAGAAACGCAGAAAAGAAATGTGGCAATATTACACTACAGCAAAGCTTGCCTACGAATTAACCAATTCCCCTTGCTTTCTCGATGATGTACAACAATTCACAAAAGATAATCATCAGTATGCGGGGATGTTCCGTAACCAACAATAAAAACAATGATTGAACTGAAAAACTACCAGCGCACTGCCGTTCACGAACTGAAACAGCGCATGGTTCGCCTGCTCAACTTGGGCGAAAAGCGACAGAAAATCGTTTTAAAGGCCCCAACGGGCTCAGGCAAGACGGTGATGACTTCGGCCATGATGGACGAACTGACCCGCGAGCTGAAGGTGAGTGGTGAATGCCGCTTTACCCGTGTGGCTTGGGTGTGGATAGCCCCCAACAAACTGCACCAGCAGAGCTACCTCTCGATGCGCAACTTCTTCAGCGAGACGCGCTTGTTGCGTCCAGTGATGTTCGACGAATGTGAACATTCTGAAGGTTTGAAAGACGGAGAGGTGTTGTTCCTCAACTGGGAAAGCATCAACAAGGACAACGCCGTCATCATCCGCGACAACGAGCAAAACCGCACCCTTTATGAGTTGCTACGCCGCACACGCATCGAACACGGTATCCCCGTTGTGGTCATTATCGACGAGGAACACATGTTTGGCGGCAGAAACGCAGTGAAAAGCGAAAAAGTGTTGGCCAACATCAATCCCGACATCGAGCTGCGCATCAGCGCGACGCCTATCACTGGCGGTTGCGACACCGTGGTGGTGCAACGCAGCGAGGTGGTCGATGAGGAAATGATCAAGAAAGGTGTTCAGCTCAATCCAAACCTCAAGAGCGAGCGCGAGCAATCGTCGCTTACTGTGAACCAACGCCTGCTACAAAAAGCATTGAACAAGCGCGACGAGTTGGCGAACAGTATGAAAGAATATGGCATCAATCCCTTGTTGCTCATACAATTGCCCAATGATACCAGCGAGAGTCTGAGCCGCGAAGAAAGCACCATTGCCGACGAAGTGAAGCAATATCTTGCAACCCCAGGAATCGACATTACCGAAGCCAATGGTGGCTTGGCCGTGTGGCTTTCAAAAGAGAAAAGCCCCAATCTGGCTACCATCAGCCACAACGACGACCTTACCAAGGTGCTGCTCTTCAAACAAGCCATCGCCTTGGGTTGGGACTGTCCGCGTGCAGCCGTGTTGCTCATCTTCCGCGAACTGAAGAGCATGACCTTCACCACGCAAACTGTGGGTCGTATTTTGAGAATGCCCCAGCAGCACTTCTACACCGACGACAAGCTCAACTACGGCTACGTCTATACCAACCTCAGTGCCGACATCATCAGTGTGGTGGGCGATGACATGAGCTACATCAGCAGTGTTTATGCTAATCGCCGCGAAGGGCTGAGCAACATCTCCCTACGGAGTGTGTATATGGACCGCCACGAGCAGCGCAACCGTTTGGGCAGCGGCTTCAAGAAGGCTTTGTTTGAAGTGCTGGAGGAGAAACTCAATCTGCCTCAGTTGCGTCTGTTCAACTTTGAAGAGGACGACACCACAGGCCGAGTGCAATTAGGTATGTTTGAAGCCGATGTCACACTCAACCGTGAGAAAGCACGCAAAAGCGGCATCCAACTCGACGTGGCCCGTATCTTCATCGAGATTCCCAAAGACACCCAACTGACGGGCGACAATGGCATTGTGGAAGTGGTCAGCAAAGCGCGTATGGCACGCAATGCAGCCGAACTCGACGCGCTATTGACCTTGTTCTGCCGTAGTCATGTAGGCAGTTTCGCCAAATTCGACAGCACCCCCGTGTTGCGCGGCGCCTTATTGGAGATGATGGAGAGCTATTTCGGCATCTTCGAGACTGAAGCTCCCAAGGTAATTCTCTACCATGGCAATCGCTCTTTCATGGAAGACCTGATCAAGAGTGCCTTGCTGCGTTACGGCAACACTCTGAAAGCCAATCCTGCCGCGCCACGAGCTTACACCGTGCAGCAGTTTGAGATTCCCGCCACAAGAATTTATAACTCTATGGTGGTTTACAGCACATACGGTGAATTGTTCAACCACGCTTTGCAGCCCTATTTTGAGCGCAACGATGTTTCGCAACCCGAACATGCTTTTGCCCGCTGGATTGACAGGCAAACCGAGTGGGTGGACTGGTGGTACAAAAATGGTGACGACGGCAAGCAGCATTTTGCTGTGCCCTATACCGCAAGTGATGGGCGTAAGCGGTGCTTTTATGTCGACTTTATCATTCGTTTGAAAAACGGCAATGTCTGTTTGCTCGACACTAAAACCTTGGGCAGCGATGAAGACGCACCCGAGAAAAACAACGCCTTGTGGAAATACATCGAAGAGCACAATGAACTATATAAGGAGAAAGACATACGTTTCACTGGTGGCGTGCTCATCCAACAAGGCGACAACTGGTATTTCCCAGAGGGCCTTATTGAAAACACTGACAACACCGATGGCTGGAGTCGTCTTGACTTGGCCTCACTATAACTAATGGAAGATGAAAAAAGGACTTGACCGCTGTTTCCTGCACTACGGCATACGCCAGGAAGACATGAACATCATCGAGGACATGTGCCACGATGCCGACATCGATGCCGAATGGATGAAAGAAAACATCCTGAAACTCTACAACGATGCGAGAAATGAAGAAAGCATCGATGAAAAGAAGCTTCGCAAGATTTTGAATAACGCCTTAAAGAAAATCGTATGAAGATTACGCATATATACGCCGAGAACTACAAGACTTATCGCCGTCTTGACCTTGACCTGACCGCCGAAGAAGACCGTCCTATCATCTTAATTGGTGGTGGCAACGGTTGTGGCAAGACCACATTGTTTGATGCCATCTATAGCGCATTGTATGGCCTTGAAGTGAAGACTGCACATCAATTTGAGGAGTTGTTCAATGCCGGAGTAAAACTTGAACAAGGCATGGAAAACCGAAGCATTGTTCTTGAAATATCGTTTAGCGGCATGGTACTTGGTCAAGAAACGCCATATCGCCTGAAACGCGAATACAAACTGATTGACGGCAAAGTGCGTTGGATGGTGGAACTCAATATGAACGGCAACCGATACAGCTATGGCATAGCCTCCTCAGCTGCCCAACGCACAGCCAACGAAGAGGTGGTGAACAAAATCATTGCGGCCAATCTTCCTTCGGAACTGAGCAACTATTTCCTTTTTGATGCCATGAAAACCAGCGAGCTGGTCAAAGAGGAACAAATCAACCGCCTCATTATGAAAAACATCAACTCGGTGATGGGTTTCAATAAATACAACCAGTTGCATGAGGCAGCGGTCCTCTTGTTGAACGAGAAGAAAGCCGCTAAATTGGAAAACGAGAAACAACGGCAAGAGTATGAGAAATTGGTTCATCAAAAGCAAGGTCGTGAAGCCGAGCTGAAGCAACTGCGCGAAGACTACGACCAAGCTTTGGACTACAGCGAAGAACGTCGTGAGCAATACAATCAGTTGAAACAGGGCCGCAATGCCGACGAGATGACTCGCGACCGCATCAAAAAGCAAAAAGAGAGTATCAGTAAGGTAGAGAAAAAAGCCACTGATTATCGCGAAAATGTTGATAAAGTGGTCAAAGACCTTGAACTGAACGTTCTGTTTCCTGCTTTGGCTGACCGCATTCGTCCAGAGGTGGAAATCATCGTCAACGAGCGTCGCCGTTTGGCACAAGAGCGAGGCGAGGAAGTATCCGATGAACAATTGGCAAGGTTAACGCGAGACATATTGAGTTATCTTGCCGAGCATTACAAAGCGCTGGAAACTGTCAAAGTCGATGATGTGGTACGCCATATCCAGATGGGGCGCAAACATGGTGAGGCATTGGCCGACAAACATCCTTATTTGAGCGATGCTAACGTGGAAGTGTTGGAGAAACTTATCAAGGATGCCTACGTCAATCAGTTTCTTTCTTTGGACAATGAAAGAGAAGCCATTGACATGGATTTGGCCGAGTTGCCTCGCAAACGCGAACAGCTTTTGTCACTTGAAAAAGAACTTAGCGGCTTGGATTACAATCTCATCACATTGTATGAAGACAATGAAAAACGCTTGAAAGACTTGAAAGCCAAGATCGACGAAGCCGATAAAGACATCAAGAAACTAACGGAAGAAATAGCCACTTTCGACTACGATATCCCGCAAATCCCTGACCCACAGTTCGACATGCTTTGCAAACTGCCTGGATTCTTTAAGGCTGTTTCTGCCAAATTGCTGGCTTCCAAGCGGAAGAGCATAGAGCAAATGATGAAGGAACAACTGAACCTAAACCTTGTGGTTTATGCCGGTGTCATCGGTCGCGTTGATTTGTCGAGTGATGGAAATGAAGAGGTGAGTTTCAAGATGTATCATCAAAACGGCAACGAGATTTACCTCAGCCAACTCAATGCCGGTGCCAAGCAAACCGTCATGCAAGTGTTGCTGAAAGTCCTGTATGAGTTAGGCGATTATAACCCACCCGTGATGATTGACACGGTTATGGGCGTGCTTGACAAGGAAAGCCGCGAAGTAATTCTTGAGCATTATTTCCCAGATTTGGCGCATCAAACCATTTTGCTGAGCACTGATACTGAAATTACCACAGAGCACGACCTAAAGAAGATTGCGGCTCATGTGGCGAAAACCTACACCTTGCACCGCGACAAGGAGGCCCAGTGTACCACTGTTTCTAACGACTATTTTGGAATCACCATCAAAGACTGAAAGCCATGAAAGTAGATAATTTGATAATTGACAATTCGATTAGATCCATAGAAGGTATGAATGAGATGGTCGCTGACCTGAAAGTGGCATTGGAACAACGCCTCAATCTTAAAACATATCCAAAAGATGAAAGGCCAGTTGTGCTTTCGCAAAGTGTGGTAATGAGAATGTGCCTTTTAGCGGGTTTGGCCGACAAATCCCCTCGTTCACAATCTGAAGTACAGAACATCCAGTTGAGTTTGACAAACACTCCATATCCAACAACTTTCTTTACAAAACAGAAAATTGGTACTTTAATAGAAGCCCTCTTGAAAATGCGTTACCACGATGTGGATGCCGACTGGGGTAGCTCGTCGGTGATTAGTCGAGTGATAGGATATGAGATACTTCGTGGTCGAGACCTATTAATGAAAGAAGGTGGAATTGACGATTGGCTGCGTTTCAGTCCGTTAAAAGGCGGTGGTGGCGTGAATGACATTCCAGTGTTGAACTTGTGTATAGGTAATTATGGCGACGGGATGCCTGCCAATCTCGACATCAACAGCCGTGCCATCGCCAACACCCAAATTCTTGTGGCTGGTACCACGGGTAGCGGCAAGAGCAACCTACTGGCCGTGTTGTTGCATGAAATGCGTACGGCATCTTCAGACACTCATTATCCCGTCAACTTCCTTTTGTTTGACTACAAAGGCGAATTTTCCGATCCAAATAACGCACTTTGGCTTTCGCTGTTCGATACCGACAGCTCGGCCATCCTCAACCCGATGGAAAGACCTTTGCCCTTTACACCATTCAAGGATTTCAGCGACCGACCTGTCAACGAGCTGAATCTTTATTCTACCACTATGGCAACTGCCCTTCTATCTATTGCATCAGGGGCGAGAATCAGTGCAAATATGGACAGTAGGTTGTGTGATGCCATTGTGAACGCTTATAAGGCCAACCACATGAAACCCATTAACTTCAAGATGATTTTCGACCACTACAATCGTCTGTTGCCAGAAAAGAAGCAAGGTGACATGGATAGTGTGAAGTCGGTGTTAAATCAGTTGGTCAACAACAACATATTTGCAGATGAAGATAAGATTGATTTGCTGCATACATGTAACATCATCAATCTTGGAAGGTTCGAAAAGGATGGAATCATAGCCAAGGCCATTGTTTATTTTGTGATTTCAAAACTGAATAATATTTACGAGCAGTTGCCAGTCCAAGCGATGAATGATGAGCGTGTGGAAATACGTCATTTCACTATCATTGATGAAGCCCATTACATGCTCAGTTTCGAGAACAAGCCTCTACAAAACCTGATTGCAGTAGGCCGCAACAAAGGAATGAGCATTATTTTGGCAACTCAGAATATGGCGGACTTCAAGGTTCGAAGTATTGACTTCTATGCCAATGCCCAGTATCCACTCATCATGCGACAGCAGCAACAAAGCGACGGCGTATTGCGCGACTTGTTCGGCGTTAGTGGCAGTCAATTGCAAGACCTAAAGCAAGCCATCACCAACCTGCAAAAGGGCGAGCTGATTACCCGTGACAATAGTTTGGCTGAATTGGGCTTGGGTGCCAGTTGGAAGAAAATCAAGGTAACACATTTGATTTGACGTCATGAAAACAGAGGAATTGAAGAAAGCGCAAGAGGCCATTGAAATGCTTCAAAAGTTGGATTTGCCTATTGGCGAAGAGCAACGGCGCACTTTGATGGAGCTTGAGAAAGCCTATCTTGAAAAAGAGGTACTGCCAGCGGTTATCAATACTATTCGTCCGATGTTTGTCGACCTGAAAACCTCATTTCAAGTGACACTCAAGTATTCTGAAAAGGACGGGCTGTTGTTGGATGGTGTTGAAGCTCAAAAAGAGGCGGCCAAAGAAGCCATCCCTGGGAATGACACGGATGAAGGCCGGTATTTGGGTGTTGACCCTGAAAGTGGTGAAAAGGTGTATGTGAAAGTGACTTCTTATGGATTGTTGGCTCAACTTGGCGACTCAATCCACGATAAAAAGCCCAAATATGTCCGATTGAAACGAGGGGCCAGCCTTGATGATGTGACTTTAAGCGATGTACTAACGCTATTTAAGTTTCCTCGTAATTTGGGTTTTTTTGAAGGCTTTGATGTCTTGGTCGGCATTGGCCCTTACGGTCCATACGTCAAGCATAATGAAAAGTATTACAATTTGAGTCGAGAGGATGACCCAAATACGATAGAATACGACCGAGCTGTAGAGATTATTCTAACGAAGCGTGAATTAGGCATTGGTGCTGTCATCTTGGAGTTTGAACAAGACCCCAACATGCGCGTCATCAATGGCAGATTTGGCCCCTACATCAAGTATAAGAAGACCAATTACAAGATTCCGAAACACAAGACACCTTCTTTACTGACCTATGAAGATTGTTTGGCCATTATGAAAGACCCGGCCAATGCAGCCCAAAAATGGGTGCCAAGGAACAAACAAGAATAAAAAAACTAAAGACATGGATAAAGATAAACTACAAAAAGCCTATGAAGCCGTTGAAATGCTGAAGGCCTTGGACTTGCCAGTCAGTAGGGAACAGTTGGACACAATATATAACTTGGAAGAGAACTATCTCAAAGAGGAGGTGATTCCATTTATTAAAGGCGAATTAAATCCATTGGTAAAAGATATGATGGGAGATTTCTATTTGGAGGTTTCGTATTCAAAGAATGATGGGTTAAATGTTCATTATTTAAACAATTTCAAGACTCAAGAGAATAGCAGAGGAAGAAGAAAAGCAACAGAAACAACACATAAATCTGAAAAACATATAACCAAGGATGTTCAATATGATGCTTTGAAAAGTGTACTAGGCACAAAAAAGAAACAAGCAACATCACTAAAAGTATATAGGGAGGACAATAGTGCTATTGAAGAAGCCTCATCAGCGTTGACCCTTTGTGAAACTATAAAGGAAATTGGTGCAGAAAAAGTATATAACTTGTTTATTCCTTTGGATGGCATGTATCTGGTTATGAAAACCAAGAATTCGGATGTTCGTAGCGATTTACATTATATAGGCGATGGCTATTATGTCAATACACATAGCAATACGATATCAAAGAAGCGCCATCTTGAACGAATTTTCCGTGATTTGAAATTAAGTTGGAAAGTCGAAATAGTCTGAATTTCTAGTTAAGGAAATGGCGGATTCTTGTCCGCGATGACGGCAATGGGCGCAGGCAATGTCGTTCCGTGAGAGTTTAAGGTGTGGCAGCCAAAATCCCGAAGGGACGCCCCTACCACACCCCGATATGCAATGTCGGGTTTTCATATTGAGATGGGCGGATTCCTGTATGCCGCAGCCATAGATGCCCGCCCTTTCCCCTTTTAAGGGGGTGCCCGAAGGGCGGGGGATTAAAGGGAGGGCATGACATGGCTGCTGGCTGGCGACTCGGAGCGATGACATGGCTGCTGCAACACCCCTTGTGGGTTCAT
>Ga0310694_10004801_pt1 | contig 13007 bp, 7 predicted proteins | sample 174DNAGHGhighgp2_FD_203884 | JGI IMG/M metagenome (GOLD analysis project Ga0310694, IMG submission 203884) | Sheep rumen microbial communities from Palmerston North, Manawatu-Wanganui, New Zealand - 1742 DNA GHGhigh gp2 (v2) (version 2) | ecosystem: Host-associated > Mammals > Digestive system >...
GTAATTTATTGTTATGCTTTTTGGCTTTTCTCTTTTGTCTTTTGACTTTGAGCAGCTCCGCTGCGGTCTCCCTCCCTTTTGGGAGGGCGGGGTGGGGTTACAACTCGCTTACAAACTGCTTGATCCTTTGTTCCTCCGCTTTCTTGCAAACGAGCAAAGCGCCCTTCTCCTCTACAATGATCATGTCCTCCACTCCTTGTACGATCACTTTCTTGCCCGGTTCCAGCACCACGATATTATTCTTTGCCTCGTGGAAATGTGCCTCGCTGTGCAGGCTCACATTGCCGTTCTCATCTTTCTCGCTCAACTCGTACAGGCTTCCCCAGGTTCCTAAATCCGACCATCCGAAACTGCTCGGGATTACATACACATTGTTCGCCTTCTCCATAATCCCGTAGTCAATACTGATATTCGGGCATTTCGGGAAAATCTGCTCAATAAACTTCTCCTCCTTATCCGTTCCCATTAGCAACTCACCCTCGCGGAAACGATCCGCTACTTCCGGCAATAAATATCGGAATGCCTCGCTGATCGTCTGAAGGCTCCAAATGAAAATGCCGCTGTTCCATAGAAAATCGCCGCTCTCTATGAACACTTTCGCCATCTCCAGATTTGGCTTCTCCGTAAACGTCTTCACAGGATAGATGCCTTCTGACGGCTGATGGCTGACAGCTGATGGCTTCAGATACTGAATGTATCCATACCCCGTCTCCGGCCGAGTCGGTTGCATGCCCAATGTGCAAATAGCCTTGTTCTGACCCACAAAATCAAATGCCTTCAAGATTGTCTGACGGAATTTCTCCTCCTCTAATATCAAATGATCACTCGCCGCTACCACAATATTCGCCTGCATCTCCGGTCGAGTCCAATCTATTCCTAAGGGATCATTATTCTTTTCTCCCTCCCTTGTGGGGAGGGCTGGGGTGGGGTTCCCTAATCTTCTTCGACACAACGCCCTTATATGCGCGGTCGCGTATGCAATACATGGCGCCGTGTTCCTTCTGGCCGGCTCACACAGAATCTGAACTTCCTGCAAATCCGGAACTTGCTCCATGATGATATCTTTATACGCCACATTCGTCACAATGAACATGTTCTCAATGGGCACGATCGGACGAAAACGATCAACGGTCATTTGTAATAAACTACGCCCTGTTCCGAAAAAGTCCAAAAATTGTTTCGGCTTCTCTGCTGTACTATACGGCCAAAAACGACTTCCAACGCCCCCGGCCATGATCACACAATAGTTATTTTGATTGTTTTTCATTTTATAGATTTTTTAATTTTCAACTTCTTAATCTTTCAATTTTCAGTTTTCAATATTCAATTTCCTCAAATTGGGCGCAAAGATATAAAAAAAAAATCATATATGCAAGCGCGCGCGTATTTTATTTACAAAAAAGTGTATTTTTGTGCTTTTTATGGAGAATTTTCAATTTTCAATTTTCAATTTTCAATTAAAATTTGTACCTTTGCGTCGTAATTTGGAGAAAAATGGACTTTTGGCAAAAAAATAGAACACGGTTACTGAGAATTTATATTTTGAGTGGAGTGGTGTTGGCGTGGATGGCTTGTTCGCAAACCGGCGCACCCAAACCGTACGGTTATTTCCGGATAACCCCTCCCGACACCGCTTATACGGACTTTTCTTCCCCCCTCATGGGAGAATCGAGAGAGGCTTACCCTTACACTTTCGACATTTCGCAGAACGCGGTCGTCATCCCCCGCACGGATGTGGACGAACCCTTCTGGATCAATATTTACTATCCGGCTTTCGATGCAACCATCCATTGCTCCTATAAACCCGTTCGCCATAACTTGCGCGAATTGACCAACGATGCACTCGAGTTTGTCTATCGGAATGCCTCTTTCGCCAGCGCTATTCCTGAACGCGGATATAGTCATCCCGAAGCAAACGTGTACGGCGTGCTCTTCGATCTCGAGGGAAATACCGCTTCCTCTTGTCAGTTCTTTATCACCGATTCCATCGAACATTTCTTCCGCGCGTCGGTCTATTGTAACTGCCCTCCGAACGCTGACTCCCTCGCGCCGGTGTACAACTATCTCCGGACGGATATCGTCCGAATGGTCGAATCCTTCCAATGGAAATAAATAAATGCAAAAATGAGCAAATACGAAAATGCGAAAATAAATAAAGGTCTTGCTCTCCTTCTCGACCCCGAGAAAGCGGATCTCTCTGCGTTGCCCATTACCGCGGATTGCCACCCCGATTATATCTTCGTCGGTGGTTCCACCGGTGGCGACACCTCCGCCTTTGTCCGCGCTCTCAAAGAGAAACTGGCATCCCTTTCTTCCCCCCTCCATGGGGGGATTGAGGGGGGCTTACCCATCATCCTCTTCCCCGGCAACGCAGCGCAATTTACTCCCGAAGCGGACGCGATCCTCTTCCTTTCGCTCCTTTCCGGCTCCAATCCCGAATACTTGATCGGCCAGCAAATCAAGTCCGCGCAAGCCATCAGAAAATCGCAGATTTCCTCGATTCCGACGGCATATATTCTTATTGACGGTGGGGTAGAGACATCTACCATGCGCGTCACCGGAACCAAACCCATTGACCCCTCGACCGCCGAAGGCATCCAAACCATCATCGACACTTCCGTCGCCGCAGAATTGATGGGCAAAAAAGCCATCTACTTGGAAGCCGGATCGGGCGCAAAAACCCCGGTTTCAACGGAGATAATTCGTGCCGTACGAGCCGTCACTTCCGTCACTCTGATCGTCGGAGGAGGAATCCGTACTCCCGAAGTTATGAATGCGGCCTATCAAGCCGGAGCCGATATCGTCGTCATCGGAAATCACTTCGAGTCCCATCCCGAAGAACTGAAATCCTTTGTACATTGTACTTCGTCCCCTGGTACTTCCGTTGACGAGCGTTTCATGCGTCTCGCCCTCTGCGAAGCAGAGAAAGCCCTCGCCGAAGACGAAATACCCATCGGTTGTGTCATCGTCTCCAATAACCAAATCATCGGACGAGGACATAACCTCACAGAGACCCTTTCCGACGTCACGGCTCATGCGGAGATACAAGCGATTACTGCGGCATCGCAAACGCTCGGAGGAAAATACCTGCCCGACACAACCCTCTACGTTACGGTTGAACCTTGCCCCATGTGCGCCGGAGCGATCGGATGGGCACAGATTAGCCGCATCGTGTTCGGCGCACCCGATCCAAAGAAAGGTTTTCAGACATACGCACCGCGTGTGTTCCACCCAAAAGCAACCGTCACTTCCGGCGTCCTCGAAGCCGAGTGCCGGGAATTGATACAAGAATTTTTTAGATCCAAAAGGTTATGAAAAAGTGGCTGAATGGCATGATAAATGGCCAAATGATGAATGATCAAATGGTAAATGGTAAATATTCCGGAACGATTTTCCGGATAGGTATTTTTGTGGTGTTGGCGGCCGTTCTGGTCCTGCTCTTCCCGCACTACAGCAACTCCTTCCGTTACCATTACGAAATAGGCAAACCCTGGGGCTATGCTACCCTTACTGCCGATTTCGATTTCCCGATCTACAAAACCGATGAACAGCTGGAAAAGGAGCAGAAACAACTCCTCTCCACCTTCGCGCCTATCTACAAATACATCCCGCGAGTGCAACACGAAGTGAAAGTAGTCCCCCTTGATCAAATGGAGTGGATCAAAAACGAAGGCTACTCGCGCATTGCGATCGGAAAAAACAAATACCCCCTCTCGGAGGTGTACACGCCCAAATCCGCCTATGCCAAGTTCGGCTATGATTGTGCCGTCAACTTGACCCTTGATACAGCTACTACGCAATCCCTGCGCGATAAACTGCTCGCCTCTCTTTCCCCCACACAAGGAATGGTGCAAAAAGGCGAAAAGATCATCGCCCAAGGTGAGATCGTGAACGAGCGTGATTATCAGCGACTTCAATCCCTCAGCCGGGCTTATGAAGATGAATCCAGAGGCAAATCCGAACGCGTTCTCTCGATCATCGGAGAATCCATTCTCGTGCTCATGTTCCTCGGCTTGTTCATCCTGTACTTATACGTGTTCCGCGTTCAGTACTTGCGCTCGACCCCCACGATGCTCTTCTTCTGCATCCAGATTTTTATCGTCATCTCCCTCGCATGTTTGATCTTGCAGTTCGGATGGTCGGTCTATCTCATTCCTTTCGCTTGGATTCCTATTCTGACGCGCGTCTTCTTTGATTCGCGAACAGCTCTTTTCCTGCATTTTACGACCGTCCTCATCGCCTCCATTATTGTGCCTGCGCCGGTGGACTTCTTCTTCATCCAAGTTGTTGTGGGAATGGTGGCGGTCTCCTCGCTTTCGGACATGACGCGCCGCGCCCAACTCGCGCAAACAGCCGTCTGGATCCTCCTCTCGCAGATTGTCGCTTATACGGCGATCACCTTCGCGCAAACAGGCGCCCTCTCAACCGTCGATCCCTGGATGTACCTCTATTTTGCTATCTGTGCCATCTTCACCGTCGGCTGTTACGGACTGATCTACGCCTTCGAAAAAGTCTTCCGTTTCATCTCGTCCATTACCTTGGTCGAACTGACCGATATCAACTCCGAACTCCTCCACACCCTCGCCGAAAAAGCCCCGGGTACCTTCCAACATTCCATGCAGGTTTCCAACTTGGCGGCTGAGGCGGCTAAAACGATCGGAGCGAACGCTCTACTCGTCCGTACTGGAGCACTATACCACGATATCGGCAAAATATCCAACCCATTCTATTTTATTGAGAATCAGAACGGAACGGAGAATCCTCTCCTGCAGATGGATCCCCGTGAAGCCGCCCAAGTGGTCATCTCGCACGTCACCGAAGGAGAAAAAATAGCACGCAAAAACCACCTCCCCGAGGCGGTCGTGAACTTCATTACAACCCACCATGGCACCTCGCTCGTTCGCTATTTCTACAATACCTATTGTAACGCACATCCCGACGAACAGGTGGACCAAACACTCTTCCGCTATCCCGGTTCCAAACCTTCTACCAAAGAAGGGGCCATCCTTATGATGGCGGACGCCATCGAGGCTCGCTCGCGTTCCCTGACTGACTTCTCTGAAGAAGCCATCTCCAAAGCCGTCAACCAAATGATTGACTCACAGATTGCCGATGGACAGTTTGCGGAAACACCCCTCTCCTTCAAAGACGTCGAAGACATCCGTCGCGTCTTCACCGCCCGCCTCGTCGCTATGAACCATCATCGTATATCATACCCGACATTAAACAAAAAATAGTTCCTCATTACGCCATTACGTAATTACGTGATTACGAGAAAAATGAAAAATTACCCCCTTTTCCTCGCTCCCATGGAGGACGTAACCGATCCTGCCTTCCGAATGCTCTGTAAACGGTACGGGGCGGATCGCGTTTATACCGAGTTCGTTAACGCCGACGCCCTCGTTCGAGACATAGCCTCCACAACCCGTAAACTCACCATCCACGATGAGGAACGGCCTGTTGCTATTCAAATTTACGGTCGTGAACCCGAAGCCATGCGTGATGCAGCTATCATCGTTGAGCAAGCAAAGCCCGATTTCATCGACATAAATTTCGGTTGTCCGGTTAAAAAAGTGGCTGGCAAAGGAGCCGGCGCAGGACTTCTCCGCGATGTTCCAAAAATGCTTGAGATCACGCGTGCCGTCGTTAACGCCGTACATACACCCGTTACCGCCAAAACCCGCCTCGGCTGGGATGATAATGACCTGCATCCAAGAGTTAATCCGTTGGGACTTGATAAACTTTATACTTTCAACTCTCCACTTCTCTCAACTTTCAACTCTCAACCCTCAACTTTTATAGTCGATCTCGCCGAGGCCCTCCAGGACTGCGGCATCACCGAACTCGCCATCCACGGGCGTACCCGTTCGCAGATGTACCGAGGGGACGCCGATTGGACCCTCATCGGGGAAGTCAAAAACAACCCCAGAATGCACATTCCTATAATAGGTAACGGGGATGTGTGTACGCCCGAACGCGCGAAAGAATGTTTCGACCGCTATGGAGTTGATGCGATCATGATCGGTCGCGCCACCTTCGGCGCACCTTGGCTCTTCGCCGAAATGAAAGCCGCCTTGGATCCTTCTTTCCCTCCCTTGGGGGGTGAAGAGCTCTGCTCGATCGAGCGTCCGGTGGACGGTCGTAGAACAAATCAGGGGGTTATTATCCCCCTCTCTATGGCCGAGAAAGTTGCGGTCTTGAAAGAACACGTCCTCGCCTCCATCGCCTGGTGTGGCAACGACGAACGCAAAGGAATAGTCCATTCCCGACGGCATTTTGCGGCATCCCCGGTCTTCAAAGGACTCTATGACTTTAAGCAGACCCGCATTGCCCTCCTTCGTGCAGAAACCCTCGCCGAAGTCTTCGCTATCATGGATGAAATCGTCGCCAAATGGGGCCAATCATAGCATCGGCCATATAGAACCAATCCCGGTATCGACCATATAGAACCAATCATAGCATCGACCATGCATGGTCGATCAAATAAATGAGAAAATGAAAAAATCCTTTGTACATCGTGCATGGTCCCTTCGTACTTTCTTCGATTCTAACGCTCTATGGCTGGGCATGCTCATCGGAGCACTCGGTTATAAGCTTTTTCTCCCGTTGAAACCGACGCTTCCTTGGCTTATTTTCTTCATGCTCTTTTTCACCTTCTGCAAGGTCAACCCGCTCGATCTGCGCCTTCATAAATGGCATTGGGCGGTTCTTTTCGCGCAACTCTTCCTCAGTTTTGCAACGTATTTTGGAGTCCTCTATTTTACCGGCAATCCGATCCTCGCGCAAGGATTGTTGATGTGTTTTATTATGCCCACAGCGACCGCCGCGCCGATCATCGCCGGCAAACTCGGTGGCTCCATACAAAACCTCACCACGTTTACCCTTCTCTCCAATATTGCCACAGCCATCATCGTCCCTGCCACCTTTCCCTTGCTCACTTCTCCCTCCCTTGTGTGGGTGAAGGGCTTTGCCCAATCGAGCGTCCAGTGGACGGTCGTAGAACAAATCGGGGTGGGGTTATCAACCTTCTTTCCTGCTTTCATCCTCATTCTCAGCAGAGTAGCGCCTCTTCTCCTTGGACCTTTCTTCGCCGCTTGGCTGCTCCGTATAGGCTTTAATTATTACTATCGCAAAAAAGATCAAAGATCAAATAGCCAATCTTCAAATCGTGAGTTTCAACTCCCGGTTAAACTCGCAGTCATCCCCTTCTACCTCTGGGTCGCTTCCCTCGTCGTCCTCTCCGCGGTAGTCACCGAGACTGTGCTTTCTTCTTTCGACTTTTATCTTTCGACTATATTAACTCTGTTAATATGCTCTTTCTTCGCGTGCCTCATCCAATTCTCCCTCGGCAAACTCATCGGCTACCATCTGCCTGCTCCCTCCAAAGGCCGTGATTACCAAGATGTGCTCATCAACCCCGCCGCGGCGCCTAAAACGATGGCGGGGGTCTCCTCCATTACCGCCGGACAGGCTTTCGGACAAAAGAACACTTCCCTCGGCGTCTGGATGGCGAATACCTTCCTCGATCCCATGGCTTCACTCGGAGCCGCGGCATATATCATCTGGCAAAACATCTTCAATTCCCTCCAACTCTTTATCGCCGCCGGACGCAAATAAACTAAAACAGCACTCTTGGTAATACCTAAACCATAAGACTACCATAACATCACCATAGGATCACCATAGGATGACCACATCTTTTTGCCAAAAATCATGCTTTTTAGCTGAATTTACTATATATATACATAGTATATATATACTTTTTGTGCGCTTTTTTTGAAAAAAAAACTTCAAATTTATTTGCATATTTCAAAAAAAAGCAGTAACTTTGCACCCGATTTGAAAAATGCCTCAACACCGAGCATATATTTGTATCGACCCGGAGCGTTCTCCCGACGGAACGGGAGAAAGTCCGTGACCGTTCCGCCTAAGAGGGCATATATTTGTATCGACCATATATGGGCGATCTAAAATATACAACAATATCAACTAAATAACTTTTTTGTTTAACTTAAAATCATTAAAACATGAGAAAAATCTTTTCTTTGTTGGCTGCCGTGCTTTTCGCAGGCAGCATGATGGCTGACCCGATCGTCATTAACGCTTCTGACGTTACGACTATTGCTTCAGGTGCAACCTCTGGTTTGGATGTAACGCTCCAGGGTATTAACATCGTTTGGCAGGGTGCTTATTACAATCCTGATGGAAGTGGTAGTGTTGATTTGCGCGTGTATGCGAACAAATCCATGACACTCACTGCCGAAAGCAACATTTCCAAAGTTGAGATCGCTGGTTACTGCAAGGCTGGTTTGACTGTCACCGCGAACGCAGGTACAATCACCACTGGTGCTTCTTATGCTAGTGAGACCACCAAGGGCACTCTTGAGGATCCGCTGATCGTAGTAGACGAAATCGGTGCTACTTCCGTTACGCTTACCTGCACCAAGCAAATGCGTGCATATACCATTCGTGTAACACTTGAAGAAGGTGGCGTAACTCCTCCTCCTGCTGACACCTACACTGTAGCAGGTAACGATGCTGCTATCTTCGGCGAGTCTTGGAACCCTGCTCTTGCTGCTAACGACATGACGCTGGCTAACGGTATCTACAAATGGGAGAAGGCTAACTTGAACCTCACCGCTGGTACGATCCAATTCAAGGTCGTTAAGAACCACAGCTGGGATATCGCTTATCCGGCACAAAACTACGAACTGAGCATCGCTGAAGAAGGCGAGTACACCCTCACCATCACTTTCGACCCGTCTAACGAGGCTGTAGCTGCTGAGGCTGTAAAGAAAGAGGCTCTCGCTGACCCGACCAACTGCGCTGAGGCTGCTGCCGCTGCGCTCTCTGTTTCCGCTAACAATGAGCTTTACAACAACGGTGCTGTTTATACCATCGAGGGTTATGTAACTGGTATCAAGACCGCTTATAGCGATCAATACCATAACATCTCTTTCTGGATGGCTGACGCTGCTGACGGTGGTGAGGTGCTCCAAGCTTTCCGTGCTGCTTGCGCAAGCGAAGCTGACGCTCCGAAGGTTGGTGATAAAGTAGCCGTTACCGGTTCGCTCACCAAATATGGTACTACTCCGGAGTTCGCTGCAGGCTGTACCTACGTGATCACCGAACGTGCTGAAGTGGTTGATCCGGTGAACCTCGGTGAGAAAACGATTGCTGAGTTCCTCGAACTCGCAAACACCAAAGACACCTGCATCCTTACTGGTGTGATTGCTGATGTGGTTAATGCTCAATATGGAAATTTCTATCTCGTTGAAGGAACAGATTCCTTGTATGTATATGGTTTGAAAGATGCAGCCGGTGCTTACTGCTTTGAGACTGAAAGTCTCGCTGAGGGTGATACTCTGAAAGTATTGGCTATCTATAGCACCTATAACAACAAGCCGCAAGCAAAGAATGCGATCTTCGTTGAGGTTAAGAAAGCGGTTGTTGTTGAGCACACTTACACCGTAGCTGGTATGGAGAGTGTATTCGGTACCAACTGGACTCCGTCTGACGCTAACAACGACATGACCAAGCAAGAGGATGGCACCTACAAGTGGGAGAAAGCTAACCTCGAACTTGCTGCTGGTAATGTAGAGTTTAAGGTTTGTGAGGATCACGCTTGGACTGTTGCTTATCCGGCACAGAACTATGTTCTCGCTATCGAGGAGGCTGGTATCTATACCATCACCATCACTTTCGATCCGGCAAACGACAACGCTGTTAATGCAGTTGCAACCAAGACCGGTTCGGCAGAGATTGATCCGGTGGTTTCTATCGCAGGTTCGATGAACAGCTGGAACGCTTCGGCAAATGTAATGACCCTGGCTGAGGACAAAGCAACCGCTACCCTCGCGCTCAACCTGGAGGCACAGACCTATGACTTCAAGGTTGTTCTCAATGGTGGTGAGTGGCGTTCGAACGCACAAGAGTTCACTCGTGAGAACGCTTCGGCTACCGAAATGACCGGTAACGAGGATAACATGCACCTGGTTGCTGACGTTGCCGGTGAGTATGTCTTCACTTGGACTTTCGCTGACAACTCGCTTGCAATTACCTATCCGGAGGCTCCGGTTGTTCCTGAGACAATCACCATCGACATTGAGTCCGAAGTTCAGTACAAGGACTACGTGGCTGAGGCTGGATGGTGGCAGTTCATGGCTGAGAACGATGAGTATGAGATCTCTATCTCTAATCTCTCGACTACCCAGGCTGCTGGTGTTTACACCGTAGCTGATCTGGACGTAGACTACACGTATGTATTCATCAAGGCTGATTCGACAAAAGTTCATTTTGTTGATGGTGAATTCACACTCACCGAAGGTGAGGATGGTTCTCGCACGATCGAAGGTGTGATGACCGGAGATGATAACAACATCTACAACATCAAGCTTGTATTCGTCATTCCGACCGCTGAGACTACCGTAAACGTAGAAATCCCGGAATGGGGTGTTGCAGACGCTGCTGAGTACTATGATCTCACCGGTACAATCTTCTATGGTGAAGCAGCAGATGGCACCTATATCCAGTTCACAGTGCTTGGTAACAACCCGATTGGTACCTTCACGTACGATGATTTGTACCTTGCTGGTATCGAAGTGGCTGGTAAATACAAACCTATCTACTCGATGAACGTTACCGTGAACGCTACTCAACAAATGCGTCCGATCATTACTGCTGACATCCTCTGTCTCAACAATACCCTCTACCACGTTACCACTACTATCGGTCAGGGCATCGAAGATATTGATGCTGCTGTAGAGGCTATCAAGCGTATCGTTAACGGACAACTTGTTATCGAGAAAGCTGGTAAGACCTACAATGTAAACGGTGCTGTTATTCGCTAATGAGCACCCTATTAGGAGAGGGAACCTGATCGTTCCCTCTCTTGCAAATTTCGATCTCTCGATAACTCGACATCTCGATCCCTCGATCCCTCGATATCTCGATAATTCGATATTTCGAAACAAAAAACTTTATTAAATTAACTTATTGTTTAACAAAAAATCAAAGTATCATGAAAAAGATTCTCTCGATCTTTACTGCAATGCTATGTGCAATTGCAGTTAGTGCAGACCCCGTCGTTCTGCCTGCTACGTTGGATGTTTCTAACGTCAGTTTCCGTTCCGAGGGTATGCCGGACTTCGTAATTGAAGAAGGCCAAGAGTATGCCGGAACATATTTCGACATGGGTGCACACGACAGCTCCAACGACACGCTTCTCTATGCAGAGTGGAATGTAACGATCCAACCGATCAAGTACAACATCGCTGTGGATGTATACAATACCAACGGTTGGACTGTACAACTCTACCTCCTCAACCAAGCCGGTGACACGGTTAAGGCATTGCGTTACAAAGGTTCGTCCGGTAAGAGTGGACAATTCGCTATCGGAGGTTTGGATCTGAGCGACTTGGAGGCAGGCGACTATAAGGTTATCGCACGCGCAGCTACTGCATGGTCGGCAATGAAACTGAAAGATGTGATCTTCACAGCTGACTATAAGGGCGTTTCTGTTGAACTGCCGGGTACACTGCAACCTGCATATGCAGAGTTGTCGAGCGGTGCTTCGGTGGCTAACAATGCTATCGCTTTCAAGCCGAGCACGGCTAATAACGAATACGCTACATGGAATGTAAGCTTTGCTGAGGCAGGCTCGTACAATGTAACGATTGACATGACCGCTACAAACGGACACACTTACGGAGTAGCCCTTCTCTCTGCAGACGGCGCAACGGAAATCGGTGCTGTAGCTGAGGAACAGGCTTGGGATACCGGTGTTAAAGAACTCGGCGCTATTGAGGTGCCCGCAGCTGGTAACTATAAGGTGAAACTCACCAACGCGACCCAATGGTCTGAAGCAGTAATCAACAGTATTACTTTTGCTGCTGCTCCTGCTACTCCGACTCTGGAGAACGGCTTCTATCTCGTTGGTTCTATCAACGGATGGGCTCCGGCTGCTGAGTATCATTTCGTTGGCAATCCGGATAACAATGCTGAGTTCATGCTGAACGTTACTCTCGCTGAGAACGATGAACTCAAAGTCGTTAATGTTCTCAATGACGAAATTACCGCTTGGTTCCCGGGAGGTGACAACTATGTAGTGGACGCTGCGCACGCTGGCGAGAAGACCGTTTACTTCCGTCCGGACTACCAAGGTGGCGAGGATTGGTTTGGTGCTTGCATCTATATTGCTCCGAACGCTGAACCGCAACCCGTAGAAATGACCGCTATCTACGACTGGGCAGGTGAAATCGGTGTAACGATCCCCGGCGCATCCGGTGTGGAAATCAGCACGGTTAAGATTCACAACAACGCAGATCAAATTCCGGCTATCAAATTCGGTAGCTCTTATGTTTATGCAGATGGAAAGTGGCTTGCTATCAAGCCGGCTGAGGGTGGATTCAAGGCAGGTGACGTAGTCAGTGTAGCTGCTGTATTCAGCAACGATGCTACCGATGGCTCGAAATATGCTCAAGTTGATATCTATGCTGCAGATGGCGCTACCCGTTTGATGCGTGGCGAACCTGTTGTTAATGGTAAGAAAACTGCTGATGATCCTGTAATCGAGACCTTAGTTTTGGAGGCTGATCAGGATTCTCTCTTCTTCGGCCGTTATGGTAACACAGGTATGTTCATTACCCTTCTGAAGGTTGAGCGCGCTGCTGGCGATGAACCCCAACCGCAAGAATGCGACTGGGATGCTATCGACTTCCTCGGTGATGGCAGCCCTGAGCAGTCATTCGGAAACCAATTCAAGGTTTGCAAAGCTGGTGATCAACCGAATGTTGTTAATATCCAGAAACCGAACTTCGCTGCTGAAACAGGTATCTATGTTACCTTCCCGAACGCTGTATTTGGTGAGATCTCTCTCGCTGAAGGACAATACGTGATCGAAGGTGCTGGTATGGTACTCTATCTCTCTGCATTTACTGAGGAATACACCGAAGTAACTATTAACTGGGATGGTAACGACATCGTCTTCACCGTTTATAATGCAAAAG
>Ga0310694_10004803_pt1 | contig 13004 bp, 14 predicted proteins | sample 174DNAGHGhighgp2_FD_203884 | JGI IMG/M metagenome (GOLD analysis project Ga0310694, IMG submission 203884) | Sheep rumen microbial communities from Palmerston North, Manawatu-Wanganui, New Zealand - 1742 DNA GHGhigh gp2 (v2) (version 2) | ecosystem: Host-associated > Mammals > Digestive system...
GTTCAGGGCTCATGCGACTTACACGCAAGCGGTCAAGTGCATTCGCAAAAATCGGATCTTCTGTTTCGGGAACCTGGAGCGGTCCCCTAGAGATAAGCCTAAGCCAGAAATCCTCGCGGGTTTTCACGCCCTTGCACAGCTTCACGAAATTAGGCAAGTCAATAACAATATACCTATTTTTCCGCGAAATGGGAAGGGCGTTCCCCGACTTGACTTCGTATTCGCTGTAGGTGGCCCAAACGTCCTTGTAAATATCCTTCGACTTGAGAATCGATTCATTGCAAAGCCAGATAGACACGGTTTCCGGGAGTTCGTAATAGCGACACTTGCGCTCTTCATCGGACAATCCCAAGAAATAGGGAGAACGATTAAATTCATATTTGCCGCGCAGCGTAAGGTACGAGTTGTAGAGCTGCATGCGATCGTAAAAGAACGAATGCACCTTGTTCTGCATTTCGATATTCATATGGCGATTGTCCCGAGTATGCACCCAGACGTCAAGACGCGCAGGGTCGTTCTCCGGCATAAAGATGTCGATGGGCTTTTCGAATTCGTATTCAAGCTCCGTAATTTCGCGTTCGTGGTCCAGCTGGAGCAGACTGTTGAGTACATCGCGGATCGTTTCCTTGTCATCCATCAAGATGCGGAAGGTCGCCGCGTATTTAGGCCACAAGAATTCCTCGCCCCGCTCGTTCGTGACGATGTACCTCTTGGTCGGCCGACTTGCATTTTCTTCAGGCATATATATTTCCTTTCGTGTTAAATTAGGGCTAATCCCTATTACTTAACACGTTTCTTTCGGCGACTCAAAGCCAAGTTTTTTGTAAAACTTTTGTAAAAAAATGAAAAAGCCCGGCGGCGAGCCGGGCGTCGAAGTCTATTTTTCAGGAGTTTTCAAGCTACTTAAGCGAAAGCATCGTAGAAATCACGCTGTCCGGCACATTCTGCGAACGGAGATAATCCGCTCGTTTTGTAGTCAGAGCATCATTCTTTTCGCGTTCCTGTTCCGCGCCCTTCAGGAAGGCTTCGGCTTCGAGAGCTTCGTATTCATGATGGTCGAACATGTTCGCCTCCAATGCTTTCAAAAGTTATTCAAAAATTACTTAGCTAGCTTTGTTTTAATTGCAAGGACGTCTTCTTCAGAAAGTTTCGAAATGCGCACAACCTTTTCAACAGGTTCACCATCCGCAAGCATGCTTAAAGCTGTTTCGCGACGTTCTTCGGCGCGGCCTTCTTCCTTGCTTTCATGAAGGTCATATTCGTAAGTCATATACTTGTTCCGACCTTGGTTTTGCGCTTTTTGATTGTGTCAATGGCTGCAGCCATTGATGGGGCCGGAGGCATAGCGATGCCAGCATTATCACCCGTTTCCTCATATTCCCTTTCAAGGGCCAATGCAAGTTCTTTATCCGTCATGTCAACCTCCTTGAAAAAACGCATTATTAGCATGCATCTTTCGCATTCGCTTTAATTTTTTCGCACAGGCTCATAATCGCAGGTTTTATCCGAAACGACAAGCCAGCCAATTCAGCCACCCCCAAAAGCGGTCGCAAATCGTCAAATGACGAATCATCCAACACAGCAGCACTCTGCTCAAGTTTGTCTACAAGATCCTCCAAATTTTGCGCGGCAACAATATTTTTATACGACCGAGCTTTTTTCAGACGAGCATTTAAAACATCCATCTGAGGAGAAACCCTAAGCAAGCTTTCATATTGATAAATATCGTATAAATCGCGCATCAATTCTCGTTCGTTCCAAGCAGCAATTTTGTGCGCAAAAGATACACTAGGTTCCATAACACGCAAAATTCGTGCAGGTCGGCCATGCGTCGTACTGAGCAACGCAGAAGACATCGGAACAGACAAGCATTCTTTTTCAACATTCACTTCAATCTGCGCCCGTTGACCACCATACGTTATCAAAATTCTCAATGCTTTGGAATTCATGGACGACTCATAACGCAGTCCCTCTACCGTCGACAAAGCCTGTTCAATAATTTCTTTAGCACCTTTTTTGGAATCAAACGGAATAAATATATAATCTACATCATTCGTATAGCGCGGACTATGCATCAAACGCAAAGCCATTCCACCCTTTAACACAGCGGAATTGCCAAAATTCATCGCAAAGAAATCAACAACCCAAGCAAGCAGGGCTTCCGTGTTTTCAAATTTTTCCATAAATGATATTCCTCACGAATGTCTTGAATTTCGGGTTAGCAAAGCGCTCCAAATACAATTCAAGCTTTTCCTTCGAAAGAGCTGAAAAATCAACATCCTGAAATATGTTGAAGTAAAAGGTTTTCTTGTGCTGGTAAAAATATAGGGTATCAAGTACGGCTTTTTCAGCATCAGCCATTTTCGCCCCATTTTCAAGCGGAAACATGCCGAAAAACAATTCTTTAGAGATTTTAGCGTAGGAGAGATTCACATCGCCAGAATATTCACTAGCGCGAGAAGGCGACACACAGCTCACCAAAAATGGGCTTTCCGTACCGATAAGCCTGTGGTAGGCCAAGGCAGATCCCAATGATATGTATGAATCAGCCCGAACTTTTGCAGAAAGAACCTGCGAGTCAAAGTTACGAACAGTATAAATCCCTCGGCAGTACCGTTTTAAAAGCCCCGCCGTTTCAAACTGCCTAACAGCAATCCACAACAGCTGCTGACTTGAGACATCAAACAAAGCGCTCAATTCCGCCAGCGAAAAGACTCCACCCACTTTTGGAGCAAATTCAAGCAACCTACCAGTATTTTCTATGGGAAATTTCATATTAACAGATAATATACTCTTTTTTATATTTTCTGTCAATATGAAAATCAAGAAACGAGCCAGCATTCCTCCCATAGCATAAAGAGAAATGTACATACCCATATTGGCTCCTTTGCTAATTGTTCCTTGCAATTACGAATATACATCTGCGGAACAAACAGCACAAGCATTTTAACTTTCCTCGCAAAGGAAGCGCCTAAAGCGCATGATTACTGGAGTTAAGCGACATACCGCCATAAAAAACGCTATTTTTGAGTAAAAAAAGAACACCGGTTCCGAGTAAAAACATTGAAACATATGTAAAAAGCCCGGCGTATGCCGGGCTGAAAGGTGAAATAACCTGAAATTACTTCGCAGCCTTGGAAGCGGCTTCGAAGGCGGAGCCGAGCTTAGCGAGGGCCTCGTCGCATTCCGCGGCAGAAACGTTCAGCGGCGGGAGCATACGCAGCACATTGCCCTTGGCGCTCAGCACCATGAGTTTTTCGTTGCGAGCGGCAGCGATGATGTTGCCGACCGGCATCGATTCGTCGAGAGCCACACCGAGAATCAGGCCTTCGCCGCGGATTTCCTTGGCGAAGCTGTACTGAGCGGTAAGAGCCTTGAGGCCCGCCTTAATCTGGGCGGAACGTTCGGCGACATTCTTCAACAGGCCCGGAATCTGCTTCACGACAGCGAGACCTGCGGCGCAGGCAATCGGGTTGCCACCGAATGTGGTACCATGGTCGCCGGCCTTGAGCTGGTCGGCAATGTGCTGACGCAGAAGCACAGCACCAAGCGGGAGACCGCCACCGATACCCTTAGCGAGAGAAACGAGGTCCGGATTCAGGCCGTACCTTTCGAAACCGAGGAAGGTTCCGAGACGGCCCACGCCTGCCTGCACTTCGTCAACGATGACGAGGCAGCCGCATTCCTTCTGCAGGCTGTTAATCGTAGTGACCATCTCGGCAGAAAGGGTCATCACGCCGCCTTCGGCAGCGAGGCTTTCGAGCATGATAGCGCAAGTGTCCTTGTTGACTTCAGCCTTCAATGCGGCGCAGTCGTTCCATGTGACATGCACGAAGTCACCCGGCATCGAGCCGAAACCTTCCCTAATGGCCGGCTGACCTGTCGCAGAAAGAGCTGCGAAGGTACGGCCATGGAAGCTGTTCACGAACGTCACGATTTTCTGGCGATTCTTTTCGCCCTTCCGGTCGAAGTACTTACGCGCGAACTTGATAGCGCCTTCGTTGGCTTCGGTTCCGGAGTTGCAGAAGAAGGCCTTGTCGAACTTGGTGATTTCAAGAAGAGCCTTGCCGAGTTCGATCTGCGGGTAGTTCGGGTAGAGGTTGCTGATGTGGTTGAAGTGGTTCATCTGTTCCACCACAGCATCCTTGATGGCCTGGTTCTGGTGACCGAGCGCGTTCACGGCGATGCCCGCAACAAAGTCGAGGTACTTGTTGCCCTGATCGTCGTAGAGGTAAGAGCCTTCGCCCTTCACGAAGTTGATGTCAGCCTTGCCGTAGAGCGGCGCGATAATTTGTTTGTCCTGTTCGAGCAGGTTAGCGCAAGATTGTGCCATAGTTTAAATCTCCATTAATTTGTTTGCCAAAGTGTTCCGCGTCCTTCCAACCCACGATGTGGATGCTCTTGAGTCCTCGTCGGATCGACTTGAAACTCTCGCGGACTTTGGGAATCATACCGCCGGAGATGACGCCAGCCTCGATCAGCTTTTCGGCGTCCACTTCGCTCAGTTCGGGAATCACATTCTTGTTTTCGTCCATCACGCCCGGCACGTCGCTTACCAGCACAAACTGGTCGGCTTCGAGTGCCACAGCCAGTTCGCTTGCGGCGGTGTCTGCGTTCACGTTCCAGCTTTGGCCCTCACCAATGGAAATCGGGCTGACCACCGGAGTCCAACCGGCAGCCCAAAGGTCGGCCACGATCTTCGGATTGACCTGCTTAATTTCGCCCACCAGGCCAAGGTCCACCTTGCCCTGCTTCTTTTCGACCTGGAAAAGGTTCGCATCTACGCCCGAAATACCAACGGCACCGCAGCCGTTGTTCAGGAGCATGCGCACAAGCTTCTTGTTCACGTGGCCCGAGAGAGTCATCTCGACCATCTTCATGATGCCTGGGGTCGTGACTCGGAGGCCGTCGATGAATGTCGGTTGTTCCTTGAGCAAGGCGATATTTTCGTTGATGTCCTTGCCACCGCCGTGAACCACGGCCACCTGACAGCCACTACCGGGGAGGGTAGAGACTGCCGACACAAAATCAGCCAGCTTGGCTTCGTCGATTGCCAGGCTGCCACCAATTTTTACAACCACCTTCTTCATCGTTCGGTGAATTCCTCTCGTTTTGTCTTGTTAGACAGTTGAAATTTTTTGGAGTGAAATTTAGAAAAAAACAGACTCAAATAAAAGGAATGGGGGAAGTTTCCCCCTAATTGCAGCCGCGCCTCAGCCTGCTCCGCACGCAAACATGGCCTCGGCCTTCGGCCGACGAATGTTCGCTTAGCGGTCAGGCTTTCATCGCGTCTTACATCACCCTCTCGCCTAGGGGATACCCCTAAAACCCCTAGTTCAATTAATGACGAAAATAAGCATCAAAGCATGCTCGCTGGTTTAAACGACGGGCGCCCGGACTAGAAACGCAATCCGTTTTCACTTCAGCATTGCGTACGAATTTAGTTTTCATAATCAATGCGTTGTCGTCATACATGTTGAATTGCCCATGTTTTTGCCCAGAAGTACATTTCCCAGAAACAGTGATTCGATGTCCCGAGATAATACTTTCTCCATAATCAACAGAGAACGCTTCTTCACGAGATGCATTTGGATGCGAGCAAATCGATCCCATAATGTAGTCAAGAGGATTTACTTGAACCATTGGATTTGATTGACCCGCATAAACCGAATACGTTTTTGCTGGAGAATTTTGTTGATTTGCATAAACTGGATGTGTTTCCGCCGCATTTTCTTCAGCATTAGCAAGCTTTTCGACCTGAACAAAATGATCCGTTGATCCATTTTTATACTTTATGCTTTCCACGTCATTTTTTTTGACCGTGAATACGGGACCATCCAAATTATCAAAGCGCTTATATTTAATCGAAGTATCATCAATTTCTATGACTTTCGCTTTAACTGTGTTTCCATTTCGAAAACTAACAACATCCTGCCCATAAGCTACAGAACAAAGAAAAGCCAATACTGCAAGAAATGAAAATCCAGATTTATTTTGCATAAATAGTATCCTTCTTTCGTTGTTTAAAAAAAATAAAAAAAATTACCTAAAATAGACTTGTTTTTTTTCTTTTTTCAACTTTAGGAACAATTTTTTTATATTTTTAAGCCATAATTCAACCTAAGACACAAAGAGGTATATTATGGCTATCACGAAAGTTTGGCTGGACGAATCCAGCGACGAATGCGTATCTTGCGGCGCCTGCGAAGCTACTTGCGACGCAGTGTTCAGCGTTCCCGAAAAGATGCAGGTGAAGGAAGGCGTCGACTATTCCGCTTACGAAAGCGAAATCAAGGACGCTGCTGACAGCTGCCCGGCCGGCGTGATTAAGTACGAGTAGTAGTAAGGGACGCGAGGCGTCCGTAACCAACTCAAAACTTTTAAAGCCTTGTCTTAGGACAAGGCTGTTTTTTTTAAGCGTAAAAGGAGGTCCCGGCACAAGGCCGGGAAGACAATTCAGATTACTTCGCCAGGGCTTCGTACTGGGCCTTGACCCATTCGGCGCTGCGGGCGGTCGACTCAATGGTCACTTCGTCGATGATACCGTTCCAGGTGTCGTTCGCGACCTCGGTCCCGCCAATGCGGAACGGTACGGGCTCTGCCATATCCTTGGGCTTAAACGGCACGCCAGCAGGTTCGCTAGCGAGTTCACCGTTTACATAGAGGAACAGTTTTCCGTTTTCGTACACGAGGGTGATGTTAGCCCACTCGTTCGGCGGAAGCACGCCACCACGTTCGGTATTACCCTTGCTCAGCCAGGCATAGCCGGTCGCCGAAATACCGTCACTCACGGCGACAATGGAACTGATGGTAACGTCGTACTGCAACTGGAACCTGGCCGTAGAAGTCATCCAGTCGGAGCGCTGGGCAAACAGCAACTGGTAAATGCTTCCCTGACGGAATCCCTTCCAGAAGGTCCACATCGAAAGTGTGAAGTCCCCAGCACTCGGATCGATTTCGCCAACGTCAACATATTGTCCGACCTTCAGCAAAATTCCCTTGCCCGAAATACCTTCCACATACTCGACACTATCCGGATCAGCAGGCGTTCCGTCGCTGTTGTAGACCTGGGCGTTGCCTTCCATATCGAGCCTAACCGAGATATCCAGATCTTCCACACCCGTGGCAGTCGTGTCATTGACGACCGTATCCTTCGCCGAAGTATCAGGCGGCACAATCACCGGTTCAGGAACAGATACATCTGCGGGAACGTCCACCATGATGCCACCGTAAGCGGCGCCACTATAATAGTGATAGTCCGAAATGGTCAGCCAGCCGTTGTTCTGGTCACGCTGTTCCAGGGACGGGATCACCAGGGTATCGCCCACGACCGCCGTCATGAAATCGAAGCGAGCCTTCGGCTGTTCGCCCGCCACGTACACCAGGGAAATTTCACCCACGGGCATCGAGGCAAACGCAAAGGAGCCATCCTCGTTCACTGGGGCCATCTCGTTGCTACCCACGATGCGCATGTAGCCAGAATTGGCAGCAGCAATGCTACTTTCGAGCCTGCGCGGATGTCCCACCATCACGTGAGCACTCGCCTTGTTCTGTATGCGAGAAAGACCTGAGCCTTCGTTGCCTTCGGCATAGAGCACCACAGAGCGGGTACTGTCGAATTTCAGATCAAATTTTCCGTTGTCATCGGCAATCGTTTCTACGGAATCCTCGATCGCGGTCTTGTCCCAGTTGTCGTAGTAGGCCACCACGCGGGCATGGGCCACGGGCTGGTTGCCCTCGGTCACCACGAAACCGCTCGCCACGGAGTTTCCGATATCGGTCACGCCGCCGGCAGTCTCGTCGCTCTTGGTACAGGCGGTCACGCCCAACGCAAACAAGGACACAGCCGCGCAGCCAAACAAATTCTTCAAAGAAATAACGCCAGAGGCATTTTTGAACAAACTATCCATTACTTTGCCTCCTTTTCAATCTTCTTGCTCATCGGGAAAGCCACCAGCATCATCTCGTAGACGCGTTCTACGTTCGGGTCGTTCGCGGCCTTCGCGATAATCTTCTTGCGCGCCTCCTCAAGCACCTCGACCGCATAGTTGTAGGAGCTTTCGCTCATGGCAAGCGTCGTGAATGCCGCAAAGCGTTCGTTCTTCGGCATCGATTCCACGGCGCCGATAGCATGCTGAATGTATTCGCGGCGAATCTGTCGCAGCGCAATCGGCGGAATCTCGGCAGCATCGAGCATCTGCGATGTCGCCTCGTAGCGGTCCCCTACTTTTTTCAGCAAGTTCCACTCAAGTAAATTCTTGACGGCCTCGCGGGCCTCTTCGGTGGTAATTTGCGGCGTAAGCATACGCGCAAGCACCATGTAGTCGTCGTGCCAGTCGGCATTCACCGCCATTTCGCGCACCACCGGATAGTACCACTTGCTAAAGTAGGCCTGTTCGCGGGTAGTGACGTGCGTAAATTCAATCTGCTTGCGAATCTGGACAATCTGTTCCCAAGCGCTTTCACGCTCGACCACCTGTTGGGCCTGGTTGTACTGTACCAGCGCCTCGAAGTACGCCTTCTGGAGCGGTTCGAAATCCATCGCCTTCGCAATCTTCTCAATTGACTTTGGCGTCAGGTTGAAACGTCCGCGGATAACGTTCAGGCAGTACGAGGAACTGCTGAATCCCGCCTTCGCCGCAAAGAAGCGATGCGAAAAGACGGCCCGCATTTTTTTCTGTTCCTCAAAGTAATCCTGGAGGAACTTGCGGAAGTCGTCGTAGTCAAACAGATGCTCTAGCGCAATACACATGTTTTTAAAATAAATAATTTTTACACAGAAAGCAATAGCCGGAGAAAATTTTTACACACCCCTAAAATGCCGTTTTTAGGCGAAATTTGACGAAAATCACATAAAGCGGAGCTGTTGACCCCGCTTTCGAATTGCAAGAAATGTTTACACAGCCGCTTTTGCCAACGTTTCGATTACATATTCACTGTACTTGACATCGCCCTTCGCGGCATTGCGCTTGAGGCCTTCGATTATCCAAACGGGCAAACGGAAAGACGCCATTCTGGTCTCGTTGCGTTTACGGCGTTCCTTGATCGCCTTGACAGTTTCTTCCCAAGGACCATCCGACACGATAGTTGAACCATCTGCAAGCCCTTCACGGAACTCGTCGGCCAAACTGTGTGTTTCAAAATACTCAATTTCTTCCTTAGACATTTTAGGATCATCAACTACCTTAAATTCCATAAAGATTCCTCATCTGAATGTGATCGTCTCACGGTAATAACTGTATACAAGTCGGAACCCATCAAAACCGTCCAAAAATTTCCATCCGCTCTTCCAATTACAATGAAACTTCCGTTTCTTGAAGGCTTTACGACTACGTGACCTTTCATCATAGACGAGAGCATTTCTGGACTAAGTCCTCGTTCCGTCATGCGCTTAAACGCGTGTTTTGTTATAATCATAATCAATATACAATTCGTAATACAATTTGTCAATATTTCTGTAAAGGGACTCAAAAAAAGTCACTCCATATACTATACACGCTTTTTTCGGGCCTCTGGGCACCATCTTAAACAAAATTTTACAACCATACAGAAAAAGCCCGCATCTAAAATGCAGGCTCAGTCTTTTTGGAGTAGGTATTAGTTAGGTATTACCTACATGCCTTTTTTGAAGTTCTTAAGGAGGGCGCTCATCTTGCCGGGCATGGCAGCGGCTTTCTTCGGAGCTGCACCCGGGCGATCCTTACCGGCGATTTTTGCCTTGAGGTCAGCGAGGGTTGCATGGCCCTGGATGCCGCCCTGCGGGCGGGCATTGCCGCGACCATCGCGGCCGTGGCCACCGAATCCGCCGCGATTACCGCCTGCGCGCTGGCCACGCGGGCCATTAGCGCCGGCACCTGCAACGCCGTCGGTAGATTCCTGCTTCATCGAAAGGCTAATGCGCTTCTGGCCCACATCGACTGCGACCACCCGCACCTTCACGATGTCACCCACGGTAAGAACCGTCTTTGCGTCTTCCACGAACTTGTCGCTGATTTCGGAAACGTGCACGAGGCCGTCCTGGTGAACACCGATGTCCACGAAAGCACCGAAGTTTGCCACGTTGGTGACGACGCCTTCCATCCAGCTGCCCGTAATCAGGTCCTGAATGGTGCGAATCTTGTCATCGAACTTGGCGTAGCGGAATTCCTTACGCGGGTCGCGGCTCGGCTTCTGGAGTTCCTTGATGATATCGTCCAAGGTCGCCTTACCCACTTCGTCAGAGAGGAATTCTTCGAGGTTGATCGCCTTCACGGCTTCGGCGTTACCCACCATGTCCTTCACAGAAACACCGGCCTTTTCGGCCATTTTTTCCACGAGGGCGTAGTTTTCGGGGTGAACGGCAGAATCATCGAGCGGGTTTTCGGCACCCGGAATACGCATGAAGCCTGCAGCCTGTTCGAAAGCCTTCGGGCCAAAGCCCTTCACGTTCTTCAAGGCTTCGCGGCTAGCGTAAGCACCGTTTTCTTCGCGGTACTTCACGATGGCTTCGGACAAAGTATTGCTGAGGCCCGCCACATGGGAAAGCAGCGGAGCAGAAGCGCTGTTCACGTCGACACCGACCATGTTCACGCAGCTTTCCACCACTTCGTCCAGGCGCTTCTTGAGTTCGCGCTGGTTCACGTCGTGCTGGTACTGACCCACGCCAATGGACTGCGGATCCACCTTCACGAGTTCGGCCAGCGGGTCCTGCAGACGGCGGCCAATCGAGATGGCGCCACGGGTCGTCACGTCTTCCTTCGGGAATTCCTGGATAGCAATCATGCTTGCGCTGTAAACAGATGCACCTGCTTCAGAAACGATGACGCGCGGCGGAACCTTGCCCTTGAACTTGGCGGACATTTCGGCGCAAAAGGCGTCCGTTTCGCGGCTAGCGGTACCGTTACCGATTGCAATCAAGTCAATCTTGTACTTGTCGATGAGGCCCATCAGGTACACGGCGGCACCGGCCTTGTCGTTCCACGGTTCGTGCGGCTTGATAATGCCGTGATCCATGAACTTGCCGTTTTCGTCGAGCACGGCCACCTTGCAACCCGTACGGAAACCCGGGTCGAGGGCGAGCACAGCCTTGTGGCCAGCCGGAGCGGCGAGCAAGACGTCTTGCAGGTTCTTGCTGAACACCTTGAAGGCTTCTTCTTCGGCGGCATCCTTGAGCATCAGGCGCACTTCGCTTTCCATGCTCGGCTGGAGCAGGCGTTCCCAAGCATCCTGGCACATGGCTTCCAGGTAAGGAGTCCAGGTGGTGTTGCCCTTGATAATCTGCTGCTTGAGGTAACCGACCATTTCTTCGTTCGGCACTTCGATAGAAAGGCGGAGCACCTTTTCCTTTTCACCGCGGCGCAGCGCGAGCATACGGTGGCTCGGAATCTTCGACACCGGTTCGCTAAAGTCGTAGTAGTCCTTGAACTTGGTTTCCTGGTTTTCGAAATCCTTCTTGACCTTGGAAATCATGACGCCGGTCTTTTCCATCTTGTTACGCAGGTACTGACGGAATTCGGTGTTGTCGGCCACTTCTTCGGCCAAAATGTCGGCGGCACCCTTGAGGGCGGCCTTCGGGTCGGCAAGACCCTTTTCTTCGGACAGGTAAATCAGCGCAATCTGTTCGGCGGTGTTGCCGGTTTCTTCCTGCGCCCACATCAGGCGGGCCAAGGGTTCCAGGCCCAGTTCCTTCGCGATGGTGGCGCGGGTGCGCTTCTTGGGCTTGTACGGAGCGTAAATATCTTCGAGGAGGGTCTTGTCCTTACAGGCTTCGATCTGGGCCTTGAGTTCGGGAGTCAGCTTGCCCTGTTCTTCGATGCTCTTGAGCACAGTTTCTTTGCGATCCACCAGTTCTTGCAGGTAGTCGCGGCGGTGGCTAATGTCGCGCAGCTCGATTTCGTTCAACGTGCCCGTCTGGTCCTTACGGTAGCGGGCGATAAAGGGGATGGTACCACCCTGGTCCATCAGTTCGAGTGCCTTGGCGACGCGCCATACTTCAAGGTTAAGCTCTTCGGCAATAATTGCAGAAAAATCCATAATGTAGTTCCGTTTTTTTGTTCGGTTCGAGGGTCCTGCCGTCCTGTTTTCACGCAAGACGCGCGGCCCTAAGTTCAACCCAGCACCGCAGTGCGAGGTACCCCAGGAATTTTCCAAAGGTAAGGGGAATATAGATAATTCAAATGACAGCCGAGTGTCAAAACGCGGCATTTTTCTGTAAGTTTATTGTAGCCTTTCAGCTAACTCACGGAATCTCAACAACTTACGATATGAACAACAAACCTTTGGAATATTGAATATTTTTCTATCTTTGGGTCGGTCAGTTCGAAACCCATCCTGACTTTAAACAAAACTAGGAGACTTTATGCGTTCAGAAGCTGAACTCGAAGGCGTCACGTTGCTCGGCAACAACAAGACCCAGTACAAGACCACCTACAGCCCCGAAGTGCTCGAAAAGTTCCCGAACAAGCATCCGGGAAACGACTACATGGTCACCTTCAACTGCCCGGAATTCACGAGCCTCTGCCCGAAAACCGGTCAGCCGGACTTCGCCGAAATCAAGATCAACTACATTCCTGACCAGTACCTGGTAGAATCCAAGTCGCTCAAGCTGTACATGTTCAGTTTCCGCAATCACGGGGACTTTCACGAGGACTGCGTGAACATCATCATGAAGGACCTGGTGAAGCTTCTGGATCCGAAGTACATCGAGGTCGAAGGCATCTTCATGCCGCGCGGAGGCATTTCTCTTTATCCGTTCGCAAACTACGGCAAGCCGGGTACCGAATTCGAGGCGCTCGCCAAGACCCGCCTGTTTGCAGCAATTGATCGCCGCCGCTAACCCCAAAAACCTCACAACCTCAAAGGGGCTTTAGCCCCGACCTCACACCCCATGCCTCTACAAAACGAACTCATCCTCATCGCCTCCATTTTCGTGTTCTTTGGAGGCCTCGTCGGCTTTTTCCGCTTCTTCGGAAAGCAGGGAATCTTTGCCTGGACCGTTATCTGCACCATCGCCGCAAATATCGAAG
>Ga0310694_10004804_pt1 | contig 13003 bp, 9 predicted proteins | sample 174DNAGHGhighgp2_FD_203884 | JGI IMG/M metagenome (GOLD analysis project Ga0310694, IMG submission 203884) | Sheep rumen microbial communities from Palmerston North, Manawatu-Wanganui, New Zealand - 1742 DNA GHGhigh gp2 (v2) (version 2) | ecosystem: Host-associated > Mammals > Digestive system >...
TGTACTTCTACTGTCCTGTCAAGGTCGGGTCGTATTTTCCGGCATCCGTATCGCCGGAAAATCTCCACCCTTCTCTTGACAGGGTGTTGCTTGACTCTCATGTTACCGATGCTTGACGCTCGTACATTGAGAAGCATATTCTCATTCCGTAAGATTGTAATTGGGCAGGAAATCGCCGGGCAGGTACACCGCCTGCACCAGCGTTTCCGGCTGCTCGCCCAGGATGAACAGCGCCGCCTTCTGCACGTCCTGGATTTCGCACAGGGTGTTCACCAGGGCGTAGACCATGCGCCTTTCCTCCGCTGCGTCCATGTCCTTGGCAAGCTGGGGCAGCTGCCCGGAGAAATTCAAAAGCAGCGTATTGTCGGCAAAAGCCACGCCGATCAGATCGGCGTCCCGCAGGCCCTGAGGCAGCACCGGCAGAAGGCCCGTCTGGCTGTCGTAGGGCTGGGGCCCCATCATCAGCTGCTGCACCAGCGCCCGGGCGCTGACGGTTTCATAGAAGGGAATGGGCCGGTACACCTTGGTCAATTTCCCCCGTTCGTTGGCGAAATACAGCGCGCAATGGGCCAGCAGGAACGAGGAAAAATCCCGCCGCCGCATAAGCCCGTCCTGGAAGGAAATGGTGTCCCCCGCGCCGGCATAGGTTTCCAGCGGGGTAACAGAGGTGATCTTCTCCGTGCCGATGCGGATTTCGATGCCCTCCACGCCGGGCAGGAAAGTGGTAAGGGTATAGGTGAGGCAGGCCGCCAGGGCGGAACGGGTGATGCCAAAGCGCTGCATTTCGCTGTTCAGGCTTTCGCTGAAGCGCAGCACCAGCCGTCTCCCGCCGCTGGATTCATCCAGCACCGGGTCCGCCGCCATCATGCCCTTGAGATCGGGGCAGCGCAGCGCCCCGGGCAGGTTTTCCGCCCCGGCGGACAGTGCTTCCAAAAGCGTTACCGCCATGGCCGGCAGCGACGGCCCGGAAAAGGACAGCGTGCGCGCCTCGCACAGCACGCCTTTGCCCGCCGGGGCCGGATAATACATGGCCGCGACAAAGGAGCGCCGCCCGGCGGAATAGGGCGCGGAGGCCCGGGCCCACAGGGTGGCCAGGTCCTCCCTGGTGTTATTCTGGTAGCAGCCGGCCGGCAGGGTGGACGCCACGTTGAGCCCCGGCTGCACTCCGGCCACCAATACGTTCACATACTGCAGATCGCCAAACTGGCACAGAGTGTTGGCCAGGGCCTGGCCCACGGTGAACAGCTGCTCGTTGGACAAACGCAGCGCCGCGGCGCCCAGGCTCACCGTGGCAACGTTGCCGGATACCTCCACCGCGTCGGTGCCGGAAAGCGCCAGGGTCATTTCCCCCGCCACCGGGCGGGCATATTCCGTACCGGGATGCGCCAACAGCATTTCGCACAGCCTCTGGGCCCGGTGCCGGGAAAGCGACAGCGTGGCCGCCACAGGCACGGCGATCAGCTGGCTTCCGTCCAGGGATGGCAGGAACAAAAGCACTGTCTGGCCATAGTTCTGCTCGGTGTCCATATCCGGCGCCGCATAGCGCACCGCAGCCGGCGGCAGGGTCAATTGCGCCGCCGGGGCGGAATCGCTCCTTGGCGCGCAGCCGCCCAGCGCCAGACACAGGACGCACAGAAGCGAAAGCCCCGCGATAAATCGCCTTTTCATCCGTTATTTTCCTCAACTTCCACTTGCATTAGCTCCGCCAATTGCTCATAGCTGACCCGCCACAGGCCGCTTTCGCGCACCAGGATCAAGGGATAGCCGACGATTTCCTCGTCATCCCCGGCGGAGCGGACAGACAGGTCCATGCACAGCGCGGCGCGCTGCCCGTCCGGCGACACGGTGCCGGCGCTGACCTGAAACCCCGTCAGCACCCGGGCGGTGGCAAAGGCGCTGATGGCGGTCTGCTCGCCGGGCCGCGTATCCAGCGATACCCAGCTGTACAGCGCGGGCCAGTCCTGCCGCATCCAGGCCTGCAGGATGGCGGCCGCCGTGTTGTGCGGCGTCAAAAGCGCGTTTTCGCTGCGGGTCATGGGCGGCAGAATGGTTTCATCCGGCCCCCGGTCGAAGAAGCCGGCCTGCAGCCGCATGGAATTGGCCTGGGAGCCGCTGCGGTATACCAGTACCTGCACCCGGGCGCACAGTCCCGCCTCGGTCAGGGTAGCGGTCAGGGCGTCCATGCACAGGCGGCGGCGAAGCGGGCCTTCCGTTTTCCAGGGCTCCTGGGACGCATCCGCCGGTTCGTCGGCATAGCGGCCCAGCAGCGCTTCGCTGAAGGTGATGAACAGCGTGCCCTCCTGGCTGTTTACCGCCAGCACCTCGGTGCCCGGCGGAAACAGGGGCGACAGGGAGGAGGATGTGGCAGCCGGCCCGTCGATCAGGGCCTGCACCAGGGCTTTTTCCTCCGTTTCGTTGCGCTGCACGCTGACCAGCCTTTCCTCCGCCGCCAGATACTGCGTATCCCGGTAGCGGAAATACAGCGTAGCGTTCACGGCGTCAGGGGTCAGGGCGGCGGTATCGGCGTCGATCAGAAGGGATTTGTCCGCGTCTTCCCGGATCACGTTTTCCGGCGGCGCGGCGGTGCAGCCCGTCAAAAGCGATACCAGCAGCATCAGGCAGATCAGTTTGCCCGCTTGTTTCTTCATTTGGGGTTCGGCTCCTCTCCCAGGCACCAGCCGCGCAGCTGGTTCACCGTCCTCTCCAGCGAGCCCCGGCTGTCCCCCCAGGGCTTGTCGGCGTTGCGGTAGTCAAATTTCAGGGTAAAGCCCTCGATATCGGCGGCGTTCTTCTCCATGGTGCGCTGTGTGATATCGCAGCAATCCCGCACAAAATCGGAAAGCGTCTGGCCCGAGAGCACCTCCTGAGCCATGCTGAAAAGCAGCGAAAGGTCCGGCAGGCATACGCCCTTGGAAGCGGCGAAGGCCTTGCGGAAAGCCGCGTCGGACTGGTAAAGATGCAAAAGCGTATAAGCGTAGCGGCCGGTGTTCTCTTCGATGGTTTCACACAGGATGCAGCTGCCGCTGATTTCCGCCAGTTTTTCCGCCGCGCCCCTTAAGCCCTGCCTGCCCGGGTCCTTGCCGATGAGGCGCTTGACCGCGGGCGTGGCGGCGCTCTGGGAAGCCGCGGCTTTGGCGCTGTCCAGGATGGGCTTGGCCCGGCGGATGGTTTCCATCAAATGCGTATGCATCATCAGGGCGTGACCCAGGCGGTTGTTCCGGGCGTAGAGCATCAGCTGATGCCGGGGGCAAAAGCCCTTTTCGTTCACCCGGATGCGGGTATCAGGCTCCATGACGGAGCCGCCCAGAAACCGGTCCACATCCAGCAATTCATTGCGCCGTCTCAGGGCGCACAGGGGGCAGTCGCTCTCCTGCTTCACCGCATCCCACACCGGGATGGTGTCGATATGATACCGCATGGCTCCTCCTTGCATGTTTTCCCGCCGTGCCGCATACATTGCCCTGAAAGGGGGCGAAAGCCATGCGGGCGGGCAGACTGAAAACCAGAAGATACAAAACGCGCCGGCGGGGCGTTTTCCTCTTGATGCTGCTGTTTCTCGCCGCAGCGCTGGGGTGCGGGGTCATGGCGGCGCGGAAAAGCGGCTTTTCCTTCCTGCCCGCTCCCCTGCTTTCCCCCGCGTCCACCCTGCCGCCGGAGGACGCCGCCCGGGAGAGCCGGGAGGTCACCCTGCCCGGCAAAAGCTGGTACGCCCTCTGCATGCTTTCGATGGATGAAGAGAGCGCAGCCCGAAGCCAGGCGGTGGCGCTGCAAAACCGCGGCGCCGGGGGCTATGTGCGTTATTCCCAGGGCTATCAGGTGCTGGGGGCCGCCTATGAAAGCCGCGCCGACGCGCAGCTGGTGGCCGATCAGCTGAAATCGCTCCACGGCCTGTCCGTGCAGACCGTTGCCATCGACCGGCCGGAAATCACCCTGCGGCTTTCCGGCCAGCGGGCGCAATTGACAGCTCTGGAGGACGCCTATTGTCTGGCCGATCAGGCGGCGCAGCAGCTGAGCGCCCTGTCCCGGGGGCTGGATGAGCATTCGCTGGACGCTGCCTCCGTCCGGGCCGCTTTATCCTCCCTGCAGGACACGGCGGCCGCCATGCGGGACAGACTGATCCTGCGTTTTGGCGATTCTCCGGTTCACGCCGCCGTCGGAGACATGATAAACCTTCTGGGCAGCCTGCATCAGGCCCTGGACCAGGCGCTGCCGGAAACAGGCGCCGCCAGGCTGGGCGCCAAGGTGAAATACTGCCAGCTGCTGTGCGTTTGCCGCATGGCGGAGCATGCCGCCCTGCTTTCCGGCAATCAGCGCTCCGGCGCGTTGCATTTTTTGCAGGGGATCAAATACATGTACTGGGCGCTGTTGAGCAATTCAATGGGAAACACACCCGTCAGGGGCCAGTATTCCTGATTCACCGCATCGCATATAGCGGTAGTGTGGTAATACTTTCCGCCATTGGTATTGTAATACAGCTTGACGCCGCTGTAGACGTTTTCGGGGGTGGGGGTGTTGGTGGGAGCGATGGTGGTGCCGATCATGGGCCGGTTGGCCGCGGCCAGTTCGGCGATTTCGTCGATCACCAGGCCGTTCAGGGAGTTGGGGTCCACATACCAGGTCTGCCCGCTGCGGAACATGATTACCTGGATGCGCTTGTACACCAGCTCAGACCCGGCGTTGCGCTCGTTCATATGCACTTTGATCACAATGGTGCGGCTGGTGTCGTTATCGCCGCCCAGGGTGCTTTCCACCTCGTATTCGCCCACGGGCCGGCTGTCCAGCGTCAGCTGCCACAAGGAAGTTTCCGCCGACTGCTGCTGCATCTTCCAGGAGGGCAGCACGTAATCCAGCATCTGGGGCACGTTCCCCAGGGCCCAGGCATCCATGAAGCCCTGCAGCTGCTGCTGCGCGGCGGACTGGATCGCGGCGGATTCCAGGGAATTGGCGTTTTCCTCGGGCTCCGGCGTGGCGGTCAGCACCGCGGCGCCATAGGCCGAGGGATCATCCTGCGTGAATACGGAAGCCACGTTGTCGGGATTCGTGCCCGGGTCCCTGAGACCCTGTTGGCTGCTTAAAAAGGCATACAGCCCAGCCACCAGCATCAGCGCGCAGTAAATCACCGTCAGCGTCACCCGGGCGTTTTTGGCAAACGCCCCCAGCGCCCACATGGCGATCAGGCTCAGGGCCGCGGCGGCCAGAAAAAAATACCGCAGGAAATTGGTGGGCATGGGAATCAAAGCCGCCACAAACAAAAGCGGCAGGCCCAGGCACATCACCAGCGGCAGCACCGAATACCGGCGCTGCCCGTTGTTTGCCGCCGGACGCCGGGCGGTTTCCCCCGAAGCGGCGGAGGCCGCCTGGGGAGCCGGGCGCTTTCTCTTTAAGTTGACCATCGGAGCGGAGGTATATTGACCGCGGTTTCCGTTCATGCAAAGCTCCTTTCGTGTACACAGAACAGACACAGTATAGCATATCCCGGGAAAAGCGCAAGGCGCTCACCCGGAAAACAACGGATGGACAAAAGCATTTCTTCCCGGCGGCCGCTTTCTCAGTCGTCGATCTGCACCTTGTCGCGTCCGAACATGTCCACCAGGCCGTTCATTTGGTTTTCCTGGCGTTTTTCCTTTTCCGGGTCCCGGGGCGCTTCCAGGGGCAGGGCCTCAAAATGCGCGTCCACGGCGCCGCTTTGGTTCAATGCGGCTTCCACCTTGGCCTTTCTTTCCGGCGCGGAAAGCATGAGCATCATGAAGTCCATTTCCTTGGCAAACAGCGCCCGGTACGTGCCCTTCAGGCATCCGCCGAACTTGCCCTGGGACAGGGGGCCGAACACCGCCGGCTCCGTGCGCCGAAGCAGCTTCAATGCGTCGTTCCAGATATCCTGGGGCCGCTTGCCGCTCTCCGTCGGCCCATCCATGGGCAGCGGCGCAGGGGCAGGCTTGTCCGCCGTCTGCGCGGCGGGCTTTTTCTCCGCTTTTGCCGGCGCGGAGGCCGGAGCGCGCACGCCGTTTCTTTCCAGCTCGGCCAGGCGCTGCTCCAGTTCGGCGATGCGCTCAAGCAGCGCCGTCACGTCCATATCCTCCGGCTGATCGCAGGCGCGCAGGGCGAATACCTCCAATACGGATCGGGCGGAGGACGCCCACCGGGTGTCGGCCTCGGCGCGCATGCACAGATCAATGATCCGCAAAAGCCGCTCCTGGGAGAACATTTCCGCCTGCTCCTTGTAGCGCTTGGTGTTTTCCCGGCTGGAGCCCGGCAGCGTTTCCTCCGGGCCGCACAGCTTGGCCGCCATCAAAAGCCGGAGATGGGCCGACAGGTCCTTCAAAAACACCTGCACGTCCCGGCCGGCACGCATGAGCTCCTCGATAAGGCGCAGCGCTTCGCCGCCGTTTCTTTGGGCCAAAGCCTCTGCAAAGGAAAAGAGAAACGCCCGGTCTGCCGTGCCAAGGGCCGCGCGCACCGCTTCCTCGGTCACTCTTTCGCCGCCGCCCATGCACATATCCAGAATGGACAGGGCGTCGCGCATGCCGCCTTCCGCCGCCCGGGCGATAAGCATAAGCGCTTCCCGGTCGGCCTCGCCGCCGCTTTGGGATACCACCTTTTCCAAATGGCCCGCGATCTGATCCTCCGAAAAGCGGCCAAAGTCAAACCGCTGGCAGCGGGAAAGGATGGTGGCCGGCAGCTTCTGGGGCTCGGTGGTGGCCAGGATGAACACCATGTATTCCGGCGGTTCCTCCAGCGTTTTCAAAAGCGCGTTGAAGGCCGCGTTGGACAGCATATGCACTTCGTCGATGATGTACACTTTATACCGGCCGAACTGGGGCGGATAATCCACCTTCTCCAATAGCTCCCGGATCTCCTCCACCCGGCTGTTGCTGGCGGCGTCCATTTCATACACATCGAAGGACGCGCCGCTGTCGATGGTTTTGCAGCTTGCGCATTCCCCGCAGGGGTCGCCGTTTTGCGGGTTTTCGCAGTTGATGGCCCGGGCCATGATCTTGGCCGCGCTGGTTTTGCCGGTGCCGCGGCTGCCGCAGAAAAGATAGGCATGGGCGATGCGCCCGGTGCTCACCTGGTTGCGCAGGGTGCGCACGATGGCCTCCTGGCCCACCATATCGGAAAACGTTTTGGGCCGCCAGACCCGGTACAAGGCTTGATACACGTTTGATCCCTCCGCAAAACCGCGTTATTGCTCCTTCATGCGCACGTATCCGCCGCCGGCCCAGAGCATCCATCGGCCGGGCAGCAGCCTCGTCCATGCCGCCTGCTGCAGCGTGGGCGGCAGCGCGCCGGACAAAATAGCCAGCACTGCCAAGATAGCCAGGAGTTTTTTCACTTCAGCTTCTCCATCCTGCGCTTGAGCACCTCCGGCGCAGCCACGGAATAGCCGAAAAAGCCCAGAGGCTCGCCCAGGCGATAGTACACCCCGTGATTGTAGGCGATCAGCTTCGCCCGGTCAAAGGCGATGCCGCCGTCCGGGTCCAGCAGATCCTGCCGGACGCCCATGCGCGTGATCTCACCCACGAACAGGGTGTGGCTGCCCAAAGCCTGCACGGACTTCACCTTGCAGGCCAGGTAGGCCGGGCACTCCGCAATGGCCGGGGCGGAAAAGCCCTCCACGGCCAGGGGCGTCAGGCGGCAGGCGGCGAACTTATCCTCGTCCCGGCCCGACTTGACGCCGCACCAGTCCAGCGCCTTCAGGTTTTCTTCGCCGCACAGGTTGATCACGAATTCCCCGGAATCTCGGATGATGTCATGGGAAAAGCGGCCCGGGCGCACCGAAATCGAGCACATGGGCGGATCGGAATTCACCGTGCCGGCCCAGGCGATGGTAACGATATTGGGCTTTTGCCCCGGCAGCGCGCAGGATACCATCACCGCCGGCACGGGGGCCAGCAGGGTGCCGGGCTTCATGGAGGCAAAGTTTGATTCCATTTGGAGCGACCTCCTCAAAAAGTGTGGAGAGTGGAGAGTGGAGAGTGGAAAGCGGAGAGTGGAGAGTGGAGCTTGAGATTGTGTGGAGATTTTGGGGGTGTGAAATCATTCTTTCACTCCACACTCAACACTCAACACTTGGTTCTCCTCACTCAATTTTCAGGCTCGCCCGTCCCGCGCTTTTCCCTGCCAGAATGCCTCCGGCAAAGGCGAATTGCAGGTTGTAGCCGCCGCAGTCGCCGTCCACGTTCAGCATTTCTCCGGCGCAGTAGAGGCCGGGGATCAGGCGGGATTCCATGGTTTCCGGCGAAAAATCCCGGCAGGAGATGCCGCCGGAGGTGACCTGGGCGTTTTCAAAGCCCTTGACGCCGATAATGGGCACGGGATAGGCGACCAGAGCCTTCGCCAACTGCTCCGTATCCAGGCCCCGCAGCTTTTGCATCAGCAATTTGGGGGCCAGGCCCAGCAGCAGCTGCTCCTTGGGCAGGATATGCCGCCGGTCGTTGAGGCATGCCAGCGCCAGGGGCACGTGCCGATCCGGTTTTTCCGCAGGCAGCCTGTCGTATACCCGGGGCGTCAAGGCCAGCATGGGGGTAAAATCCATGTACAGCGTCGGTTTTTTCCCCGCATCCAGCATTTTCCCCGCGTCCCGGGACAGCTGCATGGCGCATACGCCGCTGACCCCGTAATCGGTAAACAGCGCTTCGCCGCCGGCAGCCGCTGCCGGCCTGTCGCCGTCGCACAGGGTCAGGATGGCGGGCACGCGCAATCCTGACAGGCCGCGCACCGCTTCTTTCTCCGCGATCAGCTGGGTGAGCGCGGGCTTTGGCGTCACCATTTGATGGCCCAAGTCCGTCAGCAGCCGGTACGGCCCGCCGTCGTGGCCCAATTTGCCGCCGGCCATGCCGCCGCAGGCCACGATGACCCGGCGGGCGGTCACATCGCCCTGATCGGTTTTCACCAAAAAACCGCTGCTTGTCCGCTCGATTTTCCGCGCCCGCGCGCCGCATTTTTCCTGCACACCGCGCCGGGCCAGGGCTTCCCTTAAGGTATCCAGCACGGCGGCAGCCTGGCCGCAGCCGGGATACACCCTGCCGCCCGCTTCCTCCACAGTCACAAGACCCAGATCACGGAAAAAGCGCAGCACAGCCGCCGCGGGCTTGTTCTTCATCACTGCGAGGGCGAAATCCGCGTCGCCAAAGTACCGAGGCTCCCCTGCGTTGGCCAGGTTGCAGCGGCCGTTGCCGGAGGCCAGGATCTTTCGCCCCACCCGGGGCGCGGCCTCCAGCACCGTCACCCGTTCCGCGCCGCCATCTGATGCGGAAAGCGCGGCGGTCAATCCCGCCGCGCCTCCGCCGATGATGCATACATCGCAGTTCATTGTATTACTTGGTGCCGCTGATCGAGTGCGTGTAGGCGTACTGGATCGCGCTCTGGTGGCCGAAGCCGCCGTTCTTGCTGCTGTCGTAGTCCACGTGGGCCGAGCTGGTCTTGCTGTCGTGGGTCTTGGAATTCACAAAGTGGACGCAGAACTGCCCCACGAATTTATTGCTCAGGCGCCTGTTGGTGCTCTGCACGGTAGAGTCACTGAAGTTATGCGGCACGCCGTACATGGAGGCGGCGAAGGTGCGTCCGCCCACGGTGACCCACAGGGGACGGCGCCGCCAGTTCTGCATTTCGCTGTCGCGGTCGGCGATCTCCTGGGCGTTGCTGGTGCCGTAGATCTGGCAGTAGGCCTTGGTATCCTCGGCGGTCAGGGGCACGGCGTCGGCGTGGTTGCCGCCGAAAATGCGGTAGGCCCGGAAGGAAATGCCGGTGTACACGTCGGTGATCACCGCAGTGCCGGTGATGGACCAGACGGACTGAATGTCGCCGGCGAACCAATCCACCTTTTCCACGGGATACAGGTTGGCGTCCACGGTGCTCTGATCGTAGGTGCCGGCAGGCACGGTGTTATACAGCGCGTGCTGGGTCTTTTCCCCGGCGATGCCGTCCTGGGTCAGGCCCTTGGCCTTCTGGAAGGCGATCACGGCTTTTTCGGTGGCGGTGGTGTAGGTGCCGGTCACGTCGGCCGCGCTCAGGTAGCCCAGGTTGGCCAGCGCCTGCTGCAGCTTGGTCACCGCAGGGCCCTCGGAGCCCTTGGTCAGGGTGGTGTAGGTGGCCTCCGTGGGCGCATAGGGATCGCCGGTCATTCCGTAGGCTTTCTTTTCATCCTGGGTCAGCACCCGCAGGAAATCGCCGCGCATCCAGCCGGTGGTATTGCCGTAGGTGATGTTGTACCAGGTGTACGTCACGCCGGGGGTGGACGTGGTATCCAGCCGGGACTGACCGTTGTAGGTCAGCTTGGTGCCGGCCTTGCTCACCATGTTCAGCTGCTTGCCGCTCATGGAAGGCCCCTTGCGGATGAACACCTTGTCCGCGGTGGTGAGGGCCACGTCGCTCAGCTTGGAAGCGTCGGGCACCGCGGTGGGCGTGCCCACCTGGGGCACGGGCGTTGCGGTAACGCTGGGGGTAATGGGCGTGGACGAGGAGGTGACGCGGACAAAGTTGCCGTTGATCCACCCGGTCCTGCCGTTGTACTTGATTTTATACCAGTAGGTGCCGCCGGAAGATTGCCGGTCGGTATAGGCGAAGGACGCGCCGGCCTTGGGGATCTGCTCGATGGATTCCGCCTGGAGGCTGGGGGTCTTGCGCACGTTCAGCTTATCGGCGGTGGTGATCAGAGCGCCGGTGGAGGCGCCGGCGGGAACAGCGGTGGCCCCGGGCACGGGCGTGGCCGTAGGCGCGGCAGGCGCGGGCGTCACCGCAGCGCCGCTGGTCACCTTGGCCAGGGAGCCCAGCACGTAGCCGTAGGAGCCCAGATCATTGGAGTAAGCCAGGTACCATACATTCCTGGCGGCATCCGTCTGGGTGCCGTAATAATTCAGCTGGGTATATTTGGCCAGGCGGCCCAGGATGGTGCCGTTGGGAGCCATGCGGAAGTTCACGCCGCCGGTGGTCAGGGTGATCACGCCCAGGGCGTCGGTGCCGGCGGGCACCACCACGGGAGCCGCGGTGGTCACCGGGCCGGAAATGGTGCTGCCGCTGGCGTTGGTAAACACCCAGCAGTCGCCCCGGATGTAGCCGGTAATGCCCTTGTAGGTCACCCGCACCCAGGTGTAATTGTCATAATTGGTGGGGCCGGCGGTATAAGCCAGCACGGTGTTGTAGGGGATTTTGTTTTCATCCTTGGCGGTCAGGGCGGTGCCGCCGGGCGTCCTGCGGATGTTGACCCCGGTTTTCACCGTGCGCACATAGCCGCTGACGGCGGAAGAGGCCGCAGGCGCAGGCGTGGCCGTCACCGTGGGAACGGCGGTGGTCAGCACCGTGCCGGCGTCGGCGAAATACCCGCTGTGCACATAGCCGGTGTAGGTCCTGCCGGGAGCAGCCGGCGTGCCGCCCTGCACCTTATACCACAGTATGGCCCTGGTGCCGGTGCCGGTGGTGGTGGTGCCCAGCACCTTCAGCTGCCAGCCGGCGGGCAGCCTGGCCCAGAAATCGCCGGACAGATCGGGGGTTTTGCGGAAAAACACGTTATCCATCGTAACCTGCCCGTAGTTCCCCACGGCGATGGTGCCGTCCGCCGAAGCGGAGGCGGCGCAGACCGCCAGCATTGCCGTGATCATCAGCGCCAGAGCAAGCCATTTCCTGAGCTTTCCTGTTTCCTTCATACCGTCGACACCCCATCCAAATCTTTGGTCTGCAGTTTCTGCATTTTCAGTGCGAAAATGAACAGCCAAAAAGAAAAATGCATTCTTGCTTATGTAGTATATTACATTTTTGTTACAAGGTCAATAGATTTTCGCAAAATATTTACAATCTTTTTTAATTAAAATTCCCTTCCTCGCTTTACGGACGGCGGGAATTATGCTATACTACCCTTGGATGTCTATAATAAAGAAAGGATTATGCCTGATGGATATTATCAGCATCATTGAAAATAAAAAAAGGGGCCTTGCCCTGACGAAGGAGCAGATCGCCTTTTTCGTCCGCGGCGCAGCGGATCACTCCATCCCGGACTATCAGCTGGCGGCCCTGCTCATGGCCATCCGTCTGAAAGGCATGGACGCCCGGGAAACGGCGGACCTGACCATGGCCATGGCCGCCTCCGGCGATATGCTTTCCCCGGACGTGGGCGGCGTGCCGGTGGACAAGCATTCCACCGGCGGCGTGGGCGACACCACCACCCTGGTGCTCGCTCCCCTGGTGGCTGCCTGCGGCGGCAAGGTGCTCAAGATGAGCGGAAGGGGCCTTGGCCACACCGGCGGCACGCTGGATAAACTGGAGAGCATCCCCGGCATGCGGGTTTCCCTGCCGGAGGAGGATTTCCTGCGCATCGTGCGCACGGTGGGCTGCGCCGTGGTGAGCCAGAGCGGCCAGCTGGCCCCGGCGGACAAGACGCTCTACGCCCTGCGGGACGTGACCGCCACCGTGGATTCCATCCCCCTGATCGTCAGCAGCATCCTGAGCAAGAAATTCGCCGGCGGCGCCAAGGCCATCGTGCTGGACGTGAAAACAGGCTCCGGCGCTTTGATGCCCACCCTGGAAGCCTCCATCGAGCTGGCGCAGGCCATGGTGGACATCGGCGACCACGCAGGACGGCGCATCACCGCGGTGGTTTCCGGCATGGAGGAGCCCCTGGGCAGCCACGTGGGCAACGCGCTGGAAGTAAAGGAAGCCATCGACATTCTTTCAGGCCGCGCCAAGGGGCCGCTCAGGGACGTATCCCTGTTCCTGGGCGCGCAGATGCTGATCGCCAGCGGCCTGGCCGAGGATGTATCCGGCGCCGCGGCCATGCTGGAAGACGCGCTGGACAGCGGACGGGGCCTTGGCAAGCTCAAGGAAATGATCGCCGCCCAGGGAGGCGACCCCCGGGTATGCGACGATGCGACGCTTCTGCCGCAAGCTCCCCTGCAGCGGCCCGTGCTGGCAAGGGAAGGCGGCTTCCTCGCCCACGTGGACGGCACGGCCCTGGGCCTGGCCGCCCAGAGGATGGGCGCCGGCCGCATCGCCAAGGAAGATGTGATCGACC
>Ga0310694_10004806_pt1 | contig 12996 bp, 9 predicted proteins | sample 174DNAGHGhighgp2_FD_203884 | JGI IMG/M metagenome (GOLD analysis project Ga0310694, IMG submission 203884) | Sheep rumen microbial communities from Palmerston North, Manawatu-Wanganui, New Zealand - 1742 DNA GHGhigh gp2 (v2) (version 2) | ecosystem: Host-associated > Mammals > Digestive system >...
ATGGACGAGATATTTGGGGAGCAGAACTTTAGGAACGAAATAATATGGCCTCGGTCTAATGCACATAGTGATACGAAGCAAGGAGCAGAACATTATGGTAGAATGCATGATGTTATCTTTTATTATGTAATGAATGAGGACGTTCCTTTGAAAATGCAATATACTCCTTATGACGAAGAGTACATAAATCGCTATTATAATAGAGTTGAAGAAGGAACAGGTAGGAGATACTGGCTTGATAATATACAAGGCCCTGGTGGTGCTAGTAAAGGAAATCCATATTATGAAGTAATGGGTGTCACTCGTTATTGGAGATATAGCAAAGAAACTATGCAAAAACTCATTGCAGAAGGAAGGATTGTTCAAACTGCTCCTGGAACAGTGCCCAAATACAAAAGGTATCTAGACGAAATGCCAGGAAAACCTGCCCAAGATGTATGGGACGATATAAAAGGACTAGGTGGTTTGGGAAGTCTTGTAAACGAACGTGTTGACTACGCCACCCAAAAGCCCGAAGCCTTGTTGGAACGAATCATCAAGGCCAGCAGCAATGAAGGAATGGTCATCGCAGACTTCTTCGGCGGCAGTGGTGTGACAGCAGCTGTTGCAGCTCGCTTAGGTCGAAAGTTCATTCATGCCGATATTGGCATTAACAGCATCATCACCACGCGTGACCGCCTGAAGAAACAAGGCTCAACGTTCGATATATTAGAGGTAAAGGACGGCGTGCAGCTGTATCGCAATCCCGTGCAGACAATGGACAAGCTGAAGTCGCTGATCAAGGGCCTGCGCAATGAAGACCAGCTAGACAAGTTCTGGGAGGGGAGCATCATGACCACCAAGGACGGTATGGTGCCCGTCTATCTGCCCAACCTGATGGACTCGTCCACACGTCTGCTCGACAAGCCCCTGATGAACCGCATCATCCGCGAGGCAATGCCCGACCTGCCCGACGACACCAAGCGCATCATCGTCTACTACATCGACATCACCAGCCGAGAGGAGATAGAGCAGTTTATAAAGGAACAAAACACGGAAACGCTGATAGAGATTGAACTGCGTGACCTAAAACAGGTGCTTGACGAGGTGGTGGTGGACGATGAGGTGGCCTGTCACACGGAGCCTGTGAAAGACGGACTGATGGACACGTGGCAGGTGACGATAGACACGTTTATGAGCGACCGCGTGATGACCCGCATCCGCGAATACAACGAGAAGTCGGCCGCCCAAGCACAAAGCAAAGGCCGCAACTACAAGCCACTCACCATCAGCGACGAGGGGCTGGAATGTGTGGAATGGCTCAGCCTCGACTGCGAACAGGCAGAAAAGGATGCGCCATGGCACAGCAGCGTGGAGGTCTACATAGACAAGAACGGATACTCGGCCATCAATGGAAAGGCCACGGGCCAGCTCTGGGACGGTACCATCCGCACCCTCGACGACCGCAAGCCGCTACGCCTGAAAGTCCGCAATATCTGCGGCGACGAGACGACTGTAATAATAAAATGAGAATGAAACAACTATGGCAAACCTGAAATCTCTGGCCAAGGACACGGCCATCTATGGACTCTCCAGCATCGTGGGCCGGTTCCTGAACTATATGCTGGTGCCGCTCTACACACACTATATGCCCAAGGCCACGGGCGACTATGGCATCAGCGTCAACGTATATGCCTACACGGCACTCATCCTCGTGCTGCTCACCTTCGGCATGGAGACCACACTGTTCAGATACGCCAACGACGCCCCGTCGGGGGCTGAAGGAGCAGCTTCTTCCGGGGCCGTGGGGAGAGCTTGGCCCGACACCGTCTTCTCCACTGCCTTTGCCGTGGTGGGGACGCTGACGGCCGTGTTCCTGCTTCTGGTCTTCGGGCTGACAGGCCCCATCAGCGACGTGCTGGGCTATCAGGAGCACCCGGAATACCTGCAGATGATGGCCGCCGTGGTGGCTCTCGACGCCCTGCAAGCCTTACCCTTCAGCTACCTGCGCTTCCAGAAACGGCCCATACGTTTCGCCTCGCTGAAACTGCTCTTCATAGTGCTGAACATAGGCTTGAACCTGCTCTACTTTGTGGTGCTTGGCAAGACGTCGGTCTACTATGTGTTTTTCATCAATCTTTTGTGCACCACGTTCATCACCTTCTTCTTCATCCCCGACCTCTTTCGCATCCACTGGCATTTCGACGGCTCGCTGTTGAAGAAGATGCTGTCCTACTCGTGGCCCATCCTCATCCTTGGCATAGCCGGCATCCTTAACCAGGTGGCCGACAAGATAGTCTTTCCCCTGGTCTATCCCGACGAGGGCGAGGCCAACGTGCAGCTTGGCGTCTATGGCTCGTGCGTGAAGATTGCGATGATTATGGCGATGATAACCCAGGCCTTCCGCTATGCCTACGAGCCCATCGTCTATGCCAAGAGCCGCGATGCCGACAAGAGCGAGTATTACGCCTCGGCCATGAAATATTTCCTCATCTTCACCCTGCTGGCTTTCCTCTGCGTGGTGGGATGGATGCCGTGGCTGCAATACATCATCGGCGAGGACTACCGCGAGGGGCTTGGCGTGGTGCCCATTGTCATGGTGGCAGAGATAATGATGGGTGTCTACTTCAACCTCTCGTTCTGGTACAAGCTCATCGACAAGACCATCTACGGCGCATGGTTCTCGCTCATCGGCTGTGCAGTGCTCTTCGCTGTCAACATCATTTTCATCCCCAAGTACGGCTACTGGGCTTGTGCTTGGGGCGGCGTGGCAGGCTACGGCACTGCCATGGTGCTGAGCTACGTCGTGGGACAGAAAAAGAACCCCATACCATATCCCTTGAAGGACATGGCGCTCTACGTGCTCTGCACGGCTCTGCTCTTTACTGTCATGGAGTTTGTTCCCACCTCGTGGCCTGATCCGTTGGTGATAGCTGCCAACACCGTGCTCATCTGCGGCTTTGTGGCCCTGATTGTGAAAAAGGACCTGCCGCTGTCGAGCCTTCCGGTGATAGGCAAGAAGTTCAGGAGATGAGAGGTCATTTCTTTTTCTTCGGTTTGCGTCTGGCCCAGCCCTCTTCACTGAAGTCGGGTTCTGGGCCGCGCAGCTCTCGTGATTGTGTAGCCATCAACTGCTTCCAGTCGTCCTTTCGGTGCTGTCGCTTTGGGTGTGCGGCAGGTTTGTAAGCGTTTTTTTCGGCTACAGCAGGCTTCTCGTCTTCCGCGTTGCAGCGCACTGTGCGGCCGCGGTAGCGTATGCCTGTGAGCTGGGTCATCACCTTGCGTGCATCTTTCTCCGGCACCTCGAAAAACGAGATGGAGTCGAGCAGGTCTATGTGTCCCACCTCCTGGCGTCCGCCCACATAGCGGTTCAGCGTCTGCATAAGCTCGCCGGGGTAGAATCCGTCGCGCTTGCCCAGGTTGATGAACAGTCGGCGGTAGCCCTTCTCGGCTTTGTTCATGCGCTTCTGGCGGTCGGTCTGCACGCCTCCTTTGTTTCCTTTGCCTCCTTTGTCTACCACCTCCTCTATCTCGGGAGCGTCGGCATAGTACTGCAGGAACCGGCCGAACTCGCGGCTCACTATCTTCTTTATCAGTTCGTCCTTGTCAATGTACTCGAAGTAGCGGTTGATGTCTTGCATGAACGGGGCTATCTCGTCGTCGTTCACGTCGGTCTTCACTATCTGGTCCATCACCTTGTAGAGCTGTTTCTTGCAGATGTCGTCGCTGCTGGGAATCTTCTCCTCGACAAACTTCTTTCCTATCTCTTTCTCTATGTTGCGAATCTTGTGCTTCTCCTTTGAGTGCACAATGCTTATTGAGGTGCCTTTCTTCCCTGCCCGTCCTGTGCGGCCCGAGCGGTGGGTGTAGTTCTCAATGTCGTCGGGCAGTCCGAAGTTGATGACATGGGTCAGGTCGTCCACATCCAAGCCGCGTGCCGCCACGTCGGTAGCCACGAGCAGCTGTGTGAGGTGCTGGCGGAACTTCTGCATGGTGAGGTCGCGCTGCTGCTGCGACAGGTCGCCGTGCAGCGACTCAGCGTTATATCCGTCGCGTATCAGCTTGTCGGCCACCTCTTGTGTCTCTATCTTCGTGCGGCAGAAGATGATGGCGAAGATCTTAGGGTAGTAGTCCACGATACGCTTCAGCGCGAGGTACTTGTCCTTTGCGTGCACCATATAATAGATATGGTTCACGTTCTCTGCCCCCTCGTTGCGGCTTCCCACTACTATTGTCTCCGCATCCACCAGGTATTTCTTTGCCACGCGCTCCACGTCGCGGCTCATAGTGGCCGAGAACATCAGTGTCTGGTGCTCTTCTGGCAGCGACTCGAATATCTCGTTTATGCTGTCCGAGAAGCCCATGTTCAGCATCTCGTCGGCCTCGTCGAGCACTATGATGCCCACATTCTCCAGATGTACGAAGCCACGGTTCTTCAGGTCGATGAGGCGGCCTGGCGTTGCCACTATTATCTGCACGCCTTTCTTCAGTGCACGTATCTGTGGCTCTATGGCAGCTCCGCCATAGACAGCCTCTATATGCACGCCCTCTATGTGTTTCGAGAAGTCGCGCATGTCGTCGGTTATCTGCAGGCACAGCTCGCGTGTAGGGCTCAGGATAAGCATCTGCGTTGAGCAGTCTTCAACGTCGAGCCGTTGCAGCAGTGGTATGCCGAAGGCAGCAGTCTTGCCAGTGCCTGTCTGTGCCAGGGCTATCACGTCGCGCCGGCCCTCTAAAAGGAATGGTATCACAGCCTCTTGGACGGGCATGGGCATCTGGAAGCCCAGTTCCTCAGTGGCCTTTAGTATCTGCGGGCACACGCCCAGTTCTTCGAATGTCTTCATAGGAATAATTGGTGTATATCGCTGATAAACATTTTCACTCTTTCACCTTCACCAGTTCGTAGCTCTCTATCGCCGTCTTGTCCACATAGACACATTTGCGGTTAATGATATTGGGAAACCACTGCAGCCCGATGCCGTATCCTCTCTTCTTTGCCATAGACGTATCTGAATTTTTCTGCAAAAATAATCATTTTACGCCGAACGGCCAAAAGTTTTCCAGAAAACCTTAAGTTGGCGGCTAAGAAAAATCGGAATTGCTTTGGCGGTTCCGATTTTTGTTTGTACCTTTGCACCGTGCTTCCATAGTAGGGGGCACCTGCGCACCGAGAAAAGTGCGTGGCTATATGCTGAACTTGCAAGTTGAAACCTGAGAAATTTCCGTAGCAAAGTAGGCATAGTGATAATACTGTACGCCAGTACGGGCGTGTGGTGTGTCGCTATATCTTGCTACACGGTTTTCTCAGGACCTCAACTTGAAGATGTAGAGGTTACCACACGCCTCGTGTGAGTAACTCTCTAAGAACGCCGAGGTCTGGGAAAACTATTTTATTCACACATTATTAATAATTAAATCGTTTTAATTATGAGACAAAAATTTACTTTATTAACCAAAACATTGCTCCTGCTGTGCGCCCTAATGGCAGGAAGCGGCAGTGCGTGGGCAGATGAGGTTGTGACCCTTTGGTCGGAAGATTTCTCTTCTTACTCAGCAAACGATGTCCCTTCTGGTGGCACATATTCTTATGCGTGCGCTAATGGTGGTAGTACTACGAAAATCTATAATGAAGAATTAGCTGGAGGTACCGCTCCAGAGCTGTTAGTTAGCAAGTCTAATGGCACTTTTACAGCAACTGTTCCACTCGACAATATTGAAGGAGACCTAACGCTTACTTTTTATACAAATAAACAGTCAATCGATGTCGGTACTACGACCGAAGGTATTTCTGGTAGCTTGTCTGAAAAAGCTGCTGGTCAGCATACATTAACCTTTGGAGGCGTAACGACTAGCATGACGGAGATTGTAATCGTTTTCAAAGGCTCTGGCTCGTCCAATGTACGCTTGGATAATATTGTTCTGACTGGAACGAAAAAGACTTCCGATCCCAACGCTCCTTCTGTAATTTTGAGTGACCCCAGCCTTGACTTTGGCGATGTTCTTTTCGGAAAGACCAAGGAAATGACATTCACTGTGACGCCTGCAAATCTGACAAGCGATCTTACTGTCTCTTGCAATAATAGCAAGTACGAGGTAAGTCCATCTTCTATTGCAAAGGAGACTACGGCCGAAACTACCGTTACCGTCACTGCTAAACCAACTGCTATCGATGATGATATGGATGGTAAAATTACGATAAGCGGTGGTGGCTTGACTTCAGAAAAGACCATCTCTTTGTCGACAACAGTAATTAGTCGTGATGCAGTTGACCCAGTAGGTCCTGCTGGGAGTGGCGACAAATACGTGAAGGTGACAAGTACCAATGACATCACCGATGGGCAGTATCTCATTGTGTATGAGACTGACAAAGTGGCGTTCAACGGAGGATTGGAAACACTCGATGCTGGTAATAATGTTATTAGCATTTCCTTCAATGATAATAACGAAATTGTTGCTGATAATTATACTAAAGCTGCTGAGTTCACTATAAATGCCACTGATGGATCTGTTAAGAGCAAGTCTGGTTATTATATAGGAATTACCACCTACGGCAATGGCCTGAAGACAAGTGCTGACATTAGCGATGACTACAAGAATAGTATAACTGTTGACGAAGACGAAAATGTTTTGATTTCAAGGACTTTTGATAATGGTACTATGACGCTTTGGTTCAATTCAAACTCTGGTGATAACAATTATCGTTTCCGCTACTATAAGAGTTTAGGTACCACTAACAAGCCTGTCCAGCTCTACAAGTACGTTCCTGGCGAGCTGGCAGAATCTTTCGACGTCGCCGTTGGTGCTGCTGGCTGGCGCACTCTCGTTACTTCTGTTGACGCCACTCTGCCTGAAGGCCTGACAGCTTACGTTGTGACCGAGTACACTGCTGAGAAGGCTACGCTTGATGAAGTGACTTCTGTGAAGGCTGAAAATGCTTACCTGCTGAAGGGCGCGGAAGGCACCTACACCCTGACATCGACTGAAACTGCAACCGCGCCTGAAAGCAACCTTCTCAAGATTAGCGATGCTACCACAGGCAATGGCGTCTATGTGCTGGCCAACAAGAGCAACGGCGTCGGCTTCTACAGGTGGGCAGGCGGTTCGCTGGGTGCCGGACGTGTATATCTTGATGTTCCTAATGCAGCCCGTGAGTTCATCGGCTTTGGCATCGACGAGACCACTGCTATTGAGGGTGTTGCTGCCAACGTGCTGTACGGACAGTTCTTCGACCTGCAGGGCCGCCGCGTGGCACAGCCGCAGAAGGGCCTCTACATTGTGAACGGAAAGAAAGTAGTGATAAAGTAAAAACAAAGAAAGGAGAATAAAGCAATGAAAAAACAACAGTATATATCCCCCGCCACCGATGTGGTGCGCGTTGAGACAATAAAAATGTTGGCGGACTCGCTCAAAATGAATACGAGCCAGGAAGCTCAAGAGGTGACCGAAGTCGAGGACCTTCTCTCGCGCCGCACCTTCAGCATCTGGAGCGACGACGAGGAGGAATGACCAGACCCACTGCGCTGCATCCTCAGCGGGTGCAGTGACAGTTTTTTTACATAATGTAATATATAAAGTTAATGATGGCGGCCCTGTGTGCTGTCTGTGAAGATGGCCGCCGCTGTTGAATTGTTATCGCTGGCCGCTGGTGCGTGAGCATCGGCGGCCAGTTTGGATATTTCCCTCTTGCAAGGTTAACAGTTAATAAAACTAAAAATAGTATATATAATTAATGTGGAAGAAAACTTTTTGTTTACTTTTGCACCCTCAAAACGTTGGTTGTTGAACGTTTAGTGCAGAAAACTGAAGATTAAACTTAGATATGCAAAAGAATTTGGTAATAGTGGAGTCGCCGGCCAAGGCGAAAACCATTGAGAAGTTTCTCGGGCCTGACTTTAAGGTCATGTCGAGCTATGGACATATACGCGACCTGAAGAAGAAAGAGCTGAGCATCGACGACAAGTCGCTTGAGCCCGAGTATGAGATACCGGAAGAGAAGCGTAAGCTGGTGAGCGAGCTCCGCTCCAGTGCCAAGAAAGCCGAGCAGGTGTGGCTCGCAAGTGATGAAGACCGCGAGGGAGAGGCCATCTCTTGGCACCTGTGTGAGGTGCTGGGCCTCGACGAGTCCAAGACCAAGCGCATAGTGTTCCACGAGATAACGAAGCCCGCCATACTGCAGGCCATTGAGCATCCGCGCACACTCGACATGAACCTGGTTAACGCCCAGCAGGCCCGCCGCGTGCTGGACCGTCTCGTGGGCTTTAAGCTCTCGCCGGTGCTGTGGCGCAAGGTGAAGCCGGCGCTCTCTGCCGGACGCGTGCAGAGCGTGGCCGTGAGGCTCATCGTGGAGCGCGAGCGCGACATACAGGCTTTCAACAGCGAGCCGTACTATAACATCACCGGCACGTTCGGAGTGACCAACCCCGACGGTTCGCAGAGCGAGGTGAAAGCCACGCTGAGCCAGCGGCTGAAGACGGAAGAGGAGGCCCAGCAGTTCCTGGAGATGTGCAAGGATGCGGTGTTCACCGTGCAGTCGGTGCAGAAAAAGCCGCTGAAGCGCACGCCGGCGCCACCCTTCACCACGTCGACGCTGCAGCAGGAGGCAGCACGTAAGCTGGGGTTCACCGTGAGCCAGACCATGATGGTGGCACAGCACCTCTACGAGAGCGGACGCATAACATACATGCGTACCGACTCGGTGAACCTTAGCGGCCTGTGTATCAATGCCTCGAAGGAGAAGATAACCGAGATGTTCGGCGAGAACTACAGCAAGGTGCGACAGTACCACACCAGCTCGAAGGGAGCGCAGGAGGCACACGAGGCCATACGCCCCACATATATGGACCAGACGTCGGTCGACGGCACCGTGCAGGAGAAACGCCTCTACGACCTCATCTGGAAGCGCACTGCCGCCTGCCAGATGGCCGACGCAGAGCTGGAGAAGACCACGGTGGAGATAAGCATTGACCATTCGCCTTCGTCCACAGACCAATATAAGTTTGTAGCCACCGGAGAGGTGGTGAAGTTCGACGGCTTCCTCAAGGTGTACAAAGAGTCGGCCGACGACGAGGATGAGAACAACGACGAGTTTGCCCACCTGTTGCCGCCGTTGGCCGAAGGTCAGGGGCTGGCCCGCCGCGAGATACTCGCCTCAGAACGGTTCACGCAGGGCCCGCAGCGCTACACCGAGGCATCGCTGGTCCACAAGCTGGAGGAGCTGGGCATAGGACGCCCGTCGACATACGCACCCACCATCTCGACCATACAGCAGCGCGAGTATGTGGTGAAGGGCGACAAGAAAGGCGAGGAGCGGCAGTATGCCGTGATGAGCCTGAAAGGCAAGCAGATAACGCAGAAGCACCGTGTGGAGACCACGGCAGGCGACAAAGGCAAGCTCATGCCTACAGACGTGGGCACCGTGGTCAACGACTTCCTCATGGAGAACTTCCCCACCATCATGGACTACAACTTCACCGCAAAGGTGGAGCAAGACTTCGACAAGATAGCCGAGGGCAAGGAACAGTGGAACAAGATGATGCATGTGTTCTACAAAGACTTTGAGCCCGTGGTGGAGAAGACCATCAACGCGCGGTCGGAGCACAAGGCCGGCGAGCGGCAGCTGGGCACCGACCCGAAGAGCGGCAGGCCCGTCTTCGTGAAGATAGGGCGTTTCGGCCCGGTCATACAGATAGGCACTGCCGACGACAAGAGCAAGCCGCAGTTCGCACACCTGCCGAAAGAGCTGGGCATGGAGACGGTGACGCTGGAGCAGGCACTGGAGCTCTTCAAGCTGCCACGCATGCTCGGCGAGTATGAGGGCGAGCCGGTGACAGTAGGCTCAGGACGCTTCGGACCTTACGTGCTGCACAAAAAGGTGTACACCTCGCTGCCAAAGACCGTCGACCCGAACTCGATAACCATCATCGAGGCGGTGAAGCTCATCGAGGAGAAGAGGAAGACGGAGGCACAGAAGCACATAAAGTCGTTTGACGAAGACCCGAAGCTGGAGGTGCTCAACGGCCGCTACGGCCCATACCTGGCCTACGACGGCAAGAACTACCGTATGCCGAAAGCCATGCACGAGCGGGCCAAGGACCTGACATACGACGAGTGCATGGCGGTTGTGAACAAAAATGAGAAGTGAGTAATTACTCATTACTCACTCAAACAGTTATGCGCAGGATAATATTAATAGGCTACATGGGGGCGGGCAAGACCACTATCGGTAAGGCCCTGTCAAAAGATGTCGGGCTGCCATTCTACGACCTGGACTGGTACATAGAGAGCCGTCGGCACAGAACCGTGGCCCAGCTCTTTGCAGAAGTGGGCGAGGAGGGCTTCCGGCAGATAGAACACAACATGCTCCATGAGGTGGCAGAGTTTGAAGACGTCATCATCAGTTGCGGAGGAGGCACACCCTGCTTCTTCGACAACATGGACTATATGAACAGCCAGGCGCAGGTGGTCTACCTGAAGGCAACACCACAGGTCCTCGTGCAGCATCTGAGGATGGCACGCACCGAGCGCCCGCTCATCAAGGGGAAGACTCCCGAAGAGCTGTCAACATTCATAGAAGAGCAACTGCGACTGCGCGAGCCATACTACCTGAAAGCAAACTATGTCTTCGACGTCTCGCTCATGGACAACTATGAGAAAATAGCCATCACGGTGGAAAACCTCAAGCAGATGCTCGCTCTCTGAGTGCCCTTCGACCCCATGACTCAGAAAAACCTAAATAAAATTTGGTTTTTCGCTCGCTTATTCGTATCTTTGCACGCGATATGAAGAAATGGACCATCGATGACGCCCGAGAGCTGTATAACATTGGCGGCTGGGGCACCAACTACTTCGGCATCAACGACGAAGGCAACGTCTACGTGACACCCTGTAAAGACCAGACGCAGATAGACCTGCGCGAAGTGATGAACGAACTGTCGCTGCGCGACGTCACCGCACCTGTGCTGCTGCGCTTCCCCGACATACTCGACAACCGCATCGAGAAGACGTGGAGCTGCTTCAAGAAAGCATCGGAAGAGTACGACTACCGGGGCGAGAACTACGTCATCTACCCCATCAAGGTGAACCAGATGCAGCCAGTGGTGGAGGAGATCATCAGCCACGGACGCAAGTTCAACCTGGGGCTGGAGGCTGGCTCGAAGCCAGAGCTGCATGCCGTCATCGCCATGCAGTGCCAGAGCGACTCCGTCATCGTCTGCAACGGATATAAGGACCAGTCGTACATAGAGCTGGCCCTGCTGGCGCAGAAGATGGGCAAGCGCATCTTCATCGTCGTGGAGAAGCTCAACGAGCTCGACACCATTGCACGCATAGCCAAGAAGCTCGACGTCAGGCCCAACATTGGCATACGCATCAAGCTCGCCTCGAGCGGCAGCGGCAAGTGGGAGGAGAGCGGAGGCGACGCCTCGAAGTTCGGACTGACCAGCGCAGAACTGCTCGAAGCCCTCGACATGCTCGACAAGCGCGACATGCGCGACTGCCTGAAGCTCATACACTTCCACATTGGCTCGCAGATCACCAAGATACGACGCATACAGACAGCACTGCGCGAGGCCTCGCAGTTCTACATACAGCTGCACAAGATGGGCTACGGAGTGGAGTTCGTGGACTGTGGCGGCGGACTGGGCGTAGACTACGACGGCACACGCTCGCCATCGTCGGAGAGCTCGGTGAACTACAGCATACAGGAGTATGTCAACGACTGCATCTACACCTTCGTCGAGGCGGCCAACAAGAATGGGCTGCCACACCCCAACATCATCACCGAGAGCGGACGCTCGCTGGCGGCACACCACAGCGTGCTCGTCATCAACGTGCTGGAGACAGCATCGCTGCCCGAGATGCCGGAGGAGTTTGAACCCGACCCGGACAGCCACCAGCTGGTGAAGGACCTCTACGAGATATGGGACAACCTCTCGCCACGCAATGTCCTCGAGGACTGGCACGACGCGGAGCAGATACGCGAGGAGGTGCTCGACCTCTTCGCCCACGGCATCGTGGACCTGAAGACAAGGGCCGAGATAGAGGCCATGTACTGGAGCGTCTGTCACGAGATACACGCACTGGCAAAGACACTGAAGCACGTGCCTGAAGAGCTGATGAGCATCGACAAGCTGCTGGCAGACAAGTACTTCTGCAACTTCTCCCTCTTCCAGAGCCTCAGCGACTCGTGGGCCATAGACCAGGTGTTCCCCATCATGCCCATACAGCGTCTCAACGAGCGGCCAACACGCAACGCCACCATACAGGACATCACCTGCGACAGCGACGGAAAGATAGCCAACTTCGTGACCAACCGCCACAACAGCCACTCGCTGCCAGTACACACGCTGAAGAAAAACGAGACTTACTACCTCGGCGTCTTCCTCGTAGGAGCATATCAGGAGATACTGGGCGACATGCACAACCTCTTCGGCGACACAACAGCAGTACACATCTCGGTGAAGGACGGACACTACCACATAGACCAGATCATTGACGGCGAGACAGTGGAAGAGGTGCTGGAGTATGTGCAGTACAACCCCAAGAAGCTGGTGCGACAGCTGGAGATATGGGTGACGAAGAGCGTCAAGGAGGGCAAGATAACCCTCGAGGAGGGCAAGGAGTTCCTAAGCAACTACCGCTCCGGACTCTATGGCTACACCTATCTGGAATAACACCCGACACCGATGAAACCATTTACCAGCACAACACTTGCCACACTCTTCTTTTCGCTTCTTCTCATCTTCGCCGGTTGTAAGAATTACGACGACTACATGGAGGAGATACTCGAACCACAAGAAGACGTGGAGCCCGCCAAGCCAGTGGAGCGGTTCAACATGGACGATATCCCTGTGCTGCTTGACGGACGCCCGGTGCTGGGCTCGCCGGGCAACCGCAACATCTACTTGTGGGGTGGCAGACAGGACACGATGATGCTCTATCGCAACTTCTATTATGGTGTCATGAGCACAAACGCCGAGGTGATCTTTGCCAACACCGACAGCCTGACGGGAAGGGTCG
>Ga0310694_10004808_pt1 | contig 12994 bp, 9 predicted proteins | sample 174DNAGHGhighgp2_FD_203884 | JGI IMG/M metagenome (GOLD analysis project Ga0310694, IMG submission 203884) | Sheep rumen microbial communities from Palmerston North, Manawatu-Wanganui, New Zealand - 1742 DNA GHGhigh gp2 (v2) (version 2) | ecosystem: Host-associated > Mammals > Digestive system >...
GATCCCGTTGAGACAATTTCTTTCAAAAAGAGTGTCCTCGTATGTAAAATATTCGCCCAGCCTCTTGGCTTGATATGTTGTGAAAGCGAGGTTTTTTTCCTCATTCGATTCAACCCCGTACAAGTGGATGTTGCACTTGAAGCCCGGGTGTTCTGTCAAAAATTGTTTTAGCGGTTCCAAATAGCGCGGCATTTTACCCTCATCCAGCCGTCCGTTGAGATTCCACGGTAGCATGTCGAGCACTATTTTTGCGGAATCCTTCACATTCGCTTCGTGAAGCGGAACCCCGATGTAATAGTCCCGCTGCGCAAAAGCGCCCACGACTGCCGTCAATATGCAAATTGCAAGTATGAAACGTTTCATATTAACTCTAAACCCTTCAATAACCAATAACCAATAACCCATAACCTATAACCATTAATGATGATACGGTTCCCCCTTCAATATCGTGAACGCCCGATACAGCTGCTCAGCGAAGATCAGGCGGACCATGATGTGCGGGAAAGTGAGCTTGGAGAGGGCTAACTGCGCGTTCTGGCGGGCATAGACGGCGTCGGAGAAACCATACGCGCCGCCGATGACGAACGTCAATGTCTTCAGCCCCGTGTTGGCACGCTGCTGGATAAAGTCGGCGAACTGCTTGGAAGTCAGTTCTTTTCCGCGCTCGTCCCATAAGACTACAAACTCGTCAGAATCGATTTTTTTTAGAATCAGTTCGCCTTCACGCTTCTTCTGCTCCTCCACCGGCATGGATTTGGCATTTTTCAAGTACGGAATCGCCACCGTCTCATACGAGATGTAGGTGGCGATTTTGGCCGTGTATTGCCGAATGGCGGCATCGAAAACGTCACCATCCGGTTTGCCAATCCATATAAGCTTTATTTTCACTTCACCTATAATTGTCTTTACAACAGCTTCTTATGTGATCACGCCTGTTCGGCTTTTAGCTTTTGGCCTTTGGCTTTTGCGATTGATTAGTAGCCAATAGCTAAAAGCCAACAGCTAACAGCAAGATCACTCCTCCAACGATATTGGAAACACAATATTATTATTCAACATACATTGCGCGCAAACGTTCAGCTCGCCGTGCAGACGGTGCTGGACCATGTTGCTGAGGCGGTCTCGGAGGGCTTCGATGGTCACGTTTTGGACGATATCGTTGGCGAAGGCGAACATGAGCAGACGGTTAGCCGCTGCCTCGCCAATACCGCGGGTGCGCAGGTAGTAGAGTGCCTCCTCATCCAACTGACCTACTGTGGCACCGTGACTACACTGCACGTCGTCGGCATAAATCTCCAAGAACGGCTTCGTGGTGACGTGCGCTTTGTCAGTCAGCAGCAGGTTCTTGTTGGTCTGGAAGGCCGCCGTGCGCTGGGAATCGGGCGCAACCAGAATGTGTCCGTGGAAGTTAGCAGAAGCCTCATCGTCCATAATGCCCTTGTAGAGCTGGTAGCTCTTGCAGTCGGGCGCGGCATGGTTGATGAAGATGTGGTTGTCGCAAACCTGCTCTTTGTCAACAAGATACAGACCGTACAGCTTGGTTTCCGCCATCGGCTCGTTCAGGTTCACATGGAACGTATTGCAGATGTAGCCCGCATTGAACGTGATGGCCGTGGAGGTGAACGTAGAATAGCTCTTCTGATGCACGAAAACGTGGTTCAGCAGCATGGAGGCCGCATCCTTGTTCTCGGTTTTGTAATAGTGCAGATGCGCATTTTCGCCCAAATAGATTTCCGACACAATATTGGAGAAGGAGGATTCCTTCTGGATGGAGTCATCGCACTGGATGACAGAGAGTTCTGCGTTATTGCCCAAAATAATGAGATGACGGTTGTTCACTAACAGCGGATCTGTAGTATTCATCAGCGAGACAATCTGCATGGGTTTCTCAACCTTCACATTGTCAGGAACATAAACAAACGCTCCGTCGTTGAAGAGGGCTTCGTTGAGAGCCACCAAACCGTTCTCTTTTTCGAGGCTCGGATGTGCCAACAACGGCAACACCAAGTCGGGATATTGACGAATGGCGGCCAGCAGACTACCGGTAATCACGCCCTGGTTATCAACGTTAACGGTTTGATTTTCAGAGATAAACCAGCCATTGCTGACGGGCAGCACCGTGGGATGCAAATCCTGCACGCGGCACTGGAAATATTCCGCCAACGGACGGTAAGGATCGGGTTGCAGTTTTTGGATATAGTCGGTTTTCACCTTCTTGTTCAGCACCGACTGCTGCCAACCTTGTAAACGCTTGTCGGGCAGCTCTTTCTGCAAGAAAAGGTCCATCGCCTTCTGACGGAGGTCGCGGATAGTCGCCTGCCCGCCGTCAGGATATTGCGACTGGTTTTCGCTGTAAAGCTGCTGGATGAATTGTGTGAACGCTCTCATAACTTGCCTTGTTCGTATTCTTCCTTAATCCAGTCGTAACCACGCTCCTCCAGTTCAAGGGCCAGCTCTTTCGGACCTGACTTCACGATTTTGCCATCGAAAAGCACGTGCACCACATCGGGAACGATGTAGTCCAACAGTCTCTGGTAGTGAGTGATAACGATGATGGCTTTGTCTTCGCCACGCAGGTGGTTGATGCCGTTGGCGACCACGCGCAGGGCATCAATGTCCAAACCGGAGTCAGTCTCGTCGAGGATGGCGAGATAGGGGTCGAGAAGCGCCATTTGGAAGATTTCGTTACGTTTTTTCTCACCGCCGGAGAAGCCTTCGTTCACCGAGCGATTGCTTAGTTTGTCAGTGAGTTCGACTACCTTCTGTTTCTCAGCCATCAGTTTGAGGAACTGGGCACCGTTCAGCGGGTCCAAACCTCTGTATTTGCGCACTTCGTTGAGGGCGGTGCGCATGAAGTTGGCGATGCTCACACCTGGGATCTCCACCGGATACTGGAATCCGATGAAGACACCCTCGCGGGCACGATCCTCAATGGAGAGGTCGAGCAGATTTTTGCCCTTGAACCAAACTTTACCTTGGGTCACTTCGTAGCCGTTTTTGCCAGCGATAGCAGACGCGAGCGTGCTCTTGCCGGTACCGTTAGGACCCATGATGGCGTGCACTTCACCCGCTTTCACCTCCAGATTAACGCCTTTCAATATCTCTCTGTCCTTGATGGACACGTGTAAATCTTCAATCTTTAACATATCGGAAAATTAGGGCGCAAAGATACTATTTTTTGGGCAATAGGCAATAGGCATAAGGCAAAAGGTTCCGCGTACCCGTAGGGACGCAATGCATTGCGTCTCTACGGGTGCAAAAACGCTGATTTCAACAACAACCCGTCGGGCGCGACAATGCAGGTGGGCACGCCTGCGAACGGGAAATCGCGGCTGCCGGCAGTTCCCTTCACTTTCGTCATCACAGGATAGGCTACCTTGTGGTTGGAAACAGCCTGAATATCAGACAACATGAAGAAATGGAAATAAGAACTCGTCAGAGAAGCATCGGTGACAGGAATCTCTTCTCCCGTACGCACATCAACCCTATAAAGCTGAAGGAGTGGCAAATAGGGCGTTTCTCGGCTGATAATGTTTTGCATATTGTCATCATACATTTGCCGAAGAATATAGGCGTATTTGCAACCCTGCTTTTTCGCTTCTTTGATGAGCATCTGCTTAAGTTTGGCATGCTGCACCGTCGTTTTATGGACAAAGTCAATGCGAGATGCCCCTTTCGCGCCAAAACAAGCCTCATTCTGGATGGCCAACTGTTGGAATCCGTTGCTGTAAGGAGTCGCTTTCGTGACGTTCCGGTTACCCAAAAGCGTAATCAACTCGCCATTGCGGATAATCTCTGTCTCCTGGGTTTCCACTCCTTCGGCATCCGTTTTCTCGTGACGGACAAACGTAGCCCGGTCGAACTCATCTCCTGCTATATTTGCGGTGACAGATATTTTTTTGGATGTGATAATACGATCCAGCAACTGTTCAAATGGGTGAACATCCTCTTGAAGATTCTCTTTTGTTATCCAAGAGTAATCCGATTCCTTTCTGTTAGTCAACAAGTTATGATAATTCCCTAATAGTGCTGACATTAACATCTGGCCAACCGCCTCACCTTCCACCAACATCGGTCCCGCCCAGTAACTGCCTTCAAAGGAGACACTTTTCTCTTTTACTTTTTTCAAATGAGAGACCAACATATCCATCTCATTTCTAACATATTGAGCAGAAAGCAAAGAGTCGGTGCAAGGGAAGAAAAGTGTTTTTGTATCCAAATATTCTTTTCCATCCGCTTTTTCTACCGCTCCGTAAATCTGCAAGGCAATTACGGAAATCGGGCGGTTGTATGTGGTTTTCTCGCTACTCCAAAAATGGGCGTTGCCCATCATAATGTAAATATTGGTACCCGAGCGGCTCAGGAAACCGTACTTGGCCAAGGCAGCGGAGACCTCGCAAGCGAAATGCTCCAGATTGTTCATCGTTGGATACTCGAAAGTATGCTCATCATCCGTCTGTGTGGCAGGGGCATACGAACGGTCAGGCATCGTACGGGATTCAGGTCTCGGATACAATGCCTGCTTTATCTTCCACTGTTTGAGGACTTTCCGATACTCAATGTCACAAGCATTGCGAAAATCCTCCGCAAAAGTAAAACGGTTTTCAAAAGGCAGCGGATAACTGGTCGAAGGAGTATTCTCGTCAGACAAGTTTTCGTTATTGAAAGCATCACTTCCCAACAACAATCGCGGAACTAACTGTTTTACAGGTTTTTCGTTGGCATAGAACACGCTACCCTCGGATGCCTCGACCGTGAAAATCCGCGCATCAGTCATCAGAAACTCTTCGTAATAGGGACCTAGCTCCTCCCCGACTTTCAAGTGTTTCACATCCGTTTCCCACTCGTGCTGAGCCGATTTCTGGAGCAACTCAGCCGAAGACATCGGGGTGGTACCGCCTCCGCCCGTCACCACTTTCACAATTCGAGGCTGTTGCGGCGTTTTCAGTTGTTGCCGAACCTCCGCGTTGCGGAAAAGCAATATCGGAGCCGTGCAGCTAGTCAGGAGGTCGTCATCATGGCTATGACAAATCATGGTCACACAATTATCTCCAAAACTTCCTGCCACTAAATTATTGAGCCATTGTTGCTTAGTGCCTGTCAGCACCACGTCACGCACCACTTCGTCAGACTTGCGACCATCCGCATAGACTTTGTAACATACCGTAGGATAAAGACTTACGACGTCGTTAGTGTCGCAACGTAATTCCACTTCACTCACAAACAAGGCATAATTCTGACCCTTGTTCAGCTGGATGAGCTGTTTATCTAACTCACCAACATCTAATGGGTTGTCTGATTCCAGCACAAGATTGGACTGTCGGGGGGATGGCAAACAATTGTTTCCGCGAGCGCATCCATTGGCTTGATAGCCAAATGGTTGTTGCGTGCGTGAGGCTAGCAATTGTTTGAGCTCACCTCGGACTATATGTTGTATCCTGCGGCCTCTAATCCCCTCATCATCAAATTTGTACGAACCTCCCGGATAGATGCCATGGATGGGGCTAAGAGTTGGATCGCTATACAATGAAAAGGACTCCGGCAGCACGACCTGCTCAATCTTGCCACGCAAATAGCTGTTGTCCGAATTTTCCAAATCGTGTCCTAACAGATTGTGGATCAACACAGCAGAAGCAAATGGAGATAGCAAAACCGGACAATGGGTCAGGTCGCATCGCTCAGCATGAAGCACATTCGACAGCATGGTTTCCATTTTCTCCATTTCCTTCCGCAACTCCTCCTCTTCGGGAAGAACATCAGGATAATATGCAAAAAATTGTCTTTCAATATGTTCTGGAGTATTATCCGCTGTCAATCCCTCTACTCGAAGGGTTAGCATCGCCGAGGAATTATTTTCTACAATGTAACGATTCTCGCTGTTAACCAAATATTTACGTGATGCTTGATAGACTAGTTTCGCAGATTCCTCCGTCAAATCAATATGTTGCAAGCCGGTAGCGTAACACAGATAATGTTCAAAAATGTCGCCATACCAAGATTCTTCCACAATCGGCGGCTCATAATAACCATCCATATCATGGGGCATGTAGAGAAATCTTTCCTGCTCCTCATCAAAAAACATATTGGCTACTTTGTTCTCAACATACTGTTTCACAGCTTCTTGGTAAGCCTTTCGAGTCTCATTCCGAAGAATCTTTCGAACTATTACAGGATTCCCATCCAAGGGCAATGGAATTTGCCTGACAGCTGTATTTTGGTACGTAAAGTAGTGGTAATTGTCGGTTTCAGGTGTTCCCACACGCATTTCAATCGTCAGGATAACCGATTTTGCAGTGGAATTGTCATAAATTTTGCCGAAATTGGCCGTAATGGAGTGCTCCGTGGTTTCATTCATACGGTAGGCCATGAAATAGGGCGGTTGGGGGGTGTGCTGCAACGAGTCATACTGCGATTGCAACTCCGTACGCAACAGCTGCAAAAAATCATCCTTTTCCGGCGTTTTTTGGGCAAAAACAGCCGAACCGCCCGCCCAAAGCAGTACGCAGCAAAGAAGCCGCAATAACCAGTTTTTAGGGTGAGAGGACATGAAACCTGAAACTTGAAACCTAAAACTACCTGAAGATGGTACCTTCGCGATCCGGACTTACGGATACGATAGAAATCTTCGTATGAGTCTTATCCTCAATGAATTGGATGTAGTCCTTGAAGGTTTGCGGGAGTTCTTCGTAGGTCTTGCAACCAGTGATGGCAGTCTTCCAACCGGGCAAAGTAGTATAGACTGGCTCGATCTCCACGTCGGTAGCGGAGGGCATCCGGTCGGTGAGCACGCCATTCACTTTGTAAGCCGTACAGACTTTGATTTCGTCGAGTTTGTCGAGCACGTCAGCTTTGGTGAGCGCGATATCGGTCACGCCGTTAATCATCAGGGCATACTGGAGGGCAACCAAGTCAAGCCAACCGCAACGTCTTGGTCTTCCGGTTGTTGCACCATACTCGTTGCCTTCCTTGCGGAGAAATTCGCCCATCTCGTCGAAGAGTTCCGTCGGGAAAGGACCGCTACCCACGCGGGTGCAGTAGGCTTTCACAATACCGAAGACGCGGCCGGCGTAATGCGGCGCAAGACCCAGACCCGTGAACGCGCCGGCAGCGATAGTATTGGAGGAGGTCACGAACGGGTAAGCCCCAAATTCGAGATCCAGCAATGTGCCTTGAGCGCCTTCCGCCAAAACGGTTTTTTCTTCATTAAGATATTGGTGCACAACGTATTCACTATCGATAAACTGGAACTTCCGGATGGTTTCCAACGACTTGCGCCATTGGGCATCCAGCTCGGCAAGCTTTTCAGCGTAATCGAAATGGAAATTTTTCAAGATTTCAATATGATCTTCGATATTCTTACGGTATTTAGCCTCAAAATCAGGGGATTCGAGGTCGCACACGCGCAAACCCGTACGAGCAGTTTTGTCCGTATAGGTCGGTCCGATACCCTTCAGCGTGGAACCGATCTTCATGTTGCCCTTATGAGCCTCCTGAGCAGCATCCAACAGCTTGTGTGTAGGCAGAATCAGATGCGCCTTGCGGGAGATGTAAAGGTTATCGGTAGGTGTCAACCCCATGGCAATCAGCGCGTTGATCTCTTCCTCGAAGATAATCGGGTCGATAACTACCCCGTTGCCGATGATGTTGGTCTTCTCTTTGTGGAAAATGCCGGACGGGATGATATGCAGCACGTGACGGATTCCGTTGAACTCCAGAGAGTGACCCGCGTTCGGACCACCCTGGAAACGAGCTATCACATCATATTTGGGCGTCAAAACGTCCACAATTTTACCTTTACCTTCGTCGCCCCATTGCAGGCCGAGCAGAATATCCATTTTCATATCTAAAGCATTTCAAAATCGGGGCAAAGATACACTTTTTTTATGTACTTTTGCGCCCAATTCACTGGGATGAGAAAACATATAGGTTTATACTTACTAATCAGCATTCTAACGGTTTTTGCCCTTGATGTGCAAGCGCAAAACCAGCCTGACACTTCGCGCACCCGCAAGCTCAGTGAAGTCAACATCAACGCCAATTCCCCTCAAAAAGTTTTCACCGGACCTGCGGTGGTGCAACAGATCTCCGCTGAGCAAATCCGGGAGCTGCCAACCCTGCTACTCTCTGACGCTCTGAAGTATATGTCAGGCGTGGTGGTTCGCGACTACGGCGGCACCGGCGGCATGAAAACCGTCTCCGTGCGTGGACTCGGCACTCAGCACACCGGCGTGGCCTACGACGACATCGCCCTCACCGACTGCCAAACCGGCCAAATCGACCTTGGCAAACTCTCTCTTGAAAATGTTTCCTCCATCGCCCTCATCGTCGGATTGGACGACAATCTTTTCGTTCCCGCACGACTCTTTTCCTACAGCAGTCTATTGAAAATCAACACGATAAATGTAATTCCTGTAAAACCGTTTTCTTTTCGGGTAGGCGGCACCGTAGGCATGTATGGGCTCTATGAGCTGCAGGCCGGCGTCACCCACAAGGTGCGCTCCAAAAAACGCGATGACCGCCTGTTTTACTGGAACTTGTCGGCCGATGCCATGCGCTGCAAAGGCGACTACCCATACACCCTGCATTACGGCGGGGTCAACGACAGCGTCTCGTATGAAAGACGCAAAAACGCTGAGACAAAGACACTTAACACGGAGTTTAATGCCGTTTGGCAGATAGACCGAACCCAACGGCTGAACATCAAGCTCTACTACTACAACTCCGCCCGCGAATTACCCTCCGCCACCATTTTTTACAATTCCGAGTCGCATCAAAAACTGTGGAACCAAAATGCTTTCGGACAGGTGCACTACCACAAGTATTTCAACGACAAATGGGCGTATCAAGCCAACGCCAAGTTTAACTACGACTACACGCGCTACCTCGACCCCAACTACTTGAACATTGAAGGTTTCCTCGACAACCGCTATCACCAGCACGAAAGCTATTTCTCTAATACTGCGTTATTTACGCCTTTCTCGGAAAAGGATTCCCTGAAGCATGTCCGGAAGCTACAATTCGCTTTGGCTCAGGATGTTTTCTACCAACAGATGAAAGCCAACTCGTTGGAATACGAACATCCTGCGCGGTTCACTTCGCTCACCTCGCTCTCGGCACTGTTTGAAGGAAACCGATGGAACCTCAACGCCTGCCTGCTACTGACATACGTCAACAATATCATCAAGGAAAACCCAGATATTCAAGACTATATACATCTTTCCCCCGCCATCGGCACTTCCGTGGATCTGACAAAAACGTTATACTTGCGCTTTTTCTACAAGAACATTTTCCGGATGCCGACCTTCAATGATCTATACTACCGTGAAGTGGGCAATGTGCACCTCAACCCAGAGAAAACGCACCAGTGGGATCTCGGACTCGTGCTCAAAGAGGCTCATCTGGCAGCCGGACGGATTACCGTTTCCACCACCTTGGACGGCTATTTTAACATCGTGAAAGACAAGATTGTGGCTTTCCCGTCGCACAACCTCTTCTCTTGGACGATGCTGAACTATGGCAAGGTCTATATTGCGGGGGCGGAGTTGAACACTTTCTGGCAGTACCGCATCACCAGCAAATATATCCTGCGGCTGAACGGCAACGTCACCTACCAGAAGGCTGTCGATCGCACCGACCCCAACAGCAAAACCTACAACCACCAAATCCCATACACGCCACTTTGGTCCGGCTCGGCAAGTTTGAGTCTGCAAACGCCCTGGATCACGGTCACTTACGCGCTCATCGGATGCGACAAACGGTACGCGCTGTCGCAGAACATCCCCGCCAACGAGGTGCCCGGATACATCGATCAGAGCATCACGCTGAGCCACGACCTCAAGTTCCGCAACGATTCCATGCTCAGCCTCAAACTCGAACTGCTCAACATCGCCAACGAACAATACGAAATCATCCGCAATTACCCGATGCAGGGGTTCGGGTTACGGTTTAAGGTAGTATATGGGCTATAATTGTTGTTACCCCCTGTAGAGACGTTTCATGAGACGTCTCTACAACGCCCATTGACCATTGACCTTTAACCATTAACCATTAACCTTCAATAACCAATAACCAATAACCTATAACCATTAAAAAATGTATCTTTGCGCCCAAAATAAATGAATATGAAAGACATTTCCTCCGACAGCATCCAAAAGGCCGTCAATATTTTGACCAAACACACAGACAGTAAACTACTTACGCACCTCAATGCCTGCGTGCACTGCGGTTTATGCGAGACCAGCTGCCTCTTTTTCAAGACATTCCAAGAGCCGAAATACATTCCCGGCAAGAAAGTTGACATGGTGTCGTCCATCTACCGCCGTTACTGCACGTTTTTGGGCAAGACCGCACCTAAGTTGACGAATGCCAAAGAGTTGACGGAAGACTATATCGCGGAAATGGTGGATTCCCTGTTCGGCGCCTGCACGATGTGCGGCCGCTGCGTGAAGCACTGCTCCATCGGGGTGGACATTCCCTTTGTGGTACGCACGGGTCGTCGGATGCTGGCCACCATGGGTTGCGTGCCCGCTTCGCTACAGGCCACCGTGGATGCCGCCCTCAACACCAAGAACAATATGGCCATCCCGAAAGAGGACTTCGTCGATACCATCGACTGGATGCAGGAGGAGTTGCAAGACGAGCTAGAGACTGAAGAGACGCTCATCCCGCTGAACAAGGAAGGGGCAGAAATTCTCTACACGCTCAACCCGCGCGAGCCGAAATTCTTCCCGCTTTCCATCGCCGCCGCCGCCAAGATTTTCCACGTGGCCGGTGCCGACTGGACGCTTTCCGACGAAATGTACGACGTGACCAACTACGGCTATTTCTCCGGCAACGACGCGCACGCCAAGCAAATCGCCCAACACATGTACGACGAAATGGCGAAGCTGAAATGCAAGACGTTGGTGTTGGGCGAATGCGGCCACGGCACGCGCGCCCTCCGTTGGGAAGCACCCAACTATATGGGACAACATCCTGATTTCAAGATGATCTCCCTTGTAGAGTTGATTGAGGAATATATCCGTTCAGGAAAGATAAAATTAGACAAATCGCTGAACGACAAGAAATACACGATTCATGACCCATGCAACATCGTGCGTAATGGTGGACTGTTCAATTCGTTGCGTTATGTGGTGAAACAGGCGGTGCCGGAGCTGATCGAGATGGATCCCTACGGCAGCGACAACTTCTGTTGCGGCGGTGGCGGCGGCATGTTGGCCATGAGCGAATACAACGAGCGCCGCCTGAAGATCGGCAAAATCAAAGCCGACCAGATCAAGGCGACGGGAGCCAGCGTGGTGATTACGCCGTGCCATAATTGCGCTGACCAACTTACACAAATCAACCACGAATATAAGCTCGGTGTGGAGATTAAATCCGTGGCTGAGGTGGTGGCCGACGCGATAGTTCTAATGTGACACAGAATCCAGCTGTTTGTTTTGTTGGAGCTTTGAATCAATATTGGGCTTTGTGTTAGGATCACCACGTTTTATCTTGCCCATGTATTTCTCTTCAAGTGCTTTCGCGTCCGCTTTGTATTCTATTTTTAGGGCTTCGGGAATTTGAATGCTGACTTGTGCTTTCCAGTCATTTCCACGTTTCACCATATCTAATTTCCCCTCCTGTACTTGAATGGGGGTCGTTTTTTTGTAAGTCACTTCTGCGGTAGTGTCATCCACAATGGTCACATCTGTTATCTCAATAGTCGCAGGCGTGTTTTGTTTGATCACATTAGGATCCAGATTAGGCATGATGTATTTTTCAATGGCATGCAAGGTGTTTTCGATGGTCTCCTCTGTTGCGTAGGGTTCTGCCTCGGAAATTTTGTAATTACCCATGGCAGTAAGATAACCCATGGCTGATTGTTCAACCAGTGATTTCTCACTTTTGCAGCTCATTAGCAATAAAAGTAATGCGAAAGCACTGAATAGTAATGTTGTTTTTTTCATTTTTTTGACTATTTAAAAATAATGCCCACGTGTAAACGTGAGCATTATTTTTTTTCAATAGGTTTTAATTATCTTGCAGCAACCAATTTGCCACCTTTGTGATTTTTCGGGGTGAAGCCCTTAGCACTTTGGAGATTGATAGATGTCATATCAACAACCATAGGAACAGTAGGAGCTGCAGCAAGACCTGTTCCGCCTTCGCCAAAAGCGCCAATCACATCAAACATAGCGGCATTCACATTCGCCGTCATTTTGAGGGAGGTAGCATCAAAATCCGTGACATTAACTGTAGCATTCTTAGCCCACCAGTCACCATAGTGAGTGTCAGGAGCATCTTGGAAATAGACATAACCTTCAAGGTAGTATTCCACCCATCCGAAATCACTTTCTTGTGCGAATTGACCATTATCCGCTGCTTGATCAGTGTGTGATCCAGTTGATGTACCCGTGTACATAGCAACATCAGTATAAGGATACTCTCCATTCGTTTTGGCAGCAACCACTTGCCAAGCATGGTAATTTGCGTTGTAAGAGCCACTGTAAGCACCTGCTTCATAGTTGTCATTGTTGAAAGTCACTTTCACACTAGGACCAGCAGGAATAGCTTCGAAGATAGCGGTGTAGGTAACGTTAGCGGTAACGGTAACCTTGCGCGGGTTATCTTTCACGCCATCATCCCAAGTCACAAATGAATAGCCATCCTTAGGCGTAGCAGTAAGAGTAGCTTCAGTGCCGTCAGCGTAAGAGCCATCACCGACAACAGTACCCCATGCGTCGTTGTTAGCTTTCACCGTAACGGTCCAGTTTTTTGTACATGAGGTGAAAATCATACCTCCGGCCAGAAGGGCCATGCATAATACACTTAATACTTTTTTCATAATACTTTTTTTTAATTAAAGGTGAATAATGATAATCTTAATAAAAAAACGTCTTGTTAGACAAATATCATCGGATAACGTTTAACTTCCGAAATTATTGTTCGACATTTTCGTGTTCTCGCACCAGTTTGTCATCGATGAAGATACGGCCACAGGCTTCACACACGA
>Ga0310694_10004809_pt1 | contig 12992 bp, 11 predicted proteins | sample 174DNAGHGhighgp2_FD_203884 | JGI IMG/M metagenome (GOLD analysis project Ga0310694, IMG submission 203884) | Sheep rumen microbial communities from Palmerston North, Manawatu-Wanganui, New Zealand - 1742 DNA GHGhigh gp2 (v2) (version 2) | ecosystem: Host-associated > Mammals > Digestive system...
CCGGGAATACGGTCCCCGGCTTATCTTCCCGCTGCCCGTTCACAAAGACCTGGCCCGCCATGATCAGGCGCTTGGCCTGCTCCCTGGATTCCGAGAGCCCCTGCTTTACCAGCAGAACATCGAGACGTTCTTTCCCGGCCGCCATCAGCTCAGATCACTCCGTATCCGTTCCAGGACCGATCCCGTATCGATCCCGCATACTTTTTTCAGAAGATCCACGTTTCCGTGCTCCACATAAGCATCCGGAAGAGCCACGATGCGGAGTTTCGTCTCCGTCCCCTCCTCTGCCTTTTCCCGGAACAGTTCGCCGAAGCGTTCCCCGAAACCGCCCGTGATCACGTTCTCCTCCAGTGTATAAACATAGTCATGCTCCGATGCGATCTTTACCATAGCAGGATCCATCGGCTTTACAAAGCGGACGTTTACCACCGTCGTCGCGATGCCCTCTCCGGCGAGTTCCTCCCGGATTTCAAGTGCCGTCCGCACCATGGAGCCTACCGCCAGCAGGCAGATCTTTGCATCCGCATCCTTAAAGAGCAGCTCGCATTTTCCGTGTTCGATCTTCGGGCGCATCTCTTTGAGACCGTCATAGGCCTCTCCTCTCGGATACCGTACCGCAAAGGGCGCCCCGAAATCGATCCCGAAATTGACCATATCCGCCAGTTCCCATTTATTCTTCGGCGCACAGACCGTCAGATTCGGAACCGTGGAAAGATAAGACAGATCAAAGATCCCCTGATGGGTCTCCCCGTCGGCACCCACCAGTCCCGCGCGGTCGATCGCAAAGGTCACCGGCATATTCTGGATGCAGACATCATGAACGATCTGATCGTACGCGCGCTGCAGAAAAGACGAATAGATCGCCACCACGGGCCGAAGTCCTCCGGCAGCCAGTCCCGCCGCAAAAGTCACGGCATGCTCCTCCGCGATCCCTACGTCAAAGAAGCGCTCCGGAAAACTGTTCCGGAACCGTTTTAAGCCGGTACCGTCCGCCATCGCCGCCGTGATCGCGACCACCTTGTCATCCGCCTGTCCCCTGCGGCACATCACGGTTGCAAAAACGTCCGTATAGCTCGGTTTGTTCTTTACCTTTTTCGGCATGCCGCTTTCGATGACAAACGGTTCTGCGCCGTGGAAACGCGCCGGATGATTTTCCGCCGGTTTGTATCCGCGTCCTTTTTTCGTGATCACGTGGATCAGCACCGCATGTTTTACGCGCTTCGCATAGCGGAGCACCTTCAGCATGGCATCGATATCATGTCCGTCCACGGGGCCGAGATAGGTGATCCCCATGTTCTCAAAAAGCATTCCGGGGCCAAGGAGCTGTTTGATACTGCTCTTGGCACGCTGGATCGTCCGCACCATGCCTTCACTCCCGGCGCTCATGAGCTTATTGTAGATCCCCTCTTTCAGGTTCTGGTAGCCCTCCGTCGTACGCATGGAGTTTAAGTAGTTTGGGATCCCTCCGACATTTTCGGAAATGGACATATTGTTATCATTCAGAACGATGATGAAATTCGTCTTGATCTGGGAGGCATTGTTCAGTGCCTCGTAAGCCATCCCTCCGGTCATGGAGCCGTCCCCGATCACGGAGACGATCGTCTCGTCGCTCCCCTTAAGATCCCTCGCGTACACGAGGCCGAGTCCCGCGGAGATCGATGTCGAGGAATGCCCGGTATCGAACGCATCACAGTCACTTTCCTTCCGTTTCGGAAAGCCGCTCATCCCGCCGAACTTCCGGAGATTGGCAAAGCCTTCCCTTCTCCCGGTCAGCAGTTTATGCGTGTAGGACTGGTGTCCCACATCCCAGATGATCTTATCTTTCGGCAGATCCAAAGAAAGATGCAGCGCCATGGTCAGCTCCACCGCCCCGAGATTGGATCCCAGATGACCGCCCGTTTCGCTGATGGATCCGATCAGAAACTCCCGGATCTCGGTTGCCAGCCTTTCACGGTCTTCCTTTGCGATCTCCTTGATGTCGTTTTCTTTTTGTATCCGTTCCAGCATGTTATTTTTCCCGGTTTACCAGCTCCCGGATCAGTCCGGCGAGTTCGAGTTTTGCCTTGTTCCGCATCTCGTCATCCCCGGTATCGATGGTTTCGATCAGCGATACCGCCTCCTCCGAAAGCTCTTTCTGTTTCTTCTGCGCTTCTTCCATCCCGAGATACGATACGTACGTCTTCTTCCCGTTTCGCTCATCGGAACCGACGGGCTTCCCGAGGGTATCGGTCGTTGACGTGATATCCAGCAGATCATCCTGCAGCTGAAAAGCGATGCCGAGATCATATCCCGCCTGCTCCAGCCGCTTCATCACCTCCGGACTGCTTTTGCCCGCACCTGCGAGCGCGGCTCCGCACATCAGGGACGCCTGCAGCAGCGCAGCCGTCTTATTCTCATAGACATAAAGGATCTGCTCTTCGCTCAGATCCAGATCTTTCTTTTCCGCCTCGACATCCAGGCACTGTCCTCCGACCATGCCGAAGACGCCGGCTTTTTCTGCCAGGATCGCCAGTGCTTCCGCACAGCCTTCCCGCTCCCCGGCCTCTGTGTGAAGCAGTGCCGCGCTCATCGTCTCGTAGGCATAGTTTAACAGCCCGTCTCCCGCCAGGACCGCCATCGCCTGCCCGTAGGCAACATGCGTCGTCGGTTTTCCTCTCCGGAGCTCATCATTATCCATCTCCGGGAGATCATCATGCACGAGCGAATAGGTATGGATCATCTCGATCGCCGCCATATACGGCTCGATGATCGTCCCGTTTCCGCCGCACATGCGATATGCGAGCAGCATCAGGATCGGACGCAGTCGTTTTCCGCCCGCCTCCACGCTGTAGGTCATGGCATCCAGTACGGTCCGGTTCTGCCCTTTCACCTCCGGCAGCGCACCGCGGATCACCTCTTCCGCATAAGCCGTCAGTTCACTCATCACGTTTCGGAAGTTCAAAATCCTCTACCTCTCCGTTATCCTTCAGTTCCTTGACTTTTTTCTCTACCAGATCGATCTCGTCCCCGCAGGTCTTAAGCAGGACCATGCCCTCTTTGTACAGCTCAAAAGCCTCTTCGAGAGGAGTCTTCTCATCCTCCAGTTTCTCGATCGTCTCCTGCAGTTTTTTCATGTTTTCTTCAAAACCGGCTTTTTTTGCTGCCATGCTCATTCCTCCTGCGCGATCGCCTCCGCGCTCACCGTTTTCACGCCTGCCGTGATCCTTCCGTCCCGGAGCCGCACCGAGATCTCATCCCGTTCCCGTACCTGTCCGACAGATGTGACCGCATGTCCGTCCGCGCCGGTCACAAAGCCGTAGCCGCCGCGAAGCCTCTCGATCGGCGAACGTACCCTGAGCTTCTCCAGCAGAAGTTCATACCGGTGCCGGATCCGCGTAAGACGTCCGTCCATCAGTACCGGGAGTTTTGCATTCAGATCCCTGCAGCGCTCCTGTGCCGAGCGGATCCGCTCCTCCATCCGGTGATCCATCCGTTCCCGGAGTCTCGCCGTCTGTTCCCGCATCAGGTGAAGACGCTTCTCCGGTGCAAACTGCGCCAGCCTCGTCTCCTGCCTCTGCAGCCCGGATCTTCTGCTTTTTAAGCCGCTCATCATCGAAAGCCGCAGGCGGTTTGTTTCCTTCCGGATCTCGTCCAGACGCTCTTTTGCATCCTTCGGGATCAGGTAAAGCCCCACCGCGGTCGGTGTCCCGGCGGGATAATCGCTGATCTTGTCTGCGATCGATGCGTCCGCCGTATGTCCGATGGCCGTGACCACCGGGATCGTACACATCCGGATCGCTTCCGCCACTTCCTCGGTATCAAAGGCCCTGAGATCGTCCTTGTCCCCGCCTCCGCGTCCGACGACGATGACATCCACCCCGTAGGACTCCAGTGCCATGATCGCCTCGGAGATCTGCGCGGGAGCCAGATCTCCCTGTACCGCAGCCGGCCGGAAGAGGATCTTCTGTCCTGCCTCGCGTGCACGGATATGCTCTACGAAATCCGTGATCGCTTTGCCGTTTCCGGAGGTAACGATGCCGATGATCTCCGGATACCGGGGAACCTCTTTCTTGTTCTCCTTCCGGTAATAACCCAGTTTTTCAAAGCGCTCATCCAGCTCGCGGCGCTTTTTCTCCCACTCGCCGATCTCGTCATCTTCCAGCCGGATCCGTTCGACTTTCAGCTGAAACGCGCCCCAGTCGTTGATCGCGACCTCTCCGTAGACGATGGCTACGGCTCCGTCCCGGAAGCCCTCTCCGTGGATCCTGCCCGCATCCTCGGCCCGGATCCCCCATTTAAACTCGATGCACTTTACGCTGGCCTTTCCTTCCTTCAGATTGAACGATACCGTAGTCCCGTTCTTGCCCGGGTCTTTAAAGGGAACGGCATTTACGCTTCCGAGCTCGCCCCGGACCGCCACCAGTCCTCCCACGCTCCCGAGCTGTAAAGAAAGATTCGCTCCCGAACGGAGTTCGGAAACGCTGAAGATCTTCTCTTTCTTTTCCGGTTTTTCGTTGGAAGTCATGCAAACTTTGCCAGCACACCGTTAATGAACTCCGGCGATTTATCCTGCCCGAATTTTTTGGCCAGTTCGACCGCTTCGTTGATCGCGATCGCTGCGGAAACCTTTTCGTCAAAACGGATCTCGTATACTGCAAGACGAAGCAGGGTCAGTTCCACGCGGCCAACACGTTCCGTCGTCCAGTCATCCATCTTTTGATCCAGTTCCCGGTCGATCTCGGGCAGTTTTTCCAGGATCCGCTTCACGGTCCCGGTCACCTCATCAATATTCTTCTGCGTTTTCAGCGAAGGTTCGCTTTCCGCATCCTCCTCCGGCTCCCCGTCGGACTGCCTCGCCAGCTCATCCTCCGCAAAATGCCGGTATTGTTCCTCCATATCCTCCGATGCAACGAATGCCGCACGGAACAGGAGCTGAAAGACCTTTTCCCGATAGGAACGTCTGCTCATTCTTATTTCCCCTTCGGCATATTGACGGATGCGATCCGGATATTGACATCCGATACCGTCAGTCCGGTCATCGTCTCGATCCCGTTCTGAACCTTCTCCTGCACCTTTTTGCAGGTCTCCGGGATATTGTATCCGTACTCCATCACGATCGCGAGATCGATCGTCACGACATTCTCCTTCGTGGTGACACGTACGCCCCGCGTCAGTTTTTTCATCGCGACTTTGCTCATTTTTTCATTGGTGATATTTCCCGCAAGAGAGGTCACGCCCTCAACTTCCGACGCCGCGAGAGAAGTGATCATCGCGACCACGTCATCCGCGATCTGTACGGTCCCCACATGCGCCGTATCCGTTGCCAGTTTGATCGTACCTGATTCCATTCCAGTATCCTCCTTCTGTGTTTGGACATACTATTTTGAAGTATATCAAATCCCCTCTTATTTTTCAATCATTACCGCTTCACCGTTCAGAAGCGGAACGTCAGTATCCGCAGGCCCGCATCCTCGCTGTAGGAGATCTGTCCGTTCTGCGACGGGATCAGTCCTACGACCTCCTGCCGTTCGATCAGACGCTCCCGCACCTCCCGGTAGAGATCGTCATCGGCGATCTTGAAACTGACCGAGCGGCTGCCGTCCGCCGCCGCGTTGGAAAACATCCGCCGCAGCTGCCCCGTGTCGTAGTCCGTCAGATAAAGCCCCTCCCGGACATAATAGTTCGCCTCCGTCGATACGCAGTACGGCATCGCGACCGGATTCTCAAAAATATGCGTCCCGGCAAGGTCCTCCGACGTTACGTTCAGGTAACGGTAATTGATTGCCTCCGTCTCTTCCCGCTCCCCGTGACGGACCAGAAATCCGGCATCCCCCCAGGTCGCATCCAGATAATAATAGGCTCCGTCGATCCGGACCAGGTCCCAGGCATGACCTTCGCTGTCCCCGAAAACACGGCCCACAACGAGCGTCGCCGGGATCCCGGCTTCCCTGCAGAGGTACTGCACGGCCTTCGCATATCCCTGGCAGACACTTTTTCCGTAGAGCATCACGGAAAGGATATTCTGATCATCTTTTGCTCCGGGTTCGTAATCGGTATGCAGGATCACATACTCGTAGATGTAGCGTACCGTCTCATACTGATCCGCGCGGGAGGGAAGTCCCCGCAGGCAGGACCTTACATAGTCGTCGATCTTTGTCTCGTACCGTTCACACTCCTCCGGCGTATAGGTATATCTTCCCCCGAAGGTGTATACATTGGATCCGAGTCCTCTTTCGTAGCGGCGGTAATGGTATCCGTCGCACCAGTAGATCTCGGGATGATCCTGAAAGACGCAGAGAAACGCAAGGGAAAGGTCCCCGGTTTCTTTCGCCGACACCAGGATCTCATCGCCGTGCAGTTCGAGGATCATGAGGATCTCCGCATAGATCCGCTGCTGCTCCTCCTCCAGCGAATCATAGCAGTAATGTCCCCGCTCGGCTTCCATCCGTGCGGCAACCGCAGCGTCCGTAAGCCCGGCCGCTTTCCTCTCCTCCTGGAGATCACGATAGCTTCCGCCCCCGTCCGCGACTCCCTCCTCCTCGTAAGCCAGAGAAAGGCCGTAGGGGGTATCCTGTGCCCCGGAGGAGCGGATCTGACCGGCCACCTCCGTCATCCCGTCTCCTGACGCGGCGCCGGAAGTGCGTCCGCGCCCCACAGGCCTTCCGGAAACGCTCAGATTCCCCACCAGGATCCCGATCAGGGTCCCTGCCAGGAGGATCAGCAGCGTTGTGCGGATATGCTTCCACATATTCTTTTACCAGTCTTTGCCGAATTCGCTTAAGACGAGTTTCGGATTGCGCTCCTGCGTCATTCCGACACTCCATGCATTGACAAATAAGAGCAGGGGATTCCCCTTCAGATCCTGCACCTTCTTCATATCCGAGGTGCCGGTCAGCGCTTTCACATCGATCTCTTCTTTATTTTCGATCCAGCGGATATGCTCGTACGGCAGCGGCTCGAGCCGGATCTCGACATTATACTCGTTTTCCAGACGGTATTTCAGGACATCAAACTGCAGCACGCCGACGACGCCGACGATGATCTCCTCCATACCGGAGAAAAGCTCCTGGAAGATCTGGATCGCACCTTCCTGCGCGATCTGTTCGACGCCCTTGACGAACTGTTTACGCTTCATCGTATCGACCTGACGCACTCTCGCAAAATGCTCCGGTGCAAAGGTCGGAATGCCCTCGTAGCGGATATTTTCCGACGGTGCGCAGACCGTATCCCCGATGGCAAAGTTGCCCGGATCGAAGACACCGATGATGTCACCCGCATACGCTTCCGTCAGGATCTTGCGCTCATCTGCCATGATGGTCTGCGGCTGCTGCAGACGCATCGTACGCCCGCTCTGCACATGTTTGATGTTCATCTGCGCATCAAAACGCCCGGAGCAGATCCGCATGAACGCGATCCTGTCACGGTGTGCTTTGTTCATATTCGCCTGGATCTTAAAGACGAAAGCCGAAAACTCATGCGAAACAGGATCGATGATCTCGCCCTCGGACTTCCGCCCGCCGGGTGCCATCGCCATATGCAGATAATGCTGCAGGAAATATTCCACGCCGAAGTTGGTCAACGCCGAGCCGAAAAAGACCGGCGTCAGCTTTCCGGCACGTACCTTTTCGAGGTCAAAATCCGCTCCCGCGGAAAGCAGGTCGAGCTCCTCTTCCAGCTGATCCGCCGCTTCGTCACCGACATACGCACGGATCGCATCCATATCCGCGATCTCCTCGGTCTTTCCTTCCTTCGTTCCCTTTTCGGTATCGGAGAACGCCAGAAGTTCCCGTTTTTCCAGATCATAGACGCCGCGGAACTTTTTTCCGGAGCCGATCGGCCAGTTGACCGGGCAGGTCTCGATCCCGAGTTCCTTTTCCACATTGTCCAGAAGGTCAAAGGTATCCAGCGCATCGCGGTCCATCTTGTTGATGAACGTAAAGATCGGGATCCCGCGCATCGCGCAGACCTTAAAGAGCTTTCTCGTCTGCGGCTCGACACCCTTGGATGCGTCGATGACCATGACCGCAGAGTCCGCCGCCATCAGCGTACGGTAGGTATCCTCCGAGAAATCCTGATGTCCCGGGGTATCCAGAATATTGATGCAGTAGCCGTCATAGGAAAACTGCAGAACAGAAGAAGTCACGGAGATACCGCGTTCCTTTTCGATCTCCATCCAGTCGGAGACCGCATGTCTTGCCGTCGCTTTTCCTTTGACCGAGCCTGCGAGATTGATCGCTCCTCCGTAGAGCAGGAGCTTTTCCGTCAGTGTGGTCTTACCCGCATCCGGATGCGAAATGATCGCAAAGGTGCGGCGTTTTGTGATCTCTTCTTTTAAGTCCGCCATTTAAAATACCGCCGTTCCGGGGATCTTTGCTTCGATCCCGAGATATTTCAGTACGGTCGCACCGAGATCCGCAAAGGTCTCCCTCGTACCGTAATTCCCCGCGGGGACCTTTTTGCCGTACGCCACGAAGGGCACATACTCTCTCGTATGATCCGTCGTCTTCGTATATCCGGGATCACAGCCGTGGTCCGCCGTCATAATGAGGAGATCATCTTCCCGGAGTTTGCCCAGGATCTCCTTTAACTTTCCGTCAAAATAGGTCAGCGCCGCCGCATATCCGTCGATATCCCTGCGATGTCCGTAGATCATGTCGCAGTCAACGAGGTTCGTAAAGCACAGCCCCTCAAAATCGCGGTCCATCCACGCAAGCGTCTTTTCGATGCCGTCGGCATTGCTCTCGGTCAGCACATAATCCGTCACGGAGCGGCCCGCAAAGATATCCCGGATCTTTCCGACGGAAAGCACTTCCATCCCCGCCTCCTTGATCTGGTCGAGGATCGTGATCCCCGTAGGCTCCAGCGAAAAATCATGTCGTCTCGGCGTACGTGTATAATTCCCGTTTGCACCGATGAACGGTCTGGCGATGACACGGCCGACCGCATGCTTTCCGGTCAGGATCTTTCTCGCGATCCTGCAGTACTCATAGAGCTGCTCGGGAGGAACGATGTCCTCATGCGCTGCGATCTGAAAGACGGAATCCGCAGAGGTATAGACGATCAGTTTCCCGGTCCTTACCATCTCGTCGCCGTATTCATTGATGACCTGCGTTCCGGAATAAGGGAGGTTCACCAGCGTCCCGCGTCCGGTCTGCTTCTCAAACTCTTCGATCACTTCTTTCGGGAAGCCGTTCGGATAGGTCGGGAGCGGGTCCTTGCGGATCACGCCGCTCATCTCCCAGTGACCGATCGTCGTGTCTTTGCCGTTGGACGCCTCCGCCATACGGGCATAAGCACCGACCGGTGCCGCATCGCCCTCTGTCCAGTCAATGCCGTCAATATTAAAAAGACCGAGCTTTTTCATGTTCGGCATCGCAAAGTCTTTTCCGGAAGCGGCACTCTTTAAGGTGTTGCTTCCTTCATCCCCGAAAGAAACAGCATCCGGCATCTCTCCGATGCCGGTGCTGTCAAGTACGATCAGAAATACTCGTTTCATCGATTATTGTTCATCCTTTTTCTTCATGAAGGAAGGCATCGACCAGCCGCTGTCATCCCTGCTGAGTCTCCCCCCGGGAAGCCTGCCGGTCTGACCGTTTAACGACGCGGTCCCCTGCGGGATCGCTCCGGTTGCTCCCTGTCTTACTCCGACCCCGGACGTTCCCTGGCCCACACGGCCGAGGTTGCTCGTCCCCATCTCCTGACGGTTGATGACCCCCGTCGCATTCCGCGTCGCGAACGAACTCTGCGGACGGTCAAAGACAGAGGTCTGCTGCGGCATTTCCGCCGTATCCGGATCGTCGAGATATTCGTCCTGGGAAAGGATGGAATTCTGCTGGATCGGATGATTCAGCGGTCCCGTCCCTGCGCCGGTCCTTCCGCCGGCTGCCGGAAGTCCGCCGTAACGGCGCTGCGATGCACCCTGCGCTCCGCCTGCGTTCCTCTTCGGCGGCGTTACTCTCGTCGTCATGCCCTGCGTGACCGGAGAAGTCATTCCGGTCGCGATCAACGTGATCGTGCATTCTCCCGGCTCGCCCTCTTCACGGATACCGTAGAGGATCTCCACGCTGTCCCCGGCTTTGCCGCGGATGTATTCAAAGATCGTCCGGAGATCTTCCGGAGTCACGATACCGACGATATTTAAGAGCACGCTCGTTGCCGTATCGATGCAGGTATTCAGCAGCGGGCTTTCGACCGCACGCGTGATCGCATCCAGCGCCATATCGTCTCCGGTACCGATACCGATACCGATATGAGCCAGGCCCTTGTCTCTCATAACACGGGAAACATCTGCAAAGTCACGGTTGACATCGCCGTGCCGGACGATCAGGTCCGTGATCCCCTGCACTGCCTGACGCAGGACATCGTTTGCCAGACGCATCGCTTCCGACATCGGAACCTTACCGCCCTTGCCGTCACCGGCCGCATAGATATTATCATTCGGGATAACGATCAGAGAGTCTACGTTTTTCTGCAGTTCCTCGACACCGTATGCCGCACGCTCGAGGATCGGACGGTTCTCAAAGGAGAACGGCGTGTTCACGACGCCGACCGTAAGGCAGCCTTCCTCTTTTGCGATCCGTGCGATGACCGGAGCCGCACCGGTTCCCGTACCGCCGCCCATACCGGCCGTAACGAAGACCATGTTCTTGCCGCGGAGTTTCTCGCGGATATCATCCTCATTCTCCTCCGCCGCCATGCGTCCCTTCTCGGGATCCGCACCGGCACCGAGCCCTTCCGTCACCTTTTCGCCGAGCTGCACCTGCTCATCCGCCTGCGTCGCCATCAGCGTCTGTTTATCCGTGTTCATCGCGATATACTTGACGCCGGAAACGCCCATTTCGATCATACGGTTGATCGCATTGTTCCCTGAGCCGCCTACGCCGACGACCACAATATCCGCTACCGCATCCGCACGTTCATCTGTTGCAAGTAACACTGCACTTTCCTCCTTGCCTTTTGTTCTCCGTGACCGCCCGGGGTCACATGACTTTACATAAAATCGTTTTCTGCAACTTTTATTTCAGACCTTCCGAAATCACTCCCCACACGATTTGGTGGTCTGTCGAAAAGTCCTGCCCCAAGATACGGTGTTTCCGGACTTTTCTGCAACCAGTTTCCATAATAATAAACATTTCACCGTTTGACAATGTGTTTCACGCATAAAATCCTGCAATTTTTAAGTGTGTTGACTCGTGCAGTCAAACTCTACTCTTCCGTAAATGTCATACTTTCGCGCCCGGTCTCATACCGGCCCATGTCCAGCACACCGCTCTTCCCCGTAAGCTCCCCGGTCCTTAAGATTGCGGACAGCTGCTGGATCTTTTCCTCCAGCAGGCGGTTTTCCCCGAGCTTTACGCGGATGGTGTCGAAGTAGAGCGTCATCTCCCCGCTGCCGTCAAAGTAGATACGGTCCGGGCGGATTTCATATTTATCCAGCATCTGCGTTACATTTAAGATACTCTGAAAGACCGCGGGGTCCCCGACCTCCAGGGGTTCATACATCTCAAAGTGGTCAAAGCGCAGCCCCGTCACCTCCGGGATCCCCTCCGTCGGGAGCGGCGAGCTTTCCACTACGATGCCGTCCTTGTCAAAATACATGTAGCGGTCCAGATAACGAACGTACCCGGCAAGCGTCTTTTCGTAGACACGGATCCGTATCGTGTTACGGTCCTCGATCTGCACATCCATGGTCTCCACAAAGGGGACATCCGTAATGCTGCGGTTTTTGTATTTCCAGGAAAGAACGATGGTATTGTCCCCGAAGGGTCCCCGCTCGACCATATCCCGGATCTGCGTCGCCGTGTAGTGACGGTTGCCCTCGACATAGACCATCCGGACCTCATATTTATCCAGGAGCATCCAGATGATAAAAAGGACCGCCATCACGCCGGCCAGGATCAGTGTAAGTTTCGCTTTTCTCCGGATCTTGTCATCAAAGAACACTTATGCCTTTTCCTCTCCGGCCACTTTAAACACCAGTCCCATCTCGGCAAGCAGGAATGCCACCGAGGATCCTCCGTAACTGATGAACGGGAGGCTCACTCCGGTATTGGGCATGGTGTTCGTTACCACCATGATGTTCAGTACCACCTGGATCGCGATCTGCATCGTCACGCCGATGACGATCAGTTTTCCGTAGGACGTCCTGGCATTTCTCGCGATCCCGGTACAGCGTACCAGCAGGATCCCGAACAGTATGAGTACGAGCAGCGCCCCCATCAGGCCCAGTTCCTCGCAGATAACGGAAAAGATCATATCGTTATGTACCTCGGGGATGATGCCGAGTTTCTGTACGCTCTTGCCGATCCCCTTTCCCCAGAAGCCGCCCGAACCGATGGCGTAAAGCGCCTGCACGGTCTGATAGCCTTTATCCATCACGTACTCTTCCGGGTGCTGCCAGATCAGGATACGCATGAAGCGGTAATTGAGTTTGGACGGATCGGATGCTCCGTTGACGATCCCCAGCACTGCTATCAGTGCCCCGACCGTTAGTCCCACATAGACCAGCACCTGACGGAACCATTCCTTTGTGGAAACAAAGAGCATGACCACTGCGATTCCCATGATGATGATCGCACTCGACAGATTATCCGAGATCACATAGACCTGTCCCGCGAGGATCCCGGGTATGATCAGTGCATTGACATAGCCCCAGAAACGGTTGATCCGCTCCGGATCATCCGCGATATACCCGGCCATATAAACGATGACCGCAGCTTTGACGAGCTCCGCCGGCTGGACATTGACGGGACCGAGCCTCACCCACCGCGTCGCACCGCCCGCCGTGACCGCAAGCGAGGTCTTTAAGAGAAACATGGAAAAGAACGCAGCGCCGACCACGATGAGACGGACTTTCCGCTCTCCCAGGAGCCGGATCCCCTGATAAGGAAACGCGAGCACCACGAAAAGAAACGCACCGATCCCGAGCACCTCCGCGAGGATCTGCTTACGGAAATACGAATACGCATCCCCGTCTCCGGAGATCGCCGCATTATAGGTGGTCGTGGAAAAGA
>Ga0310694_10004811_pt1 | contig 12989 bp, 12 predicted proteins | sample 174DNAGHGhighgp2_FD_203884 | JGI IMG/M metagenome (GOLD analysis project Ga0310694, IMG submission 203884) | Sheep rumen microbial communities from Palmerston North, Manawatu-Wanganui, New Zealand - 1742 DNA GHGhigh gp2 (v2) (version 2) | ecosystem: Host-associated > Mammals > Digestive system...
CTCTACCGCACGCTGCGCTCCATCAACCCGTCGCCCTACCTCTTCTACTTCGACTTCGGAGGCTTCCGCATCTTCGGCAGCAGTCCTGAGACACACTGCCGCATTGCCGGCAATGTTGCATACATAGACCCCATAGCCGGAACGACCAGGCGCACTGGCAACGCCGATGCAGACCGCCAGGGAGCAGAGTTCCTGCGCAACGACCCGAAAGAGAATGCCGAGCACGTGATGCTGGTGGACCTGGCACGCAACGACCTGAGCCGCAACTGCCACAACGTGAAGGTGGAGTACTACAAGGACATACAGTACTACTCGCACGTGATACACCTGGTGTCGAGGGTGAGCGGCGAGCTGGACAAGGGTGCAGACCCCGTCAAGGCGTTTATAGACACCTTTCCCGCCGGCACGCTCTCTGGCGCTCCGAAGGTCCGTGCCATGCAGCTCATATCAGAGTACGAGCCACACAACCGCGGCGCCTATGGCGGATGCATAGGCATCATAGGTCTCGACGGCTCGCTAAACCAGGCCATCACCATCCGCACCTTCGTAAGCCGCAACGGCGAGCTGTGGTTCCAGGCGGGAGGAGGCATAGTGGCCAAGAGCAGCGAGGAGTACGAGCTGCAAGAGGTGAACAACAAACTCGGAGCACTGCGCAGAGCCATTGAGGAAGCCGCGCGTATGTAACAGCAACACTCACATCATCATCACTTTACAACTATCACCTACATGAAAATAGCAATCATAGACAACTACGACTCGTTCACCTACAACCTGAGCCACCTGGTGAAAGAGTTGGGCACCGAAGTAACGGTGCTGCGCAACGACCAGTTTGAGCTTTCCGAGCTTCAACCCTTCAGCAAGATCATCCTCTCTCCCGGCCCAGGCATTCCCTCTGAGGCAGGCCTGCTGATGGACGTGGTAAGGGCCTATGCCGGCAAGAAGCCCATACTGGGTGTTTGTCTGGGGCACCAGGCCATAGGCGAGGTGTTCGGTGCAAGGCTCACAAACCTGAGCGACGTGTTCCACGGCGTGGCGACACCATGCACCATAGTGCAGGAGGAGCCGGGCGCCGTGGGCGGGTCCAATCCCATAGACCCGCTCTTCTCCAGTCTGCCAGCCACCATCACCGTGGGCCGATACCACTCATGGGTGGTGTCGCGTGAGGCGTTTCCCGACTGCCTCGAGGTGACAGCCGTCTCTGACGAAGGCCAGATCATGGCGCTGCGTCACCGCCAACTGAACGTGCGCGGAATACAGTTCCACCCCGAGAGCGTGCTCACCCCCGACGGACGAAAGATGATCCAGAACTGGCTCTTCCTTTAACTTTTTTCCCATTTCCCAATCTTTCAATATTCACAGTTTCCATGGAACAGACAATGAAAGGCTATCTCTTCCGCCTGCTGAACCACGAAGAGCTCTCCCGCGAGGAGATGAAGACCATACTGGTGGGCATAACCCACAGTGAGTACCCCAACGAGCAAATCACCGCACTGCTCACCTGTCTGCAGATGCGCGGCGTCACCGTCGACGAGCTGTTAGGCTTCCGCGACGGCATACTCGAGACCGGTGTCCCCGTGCCACTTGACTGCGACCGCTACATAGACGTGGTGGGAACAGGTGGCGACCGCAAGAACACATTCAACATCTCGACCACCTCGTGCTTTGTCATTGCCGGTGCCGGCTACAAGGTGGCCAAGCACGGCAACTATGCCGCCACTTCGACAAGCGGGGCGTCGAACGTCATTGCACAACACGGAGTGCACTTCACCGACGACCTTGACAAGCTGAACCGGTGCTTGGAAGAAGCCGGCATAGTCTATCTGCACGCGCAGCTCTTCGCAAAAGCCATGAAATTTGTAGGCCCTATCCGCAAAGCACTGCCCTTCCCCACCATCTTCAACCTCTTGGGACCACTGGTGAACCCCAGCCAGCCCTCGTGCCAACTGCTGGGGGTGGCAAACCTCGACCAGATGAGACTCTACCACCAGGTGTACCAGCGACTGGGCATAGACTACGGAATAGTGAACAGCATCGACGGCTACGACGAGATATCGCTGACAGGAGCCTTCAAGGTGACGACAAACAACTACGAGAAAATCTTCACCCCTGCCGACCTGGGCTTTGAGTGTGCCAAACCCGAAGAGCTTGTTGCCGGCGCCACCGAGGAGGAGGCAAAAGAGATATTCGACGCTGTGCTGGAGAACCGTGCACTGCCCGCACAGAAGAACATTGTGCTGGCCAACGCCGCTTTCGGCATACAGGTGCTGGAAGGTGGGTTGCTCAGCCTTGACGACTGCATAGCCAAGGCCCGCGAGAGCATAGACAGCGGTAGTGCCTTGAGGACATTCAAGAAATTTGTGGAACTGAACTCTTGAACCATGGCCGACATATTGCAAGAAATCATAGCCACTAAGCGCGAAGAGCTGTCCTCCCTCCGCGCCACGCTCGCAGGCAGCACCATCACCGCCACCAACCCGCGCCCCTCGATGCGGCAGGCCCTGCTCGACAGCGACACCGGCATCATAGCCGAGTTCAAACGGCGCTCGCCGTCGAAAGGCTGGATAAACGAGAAGGCCCGCCCCGACGTGGTTCCCCTGAGCTATCAGGAAAACGGGGCCGCCGCCCTCTCAATATTGACCGACAGACAATATTTTGGCGGCCACGACCGTTTTATCACTGAGGCACGACAGTCGGGCGTCACCCTGCCTGTGCTATACAAGAACTTCGTCATCGACGAGAGTCAGCTGCTCGCCGCCGCCCTTTGCGGAGCGTCTGCGGTCCTGCTCATTGCTGCCTGTCTGTCTGTGCAGGAGTGCAAGACGCTGATGGACAAGGCCCACGCCCTCGGTCTTGAGGTGCTGCTCGAAATGCACGACGAGAAGGAGCTGGAGTACGCAGCCTTAGGCCCCGACCTCTGCGGCATCAACAACCGCCACCTCGGCTCGTTTGTCACCTCCGTAGAGACGTCGTTCCGGCTGGCCGAGCGTCTCTGTGAAGTGTGTTGCGACTCAGTCGCAACAAACAGGACGGTGCTCGTCAGCGAGAGCGGCATCAGCGACCCGGCCACCGTACGCGACCTACGCGCGGCTGGCTTCCGAGGATTCCTCATCGGCGAGACGTTTATGAAAAACGCCGACCCGGGCAAGGCACTGGCCGACTTCATTGCCAAAGTCAGAATGTAAAAACAGATAACAACAAAACATGAAAAAGCTGATAGTAAAAGTATGCGGAATGTGCAACGGCGAGAACATGCGCCAAGTAGCTGAGTTGGGTGCAGACTGGATAGGCATGGTCTTCTGGGACCGTTCTCCACGCAACGTGACGATGATCCCCACCAACGCGGGGATAATACCCGACCGTGCCAGCCTGTCGCCAATAGCCACAAGCCGCTCACCGCAGAGAGTCGGAGTCTTCGTCGACGAGATGGCACAGAACATCATAACCCGCGTTGTCAACTTCAAGCTCGACCTTGTCCAGTTCCACGGCAGCGAGAGCCCCACACTCATACGCAACCTGCGCCGCACACTCGACCCCGACATACGCCCTGGCATAAAGTTCATAAAGGCTGTCAGCATAGGTTGCCTCAATGACGTGGAGGCGTACAGACAGTACGAGGACTGTGTAGACTACTTCCTCTTCGACACCAAGTGCACGTCGGTAGGTGGCAGCGGCGAACAGTTCGACTGGACGGTGCTCGATGCCTACGACGGCGGGCGTCCCTTCCTGCTCAGTGGCGGCATAGGCCCCGACGACGCTGAGCGCATCAACGCCTTTTTCAACAGTGGCAGCCCGGCAGCAGACAAGTGTATCGGCATAGACCTGAACAGCCGCTTTGAAACCAAGCCTGGCATGAAGGACGTGGAGGCCCTGCGCCATTTCCTCTCACAAATCAGCCCATCAACCCCATAAGAACCCACAACCCCAGTAGACCCATACCCCCAACACGACAATGAACAAGATAAACCAAATCTTCGCCCAACGTGGCGACAAAAAGCTGCTGAGCCTCTATTTCTGCGCCGGCACGCCAACACTCCACGGCACAGCCGACGTGATACTTGCCATGCAGCGCCGTGGCATAGACTTCATAGAAGTGGGAATACCCTTCAGCGACCCTCTTGCCGACGGCCCTGTGATACAGACTGCCGCCACCATGGCGCTGAAAAACGGCATGACCCTCAGTCTGCTTATCCGCCAACTGAAAGACATAAAGGAGAAAGTCACCATACCGCTGATACTGATGGGTTATCTGAACCCCATACTGCACTACGGCATAGAGCGTTTCTGCCACGACTGTGCCGAAGCAGGAGTGAGCGGAATGATCATCCCCGACCTGCCCTTCGACGACTATATGGAACAGGTGAAGCCTGTGGCCGACAAATACGACCTGAGAGTGATCATGCTCATAACACCCGAGACATCGGAAGAGCGCATAAGGTTCATAGACCAAAACACCGACGGCTTCGTCTACATGGTGAGCAGTGCCGCCATTACCGGAGCACAGAAATCGTTCGACGAGCAGAAACAGCTTTATTTCAGGCGCATAGACCAAATGAACCTGCACAACCCACGTATGATAGGTTTCGGCATAAGCAACCGCCAGACGCTGGAAGCAGCGTGGCAGAACGCCGCCGGGGCTATCATCGGCTCGAAATTTGTGACACTGCTCAACGAGGAGGGCGATGCCGACAAAGCTCTTGACAGACTCTTCGACGCGCTGCACAAAGACTGACTTGCCCCCTCCTGTCAGGACAACAGAACGCACCTGAAAACCGACCCAAAAGTGAAATCATGGCGAATTGTTTGGCAGTTCGCCGTTTTTGTTGTAACTTTGCAGCGTCTTAAGGGAGCGCGGCCATTCTCGTCCGCCCTCCAACGAAAATCTTAAATCGAAAATCGTAATTAGAAAATCGAAAATCGAAAATCGTAATTAGAAAATCGTAAATCGTAATTAGAAAATCGTAAATCGTAATTAGAAAATCGTAAATCGAAAATCGTAATTAGAAAATCGAAAATCGAAAATCGTAAATCGTAAATTAAATAAAGATGTACAGGACAAAGACAAACGGTGAGCTTCGTCTCACCGATGCCGGCAGCACAGTGACGCTTGCCGGATGGGTGCAGCGCACCCGCAAAATGGGCGGCATGACCTTCGTGGACTTGCGCGACCGCTATGGTATAACACAATTGGTGTTCGACGAGAGCGACGACGCCGCCCTCACCGAGCGTGCCAACAAACTGGGCCGTGAGTACTGCATCCAGGCCAAAGGCACAGTGCGCGAGCGCCAGGCCAAGAACGCCAAGATGCCTACTGGCGACATAGAGGTGTTCGTCAAGGAGCTGAACATACTCAGCGAGAGCATCACGCCGCCGTTCACCATTGAGGACCAGACCGATGGCGGTGACGACATACGCATGAAGTACCGCTATCTGGACCTGCGCCGCTCGGCAGTGAGGAAGAACCTGGAGCTGCGTCACCGCATGACCATCCTGATACGCAACTTCCTCGACAACCTGAACTTCATTGAGGTGGAGACACCTATTCTCATCGGGTCCACCCCCGAGGGTGCCCGCGACTTCGTGGTGCCCAGCCGCATGAACCCCGGACAGTTCTACGCCCTGCCACAGAGTCCGCAGACGCTGAAGCAGCTGCTCATGGTGTCGGGCTTCGACCGTTACTTCCAGATAGCCAAGTGTTTCCGCGACGAAGACCTGCGTGCCGACCGCCAGCCAGAGTTCACTCAGATAGACTGCGAGATGTCGTTTGTGGAGCAGGAAGACGTGCTGCAGGTGTTTGAAGATCTGGCCCGCCACCTGTTTAAGGAGGTGCGCGGCGTGGAGCTTCCACCGCTACAGCGCATGACGTGGCACGAGGCCATGCGGCGTTTTGGCAGCGACAAGCCCGACCTGCGCTTCGGCATGGAGTTTGTAGAGCTGATGGACCAGCTGAAAGGCACCGGCACATTCCCAGTGTTCAACGAGGCCGAGTACATTGGTGGCATCTGTGTGCCAGGCTGCGCCGACTACACCCGCAAACAGCTTGACCAGCTGACCGACTTCGTGAAGCGCCCGCAGGTGGGAGCCAAGGGGCTGGTCTATGTGAAGTTCAACACCGACGGCACGGTGAAGTCCTCCGTCGACAAGTTCTACGAGCCCGAGGTGTGGCAGGAGGTGAAAGAGGCCATGGGCGCCAAGGACGGCGACCTGGTGCTCATACTCAGCGGCGACAATGCCAACAAGACGCGCGTACAGCTCTGCACACTTCGTCTGGAGATGGGCGACCGCCTGGGCCTGCGCGACAAGGACAAGTTCGTGTGCCTGTGGATAGTGGACTTCCCGCTCTTCGAGTGGAGCGACGAGGAGCAGCGCCTCATGGCCACACACCACCCGTTCACACTGCCCAACCCCGACGACATACCCCTGCTCGACACCGACCCTGCAAAGGTGCGTGCCGTGGCCTACGACTTCGTGTGCAACGGCGTGGAGGTGGGCGGCGGCTCACTGCGTATACACGACGGAAAACTGCAGGAGAAGATGTTCCAGATACTGGGCTTCACACCTGAAAGAGCCATGGCTCAGTTCGGATTCCTCATCAACGCCTTCAAGTACGGAGCACCCCCTCATGCCGGTCTGGCTTTCGGACTCGACCGTTTCGTGAGCCTCATGGCCGGACTCGACAGCATACGCGACTGCATAGCTTTCCCAAAGAACAACAGCGGTCGCGACGTAATGCTCGACGCACCAGGCGAACTGGACCAGAAACAGTTGGACGAGCTCAATTTGAAAGTTGACCTGAGTCAAGAATAGTTGACAAAAAGAAAGAAATGGCTATAAATCAGTAACTTGAATTGCCTAAAAGCACTAACTTTGCACTCGAAATGATAATTAAACTTCAATAGTATTAACATTTTAAGTATCATGGCAGAAAAAAAAGCTACAACTAAGAAGGCTGCTGAGGTAAAAGAGACCGCAGCCAAGAAAACAACCACAACCAAGAAGGCAGCAGCAAAGGCCGTACTCGCAGTGAATGCTGAGAACATTGGTTTCAAGGCTGGAGATGTTTATCAGGCACTGGCAGCAGCCGAGGGCGCACTCTCTGTTAAGGAGATTGCAAAGGCAGCTAAGATTACTGAGGAAGAGACCCTGCTGGGTCTGGGCTGGCTCTTCAAAGAGGGCAAGCTCAACGGTACAGAGGACAACAAGGTCGTTCTGGCATAAGGAACACCACTTTATTTTTTCACAGAGGACACTGAGTATCTTGAAAAGCTCAAAATACTCAGTGTTTTTCGTATTCAGGCAACATCATCGCAGACCTAAATGTACGAACAGCAGATATTGAAGATATTCTCGGAAGTTGGCAGACGTGGCATCAGCGTACATCTGCTGTCCAAGCATGTCTACAATATGAACTGTACGCTGTTCCACCAACCCGACATAAGTAGCGTGGTGCGTGAGACACGCAACTACGTGGTGCGCAACAGCAGCGGCCGCAACGCCATACTGGAGCGGACAGGGCGATGGGGCTACTACCGGCTGAACACAAGTGGCCAAAGGGAAGCACAGCAACTGCTGCTCGATTTTTAGGCAGACGACTGCTCTCAGGAGCAGGACGACGAGAAGCCTCCGCTTGACCTCTCGCTAAACCTATTCGATATTTAGTTTTAGGCAAACTCCCTGAGAGTCACTATCTGGTGGGGGTAGATGAATTGCCACAATTTAAAAGAGGCCGATGCAACATAAGCGCATCGGCCTCTTATAGAGTCGGAGGGGGAAATTATTCGTCACCCTCTTTCTTCTCTGTATCCTCCATGTCGCCCTCTATGTACAGGCGTGTCATCTCCACAACGCCATTGGTGCGCACGGTTATGGTCTTCTTGAAATGACCGGGAAACTTTCCTGTTCCGTTATAAGTGACCTTCAGCTCGCCCTTCTCGCCTGGCTTGACTGGCTCCTTGGTGTACTCAGGAACGGTGCATCCACACGAGGCGATGGCCTGGTTGATGACCAGCGGGGTCTCGCCTACATTCTGGAACGTGAAGACACAACGCACCACAGGAGAGCTGGAGTTGAACTTTCCGAAGTTGTGGGTTATTTTGTCAAATTTTATCTCTGCCGGCTTCTGAGCGAAAGCAAATGTGAGGCCACAGAACAGCAACATTGACACGAGTAATAGTTTCTTCATTGCATTAACAGTTTAGTTAATAATAAAAATAGTGGTGCAAAATTAATAAAAAAGAAATGCACTGTATCGTTTTTCCCTGTTTTTTGTAATTATTTAAACATTATAAGCCATCTTTTGTTATTCTTCTATATCCTTGATGCTCTGTACCACAGAGGCTGTGTAGGTGGTGATGCTCTCCTGTGGGAAATACTTTATGAACTTTAGGCTGGGCCGCGTCGCCCGCATTGACGATACTACATCCTCGACCATGCGGTCCTCTTTCGCGTCATTGCCCGAAGGCACATAGAACGGCACAGCATCGGCATCAAACCCCATGAGCTTCACCATCAGCAGGCCTTCCATGCCCAGCATACGGTCTATGCGCACTGTGTCTGCCCACTGCCCAAGCACCTCCATGTCGACAAAGCGTCCCTCGCTCTGCAGCAGGCGCCCCATGGCCAGAAGGCCGCCCACCCACTGGCCCGACTTCAACAGGCAGTTGGCCGTCTGCGTGGCAATGACAAGCAGGCGGAACGTGGCCGACTTCACATTGGCATCGGCAGCAATTTTCATCAGTCGTTTCTGCTGGCTGCGTGACAGTAAGGGGTCGGTTTCAAGCTTGACGATCTGAGAGTCGCCGGGGCTGAACACACTTGTGGCTGAGCCTGCCGTCGACGTATCATGCACACTGCGCTCCCAGTCGGCCCACAGGTCGGAAGAAAGGCGCATGAAAAACTGTCCCTGCAGCCGCTTTACGCCTTCCCATGCTTCGGCCACCACGCCATGGTCGGCAGCCATCAGCCAGGTCTGCCGCCATTTCCACTGCGACATTGGCTCCACTTGCTCCTTGCTGTCAAAGATGCCAGCACGAAGCAGACGAAAGAAATTGCGTATCACTATCTCCATAATAGTCCACTATTAACTAATATGCTACGAGTAGCGTTTCGGGTATCGCAATAGTATCGCCAGCAGTGCCGCCAATCCTATCGCTACAGGATAGTACAGATAGGGCACTATGCTGACCGGGTTGACAGCGGCCAGGCCTGCTGCCATGAGCAACTGCGCCCCGTAGGGTATCAGCCCCTGTACTGTGCACGAAAAGGTGTCGAGCAGCGAGGCACATTTCCTCGGGTCCAGTCCATAACGCTCACCTATCTGGTGGGCTATGCCGCCCACGGTGATTATGGCCACGGTGTTGTTGGCAGTACACAGGTTCACCACTGCCACGAGCATGGCTATGGACATCTCTGCCCCGCGCTTGCCGCTGATGTGGCGCGTCATACGCCCGATGATGAAATCGATGCCACCTTTCACCTTGACCATCTCCAGCAGGCCGCCGGCAAGCATGGTGATGATGATGAGCTCGCCCATAGACACTATGCCGTCGCCCATGGCCTTCAGCCACACGAAGACGTCGGCGAAAGCACCGGTAGCCAGTCCCACGACACCTGTCAACGCTATGCCCAGTGTGAGCACAGCCATGACGTTGAGCCCCACAACAGCCGTCGCCAGCACCACAAGATAGGGCAGCACAAGCCAGAAATTGACCTGGCCTATGGCAGCAGGGGCATTTATCCCCCACCCCATGACCATGTAGACGGCCAGGATGACCAACGCCGCCGGAACGACGATGAACGAGTTTACCTTGAACTTGTCGCTCTGCCGGCAACCTTGTGTCTGGGTGGCAATGATGGTGGTATCGCTGATAAACGAGAGGTTGTCGCCAAAGAACGAGCCGCCTACCACCACTGCCACGAGCAGTGCCACTGGCGTTCCCGTCTGCTCTGCCACTCCGGCAGCTATAGGCGTCAGGGCCACGATGGTGCCCACGCTGGTGCCTATGCTGAGCGATATGAAACAGGCTGCTACAAAAAGGCCAGCCAGCAACATCTGCGGAGGAAGCACGGAGAGGGTGAGCTGCACGGTGGCATCCACGCTACCCATCACCTTAGCTGAATGGGCGAAGGCTCCTGCCAACACGAATATCCACACCATGAGCATCATCTGGACGTTGCCAGCACCTCTGCTGAACACGTCGACACGGTTGCGCAGAGGGCCTTGTGCGATGGCTATGGAGTAGACCGAGGCCGCAAGAAAGGCCACAGTGATGGGCATCTTATAGAAATCGCCCGCCACAATGCTTGTCGCCAGATAGAGGACGACAAACACTATGAGCGGGCTAAGTGCCAGAAGACCTTTCATAAACAGTTATGGACTATGCACTCTAAACTATGAATAACTATCAAAGGGTCACTCCGTTTTTGAATATCGAAATCTCGCGATAGCCGTTCTCTTCGTTTCTGGCCTTCTCGCCACTGGCTACTGCCAGCACCTTGTCTATGAACTCGGGCACCAGTTCCTGCATGGTACGCCCTTCCACGAGCTGCCCGGCATTGAAGTCGACCCACTGTGGCTTGCGTGCAGCCAGGGTGGGATTGGTGGAAATCTTCATCGTGGGTACGAAGGTGCCGAAAGGTGTGCCGCGTCCGGTGGTGAAGAGTACGAGATGACAGCCACACGATGCCAGTGCCGTGGCAGCCACGAGGTCGTTGCCAGGGGCCGAGAGCAGGTTCAGACCGTTGTGCTGCAGACGGTCGCCATACTCCATGACACCGCTGACCGGTGCACGTCCGCACTTCTGAGTGCAGCCCAACGCCTTGTCTTCGAGAGTGGAGATGCCACCGGCCTTGTTGCCCGGCGAGGGGTTCTCGCCCACCGGCTCACCGTGGGAGAGGAAATAGTTCTTGAAGTTGTTTATCATCGACACCGTCTGGTCGAACAACTCGCGTGTCTCGCAACGGTTCATGAGAATGGTCTCTGCGCCGAACATCTCCGGCACCTCGGTCAGCACGCTTGTGCCGCCCTGGGCCACGAGCCAGTCGCTGAACTCGCCCACCAGCGGATTGGCAGTGATGCCGCTGAAGCCGTCGCTGCCACCACACTTCAAACCAACGCGCAGTTTGCTCACCGGCACATCCTCGCGCTTGTCCTTGGCAGCTATGGCGCAAAGCTCGCGCAGTATCTCCATGCCAGCCTCCACCTCGTCGCCCTCCACTCGCTGGGTGACGAGCAGACGGACGCGCTCTTGGTCATAGCCAGCCTCGGCCAGCATAGCCATGAAGTCCTCGGGCTGGTTGTTCTCACAGCCAAGGCTCAGCACCAGCACGCCTCCGGCATTGGGATGCAGGCAGATATCGCGCAGCACCTTACGGGTGTTCTCATGATCGTCGGAGAGCTGCGAACAACCATAGTTATGGTGCCAGGCATAGACAGAGTCGATGCTGGGCTCACCGCCCCCCTTGGCAATCTCGTCATTCATACGCTGGGCAAGCCGCTCTGCTATGCCGTTGACACAACCCACAGTGGGGACAATCCATATCTCGTTTCTCACACCAACGTCGCCATTCTTCCTCACATAGCCTTTAAAGGTACGATTCTCATGCTTTATGCTAAGCTTCTCGTCCACAGGCTCGTATGTATACTCCAACGTGCCACTGAGATTGGTCTTCAGATTGTTCTCGTTCACCCAGTCGCCAGCATTCAGGTCCTCACGTGCATGGCCTATGGGATAGCCATACTTTATGATGTCATCACCTGCCTTGACGTCCTTGATAAGCACCTTGTGCCCCGCCGGAATGTCCTGACGTAGCACGACCTGCTTTCCGTCTACCTCGATGACTTCATCTTTCTTTTTCGGCTGCAGGCATACCACTACGGAGTCAGCCGGATTAATCTTCAAGAATGTTGCTTGTTCCATAAAAAAGTTGAGTATTAATAGTTTGTTTTCGATGATTAGAAAAGATTGCTGCAAAGGTAATCAAAAAAGAGCAAACAGCAAAAGAATTATGGAAAAAACGTGCATTTCCGCGCGTTTAACATTTTTTGTAAGAATAAATCCAAAGTCAGACCCTATAGTTGAAATATTCTTTGTACTTTTGCAAGTGAATTGCAACATATAACAGCAGTATTATGAGAAAATGGTTTTTTGCCTTCTTATGGACAATCCTTATAGTAGCAGTGATAGCAGTGGGGCTATGCTTCTGGGCCATTGCCGACGGACGTATAGGCTACATGCCCCCCATTGAAGACCTGCAGAACCCGATAAACAAGTATGCCACACAGGTGTTCACCAGCGACGACAAGCTGATGGGCACATGGAACATGAACCGCGAGAACCGCGTGATGGTCGACTACGACGACCTGTCGCCCCAGCTGGTGAAGGCTCTTATAGCCACCGAGGACATAAGGTTCTACGACCATTCGGGCATCGACTTCTACGCCCTGGCCCGCGCCATAGTGAAGCGCGGCATCTTGCAGCAGAAAAACGCCGGCGGCGGCTCGACCATCACCCAGCAGCTGGCAAAACAGTTGTTCAGCGACGTGGCACAGTCGACCACAGAGCGACTGTTGCAGAAACCAATAGAATGGGTCATAGCAGTGCAGCTGGAGCGCAACTACACCAAGGACGAGATCATTGCCATGTACCTCAACTACTTCGACTTCCTGCACAACGCCGTGGGCATCAAGACGGCGGCAAACACATATTTCTCGAAGGAACCGAAGGACCTCTCTCTGACAGAGAGCGCCACACTGGTGGGCCTCTGCAAGAACCCCAGCTATTTCAACCCCGTGCGCTTCGAACAGCGGTCTTTGGAACGCCGCAACGTGGTGCTGCACCAAATGCTGAAGGCCGGCTACATAACGCAACACGATTACGACAGCTGCTCGGTGCTGCCCATGGCGCTCAAGTTCCACGTGGCCGACCACAACGAGGGCATGGCAACATATTTCCGCGACTTCCTGCGCCGGTACATGACAGCGAAACGCCCAC
>Ga0310694_10004812_pt1 | contig 12988 bp, 12 predicted proteins | sample 174DNAGHGhighgp2_FD_203884 | JGI IMG/M metagenome (GOLD analysis project Ga0310694, IMG submission 203884) | Sheep rumen microbial communities from Palmerston North, Manawatu-Wanganui, New Zealand - 1742 DNA GHGhigh gp2 (v2) (version 2) | ecosystem: Host-associated > Mammals > Digestive system...
ATGAGGTTGCAGCATTACTAGAATAGAAAATATCTAAACCAGCTGAACCAGTAGGACCTTGAGATCCAGTAGCTCCAGTAGATCCCTGAGGTCCAGTTGCCCCGGTAGGACCTGTGGCTCCTGTTGCACCAGTAGAACCTGTTCCACCTTTTAATGATGCTTTATAAACCACTGTAGCATTTGTACCGTTATTAGCTGATACATAGAATAATAAACTATTTGCAATAATTAAGTCACCTACAGCAATACTATGTCCAGTAGGAACAGTTACTGTACTAACTGCAATTGATGTTGTTGATGATGTTGCAGCAGTTGTTGAATAGAATATATCAAGACCATTAGTACCTGCGGTTCCTGTTGCACCTGTAACACCTGTACTACCTGTTTTACCTGTAGCTCCGGTAATACCAGTTGAACCTGTCGGTCCTGTAGCTCCGGTAGGACCGGTAGCTCCTTGACCACCTTGAATATTACCTTTTTTAGTCCACGAACCAGATGCTTTTGTATAATAATCTCAATTACTTAAATTAATATAAGAATCTCCATTGACCCCTGTTCCTGATGCTGGAGCTCCTGTTCCTGTTAATACATTTGCACCATTACTTCCTGAAGGACCTGTTGCTCCTTGACCACCAGGAGTTCCAGTTGCACCTGTCGCTCCAGTAGGACCTTGTGGTCCTGTCGAACCAGTGGCACCTTTTGCACCATCTCCACCTTTTGGTCCAGTTGCACCTGTTGCTCCGGTAGGTCCTTGAGGACCTGTAGGACCAGTTGCGCCCGTTGGACCTTGAGGACCAGTGGCACCTGTTGGACCAACAACATCTATATTACCTGAACCTAAAATACTAGTACCATGAATTGTTTTAATATTAGTTCCTGATACTAATTTGGCTTGATATTTAGTTGATAATTGTGTTCCATTTTCACTAATAGTTGCACCTTCAAGATTACCTGATACATTAGCATCTGAAGTAACTCTTAATTTGCCATTAACTATTGTGCTTTTTAAATCTGCCATATTATATTATCTCTCCTTTATAATATATTTATATTATACAATTTAATTAAATTTCTTTAATTTCATTTGTGTATATCACATTAAGTTTATTATTTTCAGTTCCACCTACAAATGTTCCTGTTCCTTGATTTACATAAAAGGTTTTACTTAATATATCATATAATCCTAAAACATTATCCGATTTTCTTTTAGCTGGAATAAAATGTCCAGTTAACTCTGTTCCTTTATAAGTTTTTATATCAGCAATTTTTAAATTTTGTGGTGTTCAATAATTTGTAGAATCACTTCAACCAGATGTTTTAAATCCAGTAAAAGTAGTATTACATAAATAAGTTATGTCTGTTCAAGTATTTTGTGTTAATGAATTAGGTAACATTGTAACTGTATTAGATCCTTGACCCTGCCAACTCTTCCATCAATTACCTGTGGCACCAGAAATCATTATTCCACCAGAAGTTCCAGAGCCGGTAACCTTTAATCTTGCTTCTATTCTATCATATTGAATAGAATTCATAATACATCTATTATGTTCTGAAGTCGCTCCTGCTGCTGGATTTACATTATCAATATACTCTAACTCTACATAATTCTCTTGAAGACTAGTTTTATTTCCGCCTTCAACATAATGATTTGCCTTTACAATACCAGTTTTAGTAGGTAATGCTATATTTGTAGTATTTTGCTCAAAAAGACCAGTATAAAGATTTCCTTGCTTATCTATGCTTGCTTTTCTTTGGTATTCTGCTTTAATATCTTCTGCAGATAAGGCAGTAGCGTAAATTTTGAAGTCGGCTATGTTTCCATTAGTCCATTTGTAACTGCCAGAAGTATCCCAGCCAGATATATAAATTTGAGTTCCAGTAATTGCTTTATATGTAGTTGCTTTTCCTTTATAAATACCGTCAATATAAAGGTTAGAAGAAGTTCCGTCGCCAGTTACTGTAAACATGTGCCAAGAATTATTATATGGAGTAAACGAAACACTTGTACTACCATCTTTAAATGGATTTGTAGCACCATCTCCAGTGTTCCAACATAAAATTCCATTAACAGGATATATATTTAATCTATTTCCGTCTTTAAAACCCCATGCCATAGAATTTTCTAGATTTTCTTTTTTTGCCCACCAAGAAAAAGTATATGAATTAGTAAAACCACTCATAGATATAGAAGGCGTAACTATATATGAAGAAGCATTTGGAAAAGTAACTGAATAATTTCCTAACATACTATTTTCTACAATAATTGGAGTTCCACTCATAGTACCATTATTTCCATATCCAGAATTATCATATATAGGACTACCAGTTCTAGAACCATAACTATAAGCAGTCATATGATTTTTTTGTTCTAATTGAGCACCGCCCACGTATCTATATAATTCACCAGTTTGTGAATTTGGATATGAATAAGTGGCCAAATTAATTTTAACGGTAGCAGAATTAGTTGTGAAACTACCATAATATCTATACCATCCGTTACTACAGTCAATTTTATGTGAAGTATTAGCAACACCATATTCTGTTACTTTTGTACCACTAGAATTATACTCATATATGTATAAAAAGTTAGCATGGAAAGGCATATTGGTTTTTATATATAAAGAGTAAGTATATAAAGTTGAGGAAGATACTGCAACATTACTTTGTATTGAATTCGAGCATCCTGCCATAGCGGATGTTACATTATAAAGAGTGCTTCTACAATTACCAAAAACTAAATTAGTTGAAATTTCTGAATTAGTTGTAGTAGCACTTCCTCCCCAATAACTACCACCACTAGGTATTTTTTGAGTTACTAAATTTGTAGTCCCTTCAACGTATGGATCTTCAAAATTATAATGTAAAACTAAGCCTTTACTTATTTCTTTTATTTCTTTAAGTGAAAGAGTGTGATCATAAATACGAATATCGTTCATTTGTCCAGCCCAGTTCCAAGCCCCAACAGTATGATGATAATCATTAATATAAAAATTTGTCCAAGAAGAAAGGTCTAACCCTATAATGCAATAATGATGCCATAATCCGTCTCTTAAAGGTGTATTCCTAACAATTCCATCACAATAAATAGTTTTTGTTAAGGCTCCAACACCACTATGATAGAAAGCACCTGTTCCACCAGAAGTTGCCATAAAATATTTATCAGCGTCTTGTCCAGAAAAAGGTAACCAATTTCCCTCGTCTGTTGCTATTTTAAACCAAAAACTCACACTGCATGTTGTTAGTTTAGAAAAATCAAGTATTGCATTCATATTTTGAGCAGTTGTAAAACTATAACACTTGCCAATTTTACCTGAATTATTAACGGTGGCTCCATTATTAGTTAAAGTAATATTTTCAGTTCCGTAATCCTTCGTATCACCATTAAGTGGCCACCAATGTATTAATGACATAGGCACACCTCCTAATTAAATATAAAGTCAATACAATCTTCAGTTGAATTATATTGCATTGTCGCTTTCGTAGTTGTTCCGCTTGAAACTGCTACTTTTTCAGTTTGAATAGTACCATTAGCGTTTCTTACTACAACGGTATTGGCAGCAGCATTACCATTGGAACTATCTGTTTTTCCATTTAACTTTAAGGCGTCTAAATCATAATTAGTTTCACCAACTTGAATTTTTTTAATTTCTGCCATCTTGTAGCCTCCTTATAGTTTTAAAGTTTTATCTTCTACTCTTGACTCATTTAAAAAGGGCAACTCACAAACTTTATGTTTACCGTCGCCCATTTTTATTTTAGGAGAACGATCAGGATATTCATATACTATTATAGTGAATTGGTCAGGGATGTAGTTTACTGCCTTATTCCAATTCTCTTCAGTATCTATTTTTACAATAGCATTTGACTTAACCATAATCATACTCTCCTATCAATTTCAAGAAGTTTTAATGGAAATATATCTTTTCAATATTTCCTTATAATTAATTTAGTTAATTACTTATTTAGTTTTTCTATTCTCTTTAAAGTTTCATCCTTTAAATGATACCAACCTTCATTAGTATATATATTAATAACATCTTCAAAGAATTTTTCATATCTAGGAGCTACATTTTCTAAACTAAATCCTTCTCCAAATAATCTACATTGATGATAATCTATTTTACCTTCTAAACAATTTAATGCAGCATTAATATAATCATCAAAAGTTCTACATCTATATCCAGTAACGTTATTAATATTATTCTCCGCAAATGCCCCTCAGTCATTAGTTATTGTAGGAGTACCACATAATAAATTTTCTATCTGAACACCACCAAAAGGTTCAACATATTGAGAAGGTAAGAATGATGCAATAGCATTTTTCATTAAATCACTTCTTTGTTTTGTATCAACACTACCAACATATTCTATCATATCGCTTCAAGGATAATTTTGATATTCAGGACCTAATTGTCCAGCTATCTTTAATTTAACTCCTAGTTTTTGACAAACTTGAATAGCAATATTAACACCTTTACCATCATAAACTCTTCCTACAAATAAGAAATATCTATCTGGATTATTTAATCTAGATTCCTTATCAAAGTTAGTTTCAAAATCATTTAAATCAAAATAGTTAGGAATAACTACTTCATAATAATTTTGATGACAATTTGTAATAGCACTTTTACCACAAACTGCATGATAAATAGCATATGATTCAAATACTTTATAATTAGCCCACATACCATCACCATAACCAATACCTGGTTCAATGGTAATTAAATCAGGAAAGGCATCGCAAATAGTTCTGGTACCAGCTCCTCAAAATGGTAAGATAATATCTAATGGTTGTTTTCTTTTATTTATTTCTGCAATAGCATTTCTATAAAATGTTTGATAGCATTCGTCATTAGTATCATATCTAAAGAATTTAGAACGATAATCGTGATCTCCATAAACTCTGTTATATACCTCATTAGATACTACTACAACATTTTCTGAGCATATAGGATTACTTCCTTCTACTCCATAATGAATTACATAATGACCTCTTTCAGTCATCATTTTACAAAACTTATAAGCCTTTTGAGTATAAGCACATAAAGTATAATCTAAATTTGTTCTAGTATGTGGAATTCCTAATACGTGTAATCTAAATTTCATATTGTATTTCCTTTCAAATTCTTTATATTTTTAATTTTTATTTTATATATAATAAAATATCTATTATTATTTTAAAACCTTGTTAAATCGGTTATTTTTTAATTTCTTTACTTAAAAGTTTTTCTAAACATGCTACATAATTTTGTAATAATCTAACATCTTTAGGATTATGTTTTAGGGCTTTTGACATATTTTGCTTAGCCTCTTCAAATTTACCCAGTTTAAATTCTGCAACACTTAATGCATCATAAGGTCTATCTAAAAATGTTTTAGCTTCTTCTATTCAATCATAATGTTGTTTGCCATATTCTAAAGCACATTTAATCATTGCTTCAGCTAAGGTATACATTTCCATATCATTATATATATCAGCTAGTAATAAATATGGTTCTCTGTAGGTATAATCTTCTTTTATAAATTCTTGGCAATACCAAATTACTTCATCATAATTTTTTAAATCAGCATATATTTCAGCAACATGTAATAACGAATATAATAATACTAATCTTTTATTAGGTTTATCTACATCAGGCATTTTAAGAACCTCTAAAAATTCCTTTAATGCGGCTTCTAAATTGCCTTGTAAAATATACTCTCTTGCTAATAACATTCTTGTATGACTATCTTCCGGGTTTTCTTTACAAGATAATTCTAATAAATCAAAATAATATTTTCTTTCTTTTGTTCTATCCTGATAATGATGTAAATAGATATTAGTTCCAAAGTCTAAACCTATTTGCGCTATGCCATCATTTGGTTGTAAAACTTCATGTACTGGAAATATCCAATGAAAGTCTTTTGTATGAATTTTATCATATTTAAATACATCTTGTGGCTCACCTATATCACTATGGCTTCAAGCATATGTATAAAATCCTCTATTGTATTCATCAACTTTTCAATGTTTTCTAATTTGTTCAGCTCAACCTTTTTCAAATAATTCATCAAAGTCTGTACAAACATATACGTCAGTATCCTTTGGACATAATTTCATAGATTCATTTCTAGCTACATCAAATCTTCAAGGTTTAATTTCTTTTTGTTTAACTTTAGTAACTCTTGAATCCTCTTTTAATTTTTCATAAGTACCATCTGTAGAACCTGTATCTAAAACACAAATATAGTCTGCCTCAGACATATTTTCTAATCACTTATCTACAAATTTTAATTCATTCTTACATATTGCATAAACACAAATTTTCATATAATAATTCCTTTCAAGAAAAATAAAAAGGTATAGTTTAAATCCTATACCTTATTATACAATATTTTTAATATTGATTATTAAGCTGATGGACCAGCATTAGAAATAGTAACTGTATGAGTATGACTACTTAAGCTATGAGTATGGTTTCCAACTGCTGCTGATAAGCTAAATGTTGCTGTTGCATTAGCATTTGTAATTGAATGAGTATGGTTGCCAACTGTTTGACTACCACCAATTGAACCAGCAGGTGTATATTCATAAGTTGTAGTAGCAACTGTAACGTCTAATGTCTTATAATCTGTTGTTGCAGTATTTGCTTGAGTATGTGTTAATGTTGTGGCACCAGCTGTACCAGTTGTAATTCCAGGAACTGACTTTAATACTGCTGCTGTACCATCTGCTGCTACTGCTGTTGCAACAGTAGTTGTACCAAATGTAACATCCTTTAATACATTTGTACTTGCAGGTGTATTAGATGTATAAGCTGCGGCTGTACCATCTCCAGCAACATTAGTAGCTACTGCTGTAGTTCCAAAGCTAATGCCATTTAATACATTTACTGTTCCACTAGTAACACTATTTACAACTGAAGTAGTTCCAAAAGATAAAACACCTAAAGTTGATACGGAACATGAATTAAATACATTTGTATTTCCTTTTGTTACACTGTTTACAACAGCTGTTGAAGAAGGAGTATTGCCTGTATAAGCTGCAGTAGTAGCACTTACTTTAACTCCCTTTAGAACATTAGTTGTACCAAATGTAATTCCATTTAATACAGAAGTTGTTGAATTTGTTTTTGATGTATAAGCTGCAGTAGTTGCACTTACTTTAACACCCTTTAATACGGTTTCTTGATTTCCAGCTGTAACTGCTGCTACATTAACTGTATGTGAGTGAGCTGCAATTGAATGATTATCTATTTTGATACTACCATTATTTGGCTTAACTAAATTAGCCTTAGTTCCTGTAAATGTAAAACTATTACCATTAATAGTATGTCCACCAGCTTCACCAGTTGCTGTAGGTGCTTTGCTATAGGTAATTGAACCACTAACTGTTGCTGTTTGTGCACCGGCTGATCCAGTTTCATTAACATTAGGTCCTGATGTCTTATAAGTTCCGGCCTTAGCATATTCACTTAAATCTGTAGAAGTTGTACCAATTTTCTCCCAAGCTGTAATAGCGTTGTCTTCATCGGTTGTTCCAATTTTACCTGTAATACCAACATATTCTACATATGTTCCAGACTCTGGATCGCTACCAGAAATTAAAATGATATCTCCTGCATATTGAGTATAAGCATCCTTTTTCTTTTGATCTGTACTTATATCAGGTAATGTAGTATAAGGACCTTTTATAGAAGTACCTTTATTTACTAAACTATCAATATATGATTTCCATTGAGCTGGTGTATCTAGATTGGTATCTGCAATAAAGTGTAAGGCTTCAATATCGTGATTTTGTGAATCAGCAGTCACATAGACTTGTTTAATATATGTTGCTTCGTTCGCCATAAATTTTTAAATTCTCCTTTATAATATTTTAAATTTTAAATAATTTAGTTGAAATCTATAACTTCTAATCTCAAAACTTTATCACTTGTAACTCTTGCAGTTAAAAGTCCTAGATTCTTTAATACTTGTCTTAAATCTTGTCGTTTTAATTCTCCTCCTGATACATACGCACCATGTTCATCTCTTATAACCGGGGTTTGAATTAATACATCCATTTGAACGTCTGCTAGAGGTATATCATCTATCTCAACAATATATAAATCGCTACCAGTGATGGCGTCATCTACGACGCCAACTCCGGTAACTAATTTATCTGTCGATGGATCTAATCTTAATGCACCTTGGTCAAATATAGCATATACACTATTATCACTTAATTTAATTTTTCTAATTTTTGCTGTTTCTGGCATTTACTATCTGACCTCCTTAAAGTTTAATAAATCTATATTATACTGTAGGTGTAACAGCATCTGGATAAACTGTAACTGTATCAGTTTCAGTATCTGGTGTAAAGTGAATATGTTTTGTAGTAACTTCGAATGTTGCAGTTGCTGCAGGAGTTGTATCAATTCCTAAAGTTGTCTTCTTTAAGTCAAATGTTGCAGTTGCTGCGGCAGTTGCGGTAACACCAACTGAATCAGTTGCTGCTGTAGTTGTTGTAATTCCAACAGTTCCAAATGTCGCTGCTGTTGTTGCAACACCTAGCTCAGTTGTGCTATAACCAAATGTTTTATTAGTAACTGTAGTAAATATTAAACATTCACCACTAACTGATGTTGTTTCTGCTGCTGGTGCATAAGTAACACTTCCACCAGTAACATCACCAGTTAAACCAGTTAATACTGTATTAGTGCTTGCAGAACTTGTTAATACTGCATTACTAATGGCATCTACATTAAATGTTTGAGTTCCTGTTAATGAAGCACTATCAATTGCTGATGTAACAAATGTAGTTTTACCAGTTAACTTAACATCTTTAACTGCGTCCGTATTAAATACTTTTACTGAATCATCTGTAAAGTCATAAGCTACTGTACTAGTTGTAGCTGAACTTGTTAAGGTAACATCTTTAACACCATCAGTATTAAATACATAGGTACCAGTTAAACCGTTAACATATTCAACATCTGTTGCACCAGGTACTGTTGAAGGATTAACAGTTGCATTATTACCAGTAACTGCATAAACATTTCTTACATAAGTTCCACTTGCATGATCTGCAAATGCTAATGCTCTAATGATTCCAGTAGAACCAAATTCATTCCATTGAGTGCCATCAAAAATGAATTCTAACTCTTTAGTTTGTTGTAAATCATCTACGAAATCATAAATTACAATATCACCTGCTTCTGCAGTATAAGATTCAGTAGTTTCACCTTTAATAAGTTCAATAGGATTTGTAGTTGAGCCATCTATTAATGGTGTAGCTGTCTTACCTCTATAATGAGTACCACCAGCAATTAATGATTTGATTTCGTTATATCTATCTTCAATTTCTTTTGAAATATTAGTTTCAATAACTTTAGTCTTATCTAATGTTTCACCACCAGTAAAATCTGCAGTTACTCTATATAAAGTATCTTCATTTGGATAATAAATAATTTCATTTGTAGTATAAGCAGTTCCAGTTACAAATACCTTAACGTTAACCATTTCACGTAAGTCATGATCAGTTAATCTGTATTCATTGCCAGAAGGTAACTTAATCTTACTTAAATTAGGTAAATCAAATTTTGCCATATTTTTTATCTCTCCTTTTTAATCTCTTGTAAATATTAGCGTTTCATTTGTTAATTCATCACCACATGTTATTTTATTATGTCATGTAGCTCTTTCACCATCTCTAATGTGTCTATCATCGTCTGCCATATGTTCCATTAGAACTTGTGCTAGATAATCACTTATAAATGGCTTATCAATTAAATACGCGTTACCATCACCAATTTTAATTCCGGCAACTTTTGTACCATCCTCTAATTCAAATTTATCTGTGTATACATAAATTGTATTTAATTGACTTCTTAGTGTTGGTTGTGAATCTCACTCAGCTGTTGTTTTAGATATGATTGCATTTTCTTTTGTTGTATCAATTTTATCATTGATTTGCTGTAATGCTATTTGAACATTCTCTGCACTAATATCTTCTGCAATTCTATCTACTAAAACAATTTTAGCTTCTGTTTCAGGATGTAATGTTAATATATTACCATTAGCATCTTTTTGTTGTATTCTATATCTTTTTGTTATTTCTGCCATCTATTATTCACCCTCCTCATCAGGAATTTCAGTAAATACTATCTGACCAGGTTCCGCATCATCTATACCGGTATCTCCACTTAAACTATCATTAGAAATAATTCTATTTCTTAAATCATCTATTGATAATTTATATGTTTGATAACTTACCTCGTGAGTTACCGGATCTTCAACTTTTTGAGTTACTGTAAATTCTAACTCATTATTAGGTAAATTTTCCTCACCAGATTCAGGTATAGGTAATGGCTCGATACTATCATCTGCTTTAAAAGCATAACGTGCATCTGATTCATCTTTTGTCCAATAAGGACCTAATTGACCAATAAATTCAAATGTTTGAGTGTCTTTATGCCACTTATACATTGTATTTGAATATTCATGTTCTTCATCCATTAATACTTCAATGATATCTAAATCATTTAATGTTGAAGTATCATATGCTTCCAATTCTGCATAAGTACCAACTACATCTTTAACATCCGAATAGTCTTTGATCTTTTCTATTTCTTCATCTACTTCTTCCTTGAATTCCTCAAATTCTTCATGAGAAGTACCATCATTCCATTTAAGAATTAGCCACTCCTTCTTAGCTGAATCATAAGTATAAATTAAAGAAGTATCCATTTCAATGAAAATAGAACCATTACTAATGTAATCATTTATAGGTTTCTTATCTGTACTTAGCCCTCTGAATTCATATGTTCTTTCACTTTTAATTGAAATCAATTCTAACTACCTCCTCCTATAAATTTTTTGAATTCTATTCATTTTTTATTTTCCTGATCATAAAAATACAACTTCCCAGTATCTTGTTCTATAAATTGTGAACCATTTCCTACTGTGGAATTTGTAGGTTTAGTATCAGTACTTTTTCCGAAATAGGTATGACATGAATCATTTGTTACTGTTGTTACCATAATATCATTCTCCTATTCTTATACTTATATATAATTTAGTAAATAAAAAAAGTCCTTTTAGGACTTCTTCTTAAATGATTCAATTGTTTTACAATTTGGATATCCGGTACAACCCCAGAAGGCGCCATATTTACCTTTTCTAATTGCCATTGGTTTACCACAATTAGGGCAAATTTTATTTTCTGCATTTTCAGTAACCTGAGGTTCTACCCTATCTATTTGATTTTTTAAATTATTTCACCAGGATGTCATTGCTTCATTTTTAGATAAATTACCTTTTGCAATTTCATCTAATTCCTTTTCTTGTTCTGCCCTTGCATTAATATCAATTATTTGAGGGAAATTATCATTTAAATATTTTATTTGTTTCATTGCTAATGCAGTTGGATAAAATCTCTTATCTTGTATTGTCGTAAATCCTCTACCTGTATCTTTTAATATTGATATTATAGTAGCATAAGTTGAAGGTCTACCAATACCTAATTTCTCTAATTCTTTAACTAATCCAGATTCATCATATTGTAATGGTGGATTAGTATGTTTTTCAATTCCTTCAAGTTCTGTATTTTGTAATACCTCACCTTCGCTAAATGATTCTTTTACTATTCCATCATCATCTTTATTTTCATCTTGATATGAATATACTTTTTTGAATCCTTCAAATTTTAATTCTTTAGAATTCATTACAAATTTATGATTACCATTTTTAATAGTATATGTGGTATTAGAATATACCGCAGGCTTCATTCCACAGGATACAGCTCTTTTCCAAATAATTTCATATACTTTTAATAATCTAGTATTGTTAATAAATTTTGATAATCTTTCAGGAGTCATTGTTACATCTACGGGTCTAATACCTTCATGACCTGCTTGAGCATTTTCTGCTTTCTTACCTTCTTTTAAAGGAGCATAATATTCTTTTCCATATCACTCTTCAACATATGCCTTAACTTCTGTCATAAATTCAGGAGCATAAACTGGATCATCTGTTCTATGGTATGTAATTAATGCTTTATGTTCTGAACCAATATCAATACCTTCAAATAATGATTGTGCTGCTTTCATTGCATCATCAATACTAATACCTAATTTCTTACTTACTTCTTGTTGGAATGTTGCAGTAATAAATGGAGGTTTAGGATTTTCATATGCATCCTTTTGTTTAATTGATTCTATAATATAATCATTCTTTTTACATTCATCCGCAATTCTTTTACATTCATCTAAGCTAGGAATTCTATCATATTTTGCATTTGTTGGTATTTGATACTTAGCTTTAAAAGGAACATCATTCTTACTAAAATGAAGGAATAAATCAAAATATGTTTCAGGAACGAAATTATCAATTTCATTTTGTCTCATTACTAATAAGTTAACTGATGGAGATTGAACATTTCCTACTGACTTAGCACCTGTTGCTTTTCTAGATAAATTAGATAATGTAAAACCTACTATCTTATCTCTATCTTGTCTAACTTGTGCTGCTGCACAATAGTTTTCATCTATATCTCTTGGATGCTTTAATGCTTCCTCAATTGCTTTCTTAGTAATTTCATGATAAGTTATTCTTTCATATTTACCTTTTTTAAGATTTAAAAACTTTCTTAAAAATCAGGCAATAGCCTCACCTTCGCGATCTGGGTCTGTGGCTAAAATAACTTTATCTGCAAATTTAACTTGGTCTTTTAATTTACTTACTACATCTTTTTTATCGGCACTTATTTCATAGGTTTCTTCAAAAGAATTATCTGAAACCTTAATTCCCATATTATATTCTCCACAATTCTTAATTCCGCAAATATGACCTACAGATGCTGTAACTATATAATTGGAAGGAAGAATCTGTTTTAAAGTTTTTACCTTATTTGGCGATTCTACGATAAATAATATTCTTTCATTTTTAACTTCAGCCATTTATATACCTCCTTAATACACATAGATATATTATAATAAATATACAATCTTTAAACAAAAAGAAAAAG
>Ga0310694_10004814_pt1 | contig 12982 bp, 13 predicted proteins | sample 174DNAGHGhighgp2_FD_203884 | JGI IMG/M metagenome (GOLD analysis project Ga0310694, IMG submission 203884) | Sheep rumen microbial communities from Palmerston North, Manawatu-Wanganui, New Zealand - 1742 DNA GHGhigh gp2 (v2) (version 2) | ecosystem: Host-associated > Mammals > Digestive system...
AAGGTACAGAAATGGTAATGCCTGGTGATAACATCACTATGACAGCAACCCTTATTCACCCGATTGCGATGAACGAAGGTTTACGTTTCGCTATTCGTGAAGGTGGACATACTGTTGGTGCTGGTGTTGTGACCAAAATCGTTGAATAAAAATAAAGGGAGAAATTTTGGCTCCTAGAGCGGTCTTATCGGGTAGCTGAAAATTCATTTACCATTTTGTAAACTAAAATTTTCAGCTCCCTCAAGCCCATCTCTATTAGTTCAAAATTTCTCTCCTTTATTTAGCGTGACGTTCGTTACGTTTAATCGCTCTCAAACGAGAGCGATTTTTAAGTTTAAATGAGATAAAAAATCATTCTTTATCGCGTTTTTACGACCATAGAGCAGGCTAAGTATATGTGATGTGTTTTTATTAGTTAAGTTTTTATAGCTAGAAGAGAAGTCGTCCTTGTGGCGACTTTTCTGTTTAAGGGCAAAAATTATTTATCATTTTTGTAAACTAAAATTTTTGCGGACCTTCCATTCGCTTCCATTCATCTCAAATTTTCCGCCTTTATTTAGCACATAGCGAGCCTCATTTTGTGGCTCGTTTTTTATGTGTTAATTTCAGCGGGGCATTTTACCCCACTCATTGCAAAAGAGCTCTCTTTTGAGGGCTCTTTTCAGTTTAAGGACAAAAATTCATTTACCATTTTTGTAAACTAAAATTTTTGCGACCTTCCATTCGCTTCCATTCATCTCAAATTTTCCGCCTTTGTTTAGCACATAGCGAGCCTCATTTTGTGGCTCGTTTTTTATGTGTTAATTTCAGCGGGGCATTTTACCCCACCCATTGCAAAAGAGCTCTCTTTTGAGGGCTCTTTTCAGTTTAAAAAGTTTTTATTTTTCTTTATAATAGCCGAAAGTTTGGGTTTAAATGGTCTGATGTATGGATTACCTCTTAGGCGTTGTTCTTAAGTTATAGGAGGTATTTATGAAAATTTGCAGGAGTGAGCTGTTGTTAATGGGGGGAATGTATCAAATCCTTGCGTTTATTATTGCAATGTTTAGCTCAGAGATTAGTTTTGCTATGAATGGTGTGCTTTATGTATTGTTTTGGGCCGCTGTTTTTGCATTATCTTTTTCGTTTGTGTCATCTTGGGGATTTGTTTATAAGATGAATGATAATTTCCCAAGGTTATCTGTCTTTTTGGCCTCAATCGGGTGGATACCATATTTTTCGGTATTATATGCGCTAATTACGTGGGGAGTTGACACAATGACCTCAACGACCGATAGTGTAACACTGTTTTTAAATAACTATATGCCGGTATATGATGTATTTGTTGGTGCTGTTGTCTTATCGCTTTTATACGCGACATATAAAGTGTTTATCCGCGGCGAAGAATTAGAAATGAGTTGCCTGACAACAATGTAATAATATTTGTCAGGTTTGTGAAGGGTAAAGTCGCAAGATGTTTTGTGACTTTACTCTTTATTTATTGCTTAAATGTTTCTTTTATTTGGGTTACGTTTTGGCATAAGCCGTTAGCGGTCGTTTCTATCAATACGCCCCAGATGGTCAATTCTTTGCCGTTAGCCGGAGTAAGTTTGTTTTGAACGGTTAATTTTTCGGCTAAGCGTTCCATAGGCGCTTCGGGCTCAAAGCCCAAAACAGAATTGAAGTCACCGCACATACCGACGTCTGTGATATAGCCGGTGGATTTGGGAAGAATCCGTGCATCGGCAGTCGGAACATGGGTATGCGTGCCGGCAACGAGGCTCACTTTGCCGTCAAGGTAATAGCCTAAAGCCAGTTTTTCGGAAGTGGCTTCGCCGTGAATATCAACGATAATTGCGTCAACGTTTTTGCCCAAAGTATAGAGCTTTAATAGTTTATCTAAAGGCTCGGTAATACTGTTAATCGGAGGCATAAACAAGCGTCCGAGAACTTGGGCAACTAAGAGCTTTTTCCCGTTAATTTCAAGAAGCTGATATCCTTTACCGGGAAGATTTTCCGGATAGTTTAAGGGACGAATAATCTGTTTGGAGCTATCTAAAAACGGATAAATTTCCTTTTGTTGCCAAATGTGATTGCCGGTCGTGATGCAATCAACTCCGCTATTTAGCAGGTCATCGGCATTTTTTGGGGTTAAACCGAAACCGTGTGCGGCATTCTCAGCATTAACAATAACCGCATCAACGGTATATTTTTGTCTTAATTCATTGATGTGGTGGGTTATGACACTTCTGCCGGCGCGACCGACTAAATCTCCGCAGTATAAAATTTTCAAATTACTATTCCTTTTAATAGAGGCGGACCGCCCGAACCGTATGGATGATCATTCTACCCGATACCCTTTATAGAAAGGTGGGCACCATATAACAGGACCACGATCCTGACAGTGACAGTTCCCTAGTAGATAGTGTTGGCCCGGAAGACATGTGGTTCCACACGCGATGGGCAGTCCAATTATTATATAGTCTATGTTAAACAGATTTTAATTTAAGTGCAACAGATTTTATTGCTTCGTTTAAGGAATTTATATTATCGGCAAGTGCCGTATCTAAATCATCTAAGTCTTTTTCGGTAACAGTCGGTTCTTTGGGAGTGACGGAGTTGATAACAGGTTCTACCGATGCCGAGGAAGGAGCAGATGTGTTTTTCTTTAAGTCATTTAATTCATCAGCCAAGATAAGTCCGGTCATTGCTAAAAGCATATTTTCGTTAATCGGACCAAGGGCATTGATAAGCGATTGCGCTTTTTCATCAAGCAAGTTTCCCAGTCTTATAATGTTACCTTCTTCGCCGTTTTCACAAGAAATCGGATATTCGCGGTGATTTATTGTGATAATTACCTGAGCCATATTAGTCTATCGCTCCTTTTAATTTATCTATAATGCTGTCGATACGGTTGGCTTTTTCGTGTATTTCTTGGCGTAAAGAGGCAATTTTTGCCTGAAGCCGAATGTTATTATTGATTTCTTCATCCGTATTTATCGCCAATTCTTCTGCTGTTTGACGCAAATTCCTTAAAGCCTCAGCCGTCTTTGTAAAATATTTTGAATTTTGTTCCATTTTAAACTTTCGTTTATAAAAACAATGTGCTATGGTCTTTATATTAAGAATTAAACTGAGATTTACAAGAGGTTAAAACAACTTATGCAAAAGATAATTCGGATTGATGAGCCAAATGAGACAATTTTAAGTGATATGAGTGCTGAATGCTATGTGCTTAACAGTGCTTTGGCAGATGATTTTTGCAAGCGTTTTATTGAAAAAGCATCTGATAAAGTGGTGTTGTTTTATGGGGATAAGGCAGAGGAGAAAAGCAAAGTGCTTAATGCAGACGGGGTGATTGTCGATTTTGGGGCGGATGATTTAAAAGAAAAGATGGCTCAACTTCGTAAAACACTCGGTAAAGGGAAGTATGTCGGGTTGTTTACACGGAACCGTCGGCACGAAAGCATGCTCGTCTCTGAGGTGGAGCCGGATTTTGTGGTATTTAAGGTTTATAAAGACGGGTTTGACAAAGTTAAAGAATTGACTGATTGGTATCAGGAGTTTTTCCTTATTCAGTCAGCGGCATGGATTATGGAAGACGGTGTGCCGGTTGATGAATTGAAGACAGATTTTGTGATTGTTCAAGAGTAAATAGTGTATTTAAAAAGAGAAACCGCCGGTGATACCGACGGTTTTTTTGTGGTTACTTAGAGCCAACCTTTTCTTCTGGCGACGAACGCTATCGTCTGTGGGAAGATATACTTCTTTTCCGTAAAGAATGGAGACATCTTCTCGACATAGAGGTCAAAAAGGGGCCGACTCTTTAAGAGAAAGAAAAGTCCGTTACTGCAAAGCGAGCGCTCAGAGTGATTCTTTTCGGTAATTCCGCTGATGAATTTGGCTACCACTTTCACCGTCTGCTCTTTGGGCAAAGCAAAGATTTTCTTTTGCGCTTTTGCACAAAGGCCGTGTCCGTAAGAAATATACTTCGTGAGCAGTTCACTCCAGTTAGGCAGGTTGCAAATGGCTACTTCTGCGTCATCAGAGAAATCGTTTCCCTGCTGCCAGTAAGCATCTAACAGAGAGATGTTTGCCAAAAGAGAAATCTGAGTGTCTTCATTAAAGCCCCTAAATTCGGGATGATTCATTACAGTCGTCAGAATCTTCTCAGCGAATGGCTTGTCCTTTGTGGCAGAAGCAATTGTTGCCAAGTCTCCGTCTTGCAGAATATCATCTTTTTTTTCTAAGATGAAGAGGTAGATTCCCTCGGCATTTGGCTCTTCAGCAATTGTTTTTAAGAAACCTGTCATTTCTTTTTCTGCTGTCGAAAATTTTTTACCAAGAGAATGCTCTTCCATAACCTTGTCGAGCTCGATAAGCTTTTGCCAAGCTTGTTCGGGTGTTAAAGTGTTTTTTTCCATAAGAATTTAATTTAAATAATTAGACATGTGACCTAAAAATGTGTTATTGATTGTAGACATAGCATACTGTTTTTAAAAACGCAAATATTTTTTTGTCCAATTTCGATTTTTGTTGCAAAATAATTTTTTTTGTGTATCGTGGCGGCAGTTGAGCGGGTAGCTCGTGAACGTTAACATTGTAAATATGGAGAACAAATCAAATGAAACAGTTGGCAGGTGCAATCAGAATTGGTTGGGTTATTGAATATAAAGGCAAACCATGGACAATTACCAAATCTCAACACATTAAGCCGGGCAAAGGCGGTGCGTTTATGCAAGTTGAGATGAAGTCCGTTGAAGAAGGAACCAAAACAAACGAGCGTTTCCGCACAGAAGATACCGTTGAAAAGATGATGGTTGAAGACAAAGATTGCCAATTCTTGTTTGAAGACGGTACCGGTCTTAACTTTATGGAAAATGAGACATTTGAGCAGTTCTCTATGCCTGCCGATATTTTGGGCGACTCGCGTCCGTTCTTGACCGAAGGTATGGTTGTTCGTATTTCTCACATTAATGACAGACCGATTTCCGTGCAATTACCGCAACAAGTTATCTGCACAGTTGTTGAAACCGAACCGGTGATTAAAGGTCAGACCGTTACTTCTTCTTATAAACCGGCAGTTTTGGATAATGGCGTCAGAATCGGTGTGCCACCGTTTATTGCCGCAGGTGAAAAAATTGTGGTTGGCACCGAAGAAGCAAACTATGTTGAGAGAGCGAAATAATGGCTTATATTTCTCCTATGCTCACTAATATTGTTACCGCGGTTAAAAAGGCATCTATTAACCTCAATCGTGATTTTAGTGAGATTGAACGTTTGCAAAACTCAGTTAAAGGCAGTCTTGATTTTACTAAAATTGCTTTTGATAAGGTAGAAAAAGGTGTTCGCATTGAGTTTGGTAAAGTGATACCGAATATTCCCGTTGTGCTTATCAACGACAAACGTCCTAAAGACGGCATGTATTTGAGCGTTTCAGCATTGGAAGGTATTGCCAATTTTGCGCACGGTAATCCGGAGTTCGCCATTTCTGCCGCGCTTATGGACGGTGATACAATCATCGCCGGTGTGGTTTATAATCCGGCGCGTGATGAGCTTTTCTTTGCCGAGAAAGGTAAGGGCGCGTTTAAGGAGGGGTTTCGCAGTCATGAACGGTTGCGTGTGGCTTCTAAGTCTGAACTCGACGGTGCTTTGATTGCCTTAAAACCGGCAACTGCGGATATGGAACAATCCTTAAAGCTTATCAATAATACGATGGCGCTTTGCCACGATGTCAGAGTTAGCGGAACGGTTGCGCTTGATTTGGCATACGTTGCGGCAGGCAAACTTGATGCAGTGATTGCCCCATTATCAAGTTTGGCCAGTATTGCGGCCGGTGTGCTGTTGGTTAAAGAAGCCGGCGGTATTGCTCTTGATATTGAGCAATCCGATACCAGAACCGAAGATTTGGCGATGTTGTTAAATTCCGGTAATTTGGCGGCTGTCAGCTTTAATTTGAGCCAAAAAATCGCTAAGATTTTAAAATAGTTTAAAAATTTGTAAAATTATGCTTGCAATCTAAAAAAGCAGAGTGTATAAATGACGCAAATTTTAATGCAGTTTAGTTTTTGGAGATAATAATGAAAAAAGGTATTCATCCTGACTATCATAAGATTACTTATGTAATGACCGATGGAACGGAAAAAGAAGTTTATTCTACTTGGGGTAAAGAAGGCGATAAAATGACGCTTGAAATTGATCCGAAATCTCATCCGGCTTGGACAGGTGTTCATCGTATGGTGGATTCCGGCGGACAGGTGAGCAAGTTTAATTCTAAGTTTGCCAAGTTCAGCCTCAAGAAGTAAGGCTTGTATAGCACCAATCAAAAAGGCGGATTTAAGGTCTTATGTATTAATTTATACATCGCGACTTTAGATCCGCCTTTAGCATTGGCACTCTCTAAGCCTATTGCAAAGGCGTTTTTTAGAGCGCTTTTAATTTTAAATTTATTTAGGTGTAGCACTCCGTTTGGTGTGCTTTTTTTTGCTTTAGATGACAAAAAATATTGTTTTAAGCAGAGAAAATGTTGTATTTGTTGTAAAAAAAGTGTGTTTTTTTAAAGTATTTATTAATATTTTCGTATTATAAACTTTTGTAGAAAAACTAAATATCCCCTTGTATCTCATAGAAATTGGGTTTAGCCTGATAAAAAATATGAGAAATTTTAAGAAAGGATAATAATATGACTGCACCATTAATGCCTAAGGCTACAGCGGTTTGGTTGGTTGAAAATACCACTTTGACTTTTAAGCAAATTGCTGCTTTTTGCGAATTGCATGAATTGGAAGTGCAAGCAATTGCAGACGGTGATATTGCTTATAATATTTTGGGTGTCAGCCCAATCTCTAACGGGCAATTGACTATCGAAGAAATCAAGCGCTGTGAAGCTGATGAAAAGGCTGTTTTAACGGCTTCTCCTTTGGAAAGAAGCGTTAAAGAAAGAAATGCCAAAGCGAAGAAAGTTCTTTCGCCGACGCAACGTGCTGAAAAGCCGAATGCTGTTTTGTGGATTTTGAAAAACTGTCCTGAGGTTATTGATTCACAAATTTGCAAACTTATCGGCACAACTAAAACCACCATTAACGCTATTCGTAATGGGACTCACTCTAACATGGCAAATCTTCGTCCGATAAATCCGATGGGCGTGGGTTTGTGCTCAGAAAAGGATTTGGAGAAAGCTATGATGATATCTCAACAACAAACCGAATTGAAAGAAAACAAAGGCAAGAAAACCGCCAAGAAAACAACCGCTAAAAAGAAACCTGTTGCTAAAAAGGCACCGGCTAAAGCGGCTCAAAAGAAAACAACTAAGGCAGCTGCCGCTAAAACCGTTAAGAAAACAACGGCAAAGAAGGCTGCTCCTAAAAAGACAGTTGCCAAGAAAACCGCAGCTAAGAAGACAACCGTAAAAGCTGTTGCTAAAAAAGCTCCGGCTAAAAAAGTTGCCGCAAAGAAAGCTCCTGCTAAAAAGCCGGTAGCTAAGAAAGCCGCAACCAAGACAACGGTTAAAAAAGCTGCTGTTAAAAAAGCTCCTGCAAAGAAGGCTGTAGCTAAGAAAGCGACCTCAAAAAAGGTAGCAGCTAAAAAACCTGTGGCAAAGAAAGTCGCAACTAAAACTGCCGTTAAAAAGGCTCCTGCAAAGAAGGCTGCTCCTAAAAAAGCACCGGCTAAGAAAGCGGCAAAACCTGCAGCTAAAAAAGCTCCTGCCAAAAAGGCTCCGGCTAAGAAGCCTGCGGCAAAGAAGGCACCGGCTAAAAAGAAATAGTTGATCTTTTAAGTCTATGTTTAAAAGGGCGTCTTTGGGCGCTCTTTTTTGTTGGCTAATGGTTGTTGAAGTGTTTTTAAAATGTGCTGCATGACGTCATCACGAGGAGGGCAAAGCTTGGCGTGGTGATCTTTTGAGGGTGTGGTGTTAGTTGCAAAGGATTGTCACGAAAATCTTGCGATTTTCTTGTAAAGGGGTCGTAATTCTAGTTTGTCATCGCTTGAGCGAGGCACGAGCGAAATGAGCGATCTTCAAATTAATAAGAAGATGCCTTACTTCACTCGCGTAAAGGCTAAAGTGCCTCTCCGCTTGTTCAGGGCATGACGATTATGATTGTGTCATTATTACAGAGTAAATAGGCTTGAAGTGATTTGTTGTTTTGACATCAGGCATAAAAAAACCTTGAAACCGGAGACCTTTTGAGGGGTGTCGGGTTTCAAGGCGGAAGTTGGTGCATCAAGCGCGAGTTAACTCGTTAGCTTGATATACGCACCAATTTTTGAAGGCACAGTAGCTACTGTGATGTAGCTTGTGCCAGAGGGTTATTGCCGTGAGCCAGAAAGGCAAGGCGACGATGAAAGCCAAGATGGAGATGGCGATTGCCATTAACCCATCTAATGTTTCTCCCATTGCGTTCAAGCCATCGGCGTTGAAGGCGATAACTGCTAAGGCGGTCAATAAAGAAAGGACGACCGCAAGTCCTCTTTTAAATTGTTTCATACGCTTTTAGTTTTATACTAAGGATCAGAAGTATGGAGGAGAAGAAAGGAATAAAATCCTTAGCAATCAACCTCGTATGAAACCCCATAATCCTTAGCAATAATTATACATTTTAGGCTTTCAGAATACCACATTTTACGTTTTTTGTCAAATAAAATCTCTGCTTAAAGTAATTATACATACTAAATGGTATGATTAACGCTTGCAATTTAAATTTTTAACTGCTATATAATGAATAGGTCAACTTTAACAGAGGTGCCCCATGGATATTCAAAAGCAAGTTATTCGCGTTTATCCATTCGCTTATCATAAGATTGTTGGTGGACAACGCAAGATTGATATTCGCCCCTATGTGCCAGCCCTGCATGAGCTTAAAATCGGCGATATGATAGAATATGTTAATGTGGAAACCAATACTTCGGTTATGCGCGAGATTAAAGGTATTGCCATTTTTTCTGATTTTGATACGATGATTAAAATGCTTCCGCCCGAACTCATCGGCTATGAAACGCGTGAGGAGGTAAAACTTCGGATTGAGCGGATGTATACACACTCAGAGCAGACCGAAAACGGGGTTTGCGCGCTCTTTATTGATGAGCCGAATGTGAGGAGGATGATGAAGATTAATAGTCTTCAACGTGTCGCATAATATTGGGGTGGGCTTGATAAAACGCTCTCATGAAAGCGTCGGCGCTCGCTTATTTACTAATTTGTAAACCGCGCTCGCGGCGCCACTTCCAGCAGACCATTTTCTCAAGCCCATTGCAAAAATCATCTTTGATGATTTTTCGGTTTTAAATGGTATTGCTAAGCACCACACTTTATCCCACTTTTTACCGAGCTTTGAGGCGGGACTTACGTGGTTATTTCGCAAAAAAAGCACTTTGATTTAGGAAAAATGTTTTCTGACGGCTTTTTTGAGCATCTTTCCGCCGTGTCCGCTGTCTGCAATTATTTCTATTTTGGCATTGTTTAAGGCGCGGTAGAGTGTCCATGCGCCTCTTAACGGACAACACATATCCAAGCGATTATGGAAGATAAATGTCGGAATGTCTTGAATCTTGTCGGCATTTTTAAGAATTTCATCATCGTCTAAAAAGTATTTGTTGGCGGCGTAATAAAGTGCAATGCGGCATGAATTTATGGTATCGTTATCAATGCGCGTATCTTCAAATCGGGCATCAGTTCTGCCTAAAATACGTTCATAATTTGCCATGTATTTAATGGCGCGTTGAATCGAGCTCAAGTCTTCGGAAAAGATTAGCTTAGCATAATATGTGTAGGGATTAACGCCCTCGCTTTGGCTGTAAATTTCTTCCAATAAATCCGGATAGAACAGACTGCTGTCTTTAAGCATCCAATTCATACTGTCGCGGTTAGCCAGAAATATGGAATAAACACAGATTTCTTTAACCAAATTCGGATAGCGTTCGGCAAATAACAAAGCCAAAGTTGAGCCCCAAGAAACACCGGCAACGGTGATTTTATCTTTGATATTTAAGTGGTCTAAAAGGCGTTTAGCATCTTTTAACAATCGTTTGGTATCGTTAAAAACAAAAGTATCTTCGGCTTTGGATTGTCCTGAGCCTCGTTGGTCAAACATAATGATGCGTTGTTTTTTGACATTAAAATAATCGGCGTGGCTCAGTTTGCAACAGCCGCCGGGGCCACCGTGGAAAAATAATACCGGCTCACCTTGAGGATTACCAACTTGTTGGTAGTAAATTTCGTGTCCTTCCTCGCGGGGAAGCCACCCTTTATCAAAAACTTTATTGTTGAAAAATCCGAACATTATTTTTCCTTTTTTTGATATTTTTCTTAGTATTTATGATAAGAGCTTAATATTTATTTAATTTGAGAGGGAAAATATGAAAATTGTCGGCACCGCGATTATTGTAAACGATGAGGGGAAAATCTTAATCGGACAACGACCGGAAGGTAAGGATTTAGCCGGCCTTTGGGAATTTCCGGGCGGTAAGCAGGAAGAAGGTGAATCGATTAAAGATTGTATTGTTCGCGAGATATATGAAGAGCTTGATGTTCATTGCGAAGTCGGGCGGTTTTTGCTCTCTGTTTCTAAAAAATATCCGCATGGAGAGTTTAAACTGATGGTTTATGAAGTGCGTGTTAAGGATATAGAAAACTTAAAGGCCAATGTGCATCAAGATATTCGGTGGGTATCGCCTGATGATATGGATAATTATGAATTTCCACCGGCGGATATAGAAATTATTGATTATTTACAAGAAAGATTCTGATTAGTTTTAAGGCTTTTTTAGCATTTTGGCGTATATACTCTGGTAACAGGTTTTGTTCTGGAGTTTTATTATGGCTTTAAGAAAAAGCACACTATGTTTGGTTGTAGCAGGTATTTTGGGTAGTATTTTGCCACAAAATTCGTTTGCGTATGATTTAAGTGCCAGAACAATTTATCAGCAAGCCAAAAAAGGTAATCATGAGTATTTTGGCCTTCTTAGGCGGTATAGGCTGGCTATTGATAAAATGGATAGCAGAGGTAATACGGCATATTGTATGGCCTTGAGTATGCAAGATGCCAAAACGGCTAATTTTTTAGCAAGAGAAGGGGCTAATGTTAATCATCAATGTGTGAAACGCAATCAGCAATTGGCAAAGCAAGCAGAGCCCAGGCCGCGTAAAACATATGCAGAGAGAACGGTGCGTCGTCCGGAGCCTGTAAAAGAAAGTTTCTCAATAGATGATGATTATTTGTGGTATGGTTTGGGCGTTTTGGCGCTCGGCGGCGGAATTGCGGCGCTTGCATCCGGCGGTGGCGGCGGACACGGCGGCGGTGGTGGTTGGAATAAGCACTTACCCTTGACGCCGGCTCCGGATTCTGATCCGATGGTCAGGCCGACTGTCCCGATTGGGTCATTAAGTGATATGACTGCAGAAGAGTTTAAAACGAGCGAATTCCTTAAAACAAACGGTCTTAATGAAATTAAGGCGGCAGAAACGTATGCTCATATTTATCAAAAAGATGAAATGGAAAATATATTCAGTCATCAGGCTAATTCAGCCAGTCCCTTAGCAATGGTTAAAGTAGGTATTATTGATACCGGTATTTATACAAACAGGGAATTAGCCGGTAAAATTATTAAAGCGTATGATAAAAATGCGTATAATGAGGAAATTTCTGCGTGGGGTTATGTTGATTCTCAAGGTAAAGAAACTTATGTTTTGAAAAATGACTCTCAATACTATGCTTTTCAGTATTATTCGGAAGATGCGACGCTTATAAAATTTTCGGAAAACAGATTAGAGATGTCTGAAGATGAACTCAGAAAAGTTTTGGATAATCTGGGTATAGATATCGGTAATATGTATTTGATAAATGGTGGTGGCGGCAGGTATCCCGGTTCAGATGGAAGCGGATTAGTGTTTGATAATGATTCTCAATCCTTATCAGTGTCGAGTTGGTATGAGTATGTGCGTAGTTTAAGCCATGGCACACATGTGGCAGGAATTGTTGCCGCTGATAAAAATGATAAAGATATGCATGGTGTTGCATTTGATAACGCTAAACTTTATACGATAAGTTGGGACTATATGCAAAACTGGGGTGATAGTGTTCAGAATATGGTAGATGATGGAGTTGCCGTCTTAAATCAAAGTTGGGAAGGATATATCGTAGAGCCTGATGGGACTAGAAGAAGCAACATAGATGAAGCAGAAGATTTCTTCATTGTTGACCGAAGAGATGATGATAGATTATATGCATATGTGTATGGTGCCAACAGAGGGGCTGTTTGGGTACAAGCGACGGGTAACGAGGCAAATAGATATGCCGGTTTGTATAATGGTATCGGAAAGATTGATTTAACAGAATTCGGATATAATGGTCCGGGGAGGTATGAAGCTCCATATGTGGCGGTTGCGGCTTTAGATACTTCCAGAAAATCATCTTCAGCACCTTCGGGGGTATTGGCCAGTTGGTCTAATTGGTGTAAAGGGGCAGAGAATTATTGCTTGGCAGCTCCGGGAACAAATGTTGTTTCGACAACAGCTGTTAAGGATGGGGTGTATAAGTCGAGCGGAACGTCAATGGCAACGCCGATGGTTTCCGGTAGTATTGCCCTCTTAAACGGTTATTATCCGTGGCTTTCAGCGCAAAATGTGGCCTGGTTAATTCTAGAAACAGCTAATAATAAAGGGGAATATGCTGACAGTGATAAGTATGGTAAAGGTGCTTTGGATTTAGAGGCAGCCATTACAACGCCGATTGGAGAATTGGGTTTGCCTGTTGGGGCTTCGGTTAATTCTCTTACGCCTGTTTCTGGAAGTAAAATTGTTGGATCATCAGTGATGAACGGGTCGCTTGCAAAAGCCATGCCTACAAAGATAACGGTATTTGATGAGTTAAAACGTCCGTTTGAATACGATACGTCAAATATGGTAAGCAAGACGCATGCGTCAAATGCAAATTTCAGAAATGCCGTAGCTCATGCAGGCGTGTTTAAGCAAAAGAAGAAAATTACAGATGAAAAAACGGGTTTTCAG
>Ga0310694_10004815_pt1 | contig 12980 bp, 11 predicted proteins | sample 174DNAGHGhighgp2_FD_203884 | JGI IMG/M metagenome (GOLD analysis project Ga0310694, IMG submission 203884) | Sheep rumen microbial communities from Palmerston North, Manawatu-Wanganui, New Zealand - 1742 DNA GHGhigh gp2 (v2) (version 2) | ecosystem: Host-associated > Mammals > Digestive system...
CTACCAACTCTGCTATCCGGACAGCGTAGACCACCGCCTGGCGGTCTGCAAGCAGTTGGCAGAAGAATACAGTGTCCCTACGCGTTACTCGGAGATCGTTGAACTGCTCTTGGCGCAACAAGCTACTGACTCTGCCGCCTATTATCTGGAGCACTTACAACCTACCGACTCTGCCTACGCCTATTGGTTCGAACAAAGTTATGCGTATCTGAACAGCAAGATCCTCCGTCAACGCGGACAATCCGACACTGCCTACAGCGTGTTATTGGATTTGTATGATCGCAAGATAGACGAGCTGCAACGCGACGCGGGCGCACGCACGTACGCGCTTTCCTTACATTATGATGTAGCACGCGAGCAACAACGCGCCGAAGAGGCGCAACGTGAACGCCAATGGCAACGCAAAATTTCTTTCGTTTTAGTCCTATTGTCGGCTGTTCTGGTGCTATTACTTGTTGTTCTGTGGCGCTATTGGTTGCACCGACGTCGTGAACAAGCAAGACAGTTAGAGGCCTTGCGAGATAAGTACGTACAGCAGCTACAATTGGCGTTGGAACGGCTTCAGCAGAAAGTAAACCTCACCCGCGAGATAGAGATGCAGCGAATGCGTGGCAACGAGGTAGAGTTCCCGAAATGGCTGCAGACTTATCGTGATGAGCAACTGACGATGAGCAAAGAGAGTTTGGATGCTTTGATTGCTTCTATTGATAAAGCGCTGGATGGCGCAATCAGTCGCTTGCGCGCGGAGTATCCCGAACTGACCGAATCGGACATGCAGTTTGCCATTCTGTCTATCATCGGCGCCTCCGACAACGATATGTCTATCGTACTGAATGTACAAAAACAAACGATTTACCATAGAAGGCAAATCGTTCGTAAACATGTCAGCCCTGAGATCGACGATATCGATGCTTGGCTGCGACAATACGTCTTAAGCGTGTGAAGCGCGTTTTATCTCCTCGTACGTGAAGCCCCGTTGAGCGAGGAAACGGAGACGTTTGTCTTCGGGATCAGATTTGCGGGAAGCGATGAGAGCGCGGAGATTTTTAGTATAAACGCTTTCATCGATAGTATCGAGGGCATCGCGGATCTCGGAATCGGGCAGATCGAGTGCACGAAGTCCGGTTTGGATCTTCATGCGTCCCCAGCTTTGGTACTCCACCTTATCATGTACATACGCATGACAGAAACGGGCATCATTAAGGAAGTCGTTGGAGTAGAGACTTTCCACGATTTCATCGGACAAATCTGCGGGTGCTTGCCACTCGTATAACTTACGCCGAACATCCGCTGCGCAGTGTTCGGATTTCGCACAATAAGCTTCACATTTGTCAAGCCATTCGGCCTTCGATAATTCGCGGTTTACCATAGATGTCATTCATTATGTGAATATCCGCATAGCCTAATTCAGCAAGCATGTCGGACAACTCTTGCGGATAGGCCTCGTTGATCTCAAAGAAAAGGAACTTGCCTAATCTCAATTCGGCGATGCGACGATAGAAACGCAGCGGGTCATTGTCGGGAACAAACAATGCCGTTGCCGGTTCATACTTTAAAACGTTCGGTCTCATCGAGGATTTCTCACGCTCGCAGATATACGGCGGATTACTCACCACAATGTCAAAACTCCCGATTTCTCCGCCGCTAAAGGGCTCGATTACTCCGTTTTCATCGGAGAAAATATCGGCTACTCGGAAGTCAACATCTACCTTATTCCGTTGCGCATTTTCTTTGGCTACCTTTATCGCTTCTTCCGACACATCCATGCCCGTCACCTGCCATTCCGGATGGGCTTTCTTGAGCGCGAGCGCGATACACCCGCTCCCTGTTCCTATATCCAGTACCCGGCAATTGGCAATTGGGAAATGGAAATTGGAAATTTTCTCTACCAACTCAGCTGTTTCAGGACGGGGAATGAGGGTGGCGGAAGTAACTTTGAGGTCAAGACCGCACCATAAAGTATGTCCGAAAATATACTGAATCGGTTCAAAATGCAACAAACGTGCAATGATCTCTTGCAAGTTTGAAATATTTTTTGTACCTTTGCAGTCGCAAAGCAATTGTGAGCGACTAAGACCGGTTGATTCCTCTACGATCCACCATGCCAATGCACGGGCTTCGTCCTCCGGATAGGCAACCTTCAATTGGTCGGTAATATCGTTGATCAGTTCTTTCACGCTGCAAAATTACAAAAAATAAATGGAATACGCAAATTATATTGCACGTTGTATCGAAATTGCCCGCCGCGGAGAGTATTACGTGGCGCCGAATCCAATGGTGGGAGCGGTGCTCGTGGATGCAGACGGTACCATCCTTGCGGAGGGGTGGCATGAGAAATACGGCGAGGCACATGCGGAAGTGAATTGCTTTAAGCATTTCGAAGAAAAAAATCTTTCTACTTTCGACTTTAAGCATTCAACTTTATTCGTTTCGCTCGAGCCTTGCTCTCATTACGGGAAGACACCTCCCTGCGCGAAATTGATTATTGAGAAAGGCGTCGGACGCGTGGTGGTAGGTATGTTAGACCCGAATCCCTTGGTAGCAGGCAAAGGTGTACAGATGTTGCGGGATGCCGGGATAGAAGTGGTTGTCGGTGTAATGGAGAAAGAGTGCCGCGAACTGAACAAACGATTCCTGTGCCTGCACGAGAAACACCGTCCGTACGTGATCCTAAAATGGGCACAAACAGCGGACGGATTCATTGATAGAAAGCGGGAAGTGGGTTACGGGTTACATGATACGGGACAACATCTCAATGGCGCGTTAGCTATTTCCACGCCCAAGACCAAAGAGATTGTTCATCGAATGCGGGCGGAGAACATGGCCATCATGGTGGGCACGAACACAGTGCTCTTGGACAACCCGCGATTACTGAACACACATTGGCAAGGACGAAACCCTATTCGGGTGACCGTAGATCGACATAATCGGATACCTGCTGACGCACGGATTTTTTCCGATGGAATCGAGACAATTGTGTATCGTGAGCGCACTGATTGGCCGTATATATTGGAGAACTTGGCGAAACGCAATATCCACTCCATTTTGGTAGAAGGCGGCACAACGCTACTCAACCATATATTAGAAACGGGCATATGGGATGAGATCCATGTAGAGGTAGCGCAGGAGTTGACCATCGGTGATGGAGTAGCTGCGCCGAAAATAGACTTACCGGCTACCTACGAGACGGTAGATGGTCATCTGCTCTTTACAAAATTAAATAATTTTGCAAAAAAATAACGAAATATTTGGTCAATTCAAATTTTTGTAGTAATTTTGCAGCCGCTTTTGAAGAAAAGCGTTAAATCCGGCGAAGTGGTCACCCTCGCGATGCTGCTTTAGCCGACATTGTTAAACTAAAAAAGAAGACAGAAATGTATTTAACTTCTGAGAAGAAAGCTGAGTTGTTCGCTAAATACGGCAACGACGCAAAGAACACCGGTTCCGCAGAGAGCCAAATCGCATTGTTTACTTTCCGTATCAACCACCTGACGGAGCACTTGAAAGAGAATCGCAAGGACTTCGGTACGGAGCGCGCTTTGACCGCATTGGTTGGTAAGCGTCGTCGTATGCTGGATTACCTGAAGGCAAAAGACATCGAGCGCTATCGTGCAATCATCAAAGAACTGGGTATCCGTAAGTAATTTTTCGGAAAAAATCAGAAAAAGAATGGCATACGCTTGCGTATGTCATTTTTTTGTTGTATCTTTGCAGTCGCAAAGATGTATGATCGAAATTAAGCCGTACATAGAGCATGCGGTTTTGGTGGGATTGATAACCCCTAATCAACCGGAAGAACGCACAAAAGAGTATCTCGATGAGTTGGCCTTTCTGGCTGACACGCACGGCATTGTGCCCGTCAAACGGTTTACGCAACGATTGGATCAACCGAACTCTACCACCTATGTGGGAGAAGGTAAATTAGAGGAGATTGACCAATATATCCGGGAGCATCATCCCATTGATGTGGTCATTTTCGATGACGAGTTGTCTCCTCGGCAGATACGTAATATAGAGAAAGCACTGAATCATAAAGGTCAGCCGGACGTGCGCGTCATCGATCGTACGATTCTTATTCTGGAGATATTCCTGCAACGTGCCCAGACTTCCTACGCGAAGACGCAGGTCGAGATGGCGCATCTGCAGTATATGTTACCCCGCTTGACGCGTATGTGGTCTCACTTGGATCGCCAGCGCGGTGGTGGCGGTACCAACCGTGGTATGGGTGAGACCCAGATAGAGGCGGATAAGCGCGTCATCGGTCAGCGTATCGCATTGCTGCGGGAGCAACTCAAGACCATCGACAAACAGATGGCGACGCAACGACAGCACAGAGGTAAGATGGTGCGCGTGGCGCTGGTGGGGTATACGAACGTTGGCAAATCAACCCTCATGAACCTGCTCTCCAAATCGGAAGTCTTTGCGGAGAACAAACTCTTTGCAACCTTAGATACAACGGTGCGAAAAGTGACGATAGAGAACCTGCCGTTCCTGCTATCCGATACGGTCGGATTCATTCGTAAACTGCCGCATCATCTGGTGGAGTCCTTCAAATCGACGCTGGACGAGGTACGTGAGGCAGATCTGTTGATTCATGTGGTGGATATCAGCCATCCGAACTTCGAGGAGCAGTACGAGGTGGTGCAGCAGACGATTGCCGACATCTGCAAAGAGGACAAACCGACGGTCGTGGTGTTCAATAAGGTGGACGCGTTTACCTATGTGCCGAAAGAGGAAGACGACTTGACGCCTATCCAACGGGAGAACCTGTCGCTGAGCGATTTGGAGAAGACTTGGATGGCACGGCTCGGGGAGGATTGTATATTTATTTCCGCTAAAAACAAGGAAAATATTGACGCGCTGCGCGCGCTGATGTACGAACGCATCAAGGCAATACATGTGCAGCGCTATCCGTATAATGATTTTCTTTTCCAAAATTACGACGTATGAAAAGTATTGACGAACAAGGTTATCATTTTGAAGAATGGTTGACTCCGGAGCAGATTGCGAAGGATGTACAGCAAGTTGCCAAACAGATCAGTGCGGACTACAAGGATAAAGAACCGCTCTTTGTGATTGTGTTGAACGGTGCGTTTGTCTTTGCCGCCGATTTGATTCGTGCGTTGGATCAAGACATCCGCTGCGAGGAGACGTTTATCCGCGTCAGCTCCTATTACGGAATGCAGACGACCGGTCAGTTGCAGTTCATTGTGCCGCTCCAGCAGGTGGTGGAGAACCGCGATGTGATTATCGTGGAGGATATCGTAGATACCGGTCTGACGATCCATCAGTTGAAGGCGCATCTGCGTGGACTCAATGCGGCATCGGTGAAGACAGCCACCATGCTGTTCAAACCGGAGAAGCTGGAGTACGATGATGCCAAACCGGATTATGTAGGCCATGAGATCAGCGAGGAGTTTGTGATCGGATACGGTCTCGATTTCGACGGCTTTGTACGCAATCTGGATGCCATCTACAAGGTAAAAGAGTAAAAGAATTAACGGAAATATTAACAATTTAACTTTTAACACCATGAACGAAGAATTGAAAAAAGTAATGGAGGTTGCTGAGGTGTGGACCAAGGAACCTTTTGACGCGGAGACCCGCGCACAAGTGAAAGCGCTGATGGAAGCAGAGGACAAAACCGAACTGATTGATGCTTTCTATCGTACCCTCGAATTTGGTACCGGCGGTCTGCGTGGTATCATGGGCGTAGGAACGAACCGTATGAACAAGTACATCGTTGCGCAGGCTACCCAGGGTTATGCCAACTATCTGCTCAAGGTGCAGAAAGAGGGTGGATTCCAGAATGTACAGAACGGCCGCGTGGCTGTAGTTGTTGGTCACGACTGCCGTAACAACGGTCGTCTCTTCGCTGAGACCGTAGCGAATATCTTCTCGGCTAACGGCATTAAGGTTTACTTGTTCGAGAGCCTGCGTCCGACACCGGAGGTATCCTTCGCTATCCGTCACCTCAAATGTCAGGGCGGTGTGAACGTCACTGCATCACACAACCCAAAAGAGTATAACGGTTACAAGGCTTACTGGGAGGATGGTTCTCAGGTGCTCCAACCGCATGATCAGGGTATCATCGAAGAGGTGAACAAAGTACGCATGGAGGATGTTAAGTGGGAAGCTAACCACGATCTGATTGAGATCATCGGCGGTGAGATGGACTACGACTACATGATGGCAGTTAAGGACGTAATGATCGACCAAGACTCGATCCTGCGTCAGAAAGACCTTAACATCGTTTATACCCCGATGCACGGTGCAGGTCGTCAGATCGTTCCGATGTGCTTGCGCAGCTGGGGCTTCCAGAACATCCACGTAGTGCCCGAGCAGATGGTGATCGACGGTAACTTCCCGACGGTTGTTTCCCCGAACCCGGAGAATGCTGAGGCGATGACTCTCGGTATGAAACTCGGTACCAAGCTGGGCGCTGACCTCGTGATTGCTTCTGACCCGGATGCCGATCGTATCGCTATCGTTTGCCGCAATGACAAAGGCGAGTGGGTGATCATCAACGGTAACCAGACCAATATCATGTACCACTACTACATCATCAACAACATGAAGCGTCTGGGTAAGCTGCGTCCGGATATGTATATCGTAAAAACCATCGTTACCTCCGAGCTCATTCGTAAGATTGCTGATGCACAGGGTGTAACGCTGACCGACGAGTACACGGGCTTCAAGTGGATTGCTAACCGTATCCGTATGTGGGAAGGCAAGCGCAAATATATCGGTGGTGGTGAGGAGAGCTTCGGCTTCCTGCCGTACGACGCTGTTCGCGATAAATGCTCGCCGTCGGCTATCTGCCTCATCTGCGAGATCGCTGCTTACGCGAAGGACAACGGCATGACGCTGTACGACTACCTGCTCAAGATATACGAGGACTATGGCTTCCAGAAAGAGACGACTATCAACGTCGTTCGTCCGGGTAAGAGTGGTGCAGAGGAGATCGCACAGATGATGGTGGACTACCGCGCTAACGCTCCGAAGGAGATTGCTGGCGAGAAGGTGGTTAAGATTAAAGACTTCAAGCTCCTCAAGCAACAAGAACTCAAGGACGGCAAGTGGGTAGAGAGCCCGATCGAGATGCCGCTGAACGCTACGAGCAATGTGCTCCAGTACTTCACCGAAGGTGGTCTGAAGGTCAGTGTTCGTCCTTCCGGAACAGAGCCGAAGATCAAGTTCTACTTCGAGATTCCGGTTAAATCCGGTAAGCCGTTCACCGGCGCAGACTACGAGCGTTGTTCCGCTGAGGCAGAAGCACGTGTTCCGGCTATCAAGGCTTCACTCGGTTTGTAATCCTTGGCACATAAGAAAAACGCCTGCGCATTGCGCGGGCGTTTTCTTTGTTATTCCTTCACTTGTTTATGAACGAATAGTCCGGGGAGCATTGTCTCAACGGCGCCGTCTATACATGGCCCGAACATATAGAGCGGGAAGGGTTTCCAAGGATCCCGTTTCCATGCTACTTTATATGCCCGCGGGTGAATATCCACCGCCGTCGGATTGCTCTTGGGAAGGAGCGTGTTGGCCAACGCCGTGATGGTCTTGGCATGCTTGGTGATAACCGCATAGGGGATCTGATCCTCTTTATGTACCATCACCTCCAGACCGTGGTAGAGCATGCGATAGGTTCCTTTCGCGACCTCGCTGTTACCGGTGTAGTGGGTATCAAGGGTGTCGAGCGCCATCTCGAAGCTCATACCTACGAGCGGACGAATGAACGGATTGAGGAAGTCTGCGTTGATCTTCTCGGCATGCAGTTTCAACTCGAAATCACCGGCTTTGTTCATCGTCATACCGAATCCGACTTGTGCCCTACCTTCCTGTATCGGACAACCGCCGTGCGCTTTGAGCGTAGCTCCGCGTTTGTTGGTGATATTATCCACAGCCGCATTGATGTTACCAATATGCAACTCACCGCAGTTGATATCCGTGCTGGCGAACTCGATATCGATCTTATCGATCGATGCGTCCACATGCTTGAGCAAGAACGTGACAGGTATTGCCATCAGGATCTCTTGCGGCATGGCAAACGGCTCTTTCGGGGCATAGCGCTCATCGCGGAAGATATCCATGCGCGACACAGCCACCTCGGCACTATTGAGCGAGAAATCCTGTGCGAGTGCTTTGCGGATCGGGTTAAACGGCGACAAGACCACATGATCGATCTGCATGTCCATCCAGGTACACGGTTCTTTCATGATCTTACCAAGCCCTTTGCGCGGCATCGTATGGGCGATACGGGTAGCTCCGAGTTCGAAGACTCCTTGATCTTCATGATGGAGGTTATGGGTCTCAATACCAATTAGACCGTCCGGCGTGATGATACGTGCGTGGGCTAAGCTGAGGCTATACACCGAGTCGCAATAAGTGAATACGGAATCGTATGCCAGGTCATGAGCTGTCAGGGACAGACTGTCCACGTCTACGTCCAGCTTGGTAGTCAAACTATGCAGTTTGAAGTCCACATCCTTGATGCGCAGGTTAAGCAGGTCAAAGCGAGCCATCACATTGTTCATGTGCTCCAGATGCGGATCTTGCATCTCAGGGAAGCACAGTTCGGGATGTTCCTCGTTCAGCCATAACTCCACTTGCGGATGTTTGATGCGCACATCGGTGATGAATATACGCTTCTTGAATAACATCGAGTAGAACAGACGTCCTACATCTACGCGATCCACGGTGATCGATACACCGGGGGCAACCGTGTCTTTCTCGTTCGGTTCGCCACGATAAGCAAAATGCAGATCCTCTACGCTGGCTGTGCCGCTGAAAAAGCGCAGATGGATGTCACCGCACGAGGCCTCGCAGCCCGGCAGTTCACCTAAGGTGTTTTGTACTTCTGTCTCAACCAATTCAGAGATGATCAAGTCTGCGCAAAGGAAGAGCGCTGTGCCGATTCCGAAGATAACGGCTAAAGTGATAAGCATGATTTTTGTTCCGCGTTTCATAATGTTATGTATTTAAGATATCTTTTATAACAAGGGATGCGAGGGTACAACCGAAGACGGTGGTTACCTGCATGAGCGAGCCTCTTGTCTCGCAGCGCTGCGCTTGTTCGGTGGAATAAACACAACGAATTTTCTTGTTGGGATGCGTGTTAATCCGTTTCATCCGTGCCCGAACGGCCTTGGCGAGTGCATCTCCTTGGATGGACATCAGTTCGCCGGTCGTGACCTGAGTCGGGTCAAGACGTAGCGCAGCACCCATGGACGAGAAAGTCTTTAACGCGCGTACGCGTGACGCGTATAATATAAGGTCTGTCTTGTCGTTGACGCTGTCGATGGCATCGATGACATAGTCATAATCCGCCAGACCATGCTCTTTCAACCACTCCCCGTTGATCATCTCCGGAATGGCGATAATATCCGCCTCGGGGTTAATCGATAGCAGTCGCTCGCGGAGCGCGAAGACTTTCGGCTGACCAAGTGTAGCTTGTGTGGCAGGCAGTTGACGGTTGACATTGGATGGTTGGACACTGTCGCCATCGACAAGGGTCAGATGAATAAGTCCGGTACGAATCAGACACTCCGCAGCCCACGATCCCACACCTCCGACACCGAAGATGATGACGCGTTTGGCGCGCAGGTTTTGCATGCCCTCTGCACCCAATAACGCTTCGCTACGTGAGAAAAAATCGTCCATAATTCATCCAAATCGACTGCAAAAATACAAAAAAATACGCAAATATGCAAAAAAAGTGCGATTTTTTTTGGTCAATTCAAAAAAAAGCAGTACTTTTGCACGCTTTTTCGGCGCTACACCCTAGCATAGCTACCCTCGGGAGGACTGCTAGCGGAGCGATAGTCCGACCGAAAAGCGTAGCATAGAACGTAGCGCTATACGAGTGCTGTGCACGAAGTCGCGCGAGTTCTAATGCAAGCGCGCCCAGGTGGCGGAATTGGTAGACGCGTTGGTCTCAAACACCAATGGGAAACCGTGCCGGTTCGATCCCGGCCCTGGGTACAAGAAAGGAGGTGAATAGCAATGATTATCGTTCCTGTTAAAGAAGGTGAGAATATCGAGCGCGCGATCAAGAAGTTCAAACGCAAATTCGATAAGACGGGTGTCGTTAAAGAGCTCCGTCGCCGTCAGCAGTTCGACAAACCGAGCGAGCTGAAACGTGTGAAGATGGCGCATGCTAAGTATGTGCAGTCGTTGCATGCTCACGACGATATGTAATTAGCTTATATCGCTCCAATTATGCGCTTCGATACGTAACGTATCGAGGCGTCTTTTGTATATACGGTTCATCTCATCCTCCAACAGCGGATCGGGTTCAAGGATGTCTTTCGCTGCTTGGCGCGCGAGCGTGAGGATCTGGCCGTCGGTAGCGAGGTTGGCTATATGCAGGTCAAAAGGTGTACCGGATTGTTGGGTGCCTTCGATATCTCCCGCGCCACGCAGTTGCAGATCAGCCTCAGCAATACGGAATCCATCGTTGGTCTCTACCATGATATTCATCCGCTTGCGGGTGTCGGTGCTGATCTCATCGTGCGTCAGTAGGATACAGTAACTCTGGTCGCCTCCACGCCCTACGCGCCCGCGTAACTGGTGCAACTGGCTGAGTCCGAATCGTTCGGCATTCTGAATGACCATGACGGTCGCGTTCGGAACATTAACCCCCACCTCAATGACGGTGGTGGCTACCAGTATCTGGGTCTCTCCGCTTGCAAAACGCTGCATCTGTAGGTCTTTGTCCGCCGCTTTCATCTGCCCGTGAACCATCGAGATACGGCACTCAGGGAAAGCTTCGCATAGTTTATTATAGCCGTTCTGCAGATCCTCCAAGTCCATGCTTTCGTTCTCCTTGATGAGCGGATAAACGACATAGATCTGCCGTCCGGCTTGGATTTGCTTAAGCAGGAAGGAATATATCTGCGCCTGGCGTATGATAGAATAATGAATGGTCTGAACGGGTTTGCGTCCCGGCGGCAGTTCGTCGATGATCGAGACATGCAAATCACCATAGACGGTCATAGCGAGCGTACGCGGGATAGGCGTCGCGGTCATGACGAGTATATGCGGCGGAGTCTGGTTCTTTGTCCATAACTTGGCACGTTGGGCAACTCCGAAACGATGTTGCTCGTCGATAACAACGAAGCCGAGGTTGTTCCACTGTACGGCATCCTCCAATAACGCGTGCGTACCTATTAATATATGTATCGTGCCGTTCATCAGGCCGTTGTGAATCGGTACGCGGTTCTTAGCAGAGACGGAACCCGTCAGCAGCGCCACATGTACGGCATCGCCGAGCGGAGCCAGAAAAGCCTTGAGTGTCTCGTAGTGTTGGTTTGCGAGGATCTCCGTGGGCGCCATGATACAGGTCTGGTAGCCGTTATCCACGGCGAGCAGACAGCAGAGCAGCGCCACAAGTGTCTTACCGGAACCTACGTCGCCTTGGAGAAGGCGGTTCATCTGGTGACCGGACTTGAGGTCATCGTGTATCTCGTGAATAACCCGTTTCTGGGCACCGGTCAGGTCGAAAGGCAACGATTTATAGAGTGCGTGAAAACGACTGCCTACCATCGGCATGGCGAAGCCCGGATTCAGTTCGCGGCGCTTCATCTGGCGTAGCAATTGCAACTGAATATAGAACAGTTCTTCGAATTTCAGCCGTGCCCGCGCGTTCTGCATCGAGGGTGTGTCTTTCGGAAAATGCACATTGATGAGTGCATCCGTGAGACTCATGAGACGATAACGTTGGAGTATATCCGCACCGATTGTATCAGGTACGCCCTGCCGCAAGTCGGGTAACAGACCGGCTATCATCGTGCGCATGGCCTTCGAGTTGAGCCCGTGACGCTTCATGGTCTCCGTCGTGTTGTAATACGGTTCGAGACCTTGCGTCATCTCCGGCGTCACTTTGGACATCGGCGTCAACTCTGGATGCACGAAGTTATATACATGTTGAAAACGGGATGGTTTGCCGAAGAGCAGGTACTTCACGCCTCGTTGCAATTTGACGTATTGTACCCCCTTGAACCACACCAGTTCGCATTGGTGGGTACCGTCGTTGAACATCGCGCTCAGCCGTTGCGCCTTGCCGATACCTACCGTGTGCCATTCGGTCACCTCACCGATGATCTGAACGTAAGTGTCCTCGTCCTCCAGTTCGGCAATCTTATAGAACCGACTGCGGTCGATATACTTGTACGGATACTGGCGCAGCAGATCCAGAGCCGTGTGAACACCCAGCTCTTTACGAAGAATGTCGGCACGCTTAGCACCGACATTCTTACAATAGCTTATATCTCTATATGCTAAGTCCATGGATCCGCATGGCTGGCTTGCTCCGGTTCTAAACCGGTTATTGGAGTTTGAAATTAACCGGAACGGTGTATTTCACGCGAACAGCTTTACCACGTTGCTTACCCGGTTTCCATTTCGGCATCGACTTGATGACACGAACGGCCTCTTTGTCGAGCGACGGATCACCACCGGAACGTACTACTTCTACATCAACGATCGAACCGTCTTTGTTAACCACGAACTGGCAGATAACGCGACCTTGGATACCGTTCTCTTGTGCGATTACCGGATACTTCACGTTCTCGCTCAAGTACTTGAAGAGCGCCTGTTGACCACCCGGGAACTCCGGCATCGACTCAACGACTACGAAGACCACTTCTTCTTCCTCTTCCTCTACCGGTGCCTCTACCGGCGCAGCGATAACCACTTCGGCTTCCTTGTCATCCTCGGTGTTCACCTCGATCGACTCGGTCTCGACGTTATCCTCTACGACATTGAGCACTTCCACCTCTTGTACTGCAGGGGGTGGGGGAGGGGGAGGAGTCTCTTGACTCGTCTGCTGAATCTCCACTTCTTCCTCAAAGAGGAATTCTGTGTCGGTCACCTCATACTTCGTGACCTCACGCTCTGTCCACTCCAGCGCCGCGTAAACGAGGCTTAAAGTGAAAACCAAACCCATTAATACATAAACGAGTTTGTCCTTCTCCAAA
>Ga0310694_10004817_pt1 | contig 12980 bp, 12 predicted proteins | sample 174DNAGHGhighgp2_FD_203884 | JGI IMG/M metagenome (GOLD analysis project Ga0310694, IMG submission 203884) | Sheep rumen microbial communities from Palmerston North, Manawatu-Wanganui, New Zealand - 1742 DNA GHGhigh gp2 (v2) (version 2) | ecosystem: Host-associated > Mammals > Digestive system...
CTGAAGGGTGAACCTGAGAGGGCAAAAGATTATTTCCAGACCGCATATGAATTAGGCGGCGATACAAAATATAAGAGGTTTGCCGGAGAACAGTTGCAGAAACTGGAACAGGATATTTAAATGGGCAGAGATATAGTGAAAAGGATCGCCGGAATAATATTGATCATAAGCTTGATTCTGGGACTGTCCGGTTGTGTTAATCCCAAAAAACTGACTCTTAAAAAAGTTGTTGAATTGTCTGCCAAAGGATATCAACTGACCTGGAGTGATTTCGAGCAATATAACAGTTACGAATGCGGCTCCGGCCTTTATATTCTATGTTATGAGATCGATAACGATTATAAAGTGCTTATCGGTGGACTCTCGCCTGAGGACAGGCTGCCTATGTACATCTATCTTGTAAGAAAGAACGATTCTCAATTCATTGATATCAGGAAAGAAGATGTAGAAGCGTTTATCAATGGATGTTAAGCAGCTCTTCGGCAAGCTGAACTGTTTCTTCCTGACTTCTGTTCTCGTCTCTGTAGATTTTCTTAAAGCCGGAGTTTTCGAGCTCTTCGTAGCTCTCCTTGGAACAGATCCTGGTCAGAATTTCGCGGTAATTATCAAGCGCTGCCTGAGGATCGGGTTCTTCGAGCATGAGCTGATATAAGAACTGTTTTTCCGGGTCCGGACGGTCGAAAAAGCGGTGGATGCTAATCTCCGGATCAGACAGCATCACCAGCACATGGTCCGTGTCAGAGATCTTATGAAGTGTCTCTATACAGATATTCGTATCCACAAAGATCTTCTTATCCTTCACATCAGGCTTTTGAAGAAGCTCTTCAAGAATGCCGAGCTCTACGATCTCACATTCTTTCTTTACGTTGTTTACCCAGGTCACATACTGCTCTGGCGTTCTGCGGATGAATTCATGCCAGTCCTGAAGATCACGCGTATAAGTAAGGTTCGGAAACTCTTTGGTGTCGAGTTCCGGAAGCTTTGCGTCATGGTAGTTTTCTTCAAGAGCTATTCCGTTGTGCTTTTTCGCAAGATTCTTTACGATGGCCGATTTTCCCGCGTAGGATGTTCCTATCACGAAATAAACGTTACTCAGATCCATATATTCTCCCCAATATTGTTATCATGCATATTTGGCATGCGGGTTGCTCGTGGCGATAATGATGATGATAAAAACGATCACAGATGCGATCGAACTTACATTCCTGATGATCTTAACGGCACTGTTTTTCACACCGCATAATACCAGGATGCTCGTGATGATGCTGACGGCTGCGACCGCTATCTGCAGATAGAAAAGATATCTCTGGTCTGACAGTTCAAGCCTTGCAAGCGGGCTTCTTTGCCATTCTCTTGTACTGCCGTCCGGAAAGGTCGTACGGTCAGTGTAGATGTTAAGGTTCAGTACGACAAAGAATATTGTGTTGGCGATGATCGAAATAATACTTATCAGCATTTTCAGTTCCTGCCTGTGAAAATCTTATGTCCCTTTGCTTCCGTGATAAAATCAGCAATGCGTCCGTCTTTTATTACCGCGTCATCAAGACCTGGGTACATCTTCGAAATGTCTTCTAAAGTCGTATTCATCCAGAAGTTGGATGGCAGATCATTGTAGAAAACACCGCCGAAAGTATTTCCTGCAGATGATCCCGGCGAATCAACATCCGATCTGATAACTACGCTTCCGTCGCGCTTAAACATAAGCGTAAGAACCGTTGTCTCATGGATCTTCTCATACTCATACCTTGCAAAGATGAAGTCATTTGGCCTGAAATTAAGGCCCATGTCAGTTGCGAATCTTTCAGCAAATGAATTGAGCGAACCCCTAATCAGAGTGTTGTTTTCCGTCAAGATTTCTCTGAACTTATCCGTCATGTTGATCTCCGTTATGGAGTCGGGAAGAATAAGTTCCTTAAGATCTTCGAACCTCTCTAAGAAAGAAGTGTCGACACCGGTAAAGCCTTGTTCCAGAGCGTCTGCGATAAGGAAGGAAATGTCATCAGGATCCTTCCCGCATTCTTCTCTGTACTTTTCGAAAAAGCGGTCAACATAACCGCCGAAGGCTTCGCTGTTAACGGTTCCTTCGCCGCGCGCTTCGAATCTGATACCGTATTCGTCGTTGAATGTTGAATAAAGAACGCTCAATACTGTTTCCTCTTATCTTTTATACCTTCTTGAATACCAGCGTGATCGTGTCGGAGCCCAAGAGCTTTTTGGCGTCGGCATCTTTCACGGGTGCATTCACCGTGATGTTTCCGTAGTTGTCGATGCGTCCCTCCATGATGTCAGGCCCGGACCTGAAGTGAATTACGTTGTCGCTGATGGTATATGTGCCGGCGGAATCGAGGCTGGATGTGTCGATCTTTTCGAGACTTGTCGTGACCTCGTTTAAGATCTGCTGCTTCATGTCGTCGTAGTTCTTGTAGCCGCCGATCTTTGCTAGGGCATCAAGGCCGGTAGAGGAGGTCGTGCCAAGTGTGGCCATTATTATCTTGTCGATGTTGGTCTCAACGAAAGTCTTGATGTTCTTTACGAACCCGTCGCGGTCGATCTTTACTTCGTATTTGCCGTCCTTTAAGACGAGAGTCGAATTGATAACGATCGTGCCTGTAAGGTCCGCGGGCATCTTGACGTTGTATTCGCTGGCGACGTAAGCTGTGAACTGCTTCGTGATGTCGTTGGCAGCCTTGTATGTGCCTTCAACCGTCTTGAGGCTTATAGAAAACTTCTTGTAGCTCAACATGCCGGCATATTCATCGGCGTCTATGTTTACTATGTACCAGTCGTAACGGTCTCTTACGAACTTTGCCTTGAAGGTATAGGTCTTTGTGCCGCACGATTTTACTGCTGCTTCGATCTCCGGGATGGAGTTAAAGCTCTTGCCTGCGAGCAGTTCGTAGTCTGCCATAGTGATCCTGATGTCGACTTCGCCTGAAGTCTCGGTGATCACGTAATTCTTCTCGTCGACCTCGTAGCTCATGGACTCAAGAACCGCTGCGCGGAAAGCCTTTTCCTCTTCGGTGACCTTCGAATCAACGGCGAAAACAGACTTTATATAATCTCTCTGTTCAGGCGTAATGTCCGGACCGACGAGAAGAGCGGCGACTCCGTAATCGTCCATCGTTACCGTTTTGGCAGTCTGTGTGGCTGCCTGGATGAGGCCGCGTCTGCCTATGGGAGGCATGTTGTTATAGAACGAGAAAAAGTCCTGGAAATTGCTGTCGTCGAAATTGGTTATGAGCCATTCCTTTTCGATCTTGCTGAATTCGACATCTACGGAGATGGTCTTCGTGTCGCATTTTTCGACCGCATTGGCAAGCTCATTCGCATCCTGGAACTGGCCGTCTTTGAGCTTGTCGATGTCCGCTCTGGTGAATTCGATCGTGCAGGTTGCCTTGTCCTTATTGACCTTAACCGTGTCGCCCAAAGGCTCGATGGTCATGGACTCAAGAACGGCCTCGTTATATTTCTGATGTTCTTCGGAATAGTTCTTTTTGTTGAGCATGGCCTTAAATGATTTTTTGAAATCCTTCTCAAGACCGTCGGTGCAGTCGAGGATATCAGATGCATCTGCAGTCTTGACCGCGTTTGAAAGAACGCCGGCCTTTTCGAGGATCTTGCTCTTGGCGAAAAGCGAGCATGAGGAAAACAGCGGAAGTACGATACAGACCGCAAGCAATGCCGCTGTGCCTTTATAAAAAGATCTATTCATAACCATACCTATCCTTTTATTCATATCTTTACAATACCCACCGCCGCGAACCTAGTCAAGAAAATAGTGCTGTATTTCTCAGGCTGAAGCAGGGCAGATGGACGATACTCTGTCGTTGAATTTCGTGTCCGAATTTTGTAAAATTTTGTTTAGAAACTATGGGCGAAGTGCGCCTGAAAATATAAGGGAGGGATGCCTCATGGATAAGAAGAGACTTATTACCAGAAGTGATTTTGACGGACTTGTCTGCGCAATGCTGCTCAAGGAACTTGATATGATCGATGAAATCAAGTTTGTTCATCCCAAGGATGTTCAGGACGGCAAAGTCGATATCACCGAGAATGACATCACGACAAATCTCCCGTTCGATCCCAGAGTAGGTCTCGCGTTCGACCACCATGAGAGCGAGCTCGTAAGAAACAACATGGAGGCTTTCGGCGACAAGTTCATCTGCCTTCGCGAAAAGTCCGCAGCAAGAGTCGTCTATAACTATTACGGCGGTGCCGACAAGTTTAAGACGGTTTCCGAAGAGATAATGACTGCAGTCGATAAGGGCGATTCCGCTGACTTCACAGTTGACGATATCCTGAACCCGAAAGATTGGGTTCTCATGAATTTCATCATGGATGCAAGAACGGGTCTCGGCCGTTTTCATGACTTCAGGATCTCAAATTACCAGCTCATGATGGAACTCATCGATTACTGCACGAACCACACGGTTAAGGAAGTTTTGGAACTCCCTGACGTCAAGGAACGTACGGATATGTATTTCGAGCAGCAGGAGCTCTTCAAGAAGCAGCTCTCAGAGATCGTAAGAGTCGATGGAAAGGTTGCAATAATCGACTTAAGACCTCTCGAGACGATCTACACGGGAAACAGATTCATGGTCTATGCAATGTGGCCTGAGGTCGAGATGAGCGTGCATGTAGCATGGGGTTTCCAGAAGCAGAACACCGCGGTCATGATCGGCAAGTCTATTATCAACAAGGCAGGCACGACCGATATCGGAGAGCTCTGCCTCTCATACGGCGGCGGCGGACATACTAATGCCGGAACATGCCAGCTTGATAACGACAAGGTCGACGCAGAGCTTCCGAACATCATCGCAAAGCTCAATGAACATAAGTAAAGGCGTTCAGGAATTAAACAGCAAAAGGTGTTAAAATTTAAGTCCGGTTTCTTATGAGAGAACCGGACTTTATTTCTTTTTGGGGAGGGGATAAGAATGAAAAAGCTGATTGCTGCTGTATTATGCGGTGCGTTAATGCTCGGGATCTTCGGATGCGACAAGATAGGCAACGTAACACAGACCGAGAGTGAAACTGAGACAGAAGATACCACTGAAAAAGACACTGCTGAGATCAAGAAAACCGTAGCCGAATGTGTAACGGCGTTGAGCAATTTCGATGCAAAATCTGTATATGCTCTGACTGACTGGGAAAAAGACGATGACAGTTACAAAGAGCTTGCAAGTCTTCTCGATATTGATTCCCACGCTAAGAAAAAGGGAAATGATCTGGCCGAATGCTATAAGTTCATTGCGTCTACGCTGACATGCTCAGCTGATACAGGAGTGATCGATATCGACGGCGACAGGGCAACCTACAGGGTGCAGTTTAAGACCATGGACTGGAAAGCCGTATACACCGGATTATATGGGCAGTATCACAGCTACGCAGAGGTTTTAGCAGATCTTAAGCTGAAAAAGGTCGAGTATAATTCACCCTTATATGTTCAGGGCAAGTTTACGCTGGTTAAGCGCGACGGCGGCTGGATGATCAACCAGATATCAGGACTTAAGGATCTGTTCGCATTCGTTAATACGATGCCGTTAATAGAAGCTTCTGAAGGCGACACGGAGTCTGATCCTACAGGCACTCTTTCCGATCAGGATAAGAGATACCGCGAGGCTGTCACGGCTTATGTCAAATTCCTGAAGACCGTTGAGGACAAGATCAAGAAGGCCGAGAAGATCTACAACAAGCCGTTCGTTAATCTCTACGATCTCGACGGTGACGGCGTTCTGGACCTGCTCTTCGTAATGGCCGATAACGTTAATTACGATTACAGTTCGGCTTCTTTATATATCTGCACTTATGACTTCGAAAAGAAGTCGATCGTCGAGAAGATCAAGATCCCTGAGATAGCTTACTGTGCTGAAGGCGGAAGCTTCTATATCTACGTCACTGCAGGCAATATCGTTATTACCCACCGCTATGGGGAAGAGGCTTTGTCGCATGTCGTTACCGAAGTCTATAATGCCGATTTCCCTGAATATAAGATCAAGGGCTTCTCTGTGGCAGGAACATTCAGACGCGACGTGTATTACGACTACGATCCCGTTAAGGACAAGGAGACGTATAAGTATGAGTATTTCTTCGCGCTCGACGGAAAGAATTTCAAGAAGACAGATGAGAAGACCTATAAGGAATCCGTAAGCATGCTCGCAGGAAAATGCGTTGCGATAATCGGATACGATCATCTTCCTCAAAAAGACGATATAGAGTATGAGATGACCAAGGGTTCAGACCTGAGCTTTGCGAAATACGACGACGTTATCGAATGCTATAAATCATACTGTGACTGATAAATATACTGGAGGGTAAACATGAAACTTAAAAGGCTTGCTGCGCTGATCCTTTGCGGAGCTTTCACGCTCGGAATCTGCGGGTGTGATAAGACGGGAAAGAACACAAAAGAAATAGAAGACGTGCTCGGAAAGTACGTTGATTCGATGCGTTCTTTCGATTCCGGAAGTCTTCTTGATCTCACCAACTGGGAGGAGGACGACAAGGAATATAAGGATGCAAAAGAGCTCATAAATCCTTCCTTATATGAAAAGGAAGCCGGTGCCGACGTGCTTGAGATCTATAAGTATGTGGCATCCACGATTTCAGTTGATTACAAGAGTTCGGACATTAACATCGAAGGCAACAAGGCAACCGTAAAGGTTAAGTATGAGGTCATCGGATGGACCACTGCTTTTGCAGATCCTGCCGACAGCTGCAAGGACGTCATTGAAGTTCTGAAGAACAGCAATACTTATGTGAAGACCGACGGCAAGATAACTTTAGAGCGCGGAAAGGATGGCTGGAAGATTTACAAGATCCCTGAACTCCGCGAGGTGTTCTCGTTCCTTTTCTCGCTTCCCTGTATTTTGGAAGCCCAGCCTACAGGCTCTGATCCGACGGGTGAGACAGGCACTGAGCCTACTCTGTCACAGCCTTCAATGAACGATTTTGAGGACGCCATTGCTGCAAGCGTCTCTATCCTGGATTATGACAAAGACAATCTCAACAAGGTCGAAAAGAGCTACTATACAAAGCCTGTCGGCATCTGCGACATGAATAACGACGGCCTTTATGAGCTCTTCTGCCTGACCTCCACGAGTGAATACAGCGTCAGGCTCTCAGTCAGAACTTATCTGCCTTATGCAGGTGAGATGGTGCCCGTTATCGAGATCGATAACATCATGTATATGGCAGCTGACGGCGGAAGTTTCCTTATCTATCTCACTGATAAGGAGCTCATCATCCACTATTACGGCGGCGAGGATCTCCATCTCACATACAAGACAAATGTATATTCCTTAAAGGATTTCTCGCTCATTGCAAGTTATGTGATGGTCGAAGACAACGATTACGATTTTGAAAACAGTGAAGATCATATTACTTATACGTGCACAAAGGACGGTAAATCGATACCCAAGGCCGAGTACGATGACTGGATCACCGGTTATGTCACCGGTGCGACTCAGGTGCTTGCTAAAAACTACGATTTCTCAAAAGAAGATCTCGAATATCCGCTTAGATCGAAAACCCCTCTCGGCATGATGAGTTACGATGATGCGATAAAGTTCCTGAAGTCAAAAGTAAAAGACAACTAATCAGATAAATGCTCCGGAATGTTACGGAGCATTTTTATTCTGTGTGTTTTTTCTTTAGGATTTCAGACCCATTATGATGAACAAACAATAAACAGTGATATAAGGCTTCTTTACTACTAAGGCTTATTCTTGATAAAATATATAAAACCTGTAAATCGGAGGTGCCGATCATGGATGCATTATTATTTGCTAAGGCAGCCAGAGAAGAAAAGGATGCTATGCTCGAGACATATCTCAGCAGCACGGATTCTATGGCTGGTGAACAGATTGCAAAACTCAAGGCAGCAGGCGCCAGCGATGAGCTCTTAAGAGAGGTTTTCGATTCAGTCCTGACTGACTGTTTCTATAATATCCTTTTGGGAATTGACGGACAGATGCCGATAGGCTCTTTGGGCGAGAGAAGCTACAGATTCTTGGCACCCGACAGCACGGTTATCGCAAATGCCAGCGGCACACTTGCCGAGGCTGCTTACGAAGCTTTCTACGGAGAAGGCGAAGGCTGAGACAATTAAATAGATATTTTACAGGGACCGCCTATAAGTGTTTCACTTGAGGCGGCCCCTTTTTTAATTGATTTTGTGAAAATGTTTACCACGAAACGGCCTCGAAAAAGGTGCTTTTCGTGGTAATCCTAACAAATTATTTGGGAGCCCAGAAGATCCAGACGAAGAGGTAACCCGTGATAACCGCTGTGAGCGTGAAGGGAATACCGATCTTCATAAAGTCGCCGAAGCCGACCTCATGGCCTTCTTTTCTGAGCATGCCGACGCCTGCGATATTGGCGGATGCGCCGATAGGTGTTAAGTTGCCGCCCAATGTGGCGCCTACAAGAAGTCCGAAATATAAGAAGTGAGGCTCAACATTCATTGCGGATGCGACGCCTGCAAGAAGCGGGAGCATCGTGGCAACGTAAGGGATGTTGTCGATGAATGCGGAGATGAGGACTGAACCCCATACGATGATGGAGAAGAGAACGAATCTGTTTGAGCCGCCGAAGCCTGCGATGAAGCCTGCAAGGTCATCTATTACACCGACTTCACGGATGGAAGCGATAACGATGAAAAGACCAGTGAGAAGGAGCATCGTGTCGTAGTCCATTGCCTTGAGGGAATGGACCATGCCCTTGGTGGACTTCTGCTTGATGAGCTCCCAGATGATCGTTAAGATTCCGCATGCCATGCAGATGAAACCGTTGGTGCATTCATGAGTATTGGGAATGAATGAAGCGATGATGAGAAGGACGACGTGGCCTAACATCGTAATCGTAGGGACGTAGTCAGTTACCGGCGTGTGCTCAGTGCTGTTGACGGGCTCTTTGTTCTTTCTGAAGAGGATCATCATGATCGGTATCGTTAAGAGTGCTCCGAGCTCGACAGCGAAGAACATGCCGGGCTTGCCGTTCATTACGAAGAAGTCGTTGAAATTCATGTGATCTGCTGCCGCGAGCATGATCGAAGTGGTGTCGCCGACAAGTGTAGCAGCGCCCTGAAGGTTCGATGATACGGCGATGCTGACGATCATCGGAACGGGGTTGATCTTAAGTTTCTTGCAGATCGCAAGGCCTACAGGAGCGACCATAAGTACCGTTGCGACGTTGTCGATGAAGGCTGAGATGATGCCTGAGAAAAGAGACATTATGATCGTTACCCACATGACGTTTTTGGAGACGCGGAGAAGGGCTTCGGCGATCTTGTTCGGCATCTTGGATTCGATGAAGTAATCGACTATTACCATCGTGCCGAAGATCATCATTAGGACGTTCCAGTCGATCGAGGGAAGGACTTTGCCGAGAGGCAGGATCTGCGCGATTATCATGATCGCTGCAGCGCATAAAGCGACAATAGCACGGCGCTTCGGAAGCACGATCATGAGGATGTACATTACGAGGAAGATAGCGATTGCTAAGATCTTTTGCATTAAAAGCTCCTTGGGTTACGATTTGTTTTTCTTGCTGCTGAAGACGAACTTCTGCTGGATCGAATAACTGATCAGGAAGAGGATCGTGTCAACGATTACTTTGACCAATGTTTCCCAGCAGCTGGGGAAGAGCGTGACTATCAGGGTTACGATTCCTGCGCTTAAACTCATCTGGATGATCGCGAGGAGTGCATACTTTGTAAGGGAAGTACCTTTTGAAGCCTTGCTCTTGAATACAAACTTATAGTTGATGAGATAGTTATATACGGCTGAGATAACTCTTGCACCGACGGTGGCGAGCGTTATATAGACGGCTGTGAATGTTTCCTTCATAAGAAGAACGAACAGCTGGAACAGGATTATGTCGATAACAAACGATGAGAACGAAGCGAAGATGAACTTGATGAACTTCTTGCCGAGGATCTTATATATCCTGAGTGAGTCTCTTACCGGTTTGAAATGAGTCTGGTGGGATTCCTTGGAATCGTAGATAGTCTGGATCGGAACCTCGGTAAGGCCGTATCTGTTGGCACACTCTAAAAGCATCTGCATCTCATATTCAAATCTCTCACCCTTGCAGTCGATCAGTTCCTTCATGAACGCGAAAGGAATGCCTCTAAGGCCTGACTGTGTGTCGCTGACTCTCATGCCTGCGACATAGGAGAAAACACTGATGGTGACCGTGTTGCCGAACCAGCTCTTCCACGGGATGTCCTTTTTCTCGAACTTTCTGACGCCGAGGATAAGGTTATCGGGATTGGCCTTGAGGGTGTTGATTATATTCGTGATGCACTCGGGAGTGTGCTGGCCGTCTGAGTCTGCGGTAACGCAGCCTAAAGCATCCGGCATGTTTTCGGCGATATAGGAGAAAGCCGTCTTAAGCGCACGGCCCTTGCCGCGGTTGGGACGGTAAGCGATGAGCTTTCCGCCGCGCTTTGTGATCAGGGCTTCTGTTTCTTTGAAAATCGGGTCGTATTTCTCGTCTGATCCGTCGTTGACGATGATGACCGGGCCCATGCCCTTTGCATCGAAATCTTTGAGCAGTTTAATAAGCCTGTCGTCAGGCTCATATGAAGGGATCACTATCGGGACAAGTGTTTTGCTGTTGATCTCACCGTTGCTCATAGTGCCTATATTAACATAAGATTCAGGCTGTCTTGGATTTATATAAAACTTTCAGTAATACCGGCGCGACTATGGAGCTTACCAGGATCATGAGGATGACCGCCGTGAAATAGTCTGAAGTGATTAGTTCCGCGTTAAGGCCTTTTTGAGCGGTGATGAGGGCAACCTCGCCTCTCGTCATCATGCCGATACCGATCTTTAATGAATCGTTCCAGTTAAATCTGCAGAGCTTTGCACTCGAGCCGCAGCCGATGATCTTCGAAATGCATGCGACGAAAACGAATGCGACGGAGAAGAACAAAAGCGTGGGATTGAAATTCTCGAAAGAGACCTTAAGTCCGATGCCTGCAAAGAAGATGGGCGCGAATACCATGTAAGAGCTGACATCGACCTTACGCTCAACGTACTTAACATCGTGGAGGTTGCAGAGGACAACGCCTGCGACATAAGCGCCGGTGATGTCTGCAATGCCGAAATATCTCTCTGCGATATAAGCCATGAACATGCAGTAGCAGAGTGCGGCGATCGGAATTCTTCTCGTATGCTCATATCTGGCATCGAGCCACTTGAAAACCTTGTAGATAACGAAGCCGGAGATTATGGCTATTGCGAAGAACAAAATGGCCTTCAGCATTGTGCTTAATACAGAAGTGCCGGTTCCCTTGGCACTTAAGACGAATGTGAGGACGATGATTGCGATAACATCGTCGATGATGGCGGCACTGACAACAGTTGTTCCGACCGTGCTGCTGAGCTTGCCGAGCTCTTTAAGAGCAGCAACCGTGATGCTGACAGATGTCGCTGCCATGATCGTGCCGATGAAAAGTCCTTTGATGAACTGCTCGGAACCGATGGGTCCGAATCCGTAGAAGCTCATGAAAAGGACAGCACCTAATATGAGCGGAACGAAGACGCCGGAACAGGCAATGGCCGTAGCCTTAAGACCTGTCTGCTTGAGCTTCTTCATATCCGTGGAAAGGCCTGCTTCGAACATGAGCATGATGACACCGATCTCGGCCATCTTGCTGATGAAGTCAGACGGCTTGACAATGCCGATAATGGCAGGTCCCAAGATTAGGCCTGCAATGATCTCTCCGACTACCTCAGGGGCATGGAGTTTTCTGGCAATAATACCGAAACCCTTTGCGGCAAACAGTATCAGGGCCACGTCGATTAAAAAACGAAAACTTTCCATTTCAATTCACTTCCAATTCGCATAATGGGCAATTAACGCCCGGAAAATTCCACCGCTACTATTTATAACATGCTGAAAAATTAGCGATAGATTGCATATTACACAAACTTATTCTTTTAATAAGGTGTTTAGCGCGTAAAAATGATATTATAGGGTGTTGAATTATGACCTGACGTTCAGGCCAAGGTGGAGGCTTTTTGATGAAACAGCTCGAATATCCTTACGATTCTGACTATATCCTTCGCAAGAAGAAGGCCATCAGAAGAGAGCTCCTGGCAAGGGAAGGAGTTCAGTATATCGAGAAAAAGATCGCTATCCTCGGTGGTTCGACCACAAGCGATATCAAGCAGATTCTTGAATTATTCCTTTTGAACTACGGCATAAGGCCGGAGTTCTTCGAATCAGAATATAACAAGTACTATGAGGATGCCGTTTTCGGCAATCCTGAACTTGACGAGTTCGCGCCGGACATGGTTTTCGTGCACACAACGACAAGGAACATTGCAAGGTTCCCTGCTGTCACGGATTCGTCCGAGCAGATCGACGTCATGATCGAAGAGACAATGGGAAGGTTCGAACAGGTTTGGCAGGCTTTGTCCGAGCGCTATAAGTGCACCATCATCCAGAACAATTTCGAGCAGCCTTTCTACAGACTCCTCGGAAACAGCGACTTTACGAACATTCACGGAAGGATCAATTTCATCAACCGCCTGAATGACAGATTCTGCGCATATGCCCAGAGCCACCAGAATTTCTTCATCAACGACATCAACTATGTTTCCGCTGTCTACGGCATCAAGAAGTGGGCAGATCCCGGTGACTGGTACAGATATAAGTACGCCTTAAGCGTTTCCGCGATTCCTGACTTCGCATTCAACCTTGCCCGCATCATCAAGGCGGTCTACGGCAGGAATAAGAAGGCTTTCGCACTTGATATGGACAACACCCTCTGGGGCGGCATCGTAGGAGATGACGGTCCGGAGAACATCAAGGTAGGCCACGAGGACGCCGAATCCGAGCTCTTCACCGAGTTCCAGCAGTACATCAAGGCTCACAAGGATCTGGGCATCCTTCTTACGGTCGCTTCCAAGAACGACGAGGAGAATGCGTTGGCAGGCCTTGCAAGACCTGACTCGACCTTAAAG
>Ga0310694_10004818_pt1 | contig 12978 bp, 9 predicted proteins | sample 174DNAGHGhighgp2_FD_203884 | JGI IMG/M metagenome (GOLD analysis project Ga0310694, IMG submission 203884) | Sheep rumen microbial communities from Palmerston North, Manawatu-Wanganui, New Zealand - 1742 DNA GHGhigh gp2 (v2) (version 2) | ecosystem: Host-associated > Mammals > Digestive system >...
CGGGTGCCGTACATGGTACCGACCATGGAACGGAGACCCTTGCCCAGGTCTTCCAGGCCGGCGCCGATGCGGAGACCGTCATCGGAGAAGGCGGACTGGGTGCGGCCGTACACGATCTGCAGGAACAGTTCCCGCATGGCGGTGTTGATGGCGTCGCAAACCAGGTCGGTGTTGAGGGCTTCGAGGATGGTCTTGCCGGGCAGGATTTCACTGGCCATTGCGGCGGAGTGGGTCATGCCGGAGCAGCCGATCGTTTCAACGAGGGCTTCCTCAATCACACCATTCTTGACGTTGAGGCTCAGCTTGCAGGTACCCTGCTGCGGAGCGCACCAGCCAATCCCATGGGTGTAACCGGAGATGTCTTTGATTTCCTTGGCCTGAATCCATTTTCCCTCTTCAGGAATAGGGGCGGGGCCGTGATTCGGGCCCTTCGCAACACAGACCATTTCTTCCACTTCTTTGGTGTATTGCATTTGAGCGGTTCCTCCTGTCTCAGAATAATATCAGCAACCAATTCAGTATATCACATCAGACGGTTGATATACAAGGTTTTTTCGTGCGCTTACGCCGCACCCTGCTGGCTCAGCATTTCATTGACCTGCATGAGCACATCCGCCAGATCGCCGCGCGGGACGACTGCATCCGGCGTTTCCGTGGTATAGCCGACGCCGATTGCCTGCATGATGAGGCAGAAGAGATCTTCCGTCAGCGGGGCGGACAGATCTGCATCTGCATCGACGAGTTCGTAGCCGGCCAACCATGCGCGGGCACCTTCCGGATCGCCGGCAGGACCACCCATGAGCACGTAGACAGAGGCCAGGAAGTCGCCGACAGTTGCGGGTTCATCCACACCGAAGACGGTATCGGACAGCGGTGCCATGAACTTGTTATCCACTGCGAAGTGGATGCTCTCATACTGTTCATGCCCTTCCGGTACATCCTCGAATTCGACGGCGCTCAGGTCGACCGCATTGAAGGGGTTGTAGACGACATCGAACATTTCGGCGTTGGCGTTAATCGCCGCAGCGCTGCCGGCCGTTCCGCGGATACCGGAATTCAGAACATCCGCCAGGGAAAGCGCAAATGCCTTTACGGTTTCCGGTGTGACGCTCTTGAGGGCCCTCATGTTCTGCAGCCTGAGATCTTCCGGCACGCCGTTGATGTAATTGTTCAGCGCGGAGATTGCCCCGGTCATCTCACCTTCAGGCTGTGCAAGGCCGGAATAGGTGCTGAGGATATACTTGTCAATCGTGGACTGATCCACATCCAGGGCGTTGATCCGGTCCGGCAGCCCGTCATAGTAGGCGAAGGTTTCCGCCAGGTTGGGATCACGGTAGGTCAGGATGTAGAAAGTTTCATTGCCGGAACTGCACCAGGGCGTGTAGACACCCATTTTGTCACGCAGGTCTGAAATCAGCAGCTTGTCGGTCACAAGCTGGGCGGCAACATCATAAGCTTCACCGTCAATTTCAGGATCAATATCTTTCCAGTTGATGCAGATACCGTTGAACTGCACGTTGGTATCGGCGATGATGGCTTCTTTATTTGCAGGAACAGGCAGGCTGTATTCCACAGCATCGCGGGCGGTTCCGTCCAGCTTCGCGAAGAAAGCGTCGGTCAGCGGACGGTTCAGCGCCAGGGAGTCCTCGCTGGCGGCGATGGCCGCAACGGCACCGGAACGGCTGGCGAAGAACTGCTGGACCCGCTGCAGGCCGGCAACGACCTCGTCCGGATTTTCTTCCATGAGAGCTTCGATCTTTGTGAGGAAGTCATAGTACTCCAGGAAGTTCAGGTAGCTGTAATAGCGATAGTGTTCGGAACTGATGCCCCACTGGCGGTACAGGAGTACCTGGTAGGGAGAACCGTTGATCTGGTTGCGCACATAGTTCTTCTGGTCCTGGATCCGCTTCAGCAGCGTTTCGGTATCTGTGAACTGTGTGCGGTACAGGATTTCCTCAGCCAGGTTATAGCCTGCTTCCAGGTCCTCATCGAGTGAATACCATTCAGCCACCATATAGGGATGGAAGGTATCTTTATAGCCGCTGACAAAGACGCCGAAGGTGCCATTATAGAGGTAGCGGGAGATCAGGGAATCCAGTTCCTCCCAGGTATGGGCATCGGTATCCATCTTGCCCAGCAGGCGCGTGAAGAGCCGCATGTAATGGATGTCCTCCTGCGGCAGGGCGGCTGCGTCGAGGTTCAGCATAATATAGGAGATCCCGTCCACGCCGGCAACCGCTTCGATCCGGCGGAGGCCGTTTTCATCGGTGGTATCCCGCAGGTCGTATTTCCGGACTTCTTCCGGCAGGGTAGCGAGGCTGACCGCGGTCAGGCTGTCCACCATAGCGGAAGTATCCTCGTCCGGATCCGCCGCATTGGTGGCGTCCACGATCGCCCGGATCTCCCCGTCACTCATGCCGGCCTTGATCTCCGCCAGGGAGGCGGCCAGGGCCGCGTCATGAATTTCCTGTTCGCCGGGGGCGGGAACGGTGACAGTGACGGTATACAGTTCCGGATTCACCAGCCAGGCCTGTACGGCGCCGGCCAGGAGTCCCTGGCTGTTTTCCGCCTCGATATTGTCCATGGATTCATAACCGTCCACATAATTGAAGATATCGCCGGAGACGGAATAGTAGTACGCGACGTTCTGGAGAATTCCCTCCACAGGATTGCTGTTCTCATTGGCCAGCTTGGCGTTGAACTTCAGTGTGGTGACGATGTTGTCGACCAGTTCGGCACCGAAGCCGTTCTTGGCGGCATCCGCCAGGTATTCATCCACGATGGCTTTGAACTGTTCCTCATCGCCGTCATTGACGCCGGCGGCTGTGATTACGATCGCATCATCCGGGGCGGCGACTTCCCGCCCGATGCCGAAGGAACCGGTCGGGAAGGCTTTTTTCAGGGCCTGCATCAGCGGGGAGGCAGAGTCGCCCAGCAGGTCGCAGGCATGGTCGATCAGCCGCTCCTGGACGGCATCATCCCTCATGCCGGGGCATACGATGTAGTAATAAATCTCGGTCTGGCCGGCCGGATCGGATCCTTCCGCCATCGGCCAGGAGGCGTGGGTGAAGACCGGCTCGGTGATCCGGGTGTAACCGGTCTCTTCCAGGCTGATCTCCTGGCGGTCAAAGGGGGCAAAAGCTTCGTCCAGCAGCTTCAGGAACACGGTATAGTCGCTGAAGGAGCCGTACAGCAGGGCCAGGCAGTTGGAGGGATGGTAATACTTGTTGTGATAATCCTTGAGGTCCTGCCAGGTCATCTCCGGAATGTGATCCGGGTCACCGCCGTAGCTGTAGGAAACGGAAGCGCCCGGGAATGTGGCCTTGTTGGCGGCATACATGGCGGCCCGGGACAGGTTGTAGGCGCCGCGCATTTCGGAATACACGGTGCCGTTCAGCGTGAGGTCGGCATCCGCATCCGCCATTTCATACCGCCAGGCTTCCGTGCGGTAGATTTTTTCTTCGGACATGATGAGCGGATTCAGGCACAGGTCGGTGTAGAAATCCGCCAGCTTCAGCAGCTGCTCTTCCGACAGGGAGGCAACCGGAAAGCTGGTCATGGCGTCGGTCGTATAGGCATTCATGTAGGTGTTGTAGGTCTGGTAGGCGATATTCATCCACAGGTCTGTGGAGGGATATTTCGCCGAACCGCTGAGCGTTCCGTGCTCGAAGACATGGGGCAGGCCCATATCATTCTCCATGCGGGTGGGGAAGGTGAGCTGGAAAGCGCGGTTCGTGTCATCATTGGCGATATAGAGCAGCTTCGCGCCGGTCCGGGCGTGCTCGAAGTATACCAGCTGCGCGCCGATCAGGCCGAATTCGCGGATTTCCTTTACCTCGAAGCCTTCCACTGTATCACCGACGGCGGGAAGCGCGGAGGCGGCGGGAGCTTCGCCGAACGCAGGGACAATCCCCAGCAGCATGGCCAGGGCGAGAACCAGGGACAGGATTTTTTTCATACTGAAAATACCACCTTTCTGACAGGCTCATGGAATTATCATCCGTTATGTGGTATGATAGCACAAGCAAAAGAAAAAAGACAAGGGCCGGGAAAAACAGAGAAAAAACGGATGCCCGGCCGGAGAGTGATTGACAGGGGCGGCATCCGGCTGTATGCTGATGCAGACCCTGAGGAAAGGAAACCATGAAGCATGTTCGCATACTCCTACTTTTACTTTTATAGCATCGCGATGGATAGCTGACAGACCGGAAAGCCGGAATAAAAGACAGCATCCACCGCTTCTTGTCGTAGGAAGAGCGGTGGTTTTTTAATACCTGAACCGGAGGACGAACGATGGACACGGAAGTACTGACTGCCCAGCGGGCAATTATCAACGAAACGGACCGGGAAATGGCCCGCCTGTTTGAGCGGCGCATGGAGGCCGTGAAGCAGATCGCGCTGTGGAAGAAGGAGCACGGACTGCCGATCCTGGATGCGGGACGGGAGCAGGAGGTCATCGCACGGAACATGGCGTATATCCGGGATGATGAACTGCAGGGAGACTATGACCTGTTTATCCGGAATATGCTGAGCTGCTCCCGCGGGTACCAGCGGCGGCTGATGAAGGGAATCCGGGCGGCTTACAGCGGTGTGGAAGGCGCGTTTGCATATATCGCGGCAAAACGCATCTTCCCGGAAGGCGAAGCGGTATCCTGCCAGGATTTTGCGGAAGCCTACCGCGAGGTGGAAAACGGCGGATGCGACGTATGTGTGCTCCCGCTGGAAAACAGCTATGCCGGCGAGGTCGGCCAGGTGACGGACCTGATGTTCACCGGAAGCCTGCATGTGACAGGCGTTTATACCCTGCCGGTGAACCACCACCTGCTGGGCGTACCCGGCGCGAAGGCAGAAAATATCCGGCGGGTGGTGAGCCATCCCCAGGCGCTGAGCCAGTGCGGCGGATATATCCGGCGGCACGGGCTGGAAGCGGTGCAGGCATCCAACACAGCGCGGGCAGCCCAGGCGGTGATGGAACAGGGGGATCCCGCCACAGCGGCGATTGCGAGCATGGAAACTGCCCGGCTGTACGGGCTGGAGGTACTGGAAAAAAATATTAATGAAAGCGGGCTGAACGCAACTCGGTTTGCGGTGTTCTCCCGGGCGGAGAACCGGACGCCGCTTTCCGGCGGGACAAGCTTCCTGCTGCTGTTTACGGTGAACCACGTGGCCGGCGCGCTGGCCAACGCGATCACCGTGATCGGCCGGCACGGCTTCAATATGAAGGCGCTTCGTTCCCGACCGATGAAGGAGCTGCCCTGGCAGTACTACTTCTTTGCGGAAATGGAAGGCGACGACCGGAGCGAAGAGGGGCAGCAGATGATGCGGGAACTGGCGGAACACTGCAATGCAGTGAAAGTGGCCGGAAGGTTCTCGCCGGAGATCAGCCTGCAGGAGGATGAAGCATGATCATTCCCGTGAACCTGGGAACAGACAGCTATGATATCGTGCTGGAACGCGGATGCATCCGCCGCGCGGGGGAATTGCTCCGGCTGGACCGGAAGGTGCTGGTGGTGACGGATGACGGCGTGCCGGAAGCATACGCGAAAACCGTGGCAGACCAGTGCGGGGAAGCACGGATCGAAACCCTGCCGCAGGGTGAGGAGAACAAGAACTTTGCGGGCTTTGAACGGCTGCTGCGGGCCATGCTGGATTTCGGCATGACCCGGAAGGACTGCGTGGCAGCCGTGGGAGGCGGCGTCATCGGCGATATGGCCGGGTTTGCCGCGGCGTGCTATATGCGGGGAATCGACTTCTACAATATTCCCACGACAGTCCTGAGCCAGGTGGACTCCTCCATCGGCGGAAAGACCGCGATTGACCTGGACGGCATCAAGAATATTGTGGGCGCGTTTTACCAGCCGAAGCGGGTGCTGATCGATCCGGAGGTGCTGGAAACACTGCCGGACCGGCAGGTCGCGAACGGCATGGCGGAAGCGGTGAAGATGGCGGTGTGCTTTGACGTGGAGGGATTTGCCCTGACGGAAGGATACCGGATCGGCGCCCGTCCGGACCGGCTGATCGAGAACGCCCTGCGGATCAAGAAACGCGTGGTGGAAGAAGACGTGAAGGAGCAGGGCCTGCGCAGGGCACTGAATTTCGGACATACGCTGGGGCATGGAATTGAAAGCATGCACGCGGAAAACGGCCTGTACCACGGGGAATGCGTGGCATTGGGCATGCTGCCGATGTGTTCGGACGCGGTGCGGCCGCGGCTGAAGAAAGTGCTGGAACAGCTCGGACTGCCCACCGTGTGCGGCGCGGACCCCGACCGGGTGATGGCAGCCGTGGTCCACGACAAGAAGGCGGATCACGGCAAGATCATGGCGGTGGTCTGTGAGGAAGCCGGCAGCTGCCGGATCATACCGATGACGCCGGAGGAACTGCGGGAACGCTATACAGCCCAGTTCGGATAAGACAGAAGCATGGAGGGGAACACCATGAAGAATACTTTCGGCGGAAACGTGACGGTGACGCTGTTCGGCGAGAGCCACGGACCGGAGATCGGCGCCGTGCTGGACGGACTGGCTGCCGGAATTCCGGTGGATGAAGCATATATCGCGGAAAAGCTGAGCCTGCGCCGGCCGGCGGGGAAGATTTCCACCGCACGGCGGGAAGCGGATCCCTTCCGGATTGTGAGCGGGGTTTTCAACGGGCAGACCACCGGGACGCCGCTGACCATCCTGATTCCGAACGGGGATACCCGGAGCCAGGATTATACATTCGGGCCGGTACGGCCGGGACACGCAGACTATACCGGGCATATCCGGTACGGCGGGTTTGAGGATTACCGGGGCGGCGGCCATTTCAGCGGACGGATTACCGCGGCGCTGGTGGCGGCCGGCGCGGTCCTTTCATACGCGCTGGAACAGAAGGGTATCCGGATCGGAACCCATATCGCCCGGTGCGCGGGCATTTCGGATGCCGGATTTTCGGACCGGCCGGAAGCGGATATTGAGAAGCTGAACCGGATGGAATTTGCCGTGCTGGATGAGGCCCGGGGCGCGGAGATGCGCGCCGCGGCGGAACGCGCGGCAGAAGAAGGCGACAGTGTCGGCGGCGTGCTGGAAACGCTGGTGACAGGTGTGCCCGCAGGTGTCGGGGAACCCTGGTTCGACACGATGGAAGGCGTGCTTTCCCATGCGCTGTTTTCCATTCCCGCGGTGAAGGGCGTGGAATTCGGCGACGGATTCGCGCTCGCGGATATGCGGGGAAGCGAGGCCAACGATCTGTTTGTGATGCGGGACGGAAAGGTGGAAACCGCCACCAACCGCAACGGCGGGATCAACGGCGGTATCACCAACGGAATGCCGGTGCTGTTCCGCTGCGCGGTGAAACCGACCCCCACCATCCGGAAGGAGCAGCAGACGGTGGATATCACGAAAAACTGCGAAACGACGCTGGCCGCGGGGGGACGCCATGATCCGGCGATTGTGCACCGGGCCCGCGTGGTAGCGGACTGCGTGACGGCAATCGTACTGTACGACATGCTGATTACGCGCTTCGGGCCGGAATGGCCGGGAGGAGCAGACTGATGCAGTACGGACTGATCGGGGAACACCTCGGCCACAGCTACTCCGTGCCGATCCATAAACTGATCAGCGGCGAGGATTATGAACTGCGGGAAATCGCACCGGCGGACCTGGGAACATTCATGACCCGGAAGGAGTTCCGGGCGATCAATGTGACGATTCCCTACAAGCAGGACGTGATTCCGTACCTGGATGAAATCAGCGATACGGCACGGGAAATCGGCGCGGTCAATACCATCGTCAACCGGGACGGGCGCCTGTACGGAACCAACACGGACGCGGCCGGGCTGCAGGCGCTGATTGCGCGGGTCTGCCCGGATATCCGGGGCCGGAAGACGCTGGTGCTCGGTACCGGCGGAACGAGCAAAACAGCCGTGTATACCGCAAAGGCCATGGGCGCGGAACCGGTGATCCGGGTGAGCCGGAGCGCCCGGGAAGACGCGGTGACCTATGAGGAAGCACTCCGGGACCACCGGGACGCGGAAATCCTGATCAATACCACCCCGTGCGGCATGTTTCCGGAAGCGGAGGATATGCCCGTGGATATCGCCGGGTTCCCTGCACTGCGGGGTGTGGTGGATGTAATCTACAATCCCCTGCGCACGAAGCTGGTGCTGGCCGCACTGCGGCGGGGCATTCCGGCGGAGGGCGGGCTGTATATGCTGACAGCCCAGGCGGTCCGCGCGGCGGAAGAATTCCGCAGGATCCGGTATGATGAAGAACTGACGGAAAAGATTTACCGCCGGATGGCCCGGGACAAGGAAAACATCGTGCTGACCGGGATGCCGGGCAGCGGGAAAAGCGCGGTATCATCGATCCTGGGAGCACGGACCGGCCGGGACGTGATTGATACGGACCGGATGATTGTGGAGAAGGCCGGAATGGAAATCACGGAGATCTTCCGCCGGTACGGCGAAAAGCATTTCCGGGACCTGGAGAGTGAAGTGATCCGCAAGGAGGCAGCCCGCGCCGGGGTGATTATCTCCACAGGCGGCGGAGCTATCCTCCGGGAGGAAAACGTGGACGCGCTGCGGCGGAACGGCCGGCTGGTATGGCTGGACCGGAAACCGGCCGACCTGGTTCCGACGGACGACCGGCCGCTGGCAGACTCCCGGGAAAAGATGACGGCGCTGTATGCGGCGCGGGAACCGATTTACCGCGCGACCGCGGATGAGCGGATTGCGGTGACTGGGAGCGCGGCGGATACGGCAAGTGAAATTGAAAGCAGGTGGAACGCATGAGGATCCTGGTGATCAACGGACCGAACCTGAATATGCTGGGAATCCGGGAGCCGGATATCTACGGCCGGGAAACCTATGAGAGCCTGTGCCGGAAGATCCGGGAGCATGCCGGGAAGCGGGGGATTGAGGTCACCCTTTTCCAGTCCAACCATGAAGGCGCACTGGTGGATGCCATTCAGTCAGCCTATGGCCGGGAAGACGGCATTGTGATCAATCCCGGCGCATATACGCATACGAGCATTGCCATCCTGGACGCGATGAAGGCGGTCGGCATCCGGGCGGTGGAGGTACATATCTCCGACGTGAACGCCCGGGAGGAATTCCGGAAGGTGAGCTATATCCGCGCGGCCTGCGAGAAAACGATCTCCGGCCATGGAACGGACGGATACCTGGAAGCGATGGACTACCTTGCCGGTACGGAGGGCGGGAAATGAGGGCGGTAATTCAGCCCGGAAATCCCCGGGGCCGGATGGAAGCGCCGCCATCCAAATCCATGGCGCACCGCCTGCTGATCTGCGCGGGATTCGCGGAAGGTGAAAGCGTGATCCGCCATGTGGACGCAAGCGAGGATATCCTGGCTACGGCAGACTGCCTGCGTGCGCTTGGAGCGGAGGTCCGGATCGAAGAAGGAACAGCATATATCCGCGGATACGATCCGCGGAAGGCGGGGGAAGCGCTCCTGGCCTGCCGGGAGAGCGGAAGCACCCTGCGGTTTATGATTCCCGCTGCGCTGCTGTGCGGAAAAGATATCCGGTTTACCGGCAGCGAGCGGCTGATGAGCCGGCCGCTGACGGTGTATGAAGCGCTCTGCGCAGAGCGCGGAATGGTATTTGTCCGGGAAGACGGCGGACTGCGGGTGCGCGGGACGCTGACGGCCGGGACATACATCGTACGGGGGGATATCAGCAGCCAGTTTATCTCCGGCCTGATGTTCGCCCTGCCGCTGACCGGCGCGGACAGCCGCATTGAAATCCTCCCGCCGCTGGAAAGCCGTTCGTACCTGGACCTGACGGTGCAGGCGCTGCGGGATTCCGGAATTGAAGCGGAATGGGACGGGGAGTATGCCCTGAAGATTCCCGCCGGCGCATACCGGGCACGGGAGGCAACTGTGGAAGGCGACTATTCCAACGCCGCGTACCTGGATATCCTGAATGACGCAGGCGGGAAAGTGGAGCTGACCGGGCTGCGGACGGACAGCCTGCAGGGAGACCGGGTATACAGCCGGTACCTGGCGGAGATCCGGAAAGGAACGCCGGAGCTGGATCTGACGGACTGCCCGGACCTTGCACCTGCCCTGATTGCCGCCGCGGCGCTGAACCACGGCGCAAAGCTGACCGGAACCCGAAGACTGCGGATGAAGGAAAGCGACCGGGGTGAAGCCATGCGGGAAGAAATGGCCAAGTTCGGCATCATCCTGGAAAATAAAGAAAATGAAATCCTGATTCCCGGCAAAACGCCGGAGACGCCGGCGAAGCCGCTGGACAGCCACAACGACCACCGGATCGCAATGGCCCTGGCAGCAGTGTGCGTGAGGACCGGCGGTGTGCTGGAGGGCGCGGAGTCAGTGCGCAAGAGCCTGCCGGACTACTGGGACCGGCTGGCAGCGCTGGGAATACAGGCGGAGGTGGAACCATGGAATGGATCAGCAGGAAAAATATCCTGATTGTCGGTCTCGGACTGATGGGCGGAAGCTATGCCCGGGGACTGAAGCGGCTGGGATTTCATGTGAGTGCGATCGACCGGGATCCGGAAGCGATCCGCTGGGCACTGGAGCATGACGTGATTGACCGCGGATATGACCATGTGGACGAAACGACCGTGCGGGAAACGGACGCGGCGATCTTCGCGCTGTATCCCGGGGTGTTCCTGGAATGGATCCGCGAGTGGCAGCACCTGTTCAAACCCGGCCTGATGATGACGGATGTGACCGGCGTGAAGAGCTGCGTGGTGTATGATATCCAGGCGGCGCTGCGGGATGACGTGGAGTTTATCGCTGCCCACCCGATGGCCGGCCGCGAGGTGTACGGCGTGCAGAACAGCGACGAGCGGATTTTCCGGGACGCGAACTATATTGTGGTCCCCACAGAGAAGAATACGCCGGAAGCAATTGAATGGTGCCGGAGCCTTGGACGGATCCTGGGCTTCCGCCATATCGCGGAGCTGACACCGGAGCAGCATGACGAGATGATCGGCTTTGTATCCCAGCTGACGCACGTGATCGCGGTGAGCCTGATGACCTGCTCGGACAACACGCACCTGGTGGATTACACCGGCGACTCCTTCCGGGACCTGACCCGGATCGCGCGGATCAACGACGCGATGTGGAGCGAGCTTTTCCTGATGAACCGGGAACCGCTGCTGAAGCAGATGGACGTGTTCCTGGCAGAGGTCAGCCGGTTCCGGGACATGCTGGCGGCGGGAGACCGGGAAGGCATGCGGGAAAAGATGCGGCTGTCGACGCAGCGGCGGGCACTGTTTGATAAAAAGTAAGGAGAGCGGAACCCATGAACATGATATTTGAACGGAAACTGGCCATCCCCATGGAGGTCAAGGAAATGTACCCGCTGACCGGGGAAATGAGCCGGACAGTGGAGAAGCGGATTGCCGAGCTGAAAAGCATTTTTGCCGGCCGGGATGACCGGTTTGTCCTGGTGATCGGACCGTGCAGCGCGGACCATGAGGACAGCGTGATGGAATATGTGCTGCGGCTGGGTGAGCTGGCGGAAAAGGTGAAGGACAAGCTGTTCATTGTTCCGCGGATCTACACCAACAAACCGCGCACCACAGGAGACGGCTACAAGGGCATGCTGCACCAGCCGGATCCGGACGAGAAACCGGATATGTTCAAGGGAATCATCGCGATCCGGAAACTGCACATGCGCGTGCTGCAGGAGACCGGGATGGCGGCGGCGGATGAGATGCTGTATCCGGAAAACCATAAGTACCTGGATGATATGCTGGGATATGTGGCGGTCGGCGCACGATCCGTGGAGGACCAGCAGCACCGGCTGACAGCCAGCGGAATCGAGGTTCCGGTGGGCATGAAGAACCCGACCAGCGGCGATTTCCAGGTGATGCTGAACGCCATCCAGGCAGCCCAGCACGGACATACGTTCATCTACCGCGGATGGGAGGCGCGCTCCGAGGGCAATCCCTACGCCCACGCCATCCTGCGCGGATCGACCAACAAGCACGGCCAGCCCCAGCCGAACTACCACTATGAGGACCTGATCCGGATCAAGGATTTCTACGAGGAGCGGGAGCTGCAGAATCCGGCGGTGGTGGTGGATGTGAACCATGCGAATTCCGGCAAGCAGTACATCGAACAGATCCGGATTTCCAAGGAAGTGCTGCACAGCCGGCGGTACAATGAGTCACTGCGGAAGCTGGTCAAGGGCCTGATGATCGAAAGCTACCTGGTGGACGGAAACCAGAAGGTCGGCGGCGGGGTTTATGGGCAGTCGATCACCGATCCGTGCCTCGGATGGGAGAAGACGGAAAAACTGGTGCTCGAGATTGCTGAGCAGGTATAACAGAACGCGGCCGGGGAATATCCCCGGCCGCGTTTCATATCAGCACGGACTGGATTATTTGTGGTACAGCTTGTGGGACTGGTAGCTTGGGTCGCAGGTGAGGTTGACCCCCAGACGGCGGAAGGTATTGTCATCCACTGCGGGGAGGATTACCGTGGAATGCGCTTCGCAGTTCTTCAGCTGCGGCAGCATGCTCAGGGCTTTCGCGGCGTTCGGATCGGATGCGGCGGAAACGGAAAGGGCGACCAGGACCTCATCGGAATGCAGGCGGGGATTGTGATTGCCCAGGTACTTGCATTTCAGCTCCTGCACAGGCCCGATCACCTCCGGGGAGATCAGGTGCACATTCTTGGGGATATCCCCCAGGCGCTTGAGCGCATTCAGGATCACCGCGGCGGACGGACCGAGCAGGTTGGTGGTTTTGCCGGTGACGATTTCGCCGTCCGGCAGTTCAATCGCCAGGGCGGGACTGCCGGTGGCTTCCGCACGGGTGCGGGCCGCGGCGATCACGGGACGGATGCTGTCGCTCAGGTTGAGGTGGTTCATCAGCAGGCGGATCTTCTCGGCTTCCTCGCGCGCTGCATGGCCCTGCAGGAACTGGCAGCGGGCGGCGTACCAGCGGCGGAGGATTTCTTTTTCAGCCGCTTCGCGGCAGACCTGGTCATCAGTGATGCA
>Ga0310694_10004823_pt1 | contig 12971 bp, 9 predicted proteins | sample 174DNAGHGhighgp2_FD_203884 | JGI IMG/M metagenome (GOLD analysis project Ga0310694, IMG submission 203884) | Sheep rumen microbial communities from Palmerston North, Manawatu-Wanganui, New Zealand - 1742 DNA GHGhigh gp2 (v2) (version 2) | ecosystem: Host-associated > Mammals > Digestive system >...
AAAGACGGTGAAGGAGATGTCGGAAATCATAGAGAACGACCCCGATGTGCGAGTCACGGGTTCAATAGCCGGATGGAATATCTTGGGTGGTGAGGGTCCCAACACCGGTCTGGTGATGGGACGTCTGAAGCACTGGGACGATCGTCAGGATGACGGCCACGATATCTTCAGCATCTACGACCGTATAGAGGCAGCCACTCATCAGGTGAAAAGTGGTTCGATGTTTGTGTTCCTGCTCCCTACCGTCTTCGGCTATAGCTATAGCAACAGTGTGGAACTGTATGTTGAAGACTATGGTGGCGGTTCCATTACCAAGCTCAAGGAGGTGTCCGACGACTTCATGAAGGCGCTGGAAGCGCGGCCAGAGATAGAAGAGGCGTATTCACCCTACGAGGTGAACTATCCGCAATACACCGTCACGGTGAATGCTTCGCTGTGTAAGCGTTATGGTATCGAACCTGCTACTGTTCTTAGTGTGCTCAACGGCTATATCGGCGGTAACTATGCCTCACAGTTCAACAGTTTCGGAAAGCTTTATCACGTCATGCTGCAGTCAGATCCCAAATTGCGCATGAACAAAGACGACCTGAACAACATCTTGGTTGTCACGGAGAAGGGTGCCTACACACCTATTACCGAACTTATCTCACTGAAGAAGACCTACGGCCTTCAGTCGCTTAACCGTTTCAACCTCTTCCAGGGCATCAGCGTAGAGTTGACGCCTGCCGAGGGCTACACCTCGGGTGATGTGATTGATGCAGTGAGCGAAGTGTCGGCCGCTACGCTGCCACAGGGTTATGGCTATGAGTACACTGGTACGGCTCGCGAGGAGGCTGCTTCGTCATCATCCACAGCCTGGGTGTTTGCCATCAGTCTATTGCTTGTATTCATTGTGCTCTGTTGCCTTTACGAGAGTCTGCTCATTCCTATGGCCGTCATGTTCAGCGTGCCTTTCGGACTGCTTGGCAGTTTCGTGTTCATCAACCTTGTAGAACTGGAGAACAACATCTATATGCAGGTGGGCATCATCATGCTGATTGGTCTGATTGCCAAGACCGCCATCCTGATTACGGAATATGCCTGTGAGCGTCGACGCGAGGGAATGTCAATATCCGAGGCGGCAATGAGTGCTGCCAAAGCACGTCTGCGCCCCATTCTGATGACAGCACTCACGCTTATCGTAGGTCTGATGCCTATGATTTTCGAGAGTGGTGCCGGAGCCATGGGAAACGTAACTTTGGGACTGTGTGTGGTTGGTGGTATGCTGGTGGGAACGCTTGCCTTGTTGCTCTTCGTGCCGGTGTTCTTCATCTTCTTCCAGACGCTGGAAGAAAGGCTACGACCGCGTCAGGCCATGACAACCTTAGCTGTGCTGACCGCCATCTGCCTGCTGTCGGGCTGTAAGACCTATTCATCTTACCACGCTGATTCCACAGTCAACGATGTGCTGAAGGATCAGCTTAGTGCGGCTGGCGTATCCGCCGCCGACAGCGTGGCTGGCAATTTGCCTGCTGACTGGCGCGAGGCCTTTACCGAGCCACGCCTGGTCGCACTCATTGACGAAGCATTGTTGCACAACAGTGACCTTCAGACTGCTCATCTGCAAGTGCAGGCTGCCAAAGCCTCACTTCGCAGTGCCAAGGGCGAACTGTTCCCCGCAGTAGGACTGACTGCCAGCAAAAGCAATTCGCGATTCAAGAACGATGAATTCACTGCGACATCATCGGGCTATAACCTCGGCGCAGAGGCCAGTTGGGAGATTGATGCCTTTGGTCGGATACGTAACGCCAAGCGAGCCGCTGCCGCCACTGTCGAGGAACAGATGGCCTATGAACAGGCTGTGCGCACCGAACTCATAGCCACGGTGGCAACTGCCTATTATCAACTGGAAATGTATGATGCGCAGATAGCCGACACCCGTTCCATCATCAATAGTTGGGAGGAGAGCATCGCCACGCAGCGTGTTCTGCTATCTGTGGGTGAAGCTACCAGCGATGATGTTGACCAGTCAGAGGCGGCCAAACTCGAAGCAGAGGCAACGCTTGAGGAACTTCTTCTGCAACTGCGCCAGGCCGAGAATGCCCTGTGTTCCGTGCTGGGGCGCCCCTGTCAGCACATCGAGCGCGATTCACTGGGGGCATCGTGCATCGCCATCGACAGCATCCCGTCGATCAGCATCCGGGCGCTGGCCCGTCGTCCCGACGTCCGTCAGGCCGAGGCCGCGCTCAAAACCGCATTCTATGCCACCAATGAGGCCCGCGCCGCACTCTATCCCTCACTGTCGCTCTCAGGCAGCATCGGGTGGACGAATGATGTGGGCGAAATCGTTAGCCCTGCAGGTGTGTTGATGAGTGCCTTAGGCTCACTGACACAGCCGCTCTTCCAGGGGGGCAGGTTGCGAGCAGAGGTTCAGCGTGCCAAGGCTGAGCAAGAGGCTGCAAAGGTAGCCTTCCGTCAGACAGTCTTAGAGGCTGGCCGGGAGGTGAACGATATTATGGCCACAGAGCAATACGCTCGTCGTGCCATCAGCCTCAGCGAACAGCAGGTTGAAAAACTGTCGCATATCGCCGACGCCTCCAAGCTGCGCATGCAGTACGACGAGGACGTGAACTACCTGCAGGTGCTGCTGGCTCGCCAGGCCCTGCTCGAAGCCCGTCTGCAACTGCTCGCCCACCGTTATGAAATGATAGATGCCCACATCCAGCTTTATAAAGCCCTGGGTGGAGGCATGGACGAGAAGACAAAGAAATAATGATTATAACTCTAACCAAATTGAACAATTATGAAGGAAAATATTATTTACCCAATGAATGCCACACAGTGGGATACATACGGGGATACCTTGCAGAGTACACAACTGACACAGTTCAACACTACCGTATGCATGCCTTTCGAACGATCATCTGCGCAACGGTTCCTGCGAGCCATGCAACAGATGCTCGACGAGCATCGCTATCTCCATATACACCTTGTGCGTCAGGGTGATGACATCATGGTTTGCGAGGACTGGCAGATGCCCAACCATGTACACCACCTCCGAATGAGCGATGAGGAGTGGAAGGCACAAGAATCCACGTTTACAAAACCATTTGACCCCTTCAATGAGGCATGTATACGCCTTTTCCTTGTTGAAACTGACAGTCAGGTCTATGTCATCGTGGACACCTTTCACCTCTTCTTCGATGGCATATCACATAGAGCAGTATGGAGAGCCTTTGAGGAAGCATTGCAGGGCATTCCCCTCTACCAGCAGGGCGATATTGCTGCCGAAATAAACCGCCGTGAGATAGCCAGCTACAACAGCGATGCCTATCGCCATGCAAAGGAAGTCTATTTGAAAAAGTTCGAAGGTCTGCACCTGACTGACTATTGCCGTGAGACCGACAACTCGTTGGGGCCTGCTATCAGCGCACATCCCATGGTGTCGGCCGCCATCGTCGATGAGGGCTGTAAGCGCATAGGGAAGACCCCAACCACTGTGTTCTATGCTGCCTACGCCTTGGCTTTAGCCCATATGTCGGGCGAGAAGCGCGTGTCTTTCTACACAATTAACCACGGGCGCAGCGATCGTCGCCTCACCGATCATGTCTATGGCAACTTCCTGGGCTGTCTGCCTATCATTTTAGATACCGACCCGAATCAAACAGTGGCCGAGTTGCTCAGTCAGGTAAACCGAGAACTTTTCTCCTCCATGCGCTACCGCATCTACCCCTTTTACCATCTGTTACAAGACCTCGACATAGGCGACAATGGCACAGCGATGGGTTATAATACCACAGATATTTATGAGTATGCTTATATTGACGGAAAGTGGTGGCCTACATATCATATTGACCCCACGCTTACGGGAGATCACTCATTGACCATCATCAGACTTCGCGATACGCTCTACGAAGTGTCCACTGAGTGCAGCGGTGCCCTTTACACCCAAGCCCTGATTGACGAACTGTCACAAATAACCGGTGAATTAGCCCTTCGGTTAGTAGGTGACCAGGATGAAAAACTCAGCAGTATCACTATATGAATACAGATACTTTATCACAACAGATGAGTGAGGAAGAATTACAGGCGCTCATCAAACTCGGTGCAGGAGAGAAGCGGGATTATGACACCAGCAAGACCCTCATAGACCTATTCAAAGAACAGACTAAGAGGACTCCTGATTCCGTGGCTGTGATAGATAATGAGAGCCAGTACACTTACGGGGAAGTAGATCTGTATTCCGATGTTTTGGCCCATATATTGGTTGAAGAAGGCGTAAATCCAGGCGACCATGTGTGTGTCTCACTGCCAAGAAGAAAGGAATTCATACTGGCAGTATTCGGTACTATGAAAGCAGGGGCGGTATATGTACCGATTGACATGGAATACCCGGAGGAGCGCAAGCGGTTCATCGTTGAGGACACGGAAGCGAAGGCCGTCATTAACATAGAATGGCTTAAATCGCATGCAAGCCAATTGTCAAGGGGTATGACAAACCTTCAGCCTTCACCTTTGATTGTTGAGCCTTCGTCTCCTGCCTACATCATCTATACCTCAGGCTCCACAGGAAAACCCAAAGGGGTGGTGATACCGCACAGGGCACTTTCGCATTTGGTGCAGTTTGTAACCGATGAATGGAAGATGAATGAGGGGAGCCGTATCGTGTGTCAGGCATCGTTTTCCTTCGATTCCACAGTTGAGAACCTTTTTGCTGTGCTGACAGTAGGAGGTGCCACGTGCATTGTGCCGGAAGGAGCGAGGAAGGACTTGCGACAGCTTCATCAGTTCATCGTAGACAAAGAAGTGACAGGAGGAAGTTATACGCCGCAGTTGGGCCAATTGCTATTACAGGAATACCCAGACCTGCCCGTGGATTACCTCGTGGCGGGTGGAGACAAGATGACTATGAACCCTCCTTGCAAGGGAAGGCTCATCAATGTCTATGGTCCTACTGAGTTTACGGTTGATGCTACCTACTACGAGCTGGAACCGGGTAGACAGTATGAGAACATCCCGATAGGAAGACCCTTGCCAGACCAGACGGCCTATATAATTGATGAGAACAAACGGCTGTTGCCTCGTGGTATGGCAGGCGAACTGTGCCTGGCAGGCATACATATGGCAATAGGTTACTGGAAGCGGGATGAACTGACAGAGCAACGGTTCACCGACATCCTGGTGGACGGCAAGGCTGTCAAGGTGTATCGCACGGGCGACCTCTGCCGCTGGAATGAGGAAGGTCTGTTAGAGCACCTTGGCCGCATCGATCAGCAGGTGAAGCTCAGGGGCTTCCGCATTGAGTTAGGTGAGATAGAGAGCCTGGCGATGAAGTATAAGGGCATCCGTCAGGCAGCGGCATCGGTCTATGACAACCGGCTGCTGTGCCTGTACTACGTTCAGAATGAAGAATCAATAATCAATCATGAAGAGCTGAGAGCGTTTTTGGCAAAGAACCTTCCAGACTACATGGTGCCGGCATTTTATATACCATTGGATGATTTGCCGCTTACACCAAACTGCAAGATTGACAGGAAGAGGTTGCCTGCCCCTGAGCTGACTAGCGAGATGCAATATGTAGAGCCCTCGGATGAACTGGAGGCTGAGCTGTGCCGCGCTTTTGCAACGGTCTTGGGACATGACAGGGTTGGGGCACAGTCGGGGTTTTTCGAAATGGGAGGAGACAGCATTTCCGTGATGCGTCTTATCACCGAATGTCCGAGTCTCGGTCTTTCTTTCAGGCTGATATTTGATGGCAGTACGCCAGCTGGCATCGCCTCCCTCATCAGGGAGCGGGACACTGCAGCCAGAGACATGGAATGCAAAGAGGGTGATGGGGGCCTTAAAGGACATTTCTTTGGCCCTTTGCAGAGACAGCATTACGAGTGGGGGAATGAGATCTTCGAAGGATACGGTGTTCACTGTGATGCCACTATACATATGGGAAAGGAGACTGATCCCGTCAGGCTTGCCCAGGTTGTAGCCTGTGTGATAAAAGCACATCCGGCACTGGATGCCCGGCTCATTGAGACAGAGGACGGAACTTTCAGATGGTTTTGTGTGGAGGATGCACTCAAGGACTACACAATCACCCCAGAGTACGTGACCCGTTCTGTATATTCGGAGCTTCAGGGTAAGCTTCGGAAAAGCATGAACCGCCCGGGTGAGCGGATGTTTAATATCCGGATCTTTATCATCACGGAAGAGGATGGGACAGAAAGCTGTGACTTCTACTTTGATTTCCTACATCCCATTACGGACGGAGTTTCCATCGATATTTTCCTGGATGACGTGAACGCAGCCTATGAGGGGCGTAAGGTGGAAAAGGAGACCTTCAGTGTCCTTGACTATTATGATCAGATCGAAAAAGAGGTCTCGACAGGCAGATACCGCAGTGAAGTTGAGTGGAACAGGCGCTTTGCCGCTTCCTTTACAGACAGGGCTGGTGAGCTTGAGGGTGATCTCTCATGCGGTGATGAAAACGAGACGCTGGCCATTTTTGAAAAACTGGATATAGAGCCAGAGATCGTAGAGAATTATGCTGCAGCGTGCAAGGTGACAGTCGGCAGTCTGCTGTCTGCTGCCTACGGTCTGATACAGGCGTCATGCAACGGAGAGTATAGTGCCGTGACCCTTACCATCTATAACGGAAGGGATGATGCCAGGTATCAACGCACCATGGGAGCGATCTACAGACATCTCCCGCTTTGTGTGCGCTTTGACGATGACATGACCGCCCGGGATTATGTACGTGCTACAGAGAAAAACATTTTAAGTTGCCGTGCCCATTTTCTTTATGAACCGGATCCCGTGCCGATGATCACCTCATTTTCCTACCAGGGAGAAGATCTCCCGGAGCCCTTCCCCTTCTGCTCGGGTCTGGCAAGTTACGAAGAGACAGAGGATTACGAGGAGGAGATATTTAATTTCTTTGTGCACAGAAGGCAGGATGGCTTTTATGTGAATCTTACCTACAATGCCCTCTCTTACAGTAAGACATTTATTGACAGACTATTAAAGGATTACGCGATGGTTCTGCGATCCCTGTCCACCGGTGTACGACCGGCGGATATCCACATTTCCTGCTGCTCTTTAATAAAGTCTCACAATAGAAAGGATGACGAAAATGAACAACAGGCTTGACGGACATTTCACATATGCGAGGATACTTCGGTTTTCTCTCCCTGTTATGGGGATGGTGCTGGCCGTGCTTTCATTTTCCATGGTTGACGGCTTCTTTATGTCTATTTCTAACTAAATACAATCTACTGTAATGAAACGAATTTTATTAGCGGGCTACGGTAACATTGCCCACGCTTTAGAAAAAATAATGTACGAGCAGGAACCACATGAAAGCTTTATGTTGGCTACCTGCGACCTGAAGGAAGGACAGGACATACTCCACTTTCTTCCCCGTCACTATAATGAATTCGACATAGTGATCAACACATCGCTGGCCAACAGTACCAAAGTAGCGCGTATGTGCATAGACTATGGTCTCGACTATATCGACGTGGGCATTGAGGACGGCTTGAATACCGATGATGCAGAATCGTCGCTCAATTATCTGGCCCTGATGAAACAAATTGTGCGTTGGTCCACCCATAGTCATGTCATGTTTGGCTTTGGGATGAATCCCGGCATTCTCGAACACGTCTATCAGAGGTACAAGCCAAAGGGCCCACATTATGCTTTCGAACTAGAGCACGATGATGCAGAAAGTGATGATTACGAGGTCTTTGGCACTTGGTCACCCTTTATGTATGCAGAAGAGAGTTGCCGTGCAGATCTGATGGTGGTTAACAAGCAAGGAATCATAGATATGACGCAACAACTGAAAACAGACGGAGGCACTATGCGCCTCAACTATCATGGCGGTGAGCGTCACTACCTGCCTGTTCCACACGAAGAACTGCTATCCATGATGCTCAGCGCCGAGGATCTGCTTGGCACAGCCTACCTGTTCCAAGCACCGCGGGGCTTGCAGCAGTATTGTCTCACTCAGGGCACTGAAATTAAAGAGGAAGAAGTGCTTAGTATTCCTGTGCCCCATTGCTTGAAAGGCGAGGATCAGGTCGGTATGCTTTTCTGGGATACAAAAGAGCGGCTTTATTGGGTGAAGAATGTAATGCAAAACCAAACCACATGGAAGCGATATGGTACCAATTCCGTGTGCTGGCAGACCGCCACTGGAGCGTGGATAGCCTATCGGCTGCTCGATGCCGTCAGCACCGACCATCCCCACACCATGACGGAGCTGTCGCTGCTCATGCCAGAGAAGATTGATGCCTTACTCAACCAGATAGGTCTTACCTTCGAGGTAGAGGAGCAGCCTTTCAGTGTCGAAGAGTTCAAAAAGAATATCATGCGCTATTTCTAAAGCAAGGAGAGAGAGCCGATGCCAGTCAATCGTCTTGAAACTGAACCCATGCGACGGCTATTCTGGTCGATGGCCCTCCCTGTGATACTGCAACAACTTCTGCTGTTGCTCAACAATGTCATTGACCGTATCTGTAAGTGTAAGGCGCGTCTTTGCCGTGCCAACCGAAAATACACATTAATATATGATAAAGTTTGAATCGTTTGGTGTCGACGATACAGCACGCTACCGTGAATATTATCAGAAGTGCGCACAGATGACCGCTGACCTGTCGCCAGCCATGATGTTAGGATGGCGGCTCATCGATGAGGCTGGCGGCGATGAGGAAGTCCTGCGGGGCTATGCGGAAGGCCTTTGCTGGCACTGTGTGAACAACGTGGACATGGGGCTATACTGGCTCGCCCCCGTGGGTGACTGGGAGGCCGCCGACTGGAAGCGCATCTTCGCCCAGCACATTCCTGCAGGCACGAGGTTCTTCTTTGTGCCGGAACGCCTGTTGCACCTCTGGCAGGAAGCACTGGGGAATCAGATTGAGGCAGTGGAGAACCGTGACTTCTGGGACTATGTCATTTCCTCCGAACGTATGCACGACATGAGCGGCCATGCCTTCAAGCATTTCCGCAACGAGCGGAATGCCTTTGAGAAGACCTACCAATACACGGTGGAGGACTTTTCGCCGGCAATCTTCGATGAACTCATGGAGTTCCACCAGAGGGCGCAGGTGGACATCGTATCGCGCACGGAGGAGAAGGAGATGGCCGAATGCTTTGAGGGGGCGTTACCCTTTATACTCGACTCGTGGGAGGAATACAAGGAGGCTTTCCAATATCTCTACGGCTTTGTCGTCAAGGTTGATGGGAAATGCGTAGCCTACAGCATCAACGAGCAGGTGTCTGATACTTACGCCATCGGGCTATTCGCTGCGGCAGACTACGGCTACAAGGGCGTGAACAAACTGGCCTACTGGATAGATGGCAAACGGAATCTGGAACGAGGCATCCAATTGGAAAATGTCATGGATGACATGGGGTCGCTCAACCTGCGCAACTTCAAGGAGCGTCTCTGTCCTGTGAAGATGCTGAAAAAGTACGATGTGACTTATCACGGAGCCGACCATGAGTAACACGCCTCAAGACATGCAAACGGGTGTTGTCCGCGACATCATCTCCTACGGGGGCTCCACCTTCGCCGCACTGGTGGCTGTTGCACTCTTTACCATTACTGACGAGTATTTCATCGGTAATTTCGTGGGCAGGGACGGCCTCAGCGCGATGGCACTGGTGTTTCCCGTCACGCTCATCTTCACTGCCGTAGCCACACTGGTGGAGGTGGGCAGCAGTGCGGTGGTGTCCGAACTTATCGGCAAGGGGCGGCGCGACGAGGCGGAGGCTGTCATGTGCGGCAACTACCTCTACATTCCCATCCTCGCCTTAGTGCTCGCCGCCTTGGGCCATCTGTTCATAGAGCCCATTCTGAGAATACTGCCCGACCACCCTTCCGACCAGCGCATCTTCGACAATGCTATGGCATATCTCAAGATTGTGCTTTGGGGCGTGCCGTTTCTCATAGTTATGACGCTGACCGAGACTTTCATGCGGTGCATAGGGAAGCCGCGTCACGTGTTCTTTCTGGTTTCGGTCTGTGCCTTGGCAAACGTGCTGTTCGACATTCTCTTCATGGTCCTGCTGGGATGGGGCATGGAGGGGGCTGCACTCGCCACCTTGCTCTCCGAGGCATTGGGTTCGACCATTACCGTCTGGTATTTCGGATTCTCTCGGCAGCGGTTCACGTCGCCGAGGCAGTTATGCCGTCTCTCCCTCATCGGGCGGGAATTTTCCATCGGCGGTGGTTTCGCCTTTGCCGAATTGGCGATGTGCGTCACCGAGTTCCTGCTCAACGGCGTACTGCTTTACTACAATGCGCCGGAACTCTTAGCAGCGGCTTCCATATCAAACGTCATCCTGAGTTTTGTCTATATGCCCCTTGCCGGTCTCGACACGGGCACGCAGCCCTTAGTGAGCCGTCTCTACGCCGAGGGCAATATCAAGCGATGCCTCAACGTCTGTCGCACGGGATTCTGCCTGACTATGGCACTAACCACAATCATCTATCTCGTGCTGATGGTCTTTCCCCGCGAACTGGCCGAGTTCTTCCTGCCCGAGGGTAAGTCACTCAGCGATGATATGGTCACATTCCTGCGCTACAGTTTCCTGTTGCAGCCCTGCGTCGGACTCACCACCTGGGCGTGCGGCATTATGGCTGCCTTAGAGGATGAGTGGCGCAACATCGTGGCCAACGTCGTACCCTTCGTCGTGCAGGTGGCCACCATCTTCCTGTTGCCGACGTTACTGCCCATCGAGGATGTTGCGCTCAACTACGCCTTCGCCGACATCGCAGCAGCACTCACGGCTATGCTCCTGATAGGTCCCTTCTTGCATAGGCGCGGTCTCTCCCTTGGTATGATTTTCAGGAGTGATTACAGTAATTCTGCCGGGTGCCTGTAATGTCGCCAAGTTTCGCATTCTGATCGCCAATCAATACGTTTTCACTGCAATCTATCTATACAGATGTTTGAGCAAGATGGAATGATGTCTTAATATGTAATTCAGAAGTTATGGAATTGACAAAGATAAAGATTAGTAAGGCGACTAAAGAACAAGCTCCGGAGATTGCCCGTTTGATTATGATGGCAATGACAGACGAGTGTTGTCAGTATTTCTGTGGTGAGGGCTACGGTCTGGACGACTTTTACCGGATGATGAGCCACCTCGTAGAACGTGAGGACTCACAGTACAGTTACAAAAACACGCTGGTAGCGATGGACGGCCAGCAGGTGGTGGGCGTATCGGTAAGCTATGACGGTAGCCGATTGCACGAGTTGCGGTGTGCTTTTATCGAGGCCGCCAAGACGTACATCGGTAAGGATCATACTGGTATGGACGATGAGACGCAGGCTGGCGAGCTCTATCTCGACTCGCTGGCCGTGCTCCCAGCCTATCGTAGGCAGGGCATAGCCCAGAGGTTACTGATTGCCACCAAGGAACGAGCCCAGCTGTTACACCTGCCCAGAGTGGGATTGCTGGTAGACAAAGGTAATCCCGACGGTGAAGCACTCTATACCAAAGTGGGGTTTGAGTACTTGAACGACAATCAATGGGGCGGACACCCCATGAAGCACTTGGTTCTTCCGTGTCAAAGAAACTTTTAAACAGAAAATAACATGTACGAACATCAGGGAATTGACAACTGGCTTTGGTCAGTCCTGCCGCTGCTTATTGTCTTGGCAGAGGTCATCCTGCTGACCCTGCAAGTCCGTAGTGAGGAAAAACGACTGACCCAGGATTTCGGACAGGAATATCTTGATTATAAAAAACGAGTCGGGAGGTATTTCCCCTAATATTTATTTTCATAGAAAAGGTCAACCAATGAATACAGGTAGCTACCGAAGCTGACGAGTACCCATATCATCAGGGCTATGAGCAGCAGAAGGACAATAAGGACGATGGTAGATTGCTAGGCCTTAGCTTTTTTTGCAAACTCGAATAGCGACAGAGGTAAGTGGCAATAGCCATCGGGATTTTTGTCGAGGTAGTCCTGGTGATACTCTTCTGCCGTATAGAAGTTCTGCAGAGGCAGTTTTTCTACGGCCAAGGGTTGCTCATAATTCTTTTGTTCTTCTGCAAAAACCTTCTCGATGACGGGCAAATCCGCTGGGTCAGTATAATAGACACCAGTGCGATAGCGTGTTCCCTCGTCGTGTCCCTGCTTATTAAGACTCGTCGGATCGATGGCTTTGAAGAACATCTGCAATAGGAATTCAAGGCTGACCACATCAGGATAGAACCGCACAAAGACGGTCTCAGCAAATCCTGTCTGGTCTGTATATACCTCTTTATACGTTGGATTCTCCGTATGTCCGTTGGCAAATCCCACTTCCGTAATGGCCACGCCCTCAATCTGCTTGAAGTAATGTTCCGTTCCCCAGAAACAGCCACCAGCAAGGTAGATATCCTTCGTGGGCTTTGTTTCCAAAATTCCGTCCACTTCATGCTCTACGAAGGGACCGGCCTTGCACTCCAACAGGACACTCGGCTCCAAGCACTCCAACCCGTGCCAGACGTTCTTGGGAATGTCCACGCCATAGCGGCCACTTTCATGGCTGATAACGCAGGACTCCACGATCTCTCCCCCGTCATTGTAGGTCGTCACTCTGACCTTTCCTTTCAGAATCACGAAAGTCTCGTCCTTGTCAGGATGGTGATGCACTGGGATAAATGTGCCAGGTTCCAGGGCATTAAGGAATCGGTGGCATTTGTCCTGAAGGCTCTGATGGAAGTTATAGTTCTTTCTCAGCCTCGGTGATTTCTTGGCTTCCTCGGCCAATCCGTTCATTAAGTTATCGTCTATTATCTTCATACGCTCTAGATGGTTTCACCAATTCCCCCTGCTTTATAGCCGTCCCCCAACAGGGGACTCATAATGTTGAATTCAATAATCTGGTCTATCATATCACAAAACATATTAAAACTGCGTGTAAAGGTACGAAAAAAGGAGAATATTTCGTAACTTTGTGCCCAATTATTACGATACTTTAAGAAGATTATGGCAGAGA
>Ga0310694_10004824_pt1 | contig 12971 bp, 11 predicted proteins | sample 174DNAGHGhighgp2_FD_203884 | JGI IMG/M metagenome (GOLD analysis project Ga0310694, IMG submission 203884) | Sheep rumen microbial communities from Palmerston North, Manawatu-Wanganui, New Zealand - 1742 DNA GHGhigh gp2 (v2) (version 2) | ecosystem: Host-associated > Mammals > Digestive system...
ACTCCTTACCTCGCCCTCAGGGAACCGCTTTTCAACCTTTCGAATGTGCCTCCGGCAAGTTTCAACAACATGTTCAAGATGCACAGGAATATTGTTCTGCTGAACGTCAATCCGCAGAACACATCGACAGGTGTAGTTTACAAGAACAATGTGTGGGCGCGCCCTCAGGCCGTAGTACAGATCAACGCGGCCGATTCTGACGAGGCCTGCCGTCTTTTCAAGGAGAAAGCCTCGGTAATTTCCGAGTACTTCGAGCAGTCAGAGCGCGACCGCATCATCGAGAACTCGAAACGATATGAGGAAAAGCAGCTCCAGGAGCCGCTGAAGGACCTTACCGGAGGCATCCTCCATTTCCCTACCGGATATGCCCTCAAGAAATGGACAGACAGTTTTGTCTGGATTGCCGATGAGAAGCAGTACACCATGCAGACGGTAATGGCATATAAATTCCCCGTGCGCAAGGAGCCTTTCACCGTTGCCAATCTCGTGGCCGAAAGGGATTCTGTCATGCAGGCCAACGTTCCCGGCATGTTCGAGGGCTCCTATATGACCACATCTACGGCTTTCGAGCCCGTCGCAAAGTCTCTCCGTTATCATGGACGGGATTTTGTGGAGCTCCGCGGCTTCTGGGAAGTCCATGGCGATTTCATGGGCGGCCCCTTCGTTTCACACGCATTTTACAGCCCCGACGGCAAGGAAATCATAGTCCTGGAGGCATTCGTATTTGCTCCCAGATATGACAAAAGACAGTATCTGCGGCAGGTAGAATCAGTGCTCTACTCATTTGAGTGGAAAAAAGATGAAAAATAATTTTGAGAGGTAAAAAATAATTACTACCTTTGCAGTCCCTAAGTTTGGTGGGTTCGTATAACGGTTAGTACTCGGGATTTTCATTCCCGCAATAGGAGTTCGATTCTCCTACCCACTACTAAAATATAAAAAAGTAAAATAATGGCAAACACTAAATCCGCCGCGCGTGCAGCTCGCCAGAGTGAGCGTCACCGCATGCATAACAAGTATTATGCAAAAACAACAAGGAACGCTATTCGCGATCTGAGAAACATAACCGATAAGGCCGCAGCCCAGGAAAATGCTCCCAAGGTTTACGCAATGATTGACAAACTTGCAAAGATTGGAGTTATCCATAAGAACAAGGCAGCCAATCTTAAGAGCGGTCTCCAGGTTTACATCAACAAGCTCGCCTAAGCAGAGCTTGTTTTTGTAAGAGACGGGATGTAGCGCAGTTGGTAGCGCACTACGTTCGGGACGTAGGGGTCGCTCGTTCGAGTCGAGTCATCCCGACATAAAAAAGCAGACGAACAGTCTGCTTTTTTATGTCTAATTCCGTTTCACTCATTGAGGGGAAGACCACTATATTAAGTAAGTGAGGCTTGCGGGGCCTTCGTTGAAGAGGAGGTCGAGGATGGAGAGGTGGGGGGTGAAGCCGTGGTGGCGGTCCCGGAAGACCTGGTACCAGGGCTTGACTGGGATTTCCGGGATTGGTTGTTTGGGATGGATGGAGTAGCGGAAGTCATCGGCAATGGCGCCCGGGACGATGAAATCGGCAGTGGGGGAGAGTACGGTATGGATTCCGGCCTTGGCGGCGCACCACTTTGTGAGGCTTATGTTGAAGTCCCAGAGTAAGGGCTCTCCTGATTCCAGGAGGGAGAAGAGTTCGTCCCGGTAATACTCGAAGAAGGCCGATGTGTCGTAGGCCGTGGAGAGTGCGCGTTCAGTGCGCAGCACCCAGGGTGTGCTGTAGTCGATGCGGACTTCGCGGATTGGGATGGTCCCGGAGTGTAGAACTGGTACCTGGAGCATCTGCGGCCCGTCTCCGGCAAGGATGTAGCAGCGGTTGCGGTAGCTCTGCTTCTGATAGTTCTCACATGCTTCAATGAGTACCTGTGACGGCAAAACCCTGTCCGGGGACAGGGTCATGTCGCGTGCAAGGAGTGCAAAGTACTCTGCCGGCGGGAAATATGCCGTTGAAAGAAGCACTCTATCTTCCGGGCTTGGGCTTGGGAACTATTCCGCGGCTGGACTTGCGGATGAAACCAAGGATGTTGTCCCTGATTTCGGTTGCCGGGAAGTTGGCCTCGATGTATTCTACGGCCTGGGAAACATTCATTCCCTGGAAGTAGATGGCATCGTAGATGCTCTTGATCTCGTTTACCTGTTCTTCGGTGAATCCACGCCTGAGTAGTCCGGTACGGTTCACTCCTTCGAAGCAGATGGGCTCGCGGCCTGCGAGAACATACGGAGGTACGTCCTTCATGATTTTGGTGACGGCGGCAACGAAGGCGTGTGTTCCCACCCTGGAGAACTGGTGCGAACCGCACTTCCCTCCTACAATGCCCCAGTCTTCCACGTCTGTCTCACCGGCAAGGCCGACGAAACTTACTATGATGCAGTGGTTGCCGATGCAGCAGTCATGGGCGATATGTGCATAGGACATGATAAGAGTGTCGCTTCCCACCTTTGTGGTACCTTTGCCGCTGGCTTTGGTGCCGCGGTTGATGGTGGCGCATTCGCGGATGTTCACTCTGTCACCAATCTCCACCCAGCTTTCCTCTCCTTCGAATTTGAGGTCCTGGGGAATGGCGCCCACGACGGCGCCGGGAAATACGGTGCAGTCCTTTCCCATTCTGACATGATTGTAAACGGTGGCTCCGTTGAGGATTTTGCAGCCGTCGCCGATTTCCACGTTGTCATCGACAAAGGCGAAGGGGCCGATTTCCACATTATCTCCCAGCTTTGCTCCGGGATTTACACAGGCTAAGGGGTGAATTTTGTTCATTTGGTCAGGTCTTTAAGCAGGGCCCTGAGGGCCTTTGCGGCTTTTGTGTTAATGGAATGGCCAGGTTTGTACGCGCTTATATGGGCGTTGAGATAGCCTCCGGCAAGACGGAGGTCTCCGAGCAGGTCCAGCAATTTGTGGCGGCCGCACTCATCGGGGAAGTGCAGCTGCAGGTTGTTCAGGTATCCCTCTGAGGTGATGCTTATGTCGGGACGGTTGAACAGACGTGCGATGGTGCCGATCTGTTCGGGGGGCACGGCCTTCTCAACGACGACGATGGCGTTATCCACGTCACCGCCCTTTATGAGGTTGTTTCTGAAGAGGTGCTCTATTTCATGGAAGAAGCAGAATGTACGGCATACACCTATTTCTCCGGCGTAGTCCACTGTGGGGTCCCAATGAGCGCTCTGCACGCCAAGTACGCGGGAGCCGAAGTCTACGGTAATATCGGCAGAAGGACCGGAGGCGGGCTCGATCTTTACCCAGCTGCCGGTGTTTTCGTCCTTGATCTCTACGGTTTCAGGAATGTCGATATACTTCCTTGGAACGCCCTGGTTTTTGAGACCGTCCTTCATGATGGCCTCAATGTAGAGCCTTGCACTGCCGTCCAGGATGGGAACTTCGATGTTGTCCAGCTCAACAGTTGCATTGTCTACGCCAAGGCCGGTGAGGGCGCTCATGATATGTTCTATCGTTACGGCAATAGCCTCGTTCTTGGAGATAGTGGTGCTTCTTGCCGTATTTGAGACGTTCTCTGCAAAGGCTTCGATGACAGGACGGTCCTTCAAGTCTGTCCTGATGAACCTGATGCCCTGGTCTGCCGGAGCCGGCATTACTTTCATGTGTGCATAAGTACCCGTGTGGAGTCCCTTGCCTTCGAAATAATAAGCTTTCTTGAGTGTATGCTGGTTCTTCTGCATCAGTCGTTTGCCGATTGTTTAAACTTGGCGTATGCCTTCATGTATTGCTTCACTGGGATGGTAGGGGAGCCCACAAGCACTTCACCTTCCTTGCGGATGTTGCCGATGACGCCGCCCTGCGCACAGATTGTAGTGTGGTCGGCAATTTTGAGATGTCCGGCAATGCCCACCTGACCTGCCAGGATGCAGTACTTTCCAATCTGGGTGGAACCTGCGATTCCGGTCTGAGCAGCCATTACCGTATGGTCTCCCACTATGACGTTGTGCGCAATCTGGCAGAGGTTGTCTATCCTTACACCGTTGCCGATGATGGTAGACTCCATCTGTGCTCTGTCTACAGTAGTATTGGAGCCAATCTCCACATCATTGCCGATAATGACATTTCCAAGGTGCTCGATCTTTTCCCAGCTGCCGTCCGGCCTTGGCGCATTTCCGAAGCCGTCTGAGCCAATGATGCAGCCGGCGTGAAGAATTACATTGTCACCGATAACCGTTCCGGGGTAAATCACGACTCCTGGATAGATGATGCAGTTTTTGCCGATGGTTACATCCTCGCCGATGTTGTTGTGTCCGTGAATGACCGTATTGTCACCGATTCTGGTTCGTTTCCCGATGAATACGAACGGCCCCACCCATACTTTCCTGCCAAGCTTCGCGCTGAATGGAGAGCACCAGGAGAGGCAGCTGCGGTGCCTCTTTGCCTTCTTGCTCAGTTTTGATGTGTATTTCAGAAGGTCTGCAATGGCGCTGTATGCGTTCTCTACCCTTACCATAGTGGGTGAAACAGGCTCCTTGGGCTCGAAGCTCTTGTCCACGATGAGGATTGAAGCCTCGCTCGTATAGACGTAAGGCTCGTATTTGGGATTTGCAAAGAAACTCAGCGTGCCCGGCTTCCCATGCTCAATCTTGGAAAACTTGGTGGCACGGGCGTTTTCATCGCCCTCTACAGTGCCGTTAAGCAGCTGTGCAAGAAACTTGGCAGTATATTCCATATCAGATCAGCGGCTCTGCCGTCATTGCGGCGGGTTGAGGAATGCCCATCAGTTTGAGGATGGTGGGTGCCACGTTGCAGAGGGCTCCGTCCTTCACGGTCTTCACCTTGTCTCCGGCGTTGATGACAACAAACTGTACGGTGTTGAGGGAGTGTGCTGTGTTGGGGGTGCCGTCTGCATTCACGGCGAAGTCTGCGTTGCCGTGGTCGGCGGTAAGGAGAACTACGTAATCCTTGGCGATGGCCTCGTCGACGACTTTCTTTACGAGGTTGTCAATGCAGGTGACGGCCTGGGTGATAGAGTTGTATACTCCGGTGTGGCCCACCATGTCTCCGTTCGCGAAGTTGAGGATAATCATGTCCTGCTTTCCGGTGCGGATTTCGGCGATGAGCTTTTCTGCAACCTCGGGGGCGCTCATCTGGGGGAGAAGGTCGTATGTGGGAACCTTGGGAGAGTTCACCAGGATGCGGTCTTCGTTCTCAAAGACGGTTTCGCGTCCGCCGTTGAAGAAGAAGGTTACGTGTGCGTATTTCTCAGTCTCTGCTATGCGGAGCTGGTGCTTCCCGGCCTTGGAAACCGTTTCACCAAGGGTGTCCTGTACGAGTTCCTTGTCAAAGAGGATATGTACCCCTTTGAAGGAGGCATCGTAGGGAGTGAGGCAGCAGTAGTAGAGTGGAATGGTGTGCATTCCTTCCTCGGGCATGTCCTTCTGGGTGAGGACAGAGGTGAGTTCGCGGGCGCGGTCGTTGCGGAAGTTGTAGAAGATGATGGCGTCGCCTTCTTCAATCTTTGCAACCGGCTTGCCGTTTTCGGTGACCACGATGGGCTTGATGAACTCGTCGGTAACGTCGGCATCGTAGCTGGCCTGGATACCGGCCTGGGCGCTTTCGAATGCTGCACCCTTGCCTTCTACAAGAAGGTCATAGGCTTCCTTTACCCGGTTCCATCTCTTGTCACGGTCCATGGCGTAGAAACGGCCGCATACTGATGCAACCTTACCGGTGGTTTCAGCCATTTTCTCCTCGAGTTCCTTTACGAAGCCCAGTCCGCTGCGGGGATCTGTGTCACGGCCGTCCATGAATGCGTGGACATAGACCTTGTCAAGGCCTTCTTCCTTTGCAACTCGGAGGAATTCGTATACATGGTCAAGGGAGCTGTGAACGCCGCCATGGGATGTAAGGCCCATGAGGTGGAGTTTCTTTCCGGATTTCTTTACATAATCGTATGCTGCCTTGATTTCGGCATTCTCAAGAAGTTTGTGTTCGCGGCAGGCAATATTGATTTTTACGAGGTCCTGATATACCACGCGGCCTGCACCAAGGTTCATGTGACCAACCTCGGAGTTGCCCATCTGGCCGTCGGGGAGACCTACGTACTCTCCGCAGGCCTGGAGATGGCCGTAAGGATATTTTTCGCGGAGGGCGTCAATGTTGGGTGTTCCCTTGGTCCATATTGCATTGGAGTAGTCGTGGCGTCCTTCGCCCCAACCATCCAGAATCATAAGCAGTACTTTTCTGTTCATATGTATAGGTCTAAAATCTTACAAATTTAATCATTTTTTATGGAAATCCGAAGTATGCGTTCAGTGGCTGCCGTAACGCGTACCGAATGGTCTATGCAGAAGCCGGCTACAGCAAGGACGTGGCTTGGGTCTTTCTTGCTCTTTAAGAGAAGTATAGCGTGTTTATCCTCAATGTTGAAGTGATGGTCCGTGAACCAGTCCTGGAGCTTTTTCTTTCCCGGGGCGCCAAGCGGCCTTATCCAGTCTCCCTGCTCCCAGTGTCCTTCAATATACTCGCCGGCTTTGTCTGCGTCCATGATGAGCATACCCTTTGGCTGGATGACTGGACTTGAGCCATCCCATTCTTCTTCTTGAACGGTGTAGGAGTTTGTGGAGGCAGTGGGAGGGACGAGGACCGAAGGTCCGAAGGTTTCAGGAGGGTATGCCTCCACAAACTCAGCGAACCGTTTCATGTCTTCATTTAGGGTCCGGACGAACGATGGGTTGATTTCCTTGAAGACAGGGAAGACCAGGTTGCGGATTTTGTTCCTTTTGTACTCGTTTTCCGCATTGGTGTGGTCTTCTCTCCACTGGAGCCCGTGCTCTTTCGCAAAGGCTTCGATATCCTCCCTTGTCATATCCAGAAGGGGACGGCGGAGGGGGATATCGGCATAGTCGGGGTCCGGGATGAAGCCTTCTTTTTTCATGCCGATGATGCCTTTGAGCCCTGTTCCCCTCAGGAGGTTGAGGATGAGGGTTTCGGCGTTGTCGTTGGCGTTGTGGGCTACTGCAACCGCTTCATAGCCGTGCTCTTTGCAGAGTTCTCCGAACCAGCGGTAGCGGAGCTGGCGGGCGGCCATTTCAGTGCTGATCTTTTCAGAAGCGGCATGCCCGAGCGTGTCAAAATGCCGTACGTGGCACTCTATGCCGTATTTTGAGGCCCATCCGCGGACGAAGGCTTCATCGGCATCGGATTCTTCGCCCCTGAGATGGAAGTTGCAGTGTGCAATCGCGAAAGGCCCGCCACTGAGGCGGACCTTTTCTACGAGGCACATGGAGTCGATGCCTCCGCTTACTGCAACCAGTAGCATAAACTACCTTTTGTGTGAAATCGTATAGGTGAAACCGAACTCCAGGAATTCCTTGAACTGGATGCCCTTTGCGTCCGGTGTTCCGTCCTTGTCATTATCCTTTACTTTCACGAGCGGGTCGTAAATCATATTGGTGGATACGGTGAGGGCAAAGAACTTGGCAAGCTTCCAGAATACCTTGTTGTCCCAGGTGACACGGGGCTCAACCTTGGGTGTAAGGTAGTTGTAGAACAGTGCAAGCTGAGTGGTGTATGTGAAGTTGTCGTTGATCACCCATGAGGCGTCGGCCTTTACCTGGGCACCGAATTCGAAACGTGCGGGTTTCCATGCGGTTGCTTTGCCGTCTGAGTCGGTGGCTGTTACTTCCATGCCGTATTTGTCACGAAGGGTTTCGTTGGACACGATGACGACACCGCCGGTGAGAGGGGCAACGTTCAGTGAGAACCAAGGCTTGGGTGTCCACAGGAGACCGAGACCCAGGTTGATGTATGCCGGGGAGAAGAGGCCGGACTGTATGGTCCTGGCGTTGAGCCAGTCCTGAACAGTGGGCTCTGTTTCACCGTCGGATGAAGGGGTGCCATACTTGAAGTTGTCGCCGAACTGGGTTTTGAAGTCGAAGTTGGCGGAATATGACAGGTGGCGGATAGGAGTCTCATAGCCCCACTTTGACTCGAAGTAGATGCGGTCCTTGTTCTTTTGGTAGATGGGCTTGTCGGCAGAGTAGAGGGTGCCGTAGTCAAGCTGGAGACGGTTGTTCCAGATCATCTTGTCCTTGGCGTAATTGGCGCTTGCGTCAATATTGCCTGCAAGGGTAATGGTGTTGTAACCGCCGGCTGCCCACTGGGAGAGGTAGGTCTGGCCGAAGTTGATGTTGGTCTGGATGGTGTTTGTCCAGTATGTGGGCTTGGGTGCCGCTACCGGCACTTCTTCTGCCTGGCTCAGGGCTGCGGCGGCCTCGGCCGCTGCGCTCTGTGCGTCCTGTGCGTATGCTGCGAATGCGCCCGCAAGAGCAATTGCTATGAATGTGAATGCTTTTTTCATGATTAATATGATCTTGCAAATAAAACTCTCTGGTGTGAAGGCTTGCCGGTGTAAATGCATTTGCCTTCTTCAATGCAAACTGCGCTGTCTACGGGAATGCAGCGGATTGTGGCCTTGGTCTCTTCCTGGATCTTTGCCTCAGTTTCTGCGGTGCCGTCCCAGTGGCAGAGGAGGAAGCCGCCCTTCTCGATTTCTTCCTTGAACTCTTCCCATGTGTCAACCTTGCGGATGGAGGCGTCACGGAATGCGAGGGCCTTGTTGTAGATGGTCTTCTGGATGTCGTCAAGAAGGTCGATGATGCGGTCTTCAAGGCCTTCGAGGGGCTCGGAAATCTTTTCGAGGGTATCCCTGCGGGCAACCTCTACGGTGCCGTTCTGGAGATCGCGGGGTCCCATTGCAAGACGCACCGGAACGCCCTTGAGTTCCCATTCTGCGAACTTGAAACCCGGGCGGAGGGTGTCCCTGTCGTCGATTTCCACGCTGTGTCCCTTTGCCTCGAGGGCTTTCTTGAGCTCGTACATCTTGTCAAGTACGGCGTTATGCTCTTCATCGCTCTTGTAGATGGGGACCATGACAACCTGTATAGGGGCCAGTGCGGGAGGGAGAACCAGGCCGTTGTCGTCTCCGTGTGCCATTATGAGTGCGCCCATCAGGCGGGTGGAAACGCCCCATGAAGTTGCCCAGACGTATTCGTCCTTGCCTTCCTTATTAGTAAAGGTGACGTCGAAGCTCTTTGCGAAGTTCTGTCCGAGGAAGTGGGAAGTACCGGCCTGGAGGGCTTTGCCGTCCTGCATCATGGCCTCGATGGTCATGGTGTCAAGGGCGCCGGCGAAACGTTCGCCCGGGCTCTTGTGGCCCACCACCACGGGAAGTGCCATGACTTCACGGGCAAAACGGGCATAGACGTCTACCATGCGCTGCTTCTCCTCTTCTGCCTCCTGTGCCGTAGCATGTGCTGTATGGCCTTCCTGCCAGAGGAATTCTGCGGTGCGGAGGAAGAGGCGGGTCCTCATTTCCCAGCGAACCACGTTGCACCACTGGTTGCAGAGTACGGGAAGGTCTCTCCAGGAGTGAATCCAGTTCTTGTAAGTGTTCCAAATGATGGTTTCCGATGTGGGGCGTACGATAAGTTCTTCCTCGAGCTTTGCGGAAGGGTCCACGACGATGCCGTTGCCGTTGGGATCGTTCATGAGCCTGTGGTGGGTGACCACGGCGCATTCTTTTGCAAAACCGGCAACATGTTCTGCCTCACGGGAGAAGAAGCTCTTGGGGATGAAGAGGGGGAAATATGCGTTTTTGACTCCTGTCTCCTTGAACATTCCGTCAAGGATGCTCTGCATCTTTTCCCAAATTGCATATCCGTAAGGCTTTATGACCATGCAGCCGCGCACTGCAGACTGCTCGGCCAAATCGGCCTTTACAACCAGGTCATTGTACCACTGGGAGTAGTTGTCAGACCTCTTGGTTACCTCTTTTGCCATATTCTGTTTGCTTTTTTTTTGAATTTGCGTTAATATTGTATCCCGAAAAATGAAATGCAGGTACAGAACTTGCATAAATGTTTATGCCGGGATTTTCCGGCACAAATATACGGATTTTATTGCAATTTAAGGAGGATCTGACAATGAAAATAAGAATCTTGGCGTACCTTGGGGCCATCATTGCCGCCTTGTCGTGCTCGTCCCTGAGCCAACTGCAGACCCAGACCTTTGATGACGGTCTCTATGTCCGCTCTAAAGCAGACGTAGTACAGACCGTGCGTCCGGAGGTTCCCGAAAGCGAAATAGACAATCTCCTGGCAGACACCAGGGAAACCACAACCCTGCTTCTGAGCAGCGGGGACACACTTCTTGTGCGCCCCGGACAGACAGTCAAATTCGCCCCTTCAGAAATAACGGTGCTCAGCACCACACCTTCATGGTATTACGGCCCTTGGACCTACAATTCATGGTACTGGGACTACGATTACTGGTACAGGCCTTACCGCTATTACAGCTGGTATTACGATCCCTGGTACCACTGGGACCCCTGGTATCACTGGGATCCGTGGTATCACCCGTATCACTACAGCTGGTACTATGATCCCTGGTATTACGGCCCGTACTATTATCACGGTTATTACGGATACTATGGATATCACCACGGCTATGGCTGGTATGATGACTACTGGTATGGCGGAGGCCGCCATCACTGGGGCCCTTCCAGGGCTGCCTATCTTGGCCACAGGGACGGTAACTTCACCACCCGCGGCGGTGTGAACCGCACTTCCGGCATCGGCGCGGCACGTACTTCCGTCGCAATGAACAGGGCAGGTACCGCAGCGTCTTCACGTTACACTCCCGGAACTTCCAGGGCCACACGCTCTTCATCAACAGCCGTAAGAAGCGTAGCCCGTACAAGTGCAAGTTCCGGTGCAGTGCGCTCGGGTGCAACCGCGTCACGCAGCAGCTCTTCTGCATCAAGGAGTGCCGGTACATCGGCAGGCAGGAGCACGTCTTCCCGCTCGTCATCGGTGGGCGGCAGTTCTCATTCCGGTTCAACGAGAAGCAGTTCTTCGGCAACCAGGTCTTCCGGCAGAAGCGGCAGCTACCGTTCATCCGGCTCCTCATCGACCTACCGTTCATCGGGCAGTTCTTCGTCATCTTCCCGTTCTTCCCGCAGTTCATCATACGGCGGCGGCAGCTACCGTTCTTCCGGCAGCAGCTCGAGTTCCGGCAGTTATTCAAGGGGATCTTACAGCGGCGGATCTTCCCATTCATCCGGCAGTTCTTCATCTTCGCACTCCAGCGGCGGTGGCGGACGCAGATAAACTATCAGAATCATGAAAAAGACTATCGGCATAATTCTTCTGCTTGGGATTTCACTGGGTCTGAGGGCCCAGGACTGGCAGGATGCATATCTCTTCTCTGAGAACAATTACATCGGCACGGCCCGCAGTGCTGCAATGGGTAACGCCATGACAGCGCTGGGCGGAGATCCCGGCTCTCTCACGATGAACCCTGCAGGCTCTTCGGTGGCGTCTTATTCACAGTTCTATATCAGTTCCGGACTCAGCATCAGTTCGGCTTTCGCAACGGGGACAATTCCTTCCGGCAGCACCAGCCCCATCGGCTTCGGCGATGAGATTTCATCGAAAAGGGCTCGTTTCAAAATGCCCAGCCTTGGCTATGTGATGAACTTTGACACAGGTCGCCGCAGTGGGCTCAAGCGCATGTCGCTTGGATTCGTGTTCAACACTACGAATGACTATACGCACAGGTTCAATGCCGGCGGCGTTAACTCCCATGATTCATTCGGCGCTTCCATTGCTTCATCGGCAGACGGTTACCTTACCAATGTCATGGCAAATGCAGACTGGTATGCTACCGGAGACGCCTCCCAGATGCCCGCATGGATTGACATGACAGGCTACAGGGCCGGCCTCATCAGCGGTGTAACGAGCCAGGACGGCGCTTATATCGCCCTGTCAGAGGTTATCGACGAGAACGGCCAGTTCCGTATCGCCGCTCCTCTTTACCAGGAATACGGCCGCCAGACAAGAGGCTACAAGGGAGACCTTATCATGAACTGGTCTGCCAACTGGTCCGACAAGTTCTACCTGGGTGTGAATATCGGCATCGTGAACTCTGTTTACGGTATGGTAGAGTATTGGAAGGAGCAGCCCAACAACCCTTCAGACTTCGCCCCCATCGAATTCTCTGACGGCACAACCGGCCGCTTTGAAGCCATGACGATGAAAAGGGATTATTCAATGGAAGGCAACGGCATCTATGCCAAGCTCGGCGTCATCTGGCTGCCTGTTCCCACCCTGCGTCTCGGCGCTGCAATCCAGACACCTACTGCATTTACCATTATTGAAAGGTATTCGTATACCGGCCAGTCAGAGATTACCGGCCAGTACCGTGCTGCTGTCTCCAGTCCGGAAGACACCTGGGGCTACGGCCTTACCCAGCCGTTCCGCTATAATCTTGGCGCAGCTTTCGCCCTTGGCAAAATCGCCCTTGTCAGTGCCGATTTTGAAAGTGTGAATTATGCCGGTGCACGGTTCCGCAATTATCGCGGCGACGAATACGATTTCGGCTATTACGATTTCTCCTCGAATAACGAGAATATCCGCAACTACCTTGGCAAATCCCGTTCGGTAAGGCTGGGCCTTGAACTGAAACCGCTTCCTGCCATTGCCGTGCGCACGGGTTACATCTGGCAGGGCTCCGGCATTGCCGACGGTTCAGAAGCCTCCAAGAAAACCGTATCATTCGGCCTTGGCTATTCATCCTCAGGCTCTTTCTATGCCGATTTCGCCCTCCGCTTCCGCTTCATGCCAACGGAGTTCATAGTACCTTACAGCTACTATTACGCTCCTGACTCTTCCGACCCTTACTACAAGGTGATCGATGACGGAATCCTCACCCCTGAAATTGCAGTCGATTCCACCATTGCCGATGCCTTCGTAACAGTTGGCTGGCGGTTCTGACAAGCATTTTCCTGCCATTTTGTCAGAGTATGACCGGTGGCACGAAGTTCGATAAAACTATGGCGTCGTCCGAAAAGGGCGGCGCCTTTTTGATAAGTAAAACAAATAAAAACAAACAATACTATGGGTAAAATTATCGGTATCGACCTCGGAAC
>Ga0310694_10004825_pt1 | contig 12970 bp, 7 predicted proteins | sample 174DNAGHGhighgp2_FD_203884 | JGI IMG/M metagenome (GOLD analysis project Ga0310694, IMG submission 203884) | Sheep rumen microbial communities from Palmerston North, Manawatu-Wanganui, New Zealand - 1742 DNA GHGhigh gp2 (v2) (version 2) | ecosystem: Host-associated > Mammals > Digestive system >...
TGGCGACGAGGCGTGGCGGAAGCTCTGCGACGATTCGAATGTCGATGTCGTTTACAACACTACGCCATGGGCGCTGCATGTCCCGGTGCAGCTGGCGGCGATGAATGGCGGCAAGCATGTGTTCACCGAGGTGCCGAGTGCGCTCACGGTCGATGAATGCTGGGATCTGGTTGAGACGAGCGAGAAGACGAAGAAGCATTGTATGCAGCTGGAGAACTGCTGCTATGGCGAGATAGAGATGCTTACGTTCAATCTGGCGAAACTCGGAATGCTTGGCGAACTGGTGCATGGCGAGGGCGCCTACATCCACGATCTGCGGCACATGTGCTCTACCGAGTGGCCGGACTGCGAGTGCTGGCGTTTCGATGAGAACCGTGTCCACGGCGGGAACCGGTATCCGACGCATGGTCTCGTTCCTCTCTGCCTTACGATGGACATCAACCGCGGCGACAAGATGGACTACCTTGTTTCGCTCGAATCCAATCAGGCGAACTTCAGGGAGTACATGAAGGCGAAGCTCAAGATGGACAATCCGCGCCGCCTTTCTGATGTTAGGATGGCAGACATGAACTCCACGCTCATCAAGACGGCCAAGGGCAAATCGCTTCTCATCCAGCATGACGTCTCAACCCCGCGCCCATACTCGCGCATCCAGTTCCTTTCCGGCACGAAGGGGGCGATTTGCGACTATCCCTACCGTGTGGTGTTCGAGGAGAGTCCGGGTGCAGGTGCGCACAAATGGTATGACGAGAAGAAGGCGAATGAAATCCGCGAGAAGTATCGTCACCCGCTTTGGAAGACGGTCGGAGAGCTTGCCAAACGCGTGGGCGGACATGGCGGCATGGATTTCATCATGGATACGCGATGGGTATATTGCCTGCAGCAGGGGCTCCCGCTCGATATGGACGTGTACGATTTGGCGGCAACGAGCTGTCTATGCGAACTGACAGAGAAATCGGTGGACAATCGTTCTCGTGCCTATGACATTCCGGACTTCACGCGTGGCGCATGGAAGACCAACAAGCCAATGGGCATCGTCGATATTGACATAAAGAAGATGGGTCTAAAGGACGAGAACGTCAAGAAGTCCGCTGGACAGATTACTGTATAATACAAGGAGGGTAGTATTCTATAATACGCCCTTGATCGACATCATTTCCAATAAAACATCAGGAGAATAGAGAAGACATGGAAGAGAATATGGCTGAACGCCCCACGATGAAAATGCTGCCCGGCGACGAAGTGCGCCAGATCATGTGGCGCTATGCGGAACGCTATGATATCCAGATGGCGATTGCCGGTGCGCGCCAGACGGCGCGTTCGGTGGTGGCACAGCTTGTCGCGAACGGTCAGCGCTTCACGCACGAGTGGACGCCTGAGAAGCAGGGGCTTTTCGATGCCTTTGATGCGTCCGGCATGACGGCGGCAACGCTGAACGCCGAGTTCGGTGGACTTTTTGAAGGGCCTCGCAACTTGGCAATGTCGCTCGTCACCTACGAGACGGCTTGGGTCGATAACGGCGCGGCTACATCCTCTTTCGTGAACGATCTCGCGATGGGGCCCATCGCGGAGCTTGGCACGCCGGAGCAGAAGGAGAAGTATATGACTCTCTGTGCGCCCGGCAATCCTTCCGGCAAGACGTGGCGCGGTTCCTTCGCGCTCACCGAGCCGCTGCCTTACGTGGGTGTCGATACGGGTGTTCTTTGCGGGCGCGTCTCAATCGCCGAGTGGAAAGAAGGCGAAGAGCCGATGCTGCGAGTGGAAAAGCGCGGACGTTTTATCACTAACATCGCCATCTGCGACTACATCACCATTGCGCTCGATTCGGGCGACGACCGTTTCAAAGGGTCGTGCATGGTCGTGGTTGAGGCGACGGATCCAGGCAAGTTCGACCGTGGTGCACAGACGAAGAAGCTCGTCCATCAGCTTTCCAACACTGGCGATCCCGTCATTGATGTGGTGGTGCCCGCTTCGCGCATCATCGGCGGATACACGATTCAGGATGGCCGGGTTGTGCCGAACCTTTCGCACTCCGAGATCATAGCGCAGGTGTTCTCAAAGACGCGTGTGGGCGTGGGCGTGATGGGCGCAGCGTCGCTGATGAGCGCAGTCGAGCCTGTGATACGCTACCAGCGTACACGCTTCCGTGGCGCGGCGGGCGTGAGCGAGGAGAGTCCGCGCTACAAGCTCGGACTTCAGATGAAGGAGGACGTGACGCAGCGTCTTGCAGACGTATGGGCGACGGCGGAGGCGGCAAGTTCGCTCGGTTTCGACATCTCGCGCGTGTACGACCGCATCGAGGCGATTCAGGACGAGGCGAAGGCGAAGCTCGGTCGCGGGCGCGAGATGCTTCGCAACATGAAGACGCCGATGGAGAAGGCTGTTGCACTGCTCGCTGAGGGCAAGAATCCGGAAGAGGATGAGGACGTGACCATTCGCTACGTGTATCTTCAGGCCATCGCGAACGTACTGTGCCCGAGCTGCAAGCTGTGGAACACGGGGCACGGCGCGGACATGATGCGCCAGGCGATTTCGCTCATGGGCGGCTATGGCATCACCGAGGATTGTCCGGGATTCTTGTTCTACAAGTGGACGGACATGCAGCTCGACGCGACATACGAAGGGCCGGAGGCGGTGCAGCGCAGGCAGATTTCAGAGACGATGGGCAACGCGGTTTTCCTCGCGCAGCTTGAAGCGTGGGCGAAAGAGTGTGATGCGTGCCCGGCGGCAGACCGCAACGGCATGCATGCGCTGGCGGCGGCATTTCGCCTATGGGCTTGGACGCGCGCGTTCGCGGTGGCGGCGAAGGATGCGTCCGGCAAAAGGCTTGGTGCGTCGCAGCGGCACGGCGTGGTGTTCCCGATGGCGGACGCGCTTGCGGGGCTGATGGCTGCGAAGAGTTTCCATGCGGACGTGAAGTTCCTCGCGCTGAACGGCAAGGAGCATCCAGTCGTCGGCCCGGAGCTGGACGGCTATCTCAACACGTTCAACGACCTGCTTGGCACGATTGCGGGCAACGTAGCCGGTGAAGCAGCGCGCATCTGTGCGGAAATAGTATTCGGCTTCAGCGCCGCCACGCCCGAGCAGCAGGCGGAGTTTGCCGCCTTGCGTGCGAAGGTGGATGCCGCGCTTGCCGGTACGAAAACCGCAAAGGACAACGCAGCGAAGTGCCTCGCCACTCTTATGATTCCAGAAGCTCTCGACTATCCGATGTGAAGACCATACCCCATAGACTGTCAATTGCCATTGCGATTTGCACATTTCTTGCGGGATGTGCAACTTGGACGTTCACTCCGATCAGGAGCGCACGTTTCGTGAGCGAGAATGGTGAATACCTCTACGTTGACTACGGCCGCGAAGAGCATGAATCCACATTTGTCGCTCCGAGCGGCATAACGCTTCCGTTCAAGACGAAGCTCAAGGTGCGCGTGACAGCTCCTGACGGGCGGCGTTTCGTCGCATGGCAGGTTATGAGCACGCGCGGTGTGCTGTACAAGACGGACAACGAGCATTGGGAATACTACGAGGAGGGCACTGGCTGCATACTGGCGGAACGTGCTGATGACGGGGACGGATACGAACTTCGCTTTCAGGGTGTGCTGTGCGCAAACCTCAAGAACTCGGATGCCGACAAGAAGAAGGAACGCAAATGAAGAGTGCAAAGGAAATACGGGCTGATGCGTGGGTTGCGCTTGGTGAGAACGGGCAGTATCTGCGATATGTGGCGGCATATCTGCTGCTGATGCTTGTGCTGATGGCGTCCGCGCTGCCGCTGATGGGGATTCTTGGAGCAGGCATAGGCATTTCCGGCATTGCGCCGTATTTTGCGCCTGGCGGACATCCTGAAATCGGGTTGTTCTTGGATCCACAAGTGATGCTGCCTCTTCTTATATCCACTTCTATCTTCTCTCTGCTGGTCATATACCCGATAGGGTTTGGCACGTGGGCCAACGCTGCAATGGCGATTGCGGCGTTGCGGCGCGGGTTGGGTGTTGGCCATGCGTTTTCCGGTTGGGGGCACGGTTGGAAGATGGGCTGGATCCAGATGGTCAAGTGGACGTATCTTTTGCTGTGGGCTCTGCTTCTGTATGTGCCGTGCCTCATAAAGGTCTGCTCTTATGCCATGACTGATTACCTTGCCGTGGATCATCCTGACTGGAGCGCCAACCAGTGCATAACAGAGTCTCGCCGCCTGATGGACGGTCACAAGTGGCGTTATTTCTGCCTAAACATTAGCTTTATCGGATGGTTCATACTGATGATGGTAGCATCGTGGATACCATTGGTCGGAAATCTTGCGCGGTGGTTCTTCATGCCATACTTTGAGGCGGCCAAGGCGGCATTCTATGAGGATCTCCTTGACCGCGACCCCACATAAGACCCATTCATAAGTAGCCGCTCAGGATAGCGTTAGGTTGTGCCATTGCTGGAGGGATAGCGGAAGCTTGCTGGCGGAGGCTGCGTTTGCCGTCATGCCGCGCACAGCTTCGGCAAAGCCAGCGAGCGTGGTTGTAACGGGGATTCCGGCAAGCGTTGCTGCGGTGCGAATCTTGAGGCTGTCGTGCGCGGCGCTTTCCCCGTCTTCGCGCGTGTTTACAACCCACTTGACCTTGCCGAGCCTGATGAGGTCGAGGGCGTTGGGCGAGCCGAGGGGAATCTTGTAGAGGGCGTTAGATTCTATGCCTGCCATCCAGAGTTTTGTCGAGGTTCCGCGAGTTGCCCAGATTTCATAGCCGAGTTCATCCAGCGTCTTGGCAAGGTGCACGACCTCGTCCTTGTCCTCGTCGCGTATGGAGAGGACGATTCCGCCCTGTCTTGGAAGAGGGAGGGGACTGCCCGCCGCAATCTGGCTTTTGTAGTAGGCCGTTGCCGCGTCATGTCCGAACGCCATTACCTCGCCTGTCGATTTCATTTCTGGCGTGAGTGTGATGTCGGCGCCCGGAAACTTCACGAACGGGAATACCGCTTCCTTGGCGCAGTGGTAGGATGGAGACTTCTGGACATCCGACAATCGGCAGCCGGCACTTCCTATCTTCTCTCCTGCCATGCACCGCGCGGCTACGCCTGCGAGCGACCAGCCGACCGCTTTCGAGACGAACGGCACCGTGCGTGAGGCGCGGGGATTTACCTCGATCATCCAGATTTCCCCGTCCTTCACCGCAAGCTGGATGTTCATGAGGCCACAGACATGCAGGCGTTCAGCGAACGTGCGGGCGATGGTTTCTACTTCGGCGATGGTCTTCGACGAAAGCGACACCGGCGGCGTGACTGCGGCGGCGTCTCCCGAATGACATCCAGCAGCCTCGATGTGTTCAAGTATTGCTCCGACGACTGTCGTTGCGCCGTCTGAGACGCAATCGACGTCAAGCTCAATGGCGTTGGTGAGGAACTTGTCGATGAGAATAGGGCGTCCCTCCGATATCTTCACCGCCTCATCAACGTAATCCCTTAGCCTGTCTTCATGATAGACAATCGCCATGCCGCGTCCGCCCAAAACGAATGATGGGCGTACGAGCACTGGGTAGCCGATCTGTTCGGCAATCCTGAGCGCATCATCTACGGTGTGTGCAATTCCGCTCGGCGGCTGCTTTACGCCGGCCTCCTCGACAAGCGAACGGAAGAAGTCGCGGTCTTCGGCGAGGGCGATATCGTGCGGTGACGTGCCAAGAACATTTACGCCAGCCGCTGCCAGCCGTTCGGCGAGATTGAGCGGGGTCTGTCCCCCAAACTGCACGATCGCGCCATCGCAATGTTCGCGTTCGTAGATTTCCATCACGTCCTCGAATGTGAGTGGCTCGAAGTAGAGTTTGTCCGAGGTGTCATAGTCGGTGGAGACGGTTTCGGGGTTGGAGTTCACCATCACGACCTCAATGCCCATCTTGCGAAGCGCGAATGCCGCATGGCAGCAGCACCAATCGAATTCGATGCCCTGACCGATGCGGTTTGGACCTCCGCCGAGAATCATGATCTTGCGTTTGGCGCCGCTATCAGTTCCGGAATGTCTGGAACAGGTGGAATCGTAAGCGTAGTAACTGTAGTAGTATGGCGTCTTGGCCTCAAACTCACCGGCGCAGGTATCGACTTCGCCGAACTCTGGGCGTATGCCAAGTTCAATGCGTTTCGCTCGCACATCCGCTTCGTCGCATCCAACCGCCTCGGCAATTTCCCTGTCGCTGAAGCCAAACACCTTAGCTTGGCGCAGAATGGACGCATCTTGAGGCAAGTGGCATTCCACATTCACCCCTCGACGGCCTACCGACTTTCGGCTCTCGACCTTCATCGAAAGGTAGGATTTGAAAGCTTCAATCTCATCCAGCTGCGCCTTAAACCACGGGTCAAATGTCGTGGCGTCGTGTCCTGCAAGCGGAGCCTCCAGCGAACGCACGGCTTTCAGGTATGCCTGCTTGAAGGTGCGGCCGATAGCCATCGCTTCGCCTACGGACTTCATCTGTGTGCCGAGCCGCCTGTCTGCGCCAGGGAACTTCTCAAAGGTGAAGCGGGGCACTTTCACGACCACGTAATCAAGTGCCGGTTCAAAGCAGGTTGGCGTCACCTGCGTGATATCGTTTTTCAGTTCGTCAAGCGTGTAGCCTACGGCAAGAAGCGCGGCAATCTTCGCAATCGGGAACCCAGTCGCCTTTGACGCAAGCGCGGACGAACGCGAGACGCGCGGGTTCATTTCGATAATGATTCGCCGTCCCGTCTGCGGGTTTACCGCCCATTGCACATTTGAGCCGCCCGTTTCGATGCCAATCTTCTCAAGTACATGGATGGAGTCGTCACGCATGGCCTGATATTCGCGGTCCGTCAGCGTCTGGATTGGCGCTACGGTGATGGAATCGCCAGTATGGACGCCCATAGGATCCATGTTCTCGATGGAGCAGACGATGACGGCGTTCCCTGCCCTATCGCGCATCACCTCCATCTCGAATTCCTTCCACCCGATGAGCGATTCTTCTATCAGCACTTCATGGTTGAGCGAGGCTTCAAGGCCGCGCGCCACTATCTTACGGAACTCATCCGCGTCATGCGCGATACCGCCGCCCGTGCCGCCGAGCGTAAAGCCTGGACGGATGATAAGCGGCCATGATCCGATTTCCCCTGCGATTGTCTCCGCTTCTTCAGGCGAATGGGCGCTTCCAGACATCGGCATGTCGAGACCAAGTTCGGCCATTGCCGCCTTGAAGAGATTGCGGTCCTCCGCCCGAGCGATGGCCTCGGCGTTCGCGCCAATCATCTCCACGCCGCATTCGGTGAGAATGCCAGACTTTGCAAGTCCAGTCGCCACATTGAGCGCGGTCTGTCCGCCCAGCGTCGGGAGAAGCGCATCGGGGCGTTCCTTGCGGATGATGGCGGCAACAGAATCGACCGTCAGCGGTTCGATGTAGGTTGCCTCTGCCATTTCGGGGTCTGTCATCACCGTTGCGGGATTCGAGTTCACGAGAACGATTTCGTAGCCTTCCCTGCGCAATGCCTTCACGGCCTGGACGCCCGAGTAGTCGAACTCGCATCCCTGACCGATCACAATCGGTCCGGAGCCAATAATCAGAATCTTCTTCAAATCTGTACGTCTCATTTTGCCCTGCCTTTCAGTGCCGCAGCGACGAGACCAACGAAGAGCGGATGGGGCGCGGTCGGGCGCGACTTGAATTCGGGATGGAACTGACATGCTATGAAATATGGATGTTTCGGCAGCTCCACGATCTCGACGAGCTTGCCGTCGGGCGATACACCGCTTACTTTGAGGCCAGCCGCCTCCAACTGCTTGCGCGTATCGCTGTCGTATGCCAGTTCGTAGCGGTGGCGGTGGCGTTCGGAGATTTTAACCACGGAAGATGCAGGATCGCGTGGAATCCTTCGTGTCCGCTTTTCCGTGTGTTCCGTGGCTTCATACAACTTTGCGGCGAGAGAGCCTTTTTTGAGGACGCACGGGTATGCGCCAAGGCGCATCGTGCCGCCTTTCTGGGTGATGCCGCGCTGCTCTTCCATCAGGTCAATGACGGGATGCGAGGTCTGCGCATCAAACTCCGTTGAGTTGGCATCCTTCCAGCCGAGGACATCTCGCGCATATTCGATGACAGTGCACTGCATGCCGAGGCAGATGCCGAGGAGTGGAACCTTGTGTTCGCGGGCGTAGCGTATCGCCGCGACCTTACCTTCTACGCCACGCGCGCCAAACCCGCCCGGCACGAGTATGCCATCGACGTTTTTGAGGTTCGCAGGACATTCGACATTCGACGATCGGCATGCGGACTTGCGGCTTTCGGATGTCCGATTGTCGAATGTCACCAGTTCCTCTGCCTCAATGGGCACCACCTCCACCTTGCAGTCCTTCTCCATCCCAGCATGCTGAAGCGCCTCGTGGATTGACTTGTAGGCATCGCGGATAGCGATATACTTGCCGACAAGCGCGATGCGGCAATGTTTCTTCGGCCTTGTCGCCTTTCTTACAAGCGTATCCCAAACGGTGTGCTTGACCGGCCATATGTCGAGATGCAGCTGCCGCAGCACCTGTTCGTCCAACCCCTGCTTGCGCAGTTCGCGCGGGACGGCATAGACTGAGTCCGTCACGTCCTGCTCTTCGATCACGCATTCGCGTTTCACGTTGCAGAACATGGCAAGCTTCTGCATGTGCTCTTCGGGTATCGGCATCTCCGTGCGGCACACGAGAATGTCAGGAATGATGCCGATGTTGCGGAGCATACCCACGGAATGCTGCGACGGCTTCGTCTTCAGTTCGCCAGCCGCCTTGAGATACGGAACGAGCGTCAGGTGCACAAAGCACGTGTTCTCCTGCCCCTCCTCAAAGCGGAACTGACGCGCCGCCTCCAGGAACGGCAAGCTCTCGATGTCACCCGAAACACCACCGATTTCGCAGAGGACAATGTCGCAATCGTGTTCGCCCGCACTGCGAATTGCCGCCTTGATCTCGTCAGTGATGTGCGGCACCACCTGGACTGTGCCACCGAGATATCCGCCGGCGCGTTCGCGGGCAAGGACGGCGGAGTAGATGCGTCCGGACGTGTAGTTGCTCGCCTTGGTGCAAGTGACGCCCGCAAAACGCTCGTAGTGGCCGAGGTCGAGGTCGGTCTCGGCCCCATCGTCGGTCACGAACACCTCGCCGTGCTGGTATGGGGACATCGTGCCTGGATCGACGTTGAGGTACGGATCAAGCTTCTGCATGAACACCCTGTAGCCTCTGCTCTTCAGCAGAAGTGCGAGGGATGCGCTTGTGATCCCTTTGCCGAGCGAACTCACCACCCCGCCCGTTATGAACACATATTTGACTTGCTTTTTCATGGCTCTGGAATCGACTTGTGGTTAAGGGTATTTGACGTTCGATGGTCCACATCCAATGTCGGATGGCGACTGTTGATTGTCGAAAACCATCTTCCTAAACACCTCGAAGAGATACTGCGAATCGTGCGGGCCGGGACAGGATTCGGGATGGTACTGCACCGAAAACGCAGGAAGCGTCTTGTGGCGCACGCCCTCGATCGTGCCGTCGTTGAGGTTGACGTGCGTCACCTCAAGGCAGTCTGGCAACGAGTCGGCGACAACGGCGAAGTTGTGGTTCTGGCTCGTGATTTCCACCTTGCACGTCGCCAGGTTCTTCACTGGATGGTTGCAGCCGTGATGCCCGAACTTTAGCCGCGCCGTCTTCGCGCCGCATGCAAGCGAAAGCAGCTGATGCCCCAGGCAAATTCCCATTATGGGAAGTTGATAGTTTCTATGAGGTGCGAGTTGAGGGTTGATAGGGGCGATGCCGAGGAGTTTCTTTATGTTCTCGATGGCGTAGGTGACGGCGGCAGGGTCGGCGGGGCCGTTCGATAGGAACACACCGTCTGGCTTCATCGCAAGCACGTCTTCGGCAGGTGTCTTGGCAGGAACCACGGTCACGCGCGCCCATGATGCGAGTGAGCGCAGTATGTTCGTCTTCACCCCGAAGTCGTAGCAGACGATGTGAAATGTTGCCATTGTGGAAGTGTTGCCAGTTCCACTGTCGTCAATCTCCAATGAGAGGGTGGCGCTGTTGGAATTGTGAATTGGATTTTGCAGCAATTTCACATCGGCAGCATTTGCTTTTTCTTCTGCTACCTCATAAGGTTTTTCACAAGTCACTCTGGCGGCATAGTCCTGCCCGTCGAGGCCAACCCATTCGTTGGCACGGGCGATGGCATCTTCCTCGCTGATTGCCGCCGATGTGCAGAGAAGGGCCTTGCGGTTGCCGTGTTCTCTTATGTGAAGGGTGAGCGCGCGCGTATCAATGCCATATATGCCGGGTACGCCGTTTTCCTTCAAGTACTCGTCGAGACTCTTTTCGCTGCGCCAGTTGCTTGGCTCCGTCAGGTCGCCGATGACCAGTCCTGACAGAAAAAGGGCGCGGCTTTCCGTGTCCGCGCCATTGATTCCGTAGTTGCCGACTTCTGCGGTGGTGAGGGTGACGAACTGTCCGGCGTAGGATGGGTCGGTCAATATCTCCTGATAGCCGCTCATGCCGGTGTTGAACACGACTTCGCCCAACGCATCTTTCTTTGCACCGAATGCGACGCCATGGAACACAGTTCCGTCGTCCAGAGCGAGAAACGCCGCCCGTTCGCGCTCCGCCTTCCATTGCTCAATGTAGTCCATACGAAAACCAGTAGCACAACCCGTGCCAATTGTCGAAATGAGGGGAAACGCGCACGATCCTTACACGCTGTGTAAAACCGTTGGCATTGCCATTACAATCGGTTGCCAATCACAAATAACAATTGCTCACGATTGAGCTACAAGATTCACTAAGGTGTAGTCAGCGTTCAGACATGCGACGCACTGCAGACATAAAAAGACCGCCCAATGTCGGGCGGCCTTTTTGCTTCGCTTATATGCGATAGGGCTTACTTCGCGAGCGCGGCGGTGACGTCCGCCAAAACCTGGCGCAGAGCCTTCGGAACGCGATGGGCGGCAAGGTTTGCCTCCTTCGAGTCCTTCGACGGCTTCTTGTCGTACTCGTCGTAGGAGGCGCCGACCGTGGCAATCTCCTTCTTCCAGCCCTCGACATCCACCTTCAGGATCTCGGCGAGCATCTTGGGATCGACCGTGAAGCCTTCCCGTCCTTCGTTGTTGGCAAGGTCGATGTCCTTCGCGAACGGCAGATTGCCGATGGCTGTTTCGTTAGCCTTGACCTGCCCCTCGATGCGCTGGCAGATCCACTTGAGGACGCGGCTGTTGTCGCCGAAGCCCGGCCACATGAACTTGCCGTCAGCCGTCTTGCGGAACCAGTTGACGAAGTAGATCTTCGGGAGCTTGGTAGCGTCTGCACTCGTGCGCTCCATTTCCAGCCAATGCTGGAAGTAGTCGCACACGTTGTAGCCGAAGAACGGGAGCATTGCCATCGGGTCGCGGCGCACCTGGCCAATCTGGTCGGAGATGACGGCGGCGGTGACTTCGGAGCCTGCGGCGGAGCCCATGAACACGCCGTGCGTCCAGCTCTTGGCTTCGTTCACCAGCGGGATGGTCGAAGGACGGCGGCCTCCGAAAAGGATTGCGTCGATCGGTACGCCTGTCGGCTTCTTGTTGTAGATGCCGTTGAAGCCGTCCTTGTCCAGCACGGGGCAGTTGATCGCCGGTGCCGTGAAGCGGCTGTTCTTGTGAGCGGCCACGTAGCCCATCTCCTTGATTTCCTTCTTCGTCATGCCCGGCTTCGGTCCCATGCGGTACGGATCGTCCGCGCACACATAGCACGGATTGCCTTTCCAGTCAACGCCTTCCTTAGGCGCCTTGATGCCCATATCCTCCCACCAGATGTCGCCATCGGGCGTGAGCACGACGTTCGTGAAGATCGTGTCCTTCTTGCAGCTCTTGAGCGCGTTCGGGTTCGAGTCGTTCGAGGTGCCCGGCGCAACGCCGAAGAAGCCGTTCTCGGGATTGATGGCGTAGAGACGGCCATCGGCGCCCGGCTTGAGCCACGCGATGTCGTCGCCGATCGTCTGGAGCTTCCAGCCCGGGAGCTTCGGCAGCATCATGGCAAGGTTCGTCTTGCCGCAGGCGGACGGGAACGCCGCCGTCACGTGGTACTGCTTCTTCTCCGGCGAAGTGAGCGTGAGGATGAGCATGTGCTCGGCCATCCAGCCCTGATCCTTCGCGAGCTTCGATGCGATGCGGAGCGCGAAGCACTTCTTGCCGAGCAACGCGTTGCCGCCATAGCCCGAGCCGAACGACCAGATCTGGCGGTCTTCCGGGAACTGCGTGATGTACTTGTCCTCGATGTTCTTCGCGCAGGGCCACGCAACGTCCTTCTGTCCCTTCTTGAGCGGCGCGCCGACGGAATGGATGCACGGGATGAACTCACCGTCCTTGCCGAGATGCTTCAGCACCGCATCGCCCGTGCGCGTCATGATGTTCATGTTGACGACCACGTAAGGCGAGTCGGTGATCTCGATGCCGTACTGCGTGATCGGGTTGCCGATCGGACCCATCGCGTAGGGGATTACGTACATCGTGCGGCCTTTCATGCAGCCCTTGTACGCCTTCTCCATCTTCTTCTTCATCTCCACGGGATCCATCCAGTGGTTCGTGGGGCCTGCGTCAATCTCCCTCTTGGAGCAGATGAACGTCCGGCCTTCGACGCGCGCCACATCGCTCTCGTGCGAACGGGCGAGGTAGCAGCCGGGGCGCTTCTTTGTGCTCAGCTTGATGAACTGTCCCTTTTTCACCATCATCTCACAGATGTCGATGTGTTCTTTCTTTGTGCCCTTCACGACGACAACCTTGTCAGGTGTGCAGAGCTTGTTCCATTTGTCAACCCACGCGAAAACCTTCGCGTTGACGAATTTGGGCGTACTGGCCATTTTCTTTCTCTCTCCTTAGTTTCTGTGGGGAATCTACCCCGAAAAAATTGGTGCGTATTATATAGTTTTAGCGATTCAAAATCAAGGTGTGTGGAAATTTTTGCTAGCTAGACCAAAGACGATGATGGTTCTTTCGT
>Ga0310694_10004828_pt1 | contig 12966 bp, 10 predicted proteins | sample 174DNAGHGhighgp2_FD_203884 | JGI IMG/M metagenome (GOLD analysis project Ga0310694, IMG submission 203884) | Sheep rumen microbial communities from Palmerston North, Manawatu-Wanganui, New Zealand - 1742 DNA GHGhigh gp2 (v2) (version 2) | ecosystem: Host-associated > Mammals > Digestive system...
GTTTTTGAAAAAGCTGTCCGATGCCTGGTGCTGGTTGTCGAATATCTGTCTGAGCGACACTCGCAACATCTTGCGGCGCTGGTTGAATGTGGTTTTTACCACGCGCTTGAAGAGCTGTTCGTCGCAGTCGAGGTGCTTGGTCTTGTTGCGTGTCATGCGTATGACGGCGCTCTGCACCTTTGGTGGTGGGTTGAAGACGCCAGGCTCCACGGTGAAGAGATAGTCCACGTCGTACCATGCCTGTATGAGCACCGACAGTATGCCATACTGTTTGTTGCCCGGCGGTGCTGCCATGCGCAGTGCCACCTCGCGCTGAATCATGCCCGTGCAGCAGGGTATGAGGTCGCGGTTGTCGAGCATCTTGAAGAATATCTGTGACGAGATGTCGTAGGGGTAGTTGCCTGTGAGCACGAATGGCTGTCCGCTGAACACCTCGCTCAGGTCCATGCGCAGGAAATCGCCTTCGATGATGGTCAGCGTCTGTGGGGCTGCTGGCGAGGAGGGTGGGGTGGTGGTGAGTGCACCGCTAAACCGCTCTTTGAGATAGTCCACCGACTCGGAGTCTATCTCCACCACCTTGAATGGCCGTGGCTTCTCTATCAGGAACTGAGTCATGACACCCATGCCAGGCCCTACCTCCAGGACTGGCAGATCGGGGCAGGCGTCGACAGTGTCGGCGATTCTGCGGGCTATGGTAAGGTCAGTGAGGAAGTGCTGACCCAGATTCTTCTTTGGTCTTACTTTTTTCATACTGCCTGCAAAGGTAGTGGTTTTTTCCGAGAAAAATGCCATTTTGGTGTGTGAGTAGTCGAAACAGATACATTTTTGATTGTTTTTTTACATAATTGCGAAATAAACTGTTATAAAATTTGCTGTTATTATATTTTTTTATTATTTTTGCACCATAAAATATTTACGCTTCGAGTTATGCAAAAATTGTTTTTAGTCTTGACGTTGTCATTTCTCTGGCTGGCCAATGTGTCGGCTCAAGACAATACCTATGAGAGTCGTAATCTTGTCTACCCAGCTCAAGACTTTTTTGTTCCCCACTGGTTTCTGACAGTTCAGGGAGGCGCAGCCTACAACGTTGGTGAGGCAAAGTTCCAAAAACTTGTCTCGCCTCATGCACAGCTGGCCCTCGGCTATCAGTTCACCCCGTTGCTGGGTGCCCGTCTGTCGGTCAATGGTTGGGAGGGGCGCAACTGTTACTCCTTCCCGCGCGTGAGTTATAAGTGGAACTACGTGCAGCCGTCGCTCGAGGCTATGCTAAACCTGACCAACCTCATTTCTGGGTGGAAGCCGGAGCGGTTGTTCAATGCTTACGCCTTTGCCGGCATCGGCTTGGGCTATGAGTTCAACAACGACGACGCCGAGAAGGCCGACCTACTGCTTCGTGAGAATTACAACCGGCGTCTGAGCGAGAACCATGCCTACGTGGAGCGTCAGGTCACAGAGTTCCAGAAATTGTGGCGCGACAACCGTCTTAACCCTGTGGTGCGTGCCGGCCTGGGTGCCGACTTCCGCATCACCGACCATTTTGCCCTTTGCGCTGAGGTGAACGCCAACATGCTTCCCGACCACTGGAACTCTAAGAAGGGCAAGCACGACAACCGCGACTGGCAGTTTAATGCACTCATAGGAGCAAAGTTCACCATCGGCAAGAGCCACGGACGTACGGAGCCCATCTACGAGGTGACACAAGTGGAACAGCCTCCATTTGTAGAGGACATGCCTATAGACAAGATCTCGTTCAACGTCAACGTCTACTTTATCATCAACACGAGCTACATCCGCGACAACCAGGTGCCGAAGCTTGCAGCTCTGATAAAGTATCTGCGTGAGCATCCGCGTGCCTTCGTCCGTCTGTCGGGCTATGCCGACAAGGAGACGGGTAACCCGAGCATCAACATGCGTCTGTCTATAGAGCGCTCGCAGAACGTGTCGCGCTATCTGCAGGATGCAGGCATCAGCGAGTCGCGCATACGTCGCTTTGCAAAGGGCGACACAGTGCAGCCATTCGACATACCTGAGGACAACCGTGTGTGCATCTGTTACGTCTATGACCCGGACAACCCAGAGCCGCAACCGTTTGAATATTGAATTTGACTTGTTACTTAATAATATTAATACATAAAACAACACAGGTATGAAGACTTTTGGAAAACTGTTTTGTGCTTCACTGCTTTTCATGGCAGGAACACTTACTTCCTGTACCGACTACCAGGATGAGATAGATGCTTTGGACGGTCGTGTCACCATTTTGGAAAACCTGGTGGACAGGGCAAACAGCAATATCTCTGCCATGCAGACACTTGTCAATGCCGTGGCCGACGGGTGGGTCATCACAGGAATGGTCGAAGTCGATGCTGACCACGACCCGCAGGGCAGGGGTTACCGCACCATTACCTTCGGGAAATTAGTGTGGAGCGAAGAGCTTAATGACTATGTGCTGAGCGACAAGTCAGAGGACAAGAAGGTGACCACCATCTACAACGGACTTAACGGACGCGACGGTGCCGACGCTGCTGCACCCGACATCAGCCTCCGGCTCGACCCCGACGATGGTAACTACTACTGGATCATTGACGGTGTGTGGTTGACAAATAGTGAAGGTCAGCGCATACAGGCCAACGGCAAAGACGGCAAGGATGGCAAGGACGGTGTTGACGGCAAGGATGGCGAAGACGGCAAGGACGGCGTGTCGACGGCTCCGCTGCTTGGCATAAACAGTTCCGGACAGTGGATAGTGTCGTTTGACAATGGCGAGACATGGGAGCTGCTGCTCGACTCCACAGGAAATGCTGTAAGCGCCACCGGCGAAAAGGGTAAGGACGGCAGAGACGGCAAGGACGGCAAGGACGGCCAAGACGGCCAAGACGGTAAGGACGGCAAGGACGGCCAAGACGGTGACGATGCTTTCCAGTTCATAAAGTCGGTGACCATAAGTCTTGACGCAGAGGGCAACCGCTTTGTAATCTTTATTCTTTATGATGGCACCAAGGTGAAGCTGCCGCTGAAGTGATTCGTAATTCGTAATTCATACTTCGTAATTCGTAATAAATTCCAGTTATGAAAGCAAGGACTATTCTTTTAGGCTTGGCACTCTCTGGGCTCTTCATCTCGTGCAACGAGTACTACGATGACCTTGAGGGCTTGGGCAAACGTGTGGTGAAGCTTGAAGAGAGCACTCTACAGATAGACAACTCGCTGAAAAACCTGGAGCTGCTGACCCAGGCAGCGTCAAGACATGGCTACATCACAAAGGTCGACAACAATGCCGACGGCAGCTGCACCATACATCTGAGAGGGCCTTTCGGCGCAGGTGGCGAACTCACCGACTCGGTAGTGACCTTCACCAGCGGAGAGATAGGACGGAGTGGCAGAGACGGCCAGGCAGCAGTGGCGTTGCTCGATGTCACCGAGGGTGCCGACGGCTTGTACTACTGGACTTTCAACGGCACGTTCCTGCTCGATGCCGACGGTAACCCCATACCGGTGCGAGGCGCTGACGGCAAGGACGGCAAGGACGGCAAGGATGGCGAAGACGGAGACGACGGTGCCGACGGCCTTGACGCCTCGCCGCTGTCGGGCGACGTAGTGCTGCCAATGGTACGCATCAGTGACGATGACCGTACCTGGGAGATTTCGCTCGACGGCGGACTTACTTGGCAGGACACTAATGTGAAGGCCGACGGCGAAAATGGCAAGGACGGTAAGGATGGTAAAGACGGTGTGGATGGCAAGGACGGCGAGAATGGCAAGGACGGTGAGAATGGCAAAAGCGGACAGTCTGATTCTGTGATTATAGACATCATCGAGACGCCGACAGAAGTGATATTCGTCGTTCATGTATCTCCGTCAGGAGCCATACAGTCACTTGTGGTACCTAAGGGGTAGAGCATTTTTTTTATCATTGATGTAACAGCAGAACAACATCTACAGCCGCATAGTAAAAGTCTTGTTGCCCCTTGTGCTTGGAGGAACGATACTCTATTGGATGTATCGTGATTTCGATTTCAAGAGCATAGAGCATGTTCTGCTTCATGAGATGGACTGGACGTGGATGCTGCTCTCCTTTCCCTTTGGCATACTGGCACAGGCGTTGCGTGGCTGGCGCTGGCGGCAGGCACTGGAGCCGTTGGGCGAAAACACACGTCAGGAGGTGGCTGTCAACTCCGTTTTCCTCAGCTATGCCGTCTCGCTGCTCATACCACGTGTGGGTGAGGTGACACGCTGTGGCGTGCTGAAACGCTGGGACCAGGTGTCTTTTCCAAAAGCACTGGGAACGGTTGTCACCGAGCGCGCCATAGACTCACTATTAGTGTTCATGGTCACTGTGACGACGCTGCTCTTCGAGATGAGCATCTTCGGAACGTTCTTCAAGAAGACAGGCACATCGTTGGACACCATACTTGCCGGTTTCTCTTGGGCAGGGTGGCTCGTCACGGCCATCTGTGCTGTGGCGGTGGCGGTGCTGGCCGTGGTGCTCTTCAAAAACCTCTCTCTCTATAAAAAGGTGAAGTCCACCATCCAGGCTGTTTGGGAGGGTGTCGCCTCGGTGCGTCATGTGCGCAATGCACCGCTGTACGTGGCCATGACCATAGGCATCTGGCTGTGCTATTTCCTGCATTACTATCTCACTTTCTTCTGTTTCGATTTCACTGCCCACCTGGGGCTGGGGTGTGCCATGGTCACTTTCGTGGTCGGCAGCATAGCAGTGATAGTGCCCACGCCCAACGGTGCAGGACCATGGCATTTCGCAGTGAAGACCATGCTTATACTCTATGGCGTAGCCGACAACCAGGCTCTGTACTTCGTGCTCATAGTCCATACGCTGCAGACCATGCTCGTCGTGCTAATCGGCATCTACGCGTGGATTCGGCTTTCTTTTATCCACCCTCCACAATAATCAATCACAAAGTGTGCTGTCGTGGAGAGCTAATTTCACTTAACACTCCACCCTCCACACTCCACAAAAAAAAATAACAAAAAACTATGAATGAGATCAAAAACCTGAAACCAGAGTGCATCTGGCGCAATTTCTACAGTCTGACTCAAGTTCCGCGCCCCAGTGGCCATCTTGAGAGAATCCAGCAGTTCCTGCTCGACTTCGGCAAGCAGTGCGGCGTCTATGCCGTGAAAGACCCTGCCGGCAACATCCATTTCCGCAAGCCCGCCACACCAGGCATGGAGAACCGCAAGGGCATCATCCTGCAGGCGCACATGGACATGGTGCCGCAGAAGACACCCGAGTCAACCCATAACTTTGAGACCGACCCCATTGAGCCGTGGATTGACGGTGAGTGGGTGAAAGCCAAGGGCACCACACTCGGCGCTGACAACGGCTTGGGCGTTGCCGCCATCATGGCCATCATGGAGGACAAGACCCTGAAGCACGGACCCATCGACGCCCTCATCACCCGCGACGAGGAGACAGGCATGTACGGTGCCAACGAGCTGCCCGAGGGCGAGCTGGAAGGCGACATACTGCTGAACCTCGACTCTGAGCACTGGGGCAAGTTTGTCATTGGCTCTGCCGGTGGCATCGACGTCACCGCCACACTTGACTACAAGGAAGTGGAAACCGACGCCGACGATGCTGCCGTGTGCATCACCGTACAGGGGCTGCGCGGCGGACACAGCGGACTGGAGATAAACGAGGGCCGTGGCAATGCCAACAAACTGCTGGTCCAGGTGGTGCGCCAGGCCATCGAGGATTGCGAGGCCCGGCTGGCCACGTGGCATGGCGGCAACATGCGCAATGCCATACCATTCAAAGCCCAGGCAGTGCTCACACTGCCCAAGGAGAACATAGCAGCACTGCGCGAGATAGTGGAAGACTGGCAAGAGACGTTCAACGACGAGTTTAAGCTCATAGAGCCACAAGGCATCAGCGTGACCATCGACGAGGTGGAGGCACCGAAGACTCAGGTACCCGAGGAGATACAGGACAACATCGTCGACGCCATCTTCGCCTGCCATGACGGCGTCATACGCTTCATACCTGCCTATCCTGCTGTCGTCGAGACTTCGTCGAACCTTGCCATCATCGACATCGAGGGTGGCCACGCCGGAATAAAGATACTGGCACGTTCGAGCCGCGAGGACATGAAGGACTACGTCGTAACCATGCTTGAGAGCTGTTTCTCCATGGCTGGCATGAAGGTGGAGACAGCAGGCAGCTACGGCGGTTGGGACCCGAACCCCGACTCAGAGATTTTGCACCTGCTGCTGAAGGAGTATAAGGATTTGTTCGGACAGGACGGCATCATACAGGTCGACCATGCCGGACTGGAGTGCTCCGTCATCCTGGGCAAGTACCCACACCTTGACGTGGTCAGCCTCGGCCCCACCATGAAGTCGCCGCACACCACCACCGAGAGGGCCCTCATAGCCACCGTGGAGCCATTCTGGCAGCTGCTGAAGAAGACACTCGAGGACGTGCCCTGCAAGTGACATGTGAAGAGTGACAAGTGGGCTGCCGCAACTCCAATGGACGTTGGGGGTGCGGCAGCATTTATATTATTTTTTTTATGAAGAATTGTTTATTTACGTTGGGTGCTCTCATACCCTTTGTAGGTGATGCGTGCGCCCAGACAGAGGACTCGACGCTGAAGGCCACGCCAGAGCGGCCCAACATAATATTCATCCTGGCCGACGATATGGGCTATGGCGACTTGGCTTGCTATGGCAACCAGTATATCCAGACACCCAACATCGACCGGCTGGCACGTACGGGAACCTCGTTCACCCAGGCATACGCCGGCAGCGGCATCAGCTCGCCGTCGCGCTGTTCGCTGATGACGGGCCTTAACAGCGGCCACACCCGCATACGCGACAACCAGTGCTATGCAGGAGGACTGACGGGGCTGAAGATAAACCCCAAGGGCGACACCACGATAGTGCGCCGTGCCAACCTGCTGCCCGAGGACACCACGCTGGCTACTGTGGTGGGTGCCGCCGGCTATCGCACCTGTCTGGTGAACAAGTGGCACCTGGACGGCTACGACCCACAGGCGGCGCCTAACCACCGTGGCTTCGACGAGTTCTATGGCTGGACAATCTCCACAGTGCACAGCAACGCACCATACTATTACCCCTATTTCCGCCTGCACGGCGACTCGCTCATCAACATCCGCGAGAACGAACACGACGCCCATGTGAGGCACAACACAGAAATATCGACCGACGACGCCATACAGTTCATACACCGCAACCGGGACCGTGCCTTTTTCCTCTTCCTCGGCTACGACGCTCCACATGAGCCATACAACATCGACGACACTTCGTGGTACGACGACCATGGTGACTGGAGCTCCAACACCAAGCGCTATGCCGCACTGGTCACCCACATGGACCAAAACATAGGCCGGCTGTTGGGCGCTCTCGATGCTCTGGGCCTGCGCGAGAACACACTCGTCATCTTCGCCAGCGACAACGGCGCCGCCGTCATGGCGCCGCTGAAGGAGCTGAACTGTGGGGCAGGGCTGAAGGGACGCAAGGGGCAGCTATACGAAGGTGGCATACGCGTGCCGCTCATCGTCAACCAACCGGGACGGGTGCCTTCACGCCAGATAGACAATCTGGTCTACTTCCCCGACTTCATGCCCACGCTGGCCGCTCTCTCTGGTGGCACGCGGCATCTGCCACAGAAGACCGATGGCATCGACATCTCGCCACTGTTCTACGGACGTGATGCCGACACCGACAGCCGGCCGCTTTACTGGGAGTTCCCGGGCAAGCAGCGTGCCTTGCGCTGGAACGGATGGAAGGCTGTCAGCGTGGGGAAAGGCAAACCGCTGGAGCTATACCGTATAAAGGAGGACCCGCTGGAGCAGCATGACTTGGCGGGCGAACAACCCGAATTGCTTCACCAGATGGAACAGATGATGCTGCGGCTGCGCACACCGTCGCCCAACTATCCATACGAAAACGAGGTTAAGCCCTAAACTCTCTTTTTTATTGCCACCATGCAAACAAAATGCAAAGTGCAAAATGGTGGTTTCTGTGATTTTTTTCATTACTTTTGCACGAAAAAAGCAAAGCGATGAAACATTTTCTGATGCTCTGGGGCTTGTGCCTGTTGCTGGGGTGCAGCCCCGACGCCCGCGAACACTACCTGTTGGAAGGGGCATGGACCCTGCGGCAGATAGACTATCCCATTGGCCACACACAGACTTTCCTCGAGCAGGAGAAGACATTCCTCCGCCTGTACGACGGCGACAGTGTGATGTATCAGTGCTGGATGTCGCGAACGTCGACGGGGCTGATACTCCAACCACGTATACAGCGCCACGTGACGCTGATAGACAAGGGGGGCGGGGAGCACCTCTATCTGGAAGACGGCGACCCGTGGCCGCTGACGGTGGACGGCGACTCCGTCATCGTCATCCAGCAGAATGGCGTGCGCTTCACTTTCCATCGTGCCGACGACATAGCAAGAGAATGGCACACGGACATAAAGGACATCTTCCATGGACAAGCAGACAAACGGCAAGGTCGGACGACAGCCTCACAAACAAAGGACGACACTGGAGCACCGCAGAACTACGTGCTCTCGGCCAAGGAGCGCCGCCAGGACAATATCATCCACGGCTTCGTCTACTTGACCTTCGTTGTCATTCTGTTGCTGCTGTTCGTTGCCCGCATCGCCCGTGATAACCGGCGGGAGAAGCGTAGGTTGCAGCTACAGCTCCATCAGATACAGGAGGTGCGGCAAGAGCGTCCGCAGGCCGTGAGACAGGCCATAGAGTCGGTGGAGTCGGCCTATTTCGTGTCCGACGGTTACGCGGCGCTCCAACGGCGCATCGCCACGGGACAGCTGCTGAAGGCCGAGGACTGGTCGTACATTGAGGACCAGCTCCGCCGGGTCTACCCCGGCTTTGGCAGTCAGTTGCGGGGCCTTCATGCCATGTCCGAACTTGAATATCAGGTGTGCCTGCTCATCAAACTGCGCATTGCCCCAAAGGACATGGCAGCCGTGCTGGCCCGCGACATGAGCACCATCAGTACCGTGCGCAGCCGACTCTACAAAAAGGTGTTCGGGCAGAAAGGCGGTGCCCGCGACTGGGACGAGTTCATTCTGTCGATGTAGTGGCTGGCACCGAGCCTGCCCGCTTTCCTGCAACTTTTTTCAGACCAAACGGCCTGCCAGGACCACCGGCAAACAATTTGCAAACAGCTTGCAAAGCAGATGCAAACAAAAAATCTTTGCCAGTAGGCAGAAAGACAGTACCTTTGCCGACGATAATGGGAGGGCGGACGCCATCGTCAACAACAGTAGGAAGTCATGCAGGCGAGTACGCCCACGCTCCCCAACAACAACAATCTTAAAACTTAAAATTTATGAGAAAAGTAATGTTAGCAATGGCAGTGGCACTAATGAGCGCCATGCAGGTAAGCGCCCAAGGCGTGAAGGTGGACGACAAGGAACTGGTCGGCACGTGGGTCATGGAGTCGATGCAGTGGGAAGGCGAGAAGAAAAGGATGTGTGGCCGCGAGACGGGCTATACGCAGTTTAAGTTCTATGGTGCCGATGGCGAGTATGCTTGTGCAGAGATTGTCCTGACGAAAGACGGCAAGGTCGTCGTGGGACCTCATGAGTATGGCACCTACACGTTCAAGGACGGCTGGTACTCGGAGATGGGGCGTGAGAAGATAAAAGATGCCATCGTCTGGGTTGACAAGACCACGACGAAGGGTACCTGGAAGACGCGCCACGACATCTGGAAGAAGAAGACGCTGCCCGACAAGGTGGTGAAATACATCATAGGATGTTGCAAGATGAAAGACACACCAGCCGACGTGCAGCAGGCCATCAAGCAGGAGATGTTCAAATAGGCAGTCATAAGCTGCTGTTAAAGTTAGTAAATATTTTATTGCCCTGGGACAGGCATGGGGCGCAGCGATTGTGCTCCGTGCCTTTTTTGGCGACTTTCCGCTTGTTTTACCTTTGAAAACAGGGTGTTTTGGGTGGTGAATTATCCATGCGAACGATTTGCGAACAAATTGCGAATCTAAAAATTTTGCAGAGTCAGCTGTATGTTTTACCTTTGCGGCAGATTTTCTAACTACCGCGATATGACAAAAGATAATAGATACACGCTGACAACAAGACGGCCCGTTTATGCAGGCGCAAAGACACTACTCCCCCTATGGGTGGTTTTGATACTCATGGGGTGTGGAGTGTCGGAAGATAATCATCAGAAAGAAACAGATGGGTTCAGTATTGCCGGCACATGGGAACTGAACCATCTGTTGTTTCTTTCGGGCCAACGTGTCGATGTGCGCACAGGATATGAATATGTGTGGTACCGGTTCTTTGAAGATGACGGTATGTACTATGTGGCTGAACTGAACGACAACGACAGCTTGAAGCCCGTGAAACCACATGAGATGTCTGAGTACTTCTTTATGATGTCGCCATACGATACCGTCTATATCGAACATGGGCGGATGACCAGCCTGAACATCGTGGATAATCGCACGATAGGCATTGACCGTGGCGATTATGTTGAAGTATATGAGAAAAGCGACAGACTGTCTGCCAAGAATGTCTCAGAAATTGAGAAAACGGTAGAAAAAGCTCTTCGGCCAAATAGCAACGGAAGGACTCAGTACATCGTGCCAACGCCATCTGGTGCTGATGATACATACTATGTTGTCTGGATTAATGTACTTGTCATAGTGGTCTCTGCCAGTTTCCTCTATATATACAAAAAGGTGAAAGCGGGCCGCCAACAGCCCGAAGCCACGAAGGATGTCGAGACTGGTGTGGATGGAAATCAGCAGAATCATACATTTATTCACTCCGACTATTACTTGTCTTTGCGCCAGCGGCTATACGAAGGGCCGACGCTAAAACAGGACGAATGGGAGGAATTGGAGAGGCAGATGAAGGGTGCCGATGCCATGTTCTTCAGACGGCTGGCAGACATGGGCCAACTCTCAGAGGTGGAGCAGCGCGTCTGTATGCTTATCAGGCTGGGCATCCCTCCGTCGGCCATCGCCATGCACACATGCAGAGAACAGAGCAGCATCAGCTCGATTCGCAGCAGGCTCTACTACAAACTGTTCGGGAAAAAAGGCGGCGCAAGGGAACTGGACGAATTTATCTTAAGCATTTGACATTACTCGAGTAAAAAATATTAATAACACTAAAAACAGCAAAAGTATGAAAAGAATGTATTTGAAAGTCCTATGCCTGACTATTCTGATGGCATTTGTCGCAGTGGCAAGCATCTCTGCACAGACAGAGCAAGAGAAAATGATGACTGGTGTGTGGAAATTCAACGGCTACACCAACGCGAAAGGTGAAAAGTTTGATGGTGGAAAGAATTTCTCTGCCGTGAAGATTTATAACCCTGACGGGGAGTATTGCTTTGCTCAGTTCTTCATCCTTGCTGACGGTACTGTGGATGTAAAGCCGCATGATTACGGTACGTGGTCATACAAGAACGGACAGTATATGGAATGTGGGCGTAAGGGCGAGATCATTTCGCTTACCCAAAAAGAATTCCGTGGCAAGTGGAACGGTTTGGAAGACTCATGGCTAAGAGTGGAGAACCTGCCGGAGAAGTTCACTACATATATTATGTCTATCTGCCGTGTACTTGACACACGCTCGGACATGAAGGAAATCATCCTGCGCGACATATTTAATCGCGAGAATGGCGCCCCCGTCTATATTTTTGAAAAGAACAGCAAGGCGCAGAGACTTCGATAGACAACCATCTGTCCGATTGCAAACCGACACCGAGCGCAAGTGCTTTGGTATGGCACCACGCAACAATAGTAAAGTTAGTAAATAATGTCCCCAGGGAAACTGGCACGGGCCGCAGCGATTGCGCCCCGTGCCAGACTGCTTCCTGCAACTGGACGACAAGATAGTCTTCAAATAGTTTTGTAGTCTCAGAAATTATGCCTAAATTTGCAGACAAAATCTTATTTTGTACCATAAGGAGGCGGGAAGATGCCGCCAGTACATTACGTTAGCAGCCATAGCAAAATGAAAACCACAGTAATTACCCTTCTGCTGACCCTTACTACCCTTGCGGGGCAAGCTCAGCAACCGAAAGCACTCGAAGTGAAGGAACTGAGGCTGATCAACGGTCTCACAGTCTGGTTGAACGAGGACCACTCGCAGCCCAAGGTCTACGGGGCACTGGTGGTGAAGGCAGGTGCCAAGGACTGCCCCGACACCGGCATAGCCCACTATCTGGAGCATGTGCTGTTCAAGGGCACGCAGCGCATAGGCACTGTCGATTACACTGCCGAGAAGGTGTGGCTCGACTCCATCTCTTTGCGCTATAACGAACTGGCTGAAACTAAAGACGAGGCGCGGCGGCTGCAGATACAGCAGGACATCAGCCGGCTGAGCCAGCGGGCCGCCGACTATGCCATACCCAATGAGTTTGACCGCCTCATCTCCCGCTACGGCGGTTCGGCGCTCAACGCCTCGACTTCCTACGACGTTACGGAGTATCACAACACCTTTGCCCCTCAGTATCTGGAGCAGTGGTGCTGGCTCAACTCCGAGCGCATGATTGACCCTGTGTTCCGTCTGTTCCAGGGCGAGCTGGAGACGGTCTACGAAGAGAAGAACCGCGCCGCCGACAACATAGTCATGGGTGCTGTGGAGCGGGTCATGGCGGCTGCCTTCAAGGGCCATCCCTACCAGTACCCCATCATAGGCAGCACCGAGAACCTGAAGAACCCGCGTTTGCAGGACATGGAGGCTTTCTTCCGTAAATACTATGTGGCGGACAATATGGGCCTGATGCTCTGTGGCGACTTCGAGAGCGAGGGCATAGAGCCGCTGTTGGAGCGCACCTTCGGTCGTCTGCCAGCTGGCAATGGTTCGGCTGTGACTGGACCGTTGCCAGCGCTACAGCCCTTCAACGGTGAGACCATCGAGCTGAAACTGAACATCCCCATCGTCAAGGCCGTGGGACTGCTGTTTCGTGG
>Ga0310694_10004829_pt1 | contig 12960 bp, 10 predicted proteins | sample 174DNAGHGhighgp2_FD_203884 | JGI IMG/M metagenome (GOLD analysis project Ga0310694, IMG submission 203884) | Sheep rumen microbial communities from Palmerston North, Manawatu-Wanganui, New Zealand - 1742 DNA GHGhigh gp2 (v2) (version 2) | ecosystem: Host-associated > Mammals > Digestive system...
TACGGCCGCAAATTGATATGGGAAGCGGCTTTCAGCCGCTCCTCGGCGACGCACATGTCGCCGCCTGCGGATTACAATCGAAGGGGCTGCGGTCCCTTCGATGCATCCCTGGGGTTTGTAGATAGTCTGTGCGCCAGGCGATCTACCTGGCGCTGTGCTTTTTGCGGTCTTCCGAAAAGAATCAAAACGTGTCTCTGTACTGCTCCACATACCATACGGTGCCGTCCGTTTCCAGCACGATGCGGCCCAGCGTATGGCACACGAGCGGAATGCCATGGGTTTTCATCTGATTGACGGTTTCGCTGATCTGATCGCGCTGGGCGCTGGCGAAAACCAATTTTGGATTCACCGCTTCCAGGAACGCTTTTTCACACGCATTGATGGCGTGATGCGGCGCTTTCATCACATCCGACCGCAGGTATTCCACAGGCCACTCCCTGAGCAGCCCCCGCTGGGCGGCGTTTACCGCGTCGCCTGTCAGCAGCAGCGTGGCGTCGCCGAAGCGCACATGAATAATGGCGCTGGCCTGGTTCAGGTCCTTATACCCGGAATACCAGAACACCCGCAGCTCCGCGTCGCCCATGGTCAGGATTTCGTTCTGCTCCAGAAAATGAATGGGGATCTGGTGCTTCTCCATGGTTTTGATGGCCTTGCGGTGCAGATCGTCTTTGAAATTCCTGGGAATATTCGTCAGGTATTCATCCGCCGTCAGCCCGTTTTCCACCATCCTGATGGCGCCGCCCACATGATCGTCATGGGGATGCGAGATAAAGATGCGATCCACATGCACATTGCCGTTTTCATCCACCAGGTTCTTTTCCCTGTATGCGCGCAGCAGTGATTTGGTCCACTTTTTCGTGCCGCTGTCAACGATCATGGTTTGCCCGCCGCATTCCAGAAGCATGGCGTCGTTATAGGTAGTTCTGAACATGGTCAGCCGGAAGAGATTTCTCTCATTCCAATCGTCCGGCGGGGTTTCGTGGAAATGCACCTCCACGTCGCCCAGCGCCAGCGCGCTGCCCAGCAGCAGCACCATCACCGCGCCGACGAGCAAGCATACCGCTCTTTTCATTCTCCGCTCCCCCTGGTTTCATTTCGTACGGATCATACGCTTTATTATATCCAATCCGCTTTTATCTGTCAAATTTCGTCATTGACTTCTTTGTCCATGGGAAACTGAACGCCGTTATTGTGCAAAAAAGAAAGAAATGCTATAATATCCAAAAAAGAACATGGGAGGCTGATCCTATGGCGTTGATCCAGGTGAATTACCTGTCCCGGGCGCTGTTCCGCACGGTTCCTTTGAACGTGGTGCTGCCCGTGGATAAAATCTCCTTCGCCGACGGGGCGTATCAGATGAAGCCGGGACAAAAATTCAAAACGCTTTATCTGCTCCACGGCATGCTTGGCAATTACACCGACTGGGTATCCGGCACCCGCATCCAGCGCTGGGCCGAGGAAAAGAACCTGGCCGTGGTGATGCCCTCCGGCGACAACGCGTTTTATATCAATACGCCGCTGCCCCGCAACGATTACGAAACTTTCATCGGGCGGGAGCTGATCGCCGTGACGCGGAACATGTTTCCCCTGTCCGGCCGCCGTGAGGATACCTTCATCTGCGGCCTGTCCATGGGCGGTTACGGCGCGCTGCGCGACGGCATGAAATACGCGGAGAATTTCAGCCGCATCGCCGGTTTATCCAGCGCTTTGTCGGTGCTCAGCGGCAGCGCGGCGGATAGCGGCAGGCTCTTTGGCCCAGCGGACGACGCGATGGCATCCGACCGCAATCCCCTGGTGGCTTTTCAGCAGATGAAGCGCCGGGTGGAACAGGGCGAATTTCCCATGCCGGAATTCTACCTGGCTTGCGGCACCAGGGACGGCCTGCTGTCCGACACCCGGGATTTCAGGGACCTGCTTGTGCGGCAAGGCGTGAAGGTGACCTACGATGAAGAACCGCGGGGCCACGACTGGGATTTCTGGGACAGCCAGATCAAAAAAGTGCTGGACTGGCTGCCGCTGGACGAGGACGTAAGCGGCCTTGGCAGCGGCAACGTAGGGCACATCGACAAATAAGCGGGCTCTCCCCTTTTAGCCCGCGCCCGGAAAGGAAGCGTTTTATGCGACTGACCACCCTGTGCTATATTCAGCGGGAGGGCTGCTACCTGATGCTGCACCGCACCAAAAAACAGCAGGATGAAAACGCCGGCAAGTGGATCGGCATCGGCGGCCATCTGGAAGAGAACGAAGCGCCGGAGGAATGCATCCGAAGGGAGGCCATGGAAGAAACGGGCCTGCAGCTTTTCGATCTTCGCCTGCGGGGCATCCTTACCTTCATCCTGCCGGACTGGGGCAACGAAATGACCTTCCTCTACACCGCCTCCGCCGATGCAGCCCCGCTGCCTGACTGCCCGGAAGGCGAATTGAAGTGGGTGCCCATCGAACAAGTGACGTCCCTTCCCCTTTGGGAAGGCGACCGCGCTTTTCTGCCCCTTTTGCAAACCCACCCCGGCTGCTTTTCCATGAAGCTGGTGTATGAAAAGGGCGGCAGGCTCAAAGAAACGATCCTCTGCGGCTGATTTCAGAAAACAAAAAAACCGCTTCCCGGCGCACGGGAGGCGGGTTTTTTCATGACGCTGCAGAGCGCGGATCAGATGCGCTTTTCCAGGCGCAGGACGTTGCATCCGTCCCGGTATTGATAGTCCATCTTATCCATGGTCTTTTTTACCAGAAAAATGCCCAGGCCGCCGATTTTCCGCTCCCCCGCTTTCAGGGTGGTATCGGGTTCTTCCCGGCTCAGCGGGTCAAAAGGAATGCCCTGATCGGTAAAAGTAACGGAAAACACCCGGGCGGCTTCATCAAACTCAAGCCGCACCGCCGCGCTGCCCTCCCCGCCCGGGTATGCATACTGAGCAATATTGCCAAAGATTTCATCAATGGCCACGTCCAGCTGCATTTGCGCCTTCATGGAGCAGCCCAGTTCCTCCAGCGCTCCGTCGATCCAGGCAGTCACCTGGGGGATGCTGGCAATGATTGCGGGAAACGTCCTTTCCTGCATGGTCATTTCTCCTCTCCGGCGGCCTTGGGCCCCTTGTATTCCAGGCACAGCATGGTCAGATCGTCAAACTGCTCGGCATTGAGAACAAAGCTGTCCACCGCTTTCCTGACATTTTTCAGCATATCCATAGGCGCGGCGTCCGCATCTTCGTTCAGCGCGCGGATCAAACGCTCTATGCCGAACATTTCCTGGGCAGCGTTGGTGGCCTCCGGTACGCCGTCGGTATATACGAACAGCTTCGCCCCGGGCTCCAGCTGTACCTCGTATTCCTTGTACTTCGCCCCTTCCATGCCGCCGATAACAAAGCCGTGGCGGTCCTTGTACAGCTCAAAGCTGCCGTCGGGCCGCTTGAATACCGGGTATTCATGGCCGGCGTTGGCGCAGGTGAGCTTGCCGGTGGACAATTCCAGGATGCCGATCCACACCGTCACAAACATGTCCGCTTCATTGTTGGAGCAGATGGCCTGGTTGGTTTTGTTCAGTATCTCCGCAGGGGTGCCGCCCAGCATGGCCACGCTCTGCAGGATGATCTTGCTGGCCATCATGAACAGCGCCGCCGGCACGCCCTTGCCGGATACGTCGGCAATCACTATGCCCAGATGATCGTCGTCGATGAGGAAATAATCGTAGAAATCGCCGCCCACTTCCTTGGCCGGGTCCATGCTGCCCATGATATCAAAGTCCTTCCGGTCCGGGAAGGCGGGCACGATATGAGGCAGCATAGCCGCCTGAATCTGCGTCGCCAGCGACAGCTCCGCCCCAATGCGCTCCTTTTCCGCGGTAACGCGCTTCACCGTGTCCAGGTATTCCACCGTTTTGTGGGAAATGCTGGCGAAGGACTGGGCCAGTTCCTCCACCTCATCCCCTGTGCGGTAAGCATCCTCCATCTTGAATTCCAGGTTGGTTTCGCTCAATTCCGAAATCCGCCTGGTGATGGTGTTCAGGGGCTTAACGATCCGCCTGCCCAGGATAAACGCGCCAAGCAGCATTAGAATGAGCAGGGCGATCAGCAAGATCCACATGAAGGTTTTTCCCTGATCGCTCTTTTCGCGGTAAGCAGCGACAGCCTCCCGCTGGATCGCCTGATTGTCCGCCTGCAATTTGAGAACGGGCTTTTCCGCGTCCGCTTTGCTGTATGCCGCCACCAGCGTCCAGCCCACCGTGTTCATGGGCACGCCGATCATATAATAATCCCCGTCGGGCAGCGGCACATGCCTGACCTCGGTTTTTCCCTGCGACGCGTCCCGTATAAGGGCCGCCAGCTCCGGAATATCGGAATTGCGAAGGTCCGCCGCGTCGGCTGAATTGACGACCTGGAAAACGCCCTGATCCTTCGGGGAAATAATCACGTGGCCGTCCTGATTGACCACCGCCAGAAAACCGCCGTTTTCCGCGGAGGCAAGCACGGTCTGCTCCATATCGTGGAGGAAAACGTCCTCGCCGGCAATGCCCAGCAGCGTGCCGTCCGCGCCGTACACCGGCATGGCGCAGGTGACGCACAGCGCGCCGGTGCGGCGGTCATACTCCACGTCGGAAAACACCATTTTTCCCGCTGCCACCGCCTGCGTGTACCAGTAGCGGTTCACTGCGTCATAAGAGACATAGGCACCGTCCTCCCCGATCCAGTTGCTGGGCACGGTATCGGCCATCAGCGTCGCGCCTTCCGGCAGGGTGAACCAGATGTTGTCCGTGCCATATGTCCTGCAAAGGGAAATCATCAGGTCCGTCATATTGGCGAGGATTTGCAGCCGGTCATCCACCGCCGCTTCCTCCACGCCGGGAGCCAGCAGCGCTTTCACAAACAATTCCCCGTCGTGCCCGGCGTCGGGCCGCTGCCAGGGCATGCGCGGCGCGCTGTCGGGATCCGCCAGCAGCTTTCCGGCATAATCCCCCACCAGCCGCACCCGCACCGCCACCGACTGGAACATGCTGTCGGTCATCATGCCCTCCAGGTCGGTGATGCGGTCCATGTTTTCCCTGATCACCGTGTCGATCACCCCGGTGGTGGTTTCGGTCACGGACGACAGCTGCTTCTCGTTGGTTTCCTGGGTCAATTGGGCAAGCATGCTGCTTTGCGTCAGCATGGACGCGATAAACACGCCGGCCACCAGCAGCATCGAAATCAGGATCAGTGTTACGACCTTGCTCTCGATGCCGCCGATCACCAGATTCTTCAGTTTCTTCATCGTCTTCACCTCTGCATCAGACTTGCTCCGGATCCCTCAGCCACTTTTTCATCCCGGCACAGCCGCCGGGCCGCATTGCACCCCGTTTCCGCGGGCCATAACCGGCCTCCGCCCTGCAGGCTTTCGCGGCGATTATTCTGATTATAGCACATTCCGTCCGGCTGTTACAGCACAAAGATGAAAAAAGCAGATCCATGCAGCACAGGATCGTTTTCCCCCTTCCGCAGCAGCCTCCATCCGCCCGGTGAAAAACGCCGAATGACGGAAGGGCGCAAAAGACGCGGCCGGGCAAATGCTGAACGCAGGAAGCCAGAGAAGAAGAAAGCTATTTTTCTTTGGCAACATCCTTAAACCACAGCCAAGAAAGCTTCCTGTTCCATTCGGAAAGCCCCCATGCCATCAGGTACGCGCTTGTATAAATGAAAACAAACGCTCCCAGAAAGACGCCCCATCCGCTCTGCCTGTAATCAAGGAAGAAATAGGGGATCAAATCAGGGGGCAGCGTTCCGGTGCCGATCAGTAAAAGGATATTGAACGCATAGTAGGATACAAACGTCGTACCGTGCCACAGCTCGATCGGCTTGAGCCTGCCGATCGGCGAATCGTTCATCAGAAACGACATTACGCACAGCAGCGGAATGACGGCATGCATGACAAAAGAATCATACCGGTCAAACAAAGGCAGATGCTCGGAAAAAAACGGAAGCTGGCTGAACAGCACCACGATCAGAATGACCGATTCCGCCACAGCGCAGGACAGACGGATCAGGTAAACCGTCCGCCGTGTCAGTTCCGTATGCCTTGACATTTCCACCAGATTGACGGCGGCGCAAACGGCGGAGCCTACCGTTGTGAACACCGTTCCGTCCACGGTCATCCACCGGAAGATCGTTTTTATGGATTCCAGCGTCAATCCATATAAAAACGAGGTGACGCCCAGCAGGACAATCAGCGCCGAAACAGCCAGATTGGCCATTTTTTTCCATCGGTATCGACGGTCAAAGCGATCCTGAATCGCATCATACAGCTGCATTTGGTTCATTTGTTTTTCCCGGCGGCATGACAAAGCCTGCCGGCATTTTCAGCCACAGGGTGTTGTTCCCGTCCCGATATTGGCAGCTGCCTTCATCCATGGTCTTTTTCACCGGAAAGTTGCCAACCCTGATTCTCCTTTTCTCCGGGGCCAGGGCCGTATCGATTTTTTCTGGCTGAGCGGATCAAAGGCAGCCCTGCCCCAGAAAACCGCAGGCGCACGGCCCGCAGCATGCCGGACAGGCGCGGCCGGATCGCCGTCCGTTTCCGCAGTATACCAGCCGGGTAAAGCAGCAATACTTGAAATATTCGCTCCCTTTAGCGAAATTCCTGTTATATTCTGCATTTTTCTATATGCCGCCGGAATATGCGAAACGCTTTTTCGGGTCAGTCCGCCCTTTTCTCCGCCGCCTGATCCGCTTCATGCAGCGGCGGCAGCTCGTGAATGTCATAAGTATCGTAATAGATTTCAAAGGCTGTCTCCACGTCGCCGGACAATTCGATCAAAGCGCCGGCCTGGAACATGACGGACAGCGTGCCGCCGGGCGCATGCCAGGAAGCATTTCCGTCGACGGATACGCCGCTGTTTCTCAGGATGGCTTCCGCGCCAAAGAGCAGCGTACCGGTGGCGATGTGATAATCGCTGGAAATGACGGCGATTTGCTTCACCTGCGGGCAGCGCTCCGCCAGAAGGTCAAAGGTAAAGATGGCGTTCTGCGCCGTGGTAACGGATTTATCCTCCACATGGATGCGGGCAGGGTCAACCCCCTGATCCCGGAGCCATTCCGCCATTCTGCCCGCCTCGGTGGCAGTGGGATCATTGGCCGCGGTGCCCCCGCCGGTGCAGACGATGACGGCGTTGGGATACTGCTCCGACGCGGTCAGCAGCACCTTGAGCCGCTCCACCAGTTCCTCCCGCATCGTGCCGTCGGGATTGAGCTGAAAGCCCAGCGCCACCAGGCACAGGCTATCATCCTGAGGCAGGCCGTCCGGAAGCGCGTCATTCACCGTCACCGGCGCTTCCCATAGATCCATGATGCGCGTCCACTGATCCCCCAGCGCGGAATCGGCGGCAGTCAGCTCCTCCAGGGTCCGCTCGTCCCGTTGGCCGTAGACGGCGAAGGACATCACCAGCTGTTCGATGAGCGCCTGCGCGTCAGGCTTTTCCTCCGCCAGGGCAGGCAGCGCGGCGCAAAAGAGCATCACTGCCGCCATGAAGAAGCACGCGAAATGTTTACCCTGTTTCATGCTTCAGCCTCCTTTTTCCCTCTCTTATTATATATGTATATTGGTTTGAATGCAACCATTATTCACATATACTGACTGATCAGTTTCCGCCTGGCAGCATATTTTTTTGAATCTTGTATTCGGAAGCACCGTCTGTCGCTTTTCTCTATTTGCGGTCTGCTAAAAAAGCGTTTCCATTGACAGGCCATGCAGCCTTCCTTCCCAAAAGAAAAGCCTTGGGTCAGGCTGAAAACGAACAAGTTCATTTTCTCAGCCGGGCCCAAAGCTGTTCGCTGTATGCTTGCGCACAGCGATCGCAGTTCCGACGTGCTGCCCGGAAGGGACGGTCTGTGTCTTGCAAGCATCTGCGGGAAATTGTTTGTTGCCCATGCGGCGCGGCATTTTCCGCTTGTAAAGCTTTGAATCAGGCACGGTATCAGTTCATCATTTTCAGGTACTTTTCGGCTTTTTTTCCTACCACGGCGTAGGCCCGGGGCCCGGTCAGGATTTCCCGGGCGGACTGCATGGCGTCCTCCATGGTGACGCGGTCGATGGCGGCGATGGTTTCCTCCGGCGGGATCACCCGGCCCAGAAGCATCTGGTTGTGGCCCAGGGCGCTCATTTGATTGTAAGCGCTTTCCAGTCCCAGGATGAAGCTGCCCTTGAGCTGGGCCTTGCTCATGGTAAATTCCTTCTCCGTCATACCGTCCCTGAGCAGCCGGTCGATTTCCCGGTCGATTTCGTCCAGCACCTGCTGTACCGACTGGGGATTGGTGGCGGTGTAGATGGTCATTTCCCCGCAGTGCGGATAGCTGCTGGGGCCGGAGTACACGGTATACGCCGCGCCCATTTCTTCCCGGATGCGCTGGAACAGCCGGCTGCTCATGCCGCCGCCCAATACGTTGTTCATTACCGCCGCCGGATACACCTTGGGGCTGCCCATTTCATTGCCCCGGAAGGAAATGCACAGGTGCACCTGCTCGGTATCCTTATCCCGGGCCAATTTACGGGGCTGATCGATGGCGGTGCTGACGGGGAATTGCTCGCCCGCGGCTCCCTGCCACGGCCCAAAATACTGCTCCATCAGCTCCTTGACTCGCTTTACGTCCACGTGCCCGGCCACGGCTGCGACGGCGTTCTGCGGGCCGTAATGACGGCCGCGGAAAGCGCGCAGATCGTCGGGCGTGTAGATTTGCAGCTTTTCCCTGGGGCCCAGAATGGTTTGCCCGAGGGTTTGCCGGCCAAAGACAGCCTCCGCCAGAACGTCGAATACCACGTCCTCCGGCGAATCCTCCCCCATGGCGATTTCTTCCAGCACCACGCCGCGCTCTTTGTTGGTTTCCCCTTCATCCAGCGCGGGATTGCACACGATGTCCGAAAGAATATCAATCGCCAGGGGCAAGTCGTCGTCGATCACCTTGGCGTAGTAATTGGTGCACAGCTTGCTGGTGGCGGCGTTGAGGTGGCCGCCCACGGCGTCCATTTCCTCGGCGATCTGCCGGGCGGAGCGTTTCATTGTGCCCTTAAAGGCCATATGCTCCATGAAGTGGCTCAGGCCGTTTTCATTGGGCGTTTCCAGAATGGACCCGGCCTTCACCCACACCCCCACGCTCACCGAGCGCAGGTATTCAATGGGCTCCACCAGCACCGTCATCCCGTTGTTCAGCACGAATTTTTCCATTCACGTCTCCCCGCATTGATGCATCGTGATACGTTCTAATACGATTTGACGACGAAAACCTGTACGGATTCGGGATGGATTTTGTGCAGTGGCAAAGCGGAACGAGGGAGGCGTAGCAGCGCTACGTTGACCGGAGTGACGCACAGCCACTGTGCAAAAGACGCCCGAAGATGAATAGGTTTGAGACGGAAAACCGTATTACCAGTCAGAATCCCAATCGGTGCCGCCCGAATCCCAGCTGTCGTAGTCCGATGAGCTGGAAGAATGGCGATCCTGATAATCCTCATACGCGCTGGAATCCTTGAAGTTGGACACGCCCCACCCGCTGGAGAAGGTGTCGCCCACATAGTCTTCGTCGTAGTCGATGTTGTACGGCTCGCTGGTTTTATGCCAGGAAGACCCGTAGTAGTCGTACCACTCGCTGCCGATGTGGTAATAAACGCTCTGGTTGACCTTGTAGTAGCCCTTCTTGTGATGATCGCCGAACAGCAGCGCCGCCGCGATGATCGCGGCAAAAATGAGGACGATGATCAGGGCCGTCCTGCCGCCGCCCGTTTTGCCGCTGCGGCTCGTGGACGCGGCGGAGCGGGTGGTCGGCTTGCCGTCGGGATAAATGCCCCGGTTGTGGCATTCCTCCAGGAGCTTGAGGAACAGCTCGTTCACCGCGTGCGCCTCGTCCGGCCCGCGGTAGCGGATGGCGCGGCTACCGTCGGATTTGTTTTTGTAGACGACGAAATCCCCCCCGTCCTGATAGATGCCAAAGGCCCGGGGCTGGCGGTAATCCTCGCCGATAAAGAAGCGCATGCGCAGCAGCGGCATGCCCCGCTCCGCGCAGTATTCCTTCAGTTCTTCGATCGTTTTGGGCAGAAACACGCTGCGCGGCGTATCCGCCACAAAGCTTTCATTGGCCGCGCCGCACTGGGGGCACTGCTTCTCGTCCGACCGCACCACCGCGCCGCAGAACCGGCATTTTCCCGTAGACGCCATGGGGTTTTCCCTCCTTTTTTACAGGCTTCAGTATACCACGAATCCGCCCGACCGTCAATCAAGCGTCGCAGCCGAGCGATATCCGGCCACAGAAAAAGGAGGAAACCCGTATCAGTTTCCCCCTTTTGTTGGATGTTTATAATAGATTACTTCCGATCGCGGTCGCGGCCATCCCTGCGGGGCGGACGGGCGCCGGCGGGAGCGGAACGGGTAAAGCCGGGGTTGTCATAGGTGATATCATTGCGGATCAGGTTGATGCGGCCCTGAGAGTCGATCTCGCAGACCTTCACTTCCAGTTCGTCGCCGATCTTCACCACGTCTTCCACCTTTTCCACCCGCTTGTTATCCAGCTTGGAAATGTGGATCATGCCATCCTTGCCACCGGCCAGTTCCACGAAGGCGCCGAAGTTCATGATGCGCACCACCTTGCCGGTGAACACGTCGCCCACTTCGATATCCTTGGCGATGCCCAGGATGATGCTCTTCGCCTTGTCGGCCGCTTCCTGATCGGCGGTGGCGATGAACACGCGGCCATCGTCCTCGATGTCGATCTTCACGCCGGTTTCGTCGATGATCTTGTTGATCATCTTGCCGCGGGGGCCGATGACCTCGCTGATCTTCTCGGGGTTGATGGAGAAGGTGATGATCTTGGGCGCGAACTTGGACAGGTTTTCCCGCGGGCGGCCCAGGGTATCCAGCATGATGCCCAGGATGTGCAGCCGGCCCTTCAAGGCCTGGCTCAGGGCGAGGCTCAGGATCTCGCGGTTGATGCCCTTGATCTTGATGTCCATCTGGATGGCGGTGATGCCGTTCATGGTGCCGGCCACCTTAAAGTCCATATCGCCCAGGAAGTCTTCCAGGCCCTGGATGTCGGTCAGCACGGCGATCTTGCCGCTTTCGGCATCCTGGATCAGGCCCATGGCCACGCCGGCCACCGGCGCGTGAATGGGCACGCCGGCGTCCATCAGGCTCAGGGTGCTGCCGCACACGGAAGCCATGGAGGAGGAGCCGTTGCTGCCCAAGATCTCGCTGACCAGGCGCATGGCGTAGGGGAATTCGTCCTCGGTGGGGATCACAGGCACCAGGGCGCGCTCCGCCAGGGCGCCGTGGCCGATCTCGCGGCGGTTGGGGCTGCGCAGACGGCCGGCTTCGCCGGTGGCGTAGGAGGGCATGTTGTACTGGTGCATGTAGCGCTTGCTTTCTTCATTGGACAGGCCGTCCAGCTGCTGCGCTTCGCTGACCATGCCCAGGGTGGTCACGGTCAGGGCCTGGGTTTCGCCGCGGGTGAATACGGCGCTGCCATGGGTGCGGGGCAGCACGCCCACTTCGCACCAGATGGGCCGCACTTCGTCCACCTTCCGACCGTCGGGGCGGATGCCCTGCTCCAGGATCTTGCGGCGCATGACCTCTTTGCCCAGGTAATACAGGGCGTCGGCCACTTCGCTTTCCCGGCCGGGGAAAATGTCGGCGAAATGCGCGGCCACGTCGGCGGACACTTCGGCATCCCGGGCCTGGCGTTCCTTGCGCACGTAGGTGGAATAAATGTATTCGCACTTTTCAAGGGCGTATTCCCGCACGGCGGCCTTCACGTCGTCGCCGGTGGTGATCAGGGGGAATTCGCTCTTGGGCTTGCCGATTTCAGCGGTGATCTTCTCCTGGAATTCCACCAGCTGCTTGATGAAATCGTGGCCGTAGAGGATGGCGTCCATCATGGCGTCTTCGCTTACTTCCTTGGCGCCCGCTTCCACCATCATGATGGCGTCCTTGGTGCCCGCCACGGTGACGTGCATATCAGAGGCCGCTTCCTGGGCTTCGGTGGGGTTGATCACGAACTGGCCGTTCACCCGGGCCACCACCACGGCGGCGGTGGGGCCGCCCCAGGGAATGTTGCTCACCATCAGGGCGATGGAGGAGCCCAGCATGGCGGGGAATTCCGGCGGGGTGTCGGGGTCCACAGACAGGGTCTGGGCCACCACCTGCACGTCGTTGCGCATGCCCTTGTTGAACAGGGGGCGCAGCGGACGGTCGATCAGGCGGCAGGTCAGGGTCGCCTTTTCGGTGGGGCGGCCTTCGCGCTTGATGAAGCCGCCGGGGATCTTGCCCACGGCGTACTGCTTTTCTTCAAAGTCCACGGTCAGGGGGAAGAAGTCCACGCCCTCCCGGGGCTTGTCCGACGCGGTGGCGTTCACCAGCACGGCGGTGTCGCCGTAACGAACCAGGCAGCTGCCGCCCGCCTGCTGGGCATACTTGCCGAATTCCAGGGTCAGGGTACGGCCCGCAAATTCCATTGAATACGCTTTGTAATCCATTTTTTCTCTTCTCCTCACACACACTCTGCTGCCGCTCTGCGGCAGCGCGAAAGGGGGAATCCTTCCCCCTTTCGGGATTCCCCTACAGTTTTTCCTGAAATCCCTTCGGAATTTCCGGGCGGAAAAACTGCAAGGTACGAAAATTTCTTTCGGTCATCTTCGTTCCCTACAGAAATTTTCAGTCCTCGCGGCGTACACGCCGCCGCTGCGGATCTCAGTCAAGGGGAGTTCCCCTTGACAATTCCTCTTTGTCCGCAGCCAAAGGATGAAACAAAAAGCTATCGGCTGTCTTTTTATCCAGCCGATAGCCCCATGCGCATTATTTACGCAGACCCAGCTTGGCGATCAGGTCACGATACCGTTCGATGTCGGTCTTCTTGAGATAGTCCAGCAAACCGCGGCGGCGGCCAACCATCAGCAGCAGGCCCCGGCGGGAATGGTGGTCCTTCTTGTTGAGCTTCAGGTGCTCGTTCAGGTGGTTGA
>Ga0310694_10004830_pt1 | contig 12960 bp, 18 predicted proteins | sample 174DNAGHGhighgp2_FD_203884 | JGI IMG/M metagenome (GOLD analysis project Ga0310694, IMG submission 203884) | Sheep rumen microbial communities from Palmerston North, Manawatu-Wanganui, New Zealand - 1742 DNA GHGhigh gp2 (v2) (version 2) | ecosystem: Host-associated > Mammals > Digestive system...
CATCCCCAGTCTCCGCCGAATCCGCCACCGAATCCGCCGTTACCGCCCATATATCCACTAGTGGGTGAAACAAGCATTGTTGTACTCATGTTACCATTTTCATCTGTTAATGCCATTTTCTTTTCCTCCTATAATTTTTTTGAGTTATTCGGGTTTACCGAACAACTCGTTTGTAGGTTAGGGGCTACCCTCTTAAGCGGATAGTCCGTTTATATAAAAGATGTGCGCACTCTTTTATATCTTCATCATGGATTGAATCTGATTTGCCATCTGCACAGCCTTGTCATACTGTGCCTGTGATACCTTGCCCGTGTTCAAAAGCTCCTGTATCTTTTGGTTCGGGTCTCCCTTAAAGGTCTGCTTAAGCTGATTAAGCCTTGACATAAAACCATTTAAGCCGTTATTCTTGTTCATCTGCTGATAAAGTGGGTTCATGCCTTTAGTTCCTCCCTTACCATTTCAATTATTTCGCCCTTTAAGGCGGTCAAATCATCCTTAGTGGCATATTCTATCGTCTGCTCCGTTTGAGGGGCTTGTAGGGGCAAATTCGGGCTTTCCTGTTCCCTTATCGTATAGTCAAGTATTTTCATAGTCGGCATACCCGATGCATCTGCCGATTTTAAGTAAATGGTCTGCGATTCGCTATCCCATAGCTGTACTGTGGTATTAGGCGATACAAGGTAAGACTTAGCCCCTGCCAAGCCTTGCACCCATATAATCCCATTTGAGGGCTGTGCATTTTGTGCAGGGTAATTAGGGTAATAAGTGGGCTGATAGCCCATAGGGAACATAGAATTTAAAGCCATTGTTATTCCTCCTTTTTCCATACATAGGCGATGGTTTCATCGCCCGAATCCCAAGAATCGAAGTAATTTCCAGAATCTATACAAACTACGTGTATACCCGTGCCTGCTACATAAGTGCCGTGTGGATGGTCTTTTGCAAACTCATACACTGTGTAACAATCTGGGCAATCCGTAGGTATATCCATCCTTGTAAAACCGTTTTGCCGTAATACCGATGCGATAACATTATTGGCGTTCGGCATATCCCCCATCGCCAGACCATTCATAGCAAGTTTTATATAAGCCGTTTCCCACGGTATATTTAATGCTTTAGATATTGCCCTTACAGCGCAATCGCCTACCCTATGCACGGATGCAGGATTCGGATTGTAAGAAATAAACATAGGTATCTTCCTCCACAGATTTTACAAAATCATCAAGCCCCACATATCCAAAGTTCTTTTGCATATCGTGGGCTGTCCTTGTCGCCTCACTTGCGCTATATCCGCAACGCTGTAACCTTTGTATGTAATTGTTGATTCTATCGCTGATTTCCATACTTTGATGATACAGAAAAATAGAAGATGGAAAAATGAAAGAAAACTGCAATTTTAATGCAATAAAAAAAGGTAGCCGAAAGCTACCTAAAAATGATATTCTCGCATCGGTAAACGATGTTATATATTGTTCTTACTGAAAAGCCCGTTACCTCGGCTATTTGTTCAAACGTTAGCCCTTCAAGTAACCTCTTGCGCATTACATCCCTATCCCTTGCGGAATGTTTACCCACAATGCGCTGATTTATCGCCGTTTCAATATCGGAATATTCCCAATTCGGTATAGTATGCTTCATTTCTTTTTTACACGCCCCGTGCCGTGGCAAGTAGGGCACTTTTTATAGCCAGTATTGCCACCAGTTTTACGCCTGCGGTATTTAGTTACCGTCTGCCTTGCTTTCGCCATAATTTACACTCCCAGTACCATTAAATATCACGTTGCTATCTTCTTCCCATTCTGCCTCTTGTTCTATCTTAACAACATCCTCGTACTGGCTTTCATAAATAAGCCATCCCACGTTGCTACCGACTAAAAACACGGCAAGGATGATACATAATATCCAAAGCCTGCGGATGGTCTTGTTATATAATATAGTGATTGCATCGTATGCGTAATAGGGTATAGTCTTTTCTTCCATAGTTGCCTCTTATGCAAAACCCCTGCTCAAAGGGGCAAGGGTTTTACGGAGAAAAATGAACATTGTATATAATCTGCAAGGGGGTATATATGTAGTATATCAAGCCTTGTTCTTGCCGTCAAGCCTGCGGATGTACCCGATGTTGCTTATGCCTAAAATCGCACCCAAAAAGGCGTTTACGGCAACTATTGTGGCACTTATTTCATCCCCATAAGGTAATCCCCATATCTGGAATATAGTCCTTATAAGAATTGCCAATGCAGGCAAAAATAACATTGCCACCCACTTCAAAATATCAAAAATCTTATTTGGTATCACCATAGCATCCTCCTATTTATCGTTAAGGCGTAACCAAGGAATCGAACCTTGTGCAGAATCATCAAGCCCTGCAATACCCATATCCTACACCTATTTGAACAGCAACCCACGTTCTAAAGGAGATTTCCTCCTATATTTATTTTTGTGTTTGAAGGGCACATAAGGGGCTGTTTAAATCATTGTAAACCAAGTGAACGGGCTATAAATCCTATCGCAATAGACAATATTGCTGTAATAGCATAAGACAGCACCTTTTGCCACATCTGACCATCCCTCGATTCAAGCACTTGTAAACGCTGTCCTTGCTCTGATTGCTCGGTTGCCATGTGTTCCATACTGGTAGCAAGCCTTTCTATGGATTTAGTCATTTCCTCAATCTGGGTTATAATGTGTTCCATAGTCGCTATACGTGTTTCGTGATTTTCAAGTCTTTTACTTGTTTCAAGTATAAAGCTGTCGTTAAAATCGGGATTCATCTGCCTGCCCTCAATTCAATAATTCCGCCCACGTCTTCACCCCGATTATACCATCTTGCTCAAGGTTGTGCAATGCTTGGAAAGCGATTGTTTTCTTTTTGGTGTCGCTACCGAAAACACCATCATCCTTTATGCCTAATCTGCGCTGTGCAATCCTTACACGCTCACCGACCGAACCGATGCGGATAGTTTTAAGGAATGTGGATACGCCTACCTGCTTGCCATTTGTTACCTGCCATTTTGATGGGTTAGGTCTTGTGTCAATGTGGGTAAATCCTGCATACAAGCCTATGCCACCCATTCCCATTGCCTCGGCGCACATTGCTATCTCTAACGGTGATGTGCCACGTACAACGGTATCGGATGCCTTGCCTAAAAGGTGCTGTGAACCGCTTGCACCGCCCTCGTGTTTATTCCAATAAGGTGTTCTGTATGCGCTTGTAATAGTCGTTACACCGTACTTATCACGGATGCGCTGTAAATACCTTACAAGGTTGCCGTCAATAAGGATTTCGTCTACGCCTGCGGGGTCGTGACACGCAAACTCTTTTACCTTGAAATTTGATACCCTGCCATCGATGGTAAAAAAGCACTCGCCATGTTTTGCTTTTGAATACCTTACAACGCCATCGGATACCTCGATATAATCATAGTTTGAAAGCGGTATTACCCCACTATCGGTATCGGGTATAATGTTATCAAGATGGTTAAGCCCTGCACCTCTTATAATGGTTTTATAGTCCTTATATACCCACGATGCATCTACCCTATCTTGACTACTGGATATCCCGTGCGCTGTACCGCTTTCAGATGATGTGTATTGCCACATACCATAAGGCTTGTTGTAGGTGCATCTTTCGTAATACTGGGCTACCCATTTATCATAATTGGCAATGATATCATAATCAAATTTGCCAGTAAACCACGATTTGCTTGCATAGATGCCACAGTAATATCCTGCATCCTGCATCCTGCTACACCATTTGGCAATCAATTCAGATCGTACAGTATTGGATAGGTTCATCCATTCGGGGTTATTTGGTTCACCCTCGCAATCAACCCAGATAGGCAATTCAATCTTTTTATCATTGATTTGAAAAAGCACCCAATCGGTTTCTTTTGTTACCATCGCCTCATTCGTTGCCTGCGTTAGATAATACACGCCTATCGGTACGCCTGCTTCGTGGTATGCCTTATAAAATTCATCGAATTTCTTATCAAGCGTGGGGGTCTTGCTACCCCATCCCGTATATCCTACCCTTAATATAATACCGTCTGCATTAAGGGCTTTAGGATTTACCGACGATTGAAAATGCGATATATCGATAAATTGTAGTGCCATATATTACCTCGCTTTCCGTTGATATTCTGATATGTCAATGCCGTTCATCCGTCTGCTCCTTTATTCAAGGCTTGTTTAATAAATGCTTGCAAATCGGATTTCTGCATATTGTTTTTTGCAGACTCTTCTTCAAGCCATTTGCCGAAATCTTCTAATATGGATATGGCTTTTAAAGTATAGTCGCTCATTATATCTTTAAAGTCTTTGTCAACGTCAATTATTATTTTCATTTGTCTGGTTCTAATTTAATCGCCAATCGCCTATCGGAATGGGTTTTATGGTTTCTCTCTTTACTCCGTATGCTTCGCAATCGTCAATACCGTACTTTGCTTTGATAGTCTGAATCGCAAACACGATTCCTTGTCCACAATCGTTAGGCTCGACAGCTTTTTCAAGTTCTTCGATTATTTCCTTTACTTCTTCTGGCATCTGTCTGCTCCTTTTGACTATTTCAGCAACTTCATCATCAGACAACCCCGATGTGAGCCAATCATTATCTTCGGGTAAATCTTCAATTGGTATAGCTCCCTCTCTTGCTTTTTTCTTTATTTCTTCTATCATTTCGGGATTGAATATATTATAGAACCAAGGTAATTCACTCATAGGCTTTTCCTCAATAACAATAATAGGGCATATCTGCTTTATGTAGTTTTCTCTATCCTCTTCCGTGAAATTATCGGACAAAGCCCATGTATTTCTGCATAAATGACCGCTCGCTTGGCAAACGTCATTCTGATAGTTATACATAGGGTATTCAGCGCAATATTTGGGTTTTTCTATGTTTAAAGCTATCATATCTTCCTCTTTCTGCAATCCATAAAACAGATTAAATTACCATTGTCGCCACCTTTTTATATATACCTTTTCAACCTTCTTGCGGATTTCCCTGAATATTTAATCCATAGGCGGGGAATCGAACTCTGCAAGGATTCCTCTCCGTGTCTAATCTTTTATGCTTCTACATAAGTGCCGATAGTGTCTCTCTTCTCTTCTCCACCATAGGAATTGAGAATACGGATGTCTGCGTAGGTGTGATTGTTCGGCTCTATTCCGAGAGAATTAACGATTTCAGCGCACCTTGTATAAAACTTGGTTAAAGCTGACTCAAGGTCATTGTGCTTTGTGGGCTGACTTGCGTACTCGGAAAGATTTCCGTCCTTGTCATAAATCTGCTCGATTGCTACTACATAATACTTCATTGTTGTTATCCTCCTTTAATCGTTGTGAATGAGTCCTAATATTCTGAATGGCATCAATTCATCATTCGCTGTTGATGATGTAGGTGCCGAATTATAAGAATTTAAAACTCTATTTGTGCAATCTGTAAGTACAACAGATAACATATTCCCCGTTTGTGATGCAGTAACAAGTCTATATAACTCTCCAATTTTCCCTGCCCCCGTCATGTAGACATATGAGACTCGTGCATCTCTGCCAATTTCTACAATTATTGTACCAAGTCCCCTATATGCTCCACCCGAAAGTTCTCCATAATCACATAAAATGGCATCAAAATTTTTATCAACAGTTATATTGATTGTCTGCCCTGCAAAATTAGAATCGGGATTTGGATTCTCCCACAATTCCACAAATCCGTGTTGTGCCCCACCATATCCATTTATCGGTTTTTTTCCTTTTGCGAAAAAATCTGCCATATTTCCGTCTACTAAAGGTGCATCAGTTACACGATAATAAGTATCATCGTTATCGTCTACTTCCTGCCAATCATCCCAATCTATGTCTACGAAATTCTGTACTTTTGTAACCTGTCCTTGTGCGTCATTTGTTACCTTTGCATCTGCAAACTGTAAATTCGGCTGTGTAGGCATAGCCGTGCCATCACCGTCTTTTATCGTGTGTCCGCTACTATCGATATTCACCACAGTTTTATCGTCTGTGCTATTATCGGTAACTGTAACGCCCGTGCCCTTAAACTGTAAATTGGTGCGCTGTGTCATACTTGAACCGCTTGGATTCTGTATGGTATGTCCACTACCGCCACCGCCACCGCCAGTTACATTTATAACGGTCTGGTCGTTTGCGCTATCATCGGATACGCTTACGCTACCCATAACCTTTAATTTGCTTCGCTGTGGCATTGATGTGCCCGATGGATTTACAATCTCGTGTCCACTTTTGGGTACGTCTGCCATTTCTAACTTGCCCTGCGAATTTAGCGTAGGCACTTGCCCTACTGTACCCGTGGCTTTTATCTGCGCTATGGTATAATCATTATTCGCAGGCACTACCGCACCCGTGCGCCCCTTAAATGATGTTACCTTGTCTGCATCCTCTAACGTGGATATACGGCTATCCTGCCCCTGCAACGCTTGGTCGTGCTGATATAGGGCATAGTCCATTTTATTTAGGTTGGTTTCGTTTATTGGGGATGCCGTGCTCGGTTCGTTTTCCCAGTTTATACGGCTTGTGTATGATGGTACATACGACATCTTTATTCCTCCTCTTGTGTGTATAGATACGTGTTAACGCCCTCTGTTATCTTATCACTCTTTGCCTCAAATGTATCTTTTAAAGCATCGATACCTTTTAATTTACGCCTAAAAATAAAGGTTTCAAAATCGCCGTGATGCGTTTCAAATGCAATTCTATCTCCGCATTCTTCCCACGGGATACCGATTGCCGTTGCCTTAAAAGGTGTGAAATATGTATTTGTGATTTCAAAAAACATATTTACCAGTACACGGGATACGTCAATCATTAAATCATAATCGTATTCCATATCCTCGGCGCAATAGTAAATATTATCGTCTATAACGTAAGTATTCGGCGCATTTGAGCCTACGTGTTCCCATACGGCTGATTTTACCTCGTTGCTTTCCTCGCTCTTTACTATCTGGATTTTACCGATACTTGCCACGGTGTAATTCTCTGCACGTAACGATATATATTTACCGCCTGCAAACAAATCATCTACGCCACTACGGGGGTACAAATCATCTGACGGGTATAATGTATCAGATGGATATAAACCTGCCTTATCGGGGTAAACAAAGCGTGGTAAACCAGTTGTCCTATCAAGCCCAAAAAAGCACCCACACATTTCAAGGATTGACCGCACCACATCCCTGCCCGTTGCGCTTGAGTCTATCGGAAATATCTCACGTGACATATAGTTGTAGTACATCAATCTTTCTGCGCCGTTGGTTAGCCTTACATAATCGGTTATTTTGTAAAGCTGTACGCTGTTTATAAGTTGCCACGTAGAAAATACCGAACCGCTACCATTTTCAAGCCTACATAAAGCAGGAATGCGGATAACCAAACTGGTACAGTTTGCGGATACCATAAACGCATCGCCACGGTCTACAAGATATCTATGCTTCATTCCGATACTGTTGGTTTCTTCTACAAGGATATCACCCTTACCAAATCCCCTGCCAAGTGCATCAACTTGCTGTGTATAATTCGGCATATAATTTTCAATAATATATTCATCTGTGAGTGGCTGATTATTTGCATCAAGGGCATTTACATACGTTGCAAAATATCTTGCGCTCGTATCGGGGTTAGATACGGTTATTTGCGTGTAATACAGCTTATAATAATAATTTGTCTGTACCGACCATTTTATCCACGTATCAAGATTTACGCTGTATCCGTGTTCTGCCACCTTTTCGCAACTATATTTTTCTGCCCCATCAATACCGAAAAACTTTAAGGCATTAAATACCGATGAATATAATTGTCTTGCATACTCAAAACCCCTGCCCGTATAAGTACCGTCTTCGGTTTCGGTATTTACCCCATACATATAAATCGTATTCCAATCCGTTGCCTTGTTTTCAAGGTTAGTGATTTTGGAATATGCCGTGATGCTCTTTTTCTCTAAAACACCCTCATACTGTACGTTAATGCTATGCACGACAAAAACCCCTAACGGGATTGTGCTGTTTTCCACACCATCAAGCCACATTTCGGGGTATATTAAATCGCCCACCTCTATGCCGTTATAGTCTACTACGGTAAACTCGCATACAGATGCTTCGCAAAGCCCATATTTCAAGTTATCCTTGGATGATAGTGATTCGGTAATATTAAAGGATTCCTCTTCAAAATCGCCCTTTTCGATATAGTTAAAATTGTAGGGTTCGGGGTCAAAATCGGGGATATCTTTTAACAATACTATATTGTCCACATTGTACGCACTTGGGTTACTATAAAGGATTCTGTATTGCCCTAAACTCATACCCTCGTAAAATGTTTCCGCAGGCAATAATGATAAATCATAGCAATCAAGATACAGCGCAAGCACCCTGCTCAATCCATTAGGCAGATAAAAATTAAGCTGTACATTTTCATACTGTCCTATCTCCAATTTATAAATGCTTGCATCGGGTATGGGATAATATAGGTTTTTACTGTTACCCAATCCATCTACATACGAAAATACCCATTTAGGGTCTTGCTTAAGGTATTCCGTGTGCATATCCCTTAAATTGATTATAAAAGAGATAAATAGATTCGTTGATGCACTTATGGCTTGTATATCTGTACTATACATCGTGCCAAACGCATAATAATTGGCACTATAATATCTCATAGTTGCCTGCGTTCCCATTACCCCAGTTTGATATATTACGTGGTTTACGGGTAAGCCCATATTGATATTTGATATTTCGGATATATCTTTTTTTGCATAAGCAATACGCAGATTTTTAGGCGTGGAATCCTTTATGTATTTGCTTTTTGCTTCTTCGGATATAGGTATCATTGTTCCTCAATCTCCACGTGTAACTTATATTTTGTCACAGTATTGCTTATGGTCTTGCGATATTCCAATGTAGTAGTGCAATATGCCTGCACCTCTACATCATCGTTTATATCGCCTCCCACATACACCGTGATGGTTAATAAACCATCATCGGTGTTTTCCTCAATTAAGGTTATTAAAGCATCATATTCGGCACTTGAAAAGCAAAAGATATCAAAGCTACCCTGCACCCTGCGCCGATATACGTGCTTATGCTTTCGGTGCATCCCATCTATCCACTCGTTATATTCGGGCACGGATTCCATTTTGTAGCTTGATTCGTTTAAATACTGTGATATATCAGTTCCGTTTATTGATACCAAATGTGGGTACATATATGCTCCTTATGCGTATCCAGTTGCTTTTCTGAATACCTTTTCACGTTCCTTTACGATATCAAAAATGCCATCAAAATCGGGGCTAATCTTTACCGCCTCTTTATCGACAAGCTGTGTAAGCAGGTCTATTATCCTTGCGGTATCGCCACCGAATGCACCGCCTGCATTCATTGTAGCATTTTTAGGCTCGTTTGTCACGTTAACAATCTGCTCGCCAAAATCGAAACTCTTTGCAATCTGGTCGGTTACCAAATCGGTATTATCCTTTATACCCTCGGAAAACAGTTTCATCATATCGGGAGCGTATGTGTGGAAGTTGGACAACGGTCCATCTTTAGGCTCGGAAAAACCAAGGAAGTCTTTTACCTTGCCTGCTACATTTTTCACAGTATCTACCACGGCTTGAATCTTGGATTTAATACCATTTACAAAGTTGAGTATCAAATCTACGCCCCACTTTGTAGCATTGTAGGACATTTCGGTAAATTTATTTTTAAGCGCATTCCAGATATTACGCACGGCATTTGCGATAGTTGAGCCGACATTTCCGAGACCGTTTGCAAGGCTTACAAGCAAATCTTTTCCCGCTTGCTTTATCTGTGGCGCATTGTCCTTAAATCCCTGCACGATACCTTTTATGATTTCGGGCACGGCTTTTACAATCTCTATCACAATCTGCGGAAGTGCCGTAATCAGACTTATAAAAAGCTGAATTCCTGCGGAAACAAGCTGTGGAATGGCTGATAATAAAGCTGTGATAACACCTGTTATTATTAGTGGCAGGGCTTTTACGATTTGCTCCATTATGTTGGGAAATTCACGAACCAGAGCAAGCACGATATCAATAACGGCTGTTATTATTTGAGGGATTGCCCCAACTATAAAATTCACCACGCCCATAATTATATCGGGCAGGGCTGAAATCAGCATAGGCAAGCCATCTGTCAGCAATGAATCGACCAAAGCTTCCACCAAACCAAGCAAACTGCTCAAAATTTCGGGCAAGTGGTCTAAAAGTCTGCTAACGAGCTGTATCACGGCATCCAGAAGTTTCGGCAAAAGCTCTGGCAAGTTTTCGCTCAATGAATCCAAAACGGTTGTTATTATTTCGCTCGCCGTGTCAATCAAATCTGGCAGGGCTTCGGTTAGACCGATTGCCAGTTCTTTCATTACAGAAATTCCAGATTTTAGGATATCTGGTGCATTTGTAACGATTGAATTTCCCAGATTCATTATAATTTCTGCGCCTACGTTCATAAACTGGGGTAATTTTTCGGTAACGGTAGTTATGATATTATCAATACCGCTTGATATCTGCTCCGCACCGCTTTCGTAGTCGCCTGCGAACAAATCGGTCAAGCCACCCATAACGGTTGTTATGCTCGGCAGGAAATCCGATAGCATATTCCTTGACAAACTCTGCTGTGCTGTCTGCATATCCTGCAACTGGTCTTGGAATCCTGCCGCCGCTTTTACCGCTTCATCCGATAACACACCGCCTAATTCGTGTACACGGTCTTTCATTGCCTGTGTATCCTCGGCAGATGTGTTTAAAAGTGCGCCTAATTCCGTTGCGCCACGCCCTAAAAGCTGTCCTGCAATGTAAGTACGCTCTGTGCCCTCTTCCATATTCTGCAAGCCAGTTATAACGGATGAAAAGATATCCTCCTGCGACATTGTTGCAAGCTGTTCTTCCGTGATACCAAGCTGTGCAAAAGCCTCATTATTGTTTTCTACGGCATTAGCCATAGTTTTCATCGATGCCTTAAGGGTTTCCATCGATGTACCGCTGTGTTGCATAACAGCATCCCACTCTTGGTATGCCTCGGCACTTATACCCATTTTCTGGCTCATCTTATCGATGTTGTCGCCGTATGATGCAAGGTCGGTAACCCCATCCACAAGCGCACCGCTTAACGCCGTTACGCCCGTAGTAACTGCACCTACGGCAATCCCTATGCCACCTCCGATTTTACCCAGTACACCGCCGATTTTACTTCCTACGGATGTTGCATCAGATTCTGCGCCCTTTAACCCATCCTCGTATGGGGTTGTATCAAGTGACAATTTAGCCACTAAATCAAATATATCCATATTCTATCCTCTTAATTTTGCTTTTATGCCCTCTATTATCGCCGTGGGGGTGCGTGTTTCCACGGTAGGGTATAAAATATCATATAAGCGAATTGAAAGCCCTAAATAGCCTTTTAAAGCGTCTGTAACATAAATACGGTATGCCTCTTCACGCTGATATACTCTAATACGTGACAAGACATACCGCATAAAGGGCTTTAGTTCTCGCTTGCCCCTATATTCACCATAGCAGACGAAGAAGAGGTCTCGTTCGTTTGCTCCGCCTGCGATGAAAAAAGGTCAAGCAACTCTTTGTCATTAAACAAATCAAGCAACATTTTCGGAATCTCGGCGAGCGATGGCTCGTAGGTTTCCACATCCTGCTGATTTAATATAGCAAGGATTGCAAGGATTGCTTTTTGGTGTTTTTTTAACCCCAGTTTTATCGCCTCGGCGTAATTTTTTCCACGGATAAGCCCCACAAGAATCTTGTTTTGGGCTATTTCCGATACTGGGTCTATAAGGTCTGCCATTGCATTTAATGCCTGCTCGCCTTTGATATCCGAAAGTTTCATAAATCTGCTCCTTTAAACTGTTGCCGTTGCTATAACAACGATATCGCCAGATGCACTTGCTACCGTTACCGTGCCTGCGCTGTATGCTGTATCGGTGATATCCTCACCGCCCATCATAACGATAACGTTTCCGATGGTATATCCGCTTTCTGCGGTAAGTGTTGCGGTAAATGCCTCGCCCGATTCTACATAGTAGCCATCAAACGATGATGTAACGTGTGAAAGAGTCTGGGTAACTTTGTAGCTTGCCTGTTCCTCGGCATCCATTGAATAGAATACCATAGGTACAACGCTCTGTGCGTTAATGGATACGTGACCAGTTATCTCAATGGCAATCTGCCCTTTGCCGTTCTTGGTGGTCTGTAATGAAAAACCGCCCGTGGAAAGTGCGTTCTTAAGCTGTATAGCAACAAGCCCACCATCAGCCCTATCGCCTACCCACCAGATATCCGAAAAATCGGTCTGCGCAAGGCTTGCACGGGGTACGATTGCGCTTGTTTCTGCATCGATATCTGCGCATCCTAAAGCCATCTTGATAAGTTCGGGGGATGTGCCAAGTGATGTGGTAGCAATCTTGCATTCCCAAGAATCAAGGTGCTTAAGTTCTTTCATGTTTACGGGCACGTTGTCTACATCTTCCCCAAGGTCTGAATATGTAGGAACGCAACTCGGATTGATACCGCCCGTGGTAGCGCATATGATATCCTCGTCAGCAGGCGCAACGGGGTTATTAGGGTTAAACCTCTTAAGAAGTACACCTGCATCAAGCTGTAACGCATTAAAGGTATTCTCGGGGATTACGGTAAATTTTCCCATTTTAGTCTCCTTTCGTCAATAAGCCGATAAAAACTCGGCTTGTATATTAAGATACATCCTGCGTATCATATCATCGTTAGGGTCTGCCATACGCTGTGCAAACGGGTTACCCTTTGCGATATATAGCCTACCGCCATCAAATTTGATTGACGGGGGATTCATACCCACAATGTACCTTGCAATTTGTTCGGTCTTTTCTGATATATCTTTCCAAGAAGTAGAATGATACCAAAGTGAAGCGGACATATTCACCACATTATCAAGGCTATCC
>Ga0310694_10004831_pt1 | contig 12960 bp, 9 predicted proteins | sample 174DNAGHGhighgp2_FD_203884 | JGI IMG/M metagenome (GOLD analysis project Ga0310694, IMG submission 203884) | Sheep rumen microbial communities from Palmerston North, Manawatu-Wanganui, New Zealand - 1742 DNA GHGhigh gp2 (v2) (version 2) | ecosystem: Host-associated > Mammals > Digestive system >...
GCCGTTATCGCCTGCTCCCGGACCCATATCAACCAAGAAATCCGCCGCGCGGATGGCATCTTCATCATGCTCAACCACAATCACCGTGTTACCGATATCACGCAAACGATTAAGCGTCATCAGAAGGCGATCATTATCACGCTGATGCAAACCGATAGATGGTTCATCTAGAACATACAGTACACCGGTCAACCCCGAACCGATTTGTGATGCTAATCTGATACGTTGCGATTCGCCACCGGAAAGACCTCCGGACTGTCGAGAAAGGGTTAGATAATCCAATCCGACATTATTTAAAAATTGCAATCGTTCAATAATTTCCTTAAGAATCTTATGAGCAATTTGTGCCTTTTGCGGACTTAATTGTGCTTCCACTTTAGAAAACCAAGCCAAAGCTTCTTTAATAGATAAATCAGAAACTTCCATAATATCCTTACCGCAAACTTTTACGGCCAGAGCTTCCGGTTTTAGACGTTTGCCGTTACAATAGGTACATGGTGCCGCAGATTGGTAATGAGAAAGTTCTTCACGAGATGCTGCTGAATCCGTCTCTAAAAAGCGCCTTTCCATATTAGGGATAACACCTTCAAAAGGTTTATCAGAAACAAACGAAGAATAATAAATAGGCACACAAACATTTCCGGAACCGTAAAGAATAATTTTTTTCGCTTTTTCCGGCAAATCCTTCCAAGGTGTATCTTGAGAAATATGCAAAAAATCACACAAAGAAATTAGCGTTTGCTTATAAAATGCGGATTTAAAGCCATACCACGGTGCCACTGCCCCTTGAGCAATAGAACGTGTCACATTAGGAACAACCAAATTTTCATCCATATAGAGTTTGGCCCCGATACCATCACAATGCGGACAAGCTCCTTGCGGACTGTTAAAAGAAAACAGTCGCGGTTCAATTTCTTCAATTGTAAAACCGGAAACCGGACAAGCATATTTAGCCGAGCAGGTGAAACGCGATTGATCACTTAAATTTTCCACATAAAGAATATCATTGCCGACTTTCAAAGCAGTTTCCACCGATTGCGCCACGCGTTCCGCCATTTCTTGTCCTTTAACCACCAAGCGGTCAATAACAACCTCTATATCGTGTTTAATATTTTTTTCTAACTCCGGCACTTCTTCCAAATCATAAATTTCACCATCAACTTTAACACGCTGAAACCCCTGCTTTAAGAGACTTTCAAATTCCTTCTTAAACTCCCCTTTACGACCTCTGGCAATCGGTGCTGCCAATATAATTTTAGTACCCTCCGGTAAAGCCAAAATTTTATCAACCATCTGCGAAACCGTCTGCGCCTCAATCGGAAGACCTGTCGCCGGTGAATAAGGTGTACCGGCACGCGCCCATAACAACCGCATATAATCATAAATTTCCGTAATTGTACCAACCGTAGACCGCGGATTATGGGACGTTGTTTTCTGTTCAATAGAAATTGCCGGCGCCAACCCTTCAATAGAATCAACATCAGGTTTTTTCATTAAATCCAAAAATTGTCTGGCATAAGCTGAAAGACTTTCCACATAGCGCCTCTGTCCTTCGGCATAAATCGTATCAAAAGCCAGCGATGATTTACCCGAACCGGAAAGCCCTGTGATTACCGTTAACTTGTCTTTCGGAATAGAAATATTAATATTTTTAAGATTATGCTCGCGCCCGCCCTTAATCTCTATAAATTTACTCTCAGCCATATCCTTTTAAACCTCCGCCGCAATAGATATACTACTTTTGTTCTCTTTGCAAGCATTTTTTTATCTGCTTATAATTTTTTACCAAATATTAAGCAGTATTTGTTAATTTTAATTTGACAAGAAATTGCGGAGGATATGACTATGCCTGAAAAAAATGCGAAAAAAATACTTTCTCAAGCCAAAATTAAAGTGAAAGAGCATGCGAAAAAAACTCTTTCACCGGCTAAAACTAAAGTAATTGAAAGCACCAAAACTGAATCAGACAAAAAACTCATTAGAAGAAGACCTCGTCCATCTAAAGAAATAGTTTCCACTTTGATTATCCTAAAAATATGGTTAGAAGGTTGGAAAAAAACTTTCACCCTGCAAGGACGTTCCTCTCGCTTTGAATTATGGATTTTTATGCTTGTCAATAGTATCCTGACCATCGGTATTCAGTTAAAATGCAGTTATATTTTATCCGCGCGCTTTTTACGCAACGCCACCGCTGAAGGTTATAGCTTAGACACCATAGAAACCTATATAAACATAGCACAAATTGCATTTTATGCCGTATTACTTATACCGTTAATTTCCGTATTTTCACTTTTAATCCGCCGTATGCATGACATCGGTAAAGCAGCCTGGAAATATTATTTAGAACCATTATGCTATGGTTTAATGACTGCCGCCGGCTTGCTTATCTTTATTAACGCCTTAGACGAAATCGGCGGTTATGATAATTCTCTGATATTACTTTCAGCCTGTTTTTGCATAACCTTATATTCCATCGGTTATTATACCTTAAAGTTCTTAATCACCACCGCATTTTACCGCGGAGATATTGCAGATAATAAATTCGGTAAAACTCAATATAATGATGACGAACATGAACGTTTGGCCTTAAAATTCAGTTGCTTTTACCTCTTATTTGTCAGTAGCATCGGTTTCTTATACCTTTGGATATTTATTGTAGATTTCTTACGCAGTTTCAATTCTTTGTAAATAATCTGCAATAATCATTGCCGCTTCATAGGGCTGATTAAAGTCCACAGTTAACTTATCGCCTAAGACACATTGACCGTTACATATATCGTACTGACAATAAGGTGTTTCAAAATATTTGCCATATATGCAAGAATCATCAACGTGAAACTTAATTCCTTCGCTGATACAATATTCTGCCTTTGCTTTATTCCATATTTCCGTCGGTACCTGAAAACTGCCATCATCATAAAATTTAGCAGTCCCGCGCACTTCACATTCATCTAAAATTGCCCAAATAACATCATATTCTATCCCTTTTTGATGCAGATATTTTTGAATATCCGCTCTTGGTCCGCCACTAATAATATAAACTGAAATCCCCTTTTGTCTGATTTGATGACAGAACACCGCAAATTTATCCGGCATTGCTGAAATAACTCCATGAAAATCCAGTCCGATTTTAGCTACCATTTTAATCGTCCTCCGAAGAAAACAGTTCCTTAATAGAGTTAGGTGCCAATGTTGAAAGCGGATTAATAGAAACATTTGGATTATCCAGATATCCCGCAACCGTATAATTAGTAGCAAATACACTCCCGTCTTTACCAGCTAAAACTTTTCCCACCAAAGGAATATTACCAATAAACGTATTTAACCCGTAAGCCGGTATCAACATTCCTTTTGCATCAATAGCCTCATCAACCATATTATACGAGCCTTTAACCGATATTCCCAAAACAGAACCGTGCATTCTGGCTGCTTCGGTAGCCAGATCTTTAGTCGAGAACGTATAAGTAAACGGTGCATCTAAATGAGTAAAGCGTAGACCTTCTCCCGTCAGTGTATCCAAAATTCCGGTCAATGACGCCAAAGATAAGACCTTAGCCAAAACGGGCATATTCACGAGTGAAAAATCACGAATTTTGGCATAACCTTTGAAATTTCTATATTTATCTCGTTTCGCTTCAATTTTCAAATTTCCGCCCTTCATATTATCGTAAAGACGTAATACTTTCAATGTACTACCGGCATTATTGGAATCAACATCTAAAATATATTCATTACCACGCGGTTCAAAATTTAATTTCATACGCACATCACGGCTAGTCCCGTAATTACCGACCATACTCATTTTATGCAAACCGATACCGTTCCTGATTTCTGCCCGACCGGCAAAATTGGTAACCGGTACTTTATCATTGGTCCAAAGTTTATTTACCCCTACCACAATATCCGTATCCATCACATCTTCCAAAGGATCTTTCAAACTCTTCTTCTTTTGGGCTTTTTCCTCATCGGTTAAGCTTTTTTTACTGTCAAAAAACTCTGTTAAATCATATGAATCGCCTGAAACCGTCACTTTCAACTTTAATTTCGGTTCATAATTAAAATCGACTTTTGCCTTTGCAAATGTTTTTGGAGATTTTATTTCCGATATATCAATCGTCTTAAGTCGGCCTTTATCATCGGCGCTCATCTTACCTTTGGCCGCAAATTGTGCTTTCAAAAGAGAAAATTCAGATACTTCTTTGAGTTTTTTATCACCGATGGTTAACTTAGCTTTCGCACGACAAGGCACACCTTTCGGCTTCGCAAAACCCAAAAACGCATAATCCATCGCCACATCTTTAAGGGAGCCGTCAGCAAAAATTTCCATATCGCCGTTGTTTAAGAATGTAAGCGTAGCCGTAACTTCAGATTGTCCGGTAAAATAAGGTGCCGCTAAAATTTCACTATCTACACCGAGTTTTTTTAAAATCGCATCATCAATTTTAACTTCTGCCGTAATTTTACTCTTGTAATTTTTCTCCTTGAAAATTTCTTTAAGTTGCAGATTAATTGGTATATCCTGATACTTAGCCACTCCCGAAAGTTCAAATCCTTTTTCCGTCACTTTAAGTTTTAAGGCATCTGCCACAAAAGTTTCCCCCTCCGGCATTCCCAAATATTCAACCTGTTTTAAATTACCGTCAACAACAACCTTCAACTCCTCAGGAGTCAAAGTTGTTTTGAGTTCAAAATCAAGCTTAAAATTGATATCTACATCACCGGCCACTTCATCAGGATTTACCCCCATCTCCTTGGTAAAACCGAGCGGCTCGTGGTCAATTAATTTGAGAGCATCGGTAATGGTTGAATTTCCCTGCAAATCAATAGAAATAAAGTTATCTTCTTTATTTAAATCATACAAAAGAACAGTTCCTCCGGTAACAATCACCCCGTCAGAAACACCTTTATCCACCTTAATTTCAATTTTATCTTGTGCAAAACTCGCCGTTCCATAGAGGTTTTTAATCACCGGCATACCTTCAAGATAAAACAAATTAGCATCAGCCACATCAGCGGTTCCGTCAAGTTTCAACAAACCAAAGCTCTGCTTCTTTTTATCCCATCCGAAGTTAAAAGAAAAATTTCCATTAGTAATGGTTCCGCCATAAAGACCGTCGCGACACCAAGTCCATGCTTTTTCACCTAAATAACGTGGCCACAAAAAGGAGAGTTCATCCATCGCAAACGCACCGATTTTCGCATCAAAATTAAGCTTAAAATCTTCCAAATCGCCTTGTAAAATGTAGCCCTTAAAACCTTCCGCAGATAAACTTAACTCGGCCTGTTTATCGCCTAAATCAAATTTAGCATTACTGATTTTAACTTTATCTAAACCGCCATGTAACTGCCCTTTAAGATTAAATGATGAAACTTCATAGTCAAAATCATCACTATCCCCGAAACCGATTTTACCGCCACCGCCCTCAATAGAAAACCTGACATCTTTAATATTATTACCGATGGTTTCCGCAAACTGATTTTTGTTTTTAAGCACATTCCCAAAATCTATCAATGCACTGAGTTCGCCACTGACCGGAATATCTACCGCGCGAATATCCCCCTTTTGCGGCACTAAAATATCATATAAATCAGTTACCACCAAATCAGAAAAATTAAGAGTATATAAAACTTCATCACTTAACAGACGATACTTCAATTCCATATCAACCGCCGAAGTCCTGTTTTCAAATTTAACCGCACTATCGGTCTTAAGAATAATATCATTGCTCCCGCGTTCAAACGCAAAATTCATATTTTGGAATGTAAACTGTTGACCTGTTTCTACTTCATTAATTGTCACTGTTCCGTCCAAAAGCTCAATATTATTAATAAAACTCTCCAAATAAAGCCTTTGCGGCGAATTAAACCGATCCAAAAAATCTTCAAATTGCGTAAAAAAGAACTCCAATTTCTTTAAGCGAATATCACTTTTTTCTTCTTCACCTTCCCCGCCCTCATCTTGCTTAATACCATATACATTCCGAAAACTAACTTCCGGCTTTTCAATAGTAATCGTACTTGGAGCCAACATACCTTTCAAGAGGGCTCGCGCCGAAAATGAAAGAGAGAGTCGTGGGGCATTAACTAAATAATCATCATCTTTTGCCTTAAACACCACATCGCGCGCAATAATTTTCACCGGTTGTACAGAATTAACCAACTCCAGATTAACCGCCCCGACAGACAAATCATAATCTGAAGTTTCGTTCGTCAAAGCCTGTTCGATATAAGGTTTTAAGAAATTAACACGTATCGGTCCTTTACCCAAATTCCATAACAATACCAACAACGCAATCAGCGATAATGCGCTCATATAATCCCAAAACAACGAAAAAAAACGTAATTTTCGGCTTTTTGTACTCAACTTAACCCCTTAATCTAAAACTTCTCTTCTTGTATCACGCTCAAACCATAATGTAAACCACTTTTTTATTTTTTTAAGGCTCAAAAATATCTTCCTCCCAAAATATCCACCGCCTTTTCTTTTAAGCTTGCCGTAAAATATGACAACTGCTAAAAATAAGAAAGGAGATATTTAAATGACCAATGAAGAATTAAAAAAAGAACTGTCCCGATGCTTAGGATGTAAATTAAAGCCCTGTGAAAAAGCATGTCCCTTGGGTGTTTCACCACATGACTTCATCGCCGCAGCTAAAGAGAATAATTTTCATGAAGCCGCCGCATTAATTGCACACAAAAATCCTTTACCGCAAACTTGCGGTTTAGTCTGTCCGGATAGATTCTGCCAAAAATCCTGTATTCGTGCCCGTATGGACAGTGCCATAGCCATTCCGTGTTTACAAGCGGATATAATGAAGCGCGGCGGCTATCCTGAAATAAATATTCCCCCATCAATCAACAAAAAAGCCGCAGTTATCGGCGGCGGTCCGGCCGGTTTGGGTGCAACCTATGAATTACTCATCAACGGCTGGCAAATAGACATTTACGAACAATCCTCAGCATTAGGAGGCGCCGCAAGATTAATTCCCGAATATCGCCTGCCTAAATCTGTTTTAGATTTTGAAATTGCCCGTATCACAGAAAACGACCGCGTTTGCGTTAAACTAAACACTAAAATAACCGATTTTGAATCTCTCAAACAAGAATATGACGGCATCATCTTGACTTTAGGAGAAACGATGCATCGCACGTTAGGTATCAAAGGCGAGGAATACTGCATTGCTTATGACGAATATTTAAGAAATCCTGACCTCTACAAAGGTTCCAAAATTGCAATTTCCGGCGGCGGAGAAGTTGCTTTGGACTGTGCCATCACCGCTAAACAATGCGGTTGCGAATGTGTAGAAATGTTTGTTCGTCGCAGACGGGAAGATATGCGCATAATGGCACGCGACCAATTGGAACTTGAACGCCATGGAATAATTGTCAGAGATTTATGTTCCATTACAAACATAGAAAACAATCAAAGCACCTACAATCTCTGCACTATAAAAAACAAAATAAGCCCAGCCGGCAAAGCAGAGCCATGTAACGGTACAGAACAGACTCTCAATAGTTATGATATCCTCATCCAAGCTCTAGGTTCTTATTACCCTAAAGAAAATATCCCTGAGGGTTTCATCATTGCCGGCAATATGAACGGTACCGGAAAGACAATTGTAGAAGCTTTATCTTCTGGAAGAGTGGCCGCCCGCCGACTGCTAAATGGAGAAATATAATGAAAATAACCTTAGGTGTAATTGGTAAATGCAAACCTTCATCTCCGGAAGGAGAAATCATCAAGCGCTATCAAGAGCGGATGAAATGGACTTTGCAAATCAAAGAAAAAGACAATGCCACTCAGATCGAAGAAGCAAAATTTTTACAAAGTTGTATAGCAGATAATGCCAAAGTTGTTGTTTTAGATGAACGCGGCAAAAATATGAGCAGTCCTGAATTTGCCGGCATATTAGAAAATTGGATGACCTCAGGAACTTCGGAAATTTGCTTTTTAATCGGTGGTGCTGACGGGCACTTGGAAGAAACACGACAAAAAGCGGATCTGGTACTGTCATTTGGTAAATTAACTTTACCGCATATTTTAATGCGCGCCGTATTAGCCGAACAGATTTATCGTGCTGAAACCATTATTTCCGGCCATCCCTACCATCGCATATAGCCTCTCTACAATAAAAGCCCCCGCTTCTACAAAAAATTTTTATAAGTGAAGACCATATATCTCCGCATACTTGACAAGGCTACAAATATATGTTACTCTCTTTCTGTTGCAACATTATTAAGATAAGAAAAATGGGAACAGATTTAATCATACCGGAAATAACACTCATAGAAAAATTAGAAGAAGTCAATGATACGTTGCCTCCCGTACTTTGGCAACAAATGCGAAACGAAGTGGCTCTTTTAGATGAAAAAGACAAGAATTTACCGACAACATCACGTGCAAAAAAACGTATGTTACTATCAGATTTTGTAAACAAAGCCATCAATCTCCCATTAGAAATTTCTCCCGAAGTATCACCTCTTGTAGAGCGAGAGCTATATCGCCTACATTTATTTTGCTGTCAACAAGCGGTACATAATCCGGAAGTTCGAAGAAATCCACTCGTACTTGGCTTTCGCGCCCTGGAAGAAATGCACACCGCATTAGTTGCATTAATGGTAAGCTATCGTTTAGTACACCCTGAATGTCCGTACTCTTGGAGCAGAGAAGTTCTCGCCGGAAAAATTATAACCCATAAAGGACCTGACGGTCATACCATCATTACTTTTAAGCGCCCGTTAACCGAAGATATCATTAATACCGCAATAACCGAAGATTTAATAACTGATTGGTTGATTTACCGGTCCTGCGAACACAACGGTATTCGCACATTAATAGATATCAAAAACAATTTAATAGATTTACCGAATTTTCAACGTGGCGGTAATCCGGAAGCAGAATTTTCACGTTTTGAACGCAAGATGCAAGAAAAGCGTAACCTGAAAAAAGAAAAGCAAAATGATGCCTTAGAGTTAGAATTGCGTAAAAAGATGGTAGAAGCCGTTGCCGGAAAAGCCGTAGAGCAAATGCTTGCTTCCGGTGCTTCGGCAATGGATTTATTAAATCAAGCGTTTAACGGCGATTTAAGTGCGCTCTTAAGCCAAACCGCCGAGCAAACGCAACATTTACCCAAATCACCTCAAAAGAATAAACAAAAGGCTTTACCAAAATCGAAGCAAGATACTCAAGAAATAGAAAACATTATTTCCGGATTGTTAGAAAATAAGGACTAAGAAAGGACTCCCCATGACCTATATTATATATACTCTTCTCATCTTAGCCATAATATTCATCTACGAATATAATAAGCTCATCCGTTTAAATCAAAATGTAAACGAAGGATGGAGCGGTATAGATGTGCAGCTTAAACGCCGCCGTGACCTTATACCGGAGTTAGTCAAAATTGCCGGTTTTTATGCCAAGCATGAAAAAGAAACTTTCTCTCGCATAACTGAATTAAGAAATGCCGCCACCAGCGCCGCAAATTTAGAAACATTAGCCTCAACCGAAACAGAACTCTCCACCGGTTTACAAAAAATATTTGCGATTGCGGAAGCTTACCCGGAATTAAAATCCGATTCTCAATTTGTAAAATTACAAGAAAATCTGGCCATTATAGAAAAAGATTTATCTTATGCCCGCCGTTATTACAATGCTGCCGTAAGAAGCTATAACATCGCTATATGTATGTTTCCGGAATTAATTGTCGCCAATGCTATGGGATACAAAGAAAAAGCCTTTTTTGAAATTTCCGCCGCAGAGAGAGAAAATGTTAAGATTGATATATAAAAAACTCTTCCTGATTTTGTTACTATATTGTCTGGCTGTACCGGCATCAGCAACAGAATATATTGAAAAATTTGACAGCAAAATTACGGTAACCGCAAATGGTAGTTTAAATATTATAGAAACAATCACCGTTCATCACGAAGGTAATCAAATAAAACGTGGCATTTACCGCGATTTATCAACCGCAAAAGGAGAACGCTACGAAGTTTTAAGTGTCTTGCGTAATGATAAACCTGAGCCGTGGTTTTTAGAGAGAACTGACCGAGCCCTGCGCGTTAATACCGGTGATGATACATTTTTAGAAGCGCCGGCTACATCAACATTTACCATAAATTACATTCTTTATGATGCTTTGCGTAAAATAAAAAAAGAGAATTTAAACGAGCTATATCTAAATATTACCGGCAAATGGAACTTCCCGATAAAAGAAGTTACCGCCGTTGTGCATTATCCAGAAAATACCGAGGTTGTCCGTCAATTTGCTTATCAATATGGATATGATGCCAAGCAGATGACACCAAACACACCTTTTATATTTAAGGATTTATTCCCCAATGATGAAGTCACCATTGCTCAGGCTTTTACTCCCGGTACCGTAGATATTCCGACACCTAAGACTTGGATATGGTTAGGCTTAGCCTTTCTTGCCACACTCATTTACTATGTTTTAGCTTGGTTAGTATGGGGAAAAGATCCGAAACCACATCCGATTGTTCCGGATTGGGAAGTACCGCATGATATATCCCCCTTAGAAGCTGCCTATATTAATAATAACGGAAACACCCCGAGAAACAGCTTTTTCATCCACGTTCTTTGGCTTTTACACAAAAAGGCAATAAAGATTATGGAAACAGATGCCCCATCAGCACTGTTCGGAAAAAAGAAGTGGTACACTTTGACCACTCAACCGGAAGCAGACCTTAAAGATAGCGAAATAAAAGAATATTGCAAAAACTTTCCAAATATTTTAACTCTTACCGGGAAAGAAAGTGAAAAAATAGCATTTTACACAAATCGCTTAGATATAAAAATAATTCAACACATGGAAAAACATTATTTTCACACACATGGTTTTTTGACTTTCTTTGGTGCATTAATTGTCCCCATCGCCTGGATGTATATATTCCCCGAACAAACTGAAAGTATTATTCGAACCTGCTTAATTATTTTCATCATCATCTCGTCATTTTTAAGAGAAAGAGCAGTAGCGACCATTATGTTATTAGGCTGTTCAATTCCAATCGTTGCATCATTAATCAGCAACATTCCGGCCTTAATTACTTTTGGTGCTTACACGGTTATTGTACTGGTATTCAGATATTTACTGTTTCAACCGACGCTCCCCGGACAACGCCAAAAAGAAAGAATAGAGGGGCTAAAAATGTTCTTAAAAACGATTAACGGACATGAAACTTCTCAACCGTCTGAAAAAATGGAAAACGGATTATCCTCCGCTAAGAGATTGACGCCGCGAGATATGGAAGCGCTGTTTCCTTATGCGGTAGCATTAGGTTTAGAAAAAGCATGGACTCAAAAATTCTTAAACGTGTTTGGCGATGAAACATACAGATTAATGACGACTTCTCCTGAATATGATACTGTATTCAGAAGCTCGCTGACCACTGCCTGTTATAATTCTGCCCAATTACCAACGAGTAGTTCAAGCGGTATAGGGAGTTTTGGTGGTGGACATGCCGGTGGCGGGTTCGGTGGCGGTGGTGGCGGCGGCAGATAAAAGCTACCCGGGCGCAAGCGCCCTGCCGTCCGCATAGGACCGCTCGACCGCGCAGGTCGGCGACGCAGTCGCTCTGGCGCGCAAAGGATAAGATAAAAATTTAAGGTAAGGTTAAAGACCTTGCCTTAAATTTTTATGCGCGCCTTTCCACCATCATTGTTAAGCAACATAGCAATCCTCCTCTTCGTCATTGTGAGGAGCAAAGCGACATGACAATCCTCCTCTTCGTCATTGTGAGAAGCGAAGCGACGTGACAATCCTCTTCTTCGTCATTGTGAGGAGCGAAGCGACGTGACAATCATCCTCCTCGTCATTGTGAGGAGCGAAGCGACGTGACAATCCAGAAAAAATAAAAAATTGCACACAAGGCTGAATTAGTGTTAAAGGGCACATTCAGCCATGTGCACAATTTTATCAGTACCTCAGAGTATACCCATACCCCACTGAAAAGCCAAAAGTCATGGAGGTGCGCCGCGCACTGCACACAAGGCTGAATTAGTGTTAAAGGGCACATTCAGCCATGTGCACAATTTTATCAGTACCTCAGAGTATACCCATACTCCAAGAAAAAGCCCACTGTAAACCCCGTACGGGCAGTACCTCTGCTCCAAGGGAAAACCCCATAAGTAATGGCTGTCGGGCCTACCCGACCCCCGTACGGGCAGTACCTCTGCTCCAAGGGAAAACCTACAGTAAACCCCGTACGGGCAGTACAGCAGGGACGCCCCTGCCCCCGTACGGACAGTACATCCAAGATAAAATCCCTTAGTAATGGCTCAGCCCCTCGACTGCATCACAACGTCTTTGCTCAATAACATTTTCCACTTCAACCGTAATTTCCTGCTGTTTTCCGGCATCAAGGGTAAAATGCCATTCGTACATATTACCTTCACCGGCAGCCCCTTCAAGTGATTGTTTTATAATTTTAGCCTTACCATTAAGTGGCTGTTTAAGAACAATATCAGATTTCTTATTTCCACCATTAGACACTTTATAAATTACATCATAACGATAAGTTGTCGCCGTGGTTAGACATTCATCTTTTGGCTGTTTTTTATATTTATGTTCTTCTTGTGAGCGGATGTCAGTAATTTTAGCCTCAGCATACACATCAAAGAGTTTACCGAGCTGCACGGAAACTTTTTGCCCCACCGCAGTATCTGCAATATTATTTTCACCAATAAACTGCAAAGAGTTATTATCATCAGGCGCATAAAAACTGATTTTTCCTTGTGGTAAAGGCATTCCCAAACCATCCTCATTATTATTCACAAAACGATAAAAGACTGTTGGGTGCACATCTTTATAAGAAGACTTAGTCGTGCTAAAATAAAGAGAGGAAGTAACGACACCTTCTTTTTGATATTGTATTTTAGGCGCATTAATGAAAGAGATTTGTTTCATCTGCCCATTTTTAAGAGATGTCGTACCGGGA
>Ga0310694_10004832_pt1 | contig 12959 bp, 12 predicted proteins | sample 174DNAGHGhighgp2_FD_203884 | JGI IMG/M metagenome (GOLD analysis project Ga0310694, IMG submission 203884) | Sheep rumen microbial communities from Palmerston North, Manawatu-Wanganui, New Zealand - 1742 DNA GHGhigh gp2 (v2) (version 2) | ecosystem: Host-associated > Mammals > Digestive system...
TGCTCCAGAGAACTTTCCTCGCAGCCTTCGCACGTTATCCACAAGGTTATTGATGAGGATGTGCAGCTCCTCCATGGAGAAAGGCTTAGCCAGGAAGGCGTCACGCTCGTAATCGTAGCGTACCAAACCCTTGGCACAACCCACCCACAGCTCGCCGTCCTTATCGACGAAGAGCGAGGCTATCTCGTTGTCAGTGATGCTCGTCGTGTCGTCACGCTGGTGCAGGTAGGGTGTGAAGCGGTATCCGTCAAACTTGTTCAGACCGTACTCCGTTCCCATCCAGATGTAACCATAGCGGTCCTGACAGATACAGGTTATCAAGCTGCTCGACATGCGGTCGGGTGTGAACAGTCGTCCTGTGTCTGCTATGGCTGCCACCATTACGAGCAACCAGCATGCTGTCATTGTCAGTTTAGGATAGAGTCGTCTCATAGTTCCTGCCTGCAAAGATAGCACAAAATGTTGTAACAACCAAAAAAGCGCTGCAACATTTTCATGCTGCAACGCTTTCTATTGGGGGAGAGGCCTCTTACTTCTTAATAATCTTTTTCGTCGTGCCGTCGCTCATGCGGATGATGTTGATGCCTTGCTGCATCTCCTCGAGCTTGCGTCCCTGTGCGTCGTAGATACCGATGACCTCAGCATCAGCGTCGGTGGTGATGCCGTCGATGGCGGTGCTGGTCTTGTCGGCAAAGACAACGGGCGATGCCAGAGTAGAGCCGTCGCTATTCACCACGCCATACTTGCTGGAACTGAAGTAGCCACCGTCTGGGTCAACAATCTTCGTGCCTTCGTCGAGTATGATGGAACCAAGATCTTTGACGTTGCCATTTACTCTGATTACCTTGCCTGGCGTGGTCAGCTTAACCTTCAGTGTGGATTTATTGTCTGTCCAACCTACAATGTTATTTTCTACCTCCATGTCGATGTTGTCCAATATGAGCGTACCATTATCAGGAGCAATAATACTAAAAGGAGAAACACTTGAAACGGTCAGCTTTCCACTACCTTTAATAGTTCCTGTACCACCCTTGGCAAAATAGATGGCAGAATTGCTAGCACCTCCAACTTTCAGGTCGCAGACAGAAGTTACATTGATAATCAGGTCATTGCCTGTATTGTTTTTAATGGCGTTACCAGCATCACTTCCCAAATCAATCTTCGCACCGTTGAGTGTCAGGGTATTGTCCTTAAAAGTAACTGCCGTTGGGCCACCTGCCTTGATGTACTTGCTACCGATGCCTGCAGCGTTACAATCGGTTACCTGTGTATTGCCGACATAGAGATTATATTTGGTTGTTATGCCACAGAAGGCGACAAGTCCGCGAGCTATGCTTCCGCCATTCTGCAGAATCATGTTTGAAGCTTCAGGATCCCAGTAACAGCCATGTAGCGTTGGCTCACTACGACTTGTACCTGAATAGAAGTCCACATTATCCAACGTAAGCTCTTTTACCCACAGAGCAGCACCTGAAGCGCTTGACTTAAAGCGATAGTGCCAGTTTGTTTCACCTGCATCTTTCTTCAGTACCAGTTTTCCAACGGCAAGACCATAGGTGTCACCGATGAACTCAACACGGCCCTTGGAGTGGATAGTAAGTTTATAACTCGCGAAGGCAACATGTGCACCATATGCCCCTGAACCAGTAGAGGTAACACCAAGACTGCCCGTACCGGAAATGGTGACATTGTCTGCTTTAATGTACAAACCGGTTTGTTTTGCGGACGCAGCTGAAATAGAATTATCTCCAATCACATTGACAGTCAGGCCTTCAATTCCTAAACATAATGTATTGTCTGTATCTTGAACTGTACCTGATACAGCAGGACCGGTGATAGTTGCACCGTTCAGCGTCAGCGTCTTTGTCGAATTTTCATATGTAACAGCCGTACTGCCTCCTTTTGTGATGTACTTGCTGCCGACAGCTAAATGGTTATTGTAAGTCACTTGCGTACCTGCAACAAAAATATTGTATTTGTCACTTTCATTGAGCTTGTAGATATTCACCACATTACTGCCTTTTACAATATTACCGCCATTCTGGCGAACAAACCCGTCATCGAAATAGCAGCCAGGAGTACCATAGCTAGTGTTGTAAAAATAGTCCATGCCTTCCAACACCAGGTTCTTTGCATTCAATGCTCCATTGCCAGTTCCCTCAAAATAGTAGTCAGAATTAGAATTGTTGCTTAAGGTCAGCGTTCCACCGTCAGAGCCGCTCCATCCATAATACTTTCCTTTGACATTGATTTTCTTCATTTTGATAGTAACATCGGATGAATTGAAAACCTTTATACCAGAAAAATTATTACTTGTAGCCTCGACATTTAGCGTGCCGCTACCAGTGAAGTTTGTATTCGCATAAAGGCTCATACCATAGCTACCTGTTGAGGTAAGTGTAGAGGTACCAGTGGCTTCAATATTAAGGCCAGGCAAATAACTTGTGACAATCTGTGCGGCATTAGATATCTTAGCGCCGTTAAAAGTCAGGGTCTTCGTGCTATTTGTAAATTTGATGGTACCGTCAGTCAATCCCAATGCTGACGCATTGGAAGTGCTGAGCGTAAAGTCGGATGGGTCAATAAATGCCTTGCCGATCTTCAACACAGGCACGATGGTTATGCTATTTACCAAGTTGCCGCCTGAGTTAACAAAACCACCTTTGTCGGAATCTTTGCTAAACTTGAGCGATTTGTCCGTCCATGCTATGGTGTTGATATTGTCTCTATAGCTGTACAAGCCTCCTGTAAAGCCATAGACGGCAGCTTTGCCTGAAGCTGCAGTTAAACTGATCTTTGAATACATCGGTCCAAATATGGCTTTCACACTATTGTTGTCGTAGTTGACGTAGATACAATGGTTTTGATTTGCCTTACAGCTCAAATTAAGAGCAAAAATGTTAAGACGATTACCCTGTGTGATGATGGAACCACCAGTTCCGTTGTTATTAATCGTAACACTGGCGGGGTCGTAGTTGTCGTTAGAACGGAGTCTGACGGTCTTATCTACATCCGTACCCCAGATGTAAATACCTGCACAATTGCTTTTAGACGATGTACAAGTAATTTTATTCGTACCTTTAAAGTCGATGATAAGACCTTCTACGTTAGCTGTAATACAATCTCCATCGTACTCTATTGTGGCATTGTCCAAATAAAGAATCTTGGCTACCTGGTTATATTTGACCGTACCAGACTTGATGGCACTGGAAGACACGGTTATAGTGGATGAACCGGAAAGACTAATGCTGGTTCCACCGATCTTAAGGCTCTGCGCCTGTGCCAAAACTACTCCCCCAAGGAGGATTAGAAGTGTAAACAGTTTTTTCATACTCTTTAGTTTTTAATTGGTTTAACTTATGATTATATATATGGTGTCAACAGGATGATCTCTCAAAAATGGTCGAGGTCTATGGTTTAACTGGCTACAAAAATAGTAAAAAAGTTTTAAACGTACAAGGAAAAAGTGTTAAAATCTTCACTTCAAAGTGCAAAAACAGGCCAATTTATCACTTTCTACTCAAAATTTATCATTTTCCACGACATTGAACATTGAACAATCGCTTAGTCGGATTTGTAATCCGACGTCACCGAGTATAAGCATTTGCAATGCGCTTATAAATAACATTTGAGTACGCAAACATATTTACGCATTAAAAATGCTTATACTCATTACGGTTGGATTGCAAATCCAACCGAGCAGGACTCCACCATGAAACTATCACCGCTTAGTCGGATTTTTAATCCGACGGCACCGAGTATAAGCATTTGCAATGCGCTTATAAATAACATTTGAGAACGCAAACATATTTTCGCATTAAAAATGCTTATACTCATTACGGTTGGATTGCAAATCCAACCGAGCAGGTCCAACCGAGCAGCCTGTTAACACCGCTTAGTCGGATTTGTAATCCGACGGCACCGAGTATAAGCATTTGCAATGCGCTTATAAATAACATTTGAGTACGCAAAACATATTTTCGCATTAAAAATGCTTATACTCATTACGGTTGGATTACAAATCCAACCGAGCAGACTGTTAACACCGCTTAGTCGGATTTGTAATCCGACGGCACCGAGTATAAGCATTTGCAATGCGCTTATAAATAACATTTGAGTACGCAAACATATTTTCGCATTAAAAATGCTTATACTCATTACGGTTGGATTGCAAATCCAACCGAGCAGGACTCCACCATGAAACTATCACCGCTTAGTCGGATTTGTAATCCGACGGCACCGAGTATAAGCATTTGCAATGCGCTTATAAATACCATTTGAGTACGCAAACATATTTACGCATTAAAAATGCTTATACTCATTACGGTTGGATTGCAAATCCAACCGAGCAGAAAATCCAACCGAGCAGACTTTTTCCACGACGTTGAACGTTGAACAACCGCTTAGTCGGATTTGTAATCCGACGTCACCGAGTATAAGCATTTGCAATGCGCTTATAAATAACATTTGAGTACGCAAAACATATTTACGCATTAAAAATGCTTATACTCATTACGGTTGGATTGCAAATCCAACCGAGCAGCCTGTTAACACCGCTTAGTCGGATTTGTAATCCGACGGCACCGAGTATAAGCATTTGCAATGCGCTTATAAATACCATTTGAGTATGCAAAACATATTTACGCATTAAAAATGCTTATACTCATTACGGTTGGATTGCAAATCCAACCGAGCAGGCGGATTGCAAATCCAACCGAGCAGGCGGATTGCAAATCCAACCGAGCAGGCGGATTGCAAATCCAACCGAGCAGGCGGATTGCAAATCCAACCGAGCAGACTGTAAACACCGCTTAGTCGGATTTGTAATCCGACGGCACCGAGTATAAGCATTTGCAATGCGCTTATAAATAACATTTGAGTACGCAAAACATATTTACGCATTAAAAATGCTTATATTCATTACGGTTGGATTGCAAATCCAACCGAGCAGAGAACGGGTGCACCTGTTTTCCCAAATACATGCACCTGTTTTGTCAAATGGGTGCACCTGTTTCCCCAAATACATGCACCTGTTTTTCATACATCTTTAATCTTTAATCTTCTAAGGTGACAGATGACGGATATGACGGATAATATATAAAAGACTTTCCTGCGTACGTACATGCGCACGTACGCAGGAAGGTCTTTCTTGTTTTTACTGTCATATCCGTCATCCGTCATCTGTTATTTTTAATTTTTAATCTTTAATCTTTAATCTCTATAGGGTGACAAGGTGACATGGTGACAATAGAATTAGTAAAAAATATTATGCGTACGTACGTGCGTACGTACGCAGGAAGGTTTTTTATTGTTTTTGCTGTCACCTCGTCACTCGTCACCTTCAATCTTCCGCTCGACCTCTGGTCGCTTGCAAAGCAAGAATCTTTTTTCCTGCAAAGATACAACAAGCTGGATGGTCCAATATGACTTTTCGTTCGTTTCGTTTCTTTTCGTTCGATAAATCTTAAAATAATAGCAATATTTAACATTCTTTGCACTGAACAGGCGGCATATTGGTAATATTTTATTCTGAATACTATGTTATGAAGATTGAACATTGAAGTTTCTTGTCACATTCGTTTGGTAATTTGGAAAATTATTCGTATATTTGCAGCAAACTATTCGAAATCCCGAGACAAACATGTATTATGGCAATATAGAAAAAAACAAACAATCATAAGCTATGAAGAAGAAGATAGTAGTATTAACAGGTGCCGGCATGTCGGTGGAGAGCGGTTTGAAGACTTTCCGCGATGCCGATGGATTATGGGAGAACTACCCTGTACAGCAGGTGGCTACCCACGAGGGATGGTTAGAGGATCCTACACTGGTGACAAATTTCTATAACATGCTGCGCCGCAAGTGCATAGGCACACAACCCAACGAGGGTCACCGCTTAGTGGCAGCATTAGAGAAAGATTATGACGTGACAGTAGTGACGCAGAACGTTGACAACCTGCACGAGGCAGCCGGCTCGACGAAGGTGATCCACCTGCACGGCGAGCTGATGAAGGTATGCTCGAGCCGCGATGTCGATGACACACGCTACCACCGTTTGCTGACAGCCGACGACTGCGAGGTGGAGCCTGGCACGCTGGCAGGTGACGGCTCGCTGCTGCGCCCGTTCATAGTGTTCTTCGGCGAGGCTGTTCCCAACATCTCGCTGGCCGTCGATGAAGTTCAGACGGCGGATATCCTTGTTATTATCGGCACGAGCCTGGCTGTCTATCCGGCTGCAGGACTGGTGCACTACGTGAAGCCCGGCACACCCATCTATCTCATCGACCCAAGCCCGTCTGTGGGTGCAGGCATGAGTCAGGTGAAACACATCCAGAAGGGTGCCAGCGAGGGCATGAAAGAGTTATGCGAACTATTAAAGACATGAGTATGAAGAAGTTATTTACACTATTCTGGCTACTGACCATTGTCGTTGCCAGCCACGCACAGGGACCTAACGGGACAGGAACCTACTATCACAGGGCACACGGCAAGCATGGCGAGGCACTGAAGACAGCGTTCTACGAAATCATCAAGAACCCGTCGGTGCTGACCTATGTCGATCTGTGGCAGGCATACAAGATATCAGATGTGCGCGTGGTAGATGGTCAGGAAACCATTTGGGACATGTATTCCAACATTACCAGCTATCCGTTGGATTGCCCCCATCTGAGCAGATTCGAGGGCAGTGGCATCAATCGTGAGCACTCCTTCCCCAAAAGCTGGTTCAATAGCGTGAAACCTGCCTATACCGATCTGGTGCACGTTATTCCTACTGACGGCTATATCAACAACATGCGCAGCGCCCTGCCTTATGGGGAGACCGACAACCCAACGAAAGGCTCAAAGATGGAGGCAGACGTCAGCGGCCCTCCCTATTACAGCCAAGTAGGTCCGTCTTCTGTTGACGGCTATTCAGGCATTGTCTTCGAGCCAGCCGACGAATACAAGGGCGACTTGGCACGCATCTACTTCTATATGGCAACCTGTTACGAGCCGCTGATAGCCGACTGGAGCAGTCCGATGCTTGGCGGCAACAGCTATCAACCCTATGCATCGTGGGCCATTGCCATGCTGCTTCGCTGGGCCCTTGAGGATCCTGTCAGCGAGAAAGAAGTAAACCGCAACGAGGCCATCTGGAAGCTGCAAGGCAATCGCAACCCGTTTGTCGATTACCCTGGATTGGAAGATTTCATCTGGGGATACATGTCGGATGTGAACCTCAGCTACGACGGTAGCACCGATGAACTGGAGCCAGAGCCAGCATCCTCCTGTGACATTGCCCTGAACAAGTTTGCTTTTGGCGTTGACTGGAGCAACAACGACATGAAGAATACGCGTGACTACTGGGAGCGCTGGCCACTGACGACAACCAACGAGGGTGTCACCGTTACCTATAATTTCGGCATCGAGGGTCAGAACATGTATGCCAACGACAATCAGATCCGTATGTATAAGCTGAACACGCTGACTTTCTCGACAGAAGCAGACGAGATGACATCGATAACGCTGAATGTAGCCAAGAACGACGCAGGAAAAGAGTTCTTTGCATCTACAGGCACCATGGACGGCTACACCTGGACAGGCAATGCCCGTGAGGTGCAGTTCACTGTGACAGACGGCAACGGCCACATACAGCTGACAGGTGCCCACGTGGAAATAACATCGACAGGCATTCGTGACATTCCAGAAGACAGCAATACGGAGGTGGAGGCCATCTTCGGCATCGACGGCAAGCGTTACGACGCATTGCAGCGTGGCATGAACATTGTCAGGATGAAGAACGGCCAGGTGAAGAAGGTGTGGATACCATAACCACAGTAGCATGAACGAGGCGACGCTTGAACAGATACGCCGGCACCGTCGGGACGACGTGCGACAGCTGGCACTGAAGGGCATGGACCCCTTGGTGGTGCAGCAGATAGCCGGTTGGCAGGTGGCACGCACGAAGGTACCTTCGTGGGCAGAAGTAGAAGGTCTGCACTACCCTCGCCACCTGTCGTTAGAACAGTGCTCGAGCGAGCAGACGGCCAGGTATAAAGCCTCCCTACTCTCCCCTGGCGACACGTTTGTCGATCTGACAGGCGGTTTTGGCGTCGATTTCTTCTTCATGTCACAGCCTTTCCAACGGCGTGTCTATGTGGAGCAGCAGCAGGAGCTGTGCGACATAGCACGCCATAATTTCGACCTACTGAACCACCCCTGCACAGTGGTATGTGGCTCAGCCACAGAATATCTGCAACAAATGCCCCATGCATCAGCCATCTACATTGACCCTGCACGACGCGACGCCCATGGAGCACGTACCTACTCCATCAGCGACTGCACACCCAACGTCCTGGAGCTGCAAGAGTTGCTTGTAAAGAAGGCCGACCGTGTCATCATCAAGCTCTCTCCCATGCTCGACTGGCACAAGGCAGCATCTGACCTTCAGTATATTAGCGCCATCCACATAGTCAGCGTGCAGAATGAGTGTAAGGAGCTGCTTCTTGTTCTTGCCGATGGTGCAATGAGTGAGGCGCCAGTGGTTTGCATTAACCTGTTAGCCGATGGTACCCACCAGCGTTTCGAATACAACCCTGCGACCAACGCTCAAAGTGCTAACGTTAATGCCAAGGTTAATGCCACATACCTCTACGAGCCTAATGCCAGCATCATGAAAGCAGGATGCTTCGATGAAATCGGTAATTTTTATCAAATTTGCAAACTTTCTGCAAACTCACACCTCTATGTGTCCGACCATGAAGTAAAGGACTTCCCTGGCCGTGGATTTCAAATTTTGTCCATTCCATCGATGAACAAGCGCGAGCTGAAGGAGGCTTTACGAGACATTGACCGTGCGAACATCACGGTGAGGAACTTCCCAATGAGTGCTGAAGCGCTGCGCAAAAGGCTCCGACTGAAGGACGGTGGCGACCTCTACATCTTCGCCACAACAGTAGGTGACGGCAGCCACCAGCTCTTTATTTGTCGCAAAATAGTTTAAAAAACGGTTGATTTTTTTGTGTTTCTACCTATTTTTATTATATTTGCAACGTTTTAAAGCTATCAACACATCAAACAAATGTCATTAGTAGAAATCAAAAAGGTTACCGACAAGAAAGGTCTCAAAGCATTTATTCAGCTTCATTACGACCTGTATAAGGGTAATCAGTATGACGCTCCGAACCTTTACAGCGACGAGCTTCATACGCTGAGCAAGGACAAGAATGCAGCCTTCGAGTTTTGTGAGGCCGAGTATTTTCTGGCTTACAAGGACGGAGAGGTTGTAGGTCGCATAGCCGGCATCATCAACCATCGTGCCAACGAAGCGTGGAATCGCAACAGCGTGCGTTTCGGCTGGATAGACTTCATTGACGACCCAGAGGTGTCTAAGGCATTGTTAGATGCCGTCATGCAGTGGGGTCGCGAGAAGGGCATGAAAGAAATAGTAGGTCCGTTAGGGTTCACAGACATGGATCCAGAGGGCATGCTCATTGAGGGTTTCGACCAGTTAGGCACCATGGCCACCATCTACAACTACGACTATTACCCTCGCCACATGGAGCAGATGGGTGGTTGGGAAAAGGACAACGACTACGTGGAGTTCAAGGTCTTTGTGCCCAAAGAGGGCATGCCAGAGAAGCTGAAGAAGATTTCGGAACTGGTGATGAAGCGTTACAATCTCCACATCCGTAAGGTGAAGCGCAAAGAAGTGCTGGGCAAGGAACAGATAGGTCGCAAGGTGCTCGACGTGGTGAACAAGACTTTCAGCCACCTGTATGGCTACTCACAGATGACGGAGCGCCAGATAGACGAGTACCTGAAGATGTACTTCCCCATGCTCGACATGAACCTGCTGACACTTATTGAGGACTGGAACACCCCTGACCATCAGGTCATTGGTGTGGGTATCAGCATCTCCTCCATGACTCGTGCACTACAGAAATGCCGCAACGGACGGCTGTGGCCCTTTGGCTGGTGGCACTGTCTCAGGGCGCTGAAGATGAGGAAGAGCGACATTGTCGATCTGATGCTCATCGGCGTTCTGCCCGAGTACCGTACGAAGGGAGCCAACGCCTTGTTCTTCTACGACCTCATACCTTGGTACCAGAAGTATGGCTTCAAGTGGGGTGAGACGAACGTAGAGATGGAAACGAACGAGAAAGTACAAAGCCAGTGGCAATATTTCGACTACGAGCAACACAAGCGTCGCCGCTGCTTCAAGAAGAACCTATAAGACAATTATGACAGAAGACACTACTATCCTCAACGACAACGAAACAGTAAGATACGAAGACGACAACATACGACACCTGTCAGACATGGAGCATGTGCGCACCCGTCCTGGCATGTATATTGGACGACTGGGCGACGGCTCACTGCCCGAGGACGGCATCTACGTGCTGCTGAAGGAGGTCATCGACAACTCCATAGACGAATTTAAGATGAATGCCGGCAACCGCATAGAGATAACGGTTGACGAGCACCTGCGCGTGACAGTGCGCGACTATGGCCGCGGCATCCCCCAAGGCAAGCTCATCGAGGCCGTCAGTGTGCTGAACACTGGTGGTAAGTACGACTCGAAAGCCTTTAAGAAGAGTGTTGGACTGAACGGCGTGGGCGTGAAGGCTGTCAATGCACTGAGCTCACACTTTGAGGTGCGCAGCTTCCGTGACGGCAAGGTGCGCAAGGTAACCTTCGAGCGAGGCATCATGACCAGCGACATCACCATTGACACACATGACGAGAACGGCACCTACATCTTCTTTGAACCTGACGACACGCTGTTCCAGAACTATCAGTTCCACGACGACATCGTGGAGGTGATGTTACGTAACTACACCTATCTGAACACAGGACTTACCATCATGTACAACGACAGGCGCATACTGTCGCGCCACGGATTGGAAGACTTGTTGAGCGACCGTATGACAAACGATGCCCTCTACCCCATTATCCACCTGAAGGGTGAGGACATCGAGATTGCTTTCACCCATGCCAACCAGTACGGCGAGGAGTACTACTCGTTTGTCAACGGCCAGCACACCACCCAGGGAGGTACCCACCAGAGCGCTTTCAAGGAGCACATAGCAAAGACCATCAAGGAGTTTTTCGGCAAGAACTTCGAGTATGGCGACATACGTAACGGGCTGGTGGCTGCCATTGCAGTAAACGTGGAAGAGCCGATGTTTGAAAGTCAGACGAAAATCAAGCTCGGCTCACAGACAATGACACCCAACGGTGGCATATCAGTAAACAAATACGTGGGTGACTTCATCAAGCAGGAAGTGGATAACTACCTGCACAAGGAACCAGACGTGGCAGAGGTAATGCTGCAGAAGATTCAAGAGAGCGAGAAAGAGCGCAAGGCCATAGCAGGTGTGACGAAGCTGGCTCGTGAGCGTGCCAAGAAAGCCAACCTGCACAACCGTAAGCTGCGCGACTGCCGCATCCACTTCTCTGACAGCAAGAACGACCGTAAGGAGGAGAGTTCCATCTTCATTACTGAGGGTGATTCTGCCAGCGGAAGCATCACCAAGAGTCGTGACGTCAACACCCAGGCAGTGTTCTCTTTAAGGGGAAAACCATTGAACACCTTTGGGCTGACGAAGAAGGTGGTTTATGAGAACGAGGAGTTCAACCTGTTACAGGCAGCCCTCGACATAGAAGAAGGTCTTGACACGCTGCGATACAACAAAGTCATTGTAGCCACTGATGCCGATGTGGATGGCATGCACATCCGACTGCTCATCATCACCTTCTTCCTGCAGTTCTTCCCCGACCTGATTAAGAAAGGCCACGTCTATGTGCTGCAGACACCGCTGTTCCGAGTAAGAAACAAGAAAACAAAGATAAAGAACAAGTCGCAGATTGTAAACCAGAACGCCCCAAACGGCAAGTCGAGCGATTTCATTACCCGTTACTGCTACAGTGAGGATGAACGTCTGAAGGCTATTCAGGAACTGGGTCCTGACCCAGAGATTACCCGTTTCAAGGGTTTAGGTGAGATATCGCCAGAGGAATTTGCCGGTTTCATCGGACCTGACATGCGTTTGGAACAGGTTACACTGCATAAGACGGATCAGGTACAGAAGCTATTGGAATACTACATGGGCAAGAACACCATGGAGCGCCAGAACTTCATCATTGACAATCTGGTCATTGAGGAAGACCGTCCAGAAGAAGATATTTACGAATAGAGAAAAGACTGACTATATGAAGACTAAACTGTTACTTGCTGCATTGCTGCTCGTCGCCATCAACAGCACAGCACAGATTAAGTTGAACCTCGGCCGTAACACACCGATGCAGAAACTCATCAATGCCGAAATGGCCATCAACAATCTCTATGTTGACAGCGTCGATGAGAACAAACTCATAGAAGAAGCCATACGAGGCATGCTGAAAAGCCTGGATCCACACTCCTCATACGCCACGAAAGAAGAGGTGAAAGCCCTGCAGGAACCTCTGAACGGCAACTTCGAAGGCATAGGTGTAGAGTTTAACCTGATAGAAGACACACTGCTCGTCATTCAGCCCGTGGTAGGCGGGCCTTCCGAGAAGGCTGGCATTCTGGCTGGCGACCGTATAGTCAGCGTTGATGGCACCCCCATTGCAGGTGTGCAGATGTCAAAAGAGGAAATCATGCGCAGGCTTCGTGGTCCTAAAGGCACGAAGGTCAAACTGGGCATCATCCGACAGGGATTCAACGAAGAGCTGTCGTTCAAGGTTACACGCGACAAGATTCCTGTGAAGTCCATCACGGCAACTTATATGCTTCGACCGGGTGTCGGCTACATACGCATTGGCAACTTCGGAGCCACCACACACGAAGAATTTGTGACAAGTCTGGAGAAACTACAGAAACAGGGCATGCAAAGCCTGGTGCTCGACCTTCAGGAGAACGGTGGAGGATTAATGGTTTCTGCCGTCAACGTGGCTAACGAGTTCCTTGAGCGTAACGACCTCATTGTCTATAC
>Ga0310694_10004834_pt1 | contig 12946 bp, 13 predicted proteins | sample 174DNAGHGhighgp2_FD_203884 | JGI IMG/M metagenome (GOLD analysis project Ga0310694, IMG submission 203884) | Sheep rumen microbial communities from Palmerston North, Manawatu-Wanganui, New Zealand - 1742 DNA GHGhigh gp2 (v2) (version 2) | ecosystem: Host-associated > Mammals > Digestive system...
TGAACATTTCCCCATAGCTATGAAAAAGCCTGTCGGTTCTGACCATTACTTGTAAACCGGCTGCATAATGCTGTGCCCGGATACCCTGCCGGAAAAAGCTAGGCAAAAAGCCATGACCAGATCGTCATGAAGGCCGTCGGGAGCTGAGTATATCGTCGAGCCGGCAGCCGTGGTTTTAGCGGTGAAATAGCTTAATTCGTCGGTCAAAGTCTTTTCGATCGAAGTGAAAACGCCGCCGATCTTTTTTGCCGGAAAAAGGATCTCCCGCTGTTCAATAGCTAGCGCAGCGGCCTCGATTATCTGCATTTTTCGCGCCGCGTTTGTAAAAAAAGGACGCACGGCAGGCAGGCTGCTTCTCAATGATTCGATCAGAGGGTCGCCGAGGCTATTACTTTCCGCTGTGATCGTCCCCTGCCGCGAGTATGCCTTCAGAAGGCCGGCTATTCTGACGATCTGATCAGAATAGGATCGGTTTTTTAGGTGCAAGACCGCCGCCACTGTCGCGGGGCTGTCGGTGATGTCCAGCACTACCACAGCCGAGGCATCTCCGTGTCGACCCCAGTCGATCCCGGCTGAATACCTCCGCCCGGATGCAGCCGGCGCCGGGTATGAATACTCGGCCAGACAGTCGGACACGCCGCGGAAAACGCCAGCCTCCGGCTCGACGAATTCCGCCAAATACTCCTGGCGAAAGGCAGCGTCGGTCATAAAATACCGCTGCCGGTCGATCTCTGTCGGGTTTACGTAGGGATTGTCGTAGGTCGTATAGTGATAATATCGCATGTCGGCGGCCGCATCCGCCGCGGCTGCTGTGCAGATATCAAACCACCAGCCGCGCCCGTTCGGCGTGCTGTTTGCCATAATGCGCCCACCAGCTCCGCTCGGCCCGCGGCCTGGAGAATTTAAACGCGAAAGTAGGCTGTTGTAAAAAGCTTCCGGCTTCAGCCGCGCCGCCTCGGTGACGACGACAAAATCCAGACCGCGACCCAGCAGTGCGCCCGGACGGTCTGCGGACTTAAACTCGATCACGACGCGGCCAGGCAGGACAATTTGCCTTTCCGTTATCTTAAAAACGACTCCCGGCAGATCATAAAGAAAACGCTCCGCCTCCGCCCAGGCTTGCCGCAAAAGCCCGTACGTCGGGGCTACATACCAAGAAAGAACGCCAGGGATCAGCCCGATCCGGTGCGGCTCTGATGAAATCATCATAGACTTACTGATTAAATCTATAAGCCCTAAACGATCTTTTCCCCAACGCGCGCCGCAGTTTAAAATGCGGATGCGCGCGGGATCTAAGTATATCTGCCGCTGCCCTGGGTGTAGGCTGGCGACTAGGCTGTCCAACCGCACCCGGAGCGCGTCTAGCCGGTCGGCTTTTCTTCGTCGCTGTCGCATGCGGCTTCGGCGCCGAGCCGGCGCAGGTCCTCAAGAGTCGACTTTAAACGCCATTCAAGACTGTCGGCGCCGGTCAGCGAAACGTTTTCGACGGCGTCCTGCAGCTGTTCGGCAAGGCTGTCGATCGACAGCTTCAGCTGCTTTTCTTTCAGTTTTAAGATCTTGAGCTCTTGATCCAGCTTGGCGCAGTCGTTTATGTGTCGCACGACGCCCAGCAGGTCTAGGATGCGCAGGCCCTTGACGGCCTCGGCGTCGCCGCACCGTCTGCGCAGCTCGTCAATGCACAGCTTACGGATTTTCTTCACTTTGTAAAAATCCCCGTTTTTTCGCAAAACTCCGCCAGGTAGCGACCCGGGCAGGCTGTGGCAGTGTAGGCACGGTGACCTTTAACCTCGCAGATCGCCGGATACGAATCCCGCAGGACCTGGATCAGGTCGATCAGGCTTTCCTTCTGTGCCTCGCTTGGCGGATTTTCTTCGCAATTTCCGGCCACGGCCACGCCGAGGGAGCAGGAATTTTCCCCCTGACAGTGAGCACCGACGGCTGCGTTCGGCCTGCCTTTCTCGATGCTGCCGTCGTACTTGATTAAGTAGTGATAGCCGACTCCAGCCCACCCCTGCATCAGGTGGCCCTGGTGGATCTGCTCAATATCTTCCCAGCGACTGCCGGCGGTGTGATGTATTATGATCTTTGTAATATCCGAAACCGGCCTCCAGGCCATTTTATCCTGTCTAAACGCCAGGATCGGCAGTAAAATCTTCATGTACCCTCCGTGCTTTTTGTGCAGTTTTTTAACACTTTTTGTCAAGAAAACACACAAAATTATATAAAAAATTATACAATATTTGCTTAGTTTTGTGTTAAAACGGGGATCTGCGTCGTGCCGTCCGACAGCACGGCAGCGGCCTGTCCTGCAGGGTAGTCGCCGGCAAAGACCCGGTAGCCGCCGTAGTATAGACCTGTCGGCTGCGCAGAGACGATCTTGACCTGCCGCGGCGCCCGGTCCTTGTTTGTATATATCTTCGTGAAAATCTTAGCCATTTAAGCCTCCATCGTCGCCACAGACAGCCCTTTCGCGCTGTCGTGAGTCACGCTTGTTATAATAAAATTATTGTATTTTTGGCCGCTTTTAATATCAAAATTCAGCAAAAAGCTGCATTTTTTGATTCTCGCTCCCCGGTTTTCTTTCGCCAAAATTCGCTGCAGAGCCGCTTCGATCTCGGCGTCGTCCGCCGGCCACAGACTAGACTGCACAGACAGGACTTCTCCGGTCTCCGTGCCGACCCGGATGATCTTGCCCAGCTGCTTGTCCCGGCTCGCGGTCGCCGAGTACTCGGAGATCTCTCCGCCGCTGATCGTGCCGACAGCCGGCTTTTCTCGGACCTCGGCCAGCACGCCGGCCAGCCCCGTCGCCAAGTTAGCGTCGGTCAGCAGATCCGGGTTCTGAAGGTCGACGCTGGCGGTCCGGTAAATGCCAGTTGACAAGACCGGCTGCCGAAAGGATTGCCGATCTTTTTTCTGCTGTATGCCGACGGCGACGCTGCCGGCCGGCTCCGCATCCGCGACGCCCTTCTGCTTAACCAGGCTGTATTTAATCGTGGGCAGAAATGTCTGCGGCGGCTGCGAGGGATTTTCGTACAGGCCGTAGCTATTCAGAGCAGCGACGCCCGCGATCTCTGCCTGCCCGCGTGAGATCTGGCCAGTCTCCGGGTTCACGTTTTCATATGTAAAGCTTTTGTTCCAGACCGGGATCTGCGCCCCGGTATCCGTGTCGTATAAGTAGTAGTACGGCGCCGCCGTGACGTAGTAAAGATTGCCGGCCGCGGCAGGATCGGAGATCGTGGCGGTCGGGTCGAAGGTCGCCGAAGACTCGGCGGCCGTGGCCACTTCCGAGTCGTACCGGTGCTGCGGGACGTCCGGATCGTGCAGGTCAAAGTCATGCGTAAATTTTACCGATCCTATATGCAGCTTTGTCGCCACACGCCCAGACAGGCTAGCGGCGCCGCCGGAGTCGGTTTCGGACACGCTGTATGGCTGAAAGCCTGTAGCTTCGACCGTCCGGGTCGTAAAAATCCAGGGAAAGGCGCCGGGAGTTATCGCCAGAGCCAGATCCTCGCTCGCGGGGTCGCCCGCCGAGTCGGTCTTCGTCTCATGCAGCTTAAAAGCTCCGGCAGGCATCGCCAAGACTTTTGGCGGATCGATCTGGGAGTGGAAGCCGACGTGAAAGGAAGGATTCGCAATGATTTTGACGAGGGCCCCGCCGAGCAGTCCGTCAGGAGCCGGCACGACGCCAGAGGCCCAGTCCGTCACGTCCGTTTGGCCGTCGTGTGTATATGTAGATCGCACGTTGATCGAGGTGTCCTGCGGAGATAGAAGCAAGACGGCAGGGTCGAGGCTATGAGTCCACGTTCGCCCGGGACCCGACGCGGAGAACGCTTCCCACGCCACAGAGGCCTGGGCACGAGCCGGGAAGAAGGCCAGCGGCTCGGCGTCTCCGGTCGGCTTGATATCCATTATCTGAGACTGTACGTCCGATGGGATCGTGGCGTCGACGTACTGCTGAGACGCGTTCAGCCTTGTATACACTAAATCAAGATCGAAGGCGTTTTGAGCGGCGAGCAGCTTTTCCCGCGTAGCCAGAGGTGCGGCGCCGTTCCCCGGCTGTGGCGCCGGATAATTCGGCCACTCGACCACCCCTGTCAGGTCATAGGCCGCCGACCAGTCTAGACCGGAGATCCGCTTGTCTTCCTCTTTTTCGGCCTCTTCTTCCTTGCCCGCGGGCATATAGTAGCCGGCTCGGATCTTTTTTCTGCTAGCCAGCGACGTCTTGATGCCGACTGCGCCGCTGTAGATAGTCTTTTGCAGGTCGTAGCCATCCTCGGACGCCACCAGCACGGCGCTCGCGGGAAGCGTCTCCGCGGAAGCGGCGAAAACGCGGATCCCCGTCCCGGAATTTTTGTATATGAGGCCGTAGTCGCGGCAAATCGCGTCCAGCAGCCCGCGGCAGGAGTCCATCGGAAGAGCCGCGGGAGTCGCATTAAGGACGGCGTCGAAGGTCACGGGGATCGAAAAAAGAGCCGCCAGACCCACGGCGTCAAGGCGCAGCTGGGAGGCGGCCAGATCGATCGCTGAGTCCGTAGGGCGCGCCGTCTGAAGGGCGCGCTGCACCGGATCAACAAAAGTCAGATCTGCCTGCCCCGTCGCCGGACTGTACCGGCAAGACTCCGCCCTCAAGGTGTATCCGTGGCCGCCTAGATCCGCGGTAAAGGCTGAAGCCAGCGCAGACAGGATCGCCGCCGAGTCAGCACGGAAAGAGATCGATCCAGAAAGACCGGCCAGGCTGTCGGTCAAAGTATATGAGACAATCGGCAGGACGCTGCCGGAAATGGAGATCTGGTTCATTTTATATGCAGAGAATTTACTTTTTTAGCCGCTTTTCTAGCCAGGAGCAAGTCCAGACTATAGACTTTAAGACCGGACGGTCCACCGGCCGCCAGCAAAATCGAGACCGCGTGCTGCAAGACTTCTTCCTTGCCCAGGCTGCCATCGTGCAAGGAGGCTCGACAAGCGTCGCCTTCCCGACCCTAACCTGCTACCTTGACGCAGCTTCCGCCGTCGTACCGCGGCCGCCTGTCAGCTAACCGGCAGCGACACAGTCACGCGGCAGGACTGCGCCGAGGCAGACAGACTGATCTGTGTCTGTATGCAGATCCCGGTATACGATCCGTATTGCGTCTGTATCGTGGTCGTCTGACCGACGCGGGGCATCGTCCACTGTCCGCCCTCCGGCAGCATGATCGACGCCTCGGCGGTGTAGGCGTCGATCTCATTTTTCGCCTTCAGAGCGGCGGCTATGCTAGGCGCGTCGGGGAAAGATCCGTCAGGCAAAAAGAGGTAGGCCGAAGAGCTGAAGACGCGAGGATCAGACTCTCCGCCGGGCATGATATAAGAAGGAGCTTCTATCGCCAGAACCGGCAGGACTTTGACCGCCACGCCGGGCGCGTGCGGAAACTCCACGGCCTGCCCGGATGACACAGTAATGTCTCGCTGTACCCGGCAGAAGTACTCGCCCTCCGGTATGTCGTGCGTCTGACCGACGCGGTCGAAGACGATCGATCCGTGTGCATCAGGCGCTGGCTGTACGGGCGCGTCGGGGTCCTGAATCGGGAAAAAGTCCAGCTCCCAGCCTTCCGCAGCCGCCGCGATCTCTGTGCAGCGATACTTCGCCGTCTCCGCCACGGTCACTCGGATCGCCTGACTGTAGTACGGCACGGCGATCGGCACATACTGCCGTACAAGGGTCTTTAGCCAGGGGCAGATCATGACGTCGGAGGGGAAGCGCAGGTGCGCAGCGGCGGCCTCGCCGGGGGCGAGGTTCGGCGGGATCGGCGTGCCCTGGCCGTCTATGGATAAAACTTCGTCCGGGGCGTTCGGGTTCGTGAGCTTCTTCAGGATCTGCACTGTCTCGGCGGCGTTTTCTACCGTGATCGCCGATCCAGGGCTGCAGCTACACTGCAGCCGAGGATAGACGCCGGCCGCATACCTGCGCTGCAGCTGGAGGTCGAGCACAGCCTCTCGCGGCAGTATAACGGAGCCCACGCCGGCCGCCATCGTAAAAAGCTGAAAAGCGAGCGCTTCCGCACGCCAGGCCGAGCCAAAGTCCGTGGCGTAGCCGGTCAAAATATCGATCTTCCGGAGGCCGTCGCCGGTCGGATAAAAGCAGCCGTACGGCGGCGCCGAGCCGGAGATATGGAGCACTTCGCCCAGGACCTGGCCGCAGGTGCTGACCGTGCCGGCAGGCGCAGCCGGAAAGGGCGCGGGATCTTCTAGGCTCGCGGTCATGGAGTCGACGCCCGACAGCGACAGGACGCTGCCGGGCGCGCTCCAGTCGGCGGTCTGCGGTTTGAAGGTCAGGCCGCTAAAAGGCAAAAAGGCATTGCTGAAGGACACTGACGTCAGCATCGACTGGTCGGGGGCGGTCATCGACAGAAAGTCGGCGGAAAACTGCCAGCCTTGATCAATCGTTTCAGCAAAGGTCGCCTGCAGCAGCGGCAGGGTCAAAGAAGAGGATAAAAACATAAAAAAAAGGTCGCATAAGCGACCCTATCTCCTTATTTTTTTTTTATTACAGCGAGTTTTTGCCTTTCTAGCTCTTTCTTTTTATCGCCGCCATGTCTATAAAATGCCGCTCCATGTCCAGCCGGACCAGCACTCGGACATATGCGCCGACCGACGGCACGCTGCGCAGTCGCTCGATTATATCCGCCTCGGTCTCCGGGTTCAGCCCTATCGCCTTCCGGACTCCACCCGGCTGCATGCGGCGGCTGACCACGATCCGCACCTCATACACCGGTGGCTGGGAGATCAGGCCGTGCTGCAGATCGTAGCGTACCAGGGCCTTCAGGTAGCCGGACACCGACGGGACGCGATTCAGCCACGCCAGGATGTCGGCGTCGATATAGCGGTTTAGGATTGCTCTAATACAGACCTGTTTCACAATATAGCCCCTTCTCATCCTATTATAGCACCTTTGCGGCCATTTTGTCAACACAAAAAAAAGGACGCTCACGCGCCCCTATTCTCTCACTCAGCCTTTAAGTCAGCCGCATAGGCTCCCTTACAATTTTTCTGCCATTTCATAGGCTTCGCCGCTGCCGTTTTTACCCGACCGCCAGAATACCGGGCTTAAAGACTCTTCCCACTTTGCACAAAGGCCGTGTCCGTCGATAAGATAAATGTCGGCCTCATAGACTTCGCCGCTTTCCGTAGCGTAAACCGGGACGCTCTTGTAAACAGGAGCTTCGAGCTCAAAGTTGTTAGCGTTAAGCGTTTCCATTTTTTTTATGTCCTTTCTTTTATTCCCCTCCCCTCATCTGTCTATATTATAGCACCTTGAGGCCTATAAGTCAAGGGATATTCGTAAAAGAGTTTATGATAAAGTTGTTGTCGATCTCCGTCTCGGAGGCCACAGACCGCAAGCGGATCGTAAGATTATAAAGCCCCGTCCCCGGGACTTCCTGCTTTGAGAAACTCAAGACGCGCCCCTGAACCGTTCGACCCGTGTTCGTAACCAGCTCTAAGATCGAATAAAGCTCGGCGGCGCACTGCTCCAGGAGCCCAGCAGCCACGGGTTCGACGCCGGACGCAGTCAGGTCGTAGGTCAGGGTCGGCGGAGCGATCTCGATAGCGTAGTCGCTGCCGAAGGCTCCGGCGGATGCGGGCAGCGCGGTAAAGAATTGTACATTTTTTTCGAGGGCCGAGGAGGATACCAGATCCCACAGGATTCGATCGTGACGTGTTATATGCATGTCGCCCACCTTCGCCGCGGGAGCCGGAAAGCCTATAAAAAAAAAGGCCATCAATAGACAGCCTTTCAGGTTGATCGGTTTTTGGAGTCGATCATTTTATAGAAATCAGATAGACTGTGTTTCTACTCACGCCACGAACCGCGGCGAAGTCGCGGCAGCCCGGGCCGCCGCGACGCCGACCGGGACGAAAACGCAGATCGCAAGTCGCTCTATACTGCTGAAACACCCCCACGTGTGTGGGGACGATCCCGATCCGGCGATTGCATTATAGCACTAAAGAAGCCTATAAGTCAAGAGCCAAAACAAAAAAAACGCCCCGCCGCGAGGCGGAGCGGAAAAGACCTAAAAGCTATAATGTCAGAAAATGCGGCGGCGGCCCGTGGGGAGACCGTCACCAACCAAAGCCAACGCTAGACGCTTCCAGGCGGGTCGGGATTCTCCTGCTGCAAGAGGGCCTCCGCCTTCTCCGCCGCGGCGCTGAAGGCGTCCAGGATCTCGAGGTAGGGGCGGACCTCGTCAAGCAGATCCGGAGAGAAAAGCGGCAAAGAGCCGAGCCTCCTGTCTTTCGCTTCGAGCAGCCGGCAGTAGACTTTTATAATCGGATCGACAAGGCGCCAGGCCAGCCGGTGAGCGAGCTCCTCTTTATCCAGAGAAAGGAGCTCTTTATACTTTTGATCGTAATTCATAAAACCTCCAAAAAAAAAGAGCCCCGCGAGGCGGGGCGGCAGTTGTATTCATTAAAAAAGCGGCTCGCTGAAGGTCAGCAGATCGTCGCATTCGGCCAGCGTCGAGAAGTTGTACTCGCTCGCGGCAGCCTCGGCCGCATGAATCATCCAGCCTATTTCCTGGGCGGCCAGCCACTTCGAGAAAAGACCATCCTTTTTAAAGCTGCACAATCTAAGATCTGCGCCTTTAGGATCGCGACCCTCTTTAAGATAAAAGTCGATGGCTTCAATAACGTCGCTGTATCTGTCTCTAATCAGGCAGAGGTTTTTCGCGGCCTTGACAGAGGTTAAAGAATCCCAGCCGGTAAAAGATCCCATATACTCAACGAACCCGTGAAGCTTCTCGTAAAGCTCTGTGCTTCCGCCTTTAAGCGTCTCGTCGAATCTTTCATTAAATACACCCATGTTTTAAATGCCCTTTCTCGAGGGGTTCTCGCTCCCTCTTTACGTCCTTATTATAGCACCTTAAAGCCTATAATGCAAGACCTATCCAGCGAAAAATGAAGATCTTTTTTGCTCGGCGGCAACCATCCGCGCCGCTGCTACGGCGATCTGGTCGCTGTCGACCGACCGCCCGGACCGCCTGCCGTCGACGTTAACCGTGTAGCTATTGGACGTCGAGGCCCTGCCTGCGCCTGCCGCCGAGGCCGAGACCGACGCAGAGCGAAGCGCAGCCGCCAGCGCATCCAACCCGGACTGCACGTCGACCGTGCCGGCCTGTAATGCCGAGGATAGCCCGGACAGTCCGGACTGTATGCCTTCGGCGCCGGTCTGAACCTGCTGGGCGGCTGTATCCATAGCCGCGGGCAGCGGGCTTCGCCCTGTGCGGTACTCCTCCGCCAGCGAGCCCAGCTGCCAGTCTCGGGACTTCAGCAGGTCGCTGTAGGCGGCCGATCCGCGGCTCAGTCCTGCCGACTGCGTGCGGAAATCCTCGTATATAGCCGCTTCCCGCTCGCGGTACTGCCGCCAGGTCATAGGCCCGGAGGCTTTTTTCTCAGCCGCGGCTTTATCTTCAGCCGCTTTGACCTCCCAGGCTTCGGCGTTTTTCAGGGCCTTTGCCGCCTCGCTGTCTTGCTGTAGAGCCTTCTGCTTCTCGGCGTACTTCTCGCGGATCAAGCGGATCTGCTCCTGAAGGCTGTCTTTCTCAGCCTCGCCAGCCTCCTCTGTGGCCGTCTGCAGTTTCCTCTCCGCCTCGATCGCCGACGCGATAGCCAGCTCGCGAGCTTTCAGCAGGTCGGCGTAGGCCTTCGTATCCTTCGACACGTCGCCGAAACGCTGCAGAAAATCGTCCTCGGTTTGCGCCTTAAGTATATCCTCAATCTTTTTTTCTAAAGTCGCCGCCTCTTTCAGACTTCCCGCGGCCTTCAGCCGGTCCCGCTCGGCTCGCAGCCGCAGCAGCTCCTGCTTCTGCAGTTCAGCGGTGACCCGCTGCTGTAGGCGGGCCTGCTCCTCGGCCGCCTTCGCCGCCGCCTGCTCCCGGTCAGCCTTTTCTTTTGCCAGACGCTCGGCGTCCTGCGCTGCCAGGCTGTTCTGGGCTTCTTCAGCCTTCTTTATATATAGGTCTTGAAGCTTTAGCAGTTTGCTGTAAGCCTCACTCGCCTTGTCTATGCCCTCGGCCTGCCGCTCGATCCGAGCGGCTATCGCTTTTTCTTCCGCCGAAAGGATCTCGCCTCGGAGCTCCTGCAGCCGGGCCTTTTCAGCGTCCGTTCGGTCGGTCTTTTTGTACAAGGTGGCCTGCTCGGCCTTCAGGGCCGCCAGCTCCTGGGCGTCTAGCTCGGCAGAGATCTGTCTCTCTGCTTGCAGGCGCTTCTCTGCTTCCGCCTTCGCCTCTGCTTCCGCCTTCGCCGCAGCCTCCGCCTGCTTCTTGAGCTCCTCGCTATTATCGACGACGACGTCCTTGTATCCGGAGGCCCGGAGGGCGGCTCCGGCACCCCCGTAAATCTTATACTGCCTTACCGCATTGTCCAGCGCGCCCTGTAGCTGATCCCGCACCTCGCCGGATGCGTCGGCAAGCTCCTCCTGTAGGCGCTGAATCTCGGCGCGCAAAGACTTCTTGAACGCCTCGATCTTCTGCAGCTGCTCGGCCACGGCCTCCGGCCCCCAGCCGTTAGCGGCCATAAAGGCTTTGACGCCAGCTTCGCCGCCCTCCTCGTAAACCTCGCCGATCTTCTTCGCAGCCGCACCGCTCAGGGCGTTTCGGGCTTCGGTCATAACGTCTGCCGCCTGCTTGACCTTTTCTGCCGCTTCCAGATGACCCTCCGCCCACTTGTTTATCAAATAGGTGCCACCGGCCGCGATTATCGTCGTTATGCCTATAACGATCCCCTGAATCGAGGTCAGCGCCGCGATCAGTGCGCCGGAGCCGCCAGAAAAAGCGAGAAAAGCCGTCGACAGCGTACCTAAAGCCGACACTAAAGCAGGGATCCCGAGACCCAGGGCCGTGATCGCGGCCAGCATCGAGCCCAAAAAGATGACAAACTTTCTGGCACCCGCCGGGACCTCGTTAAGTGCGCCGAAAATTCCTTCCAACGCGGCCTTTCCGATTTTTGCCGAAAAAGCGAGATCCTCTCCGATATTCCCTCGCAGCTTCTCGATCTGCCCCTGTGCATCGTGGGCCGCCTTCGTGACGCTGCCAGCGCTCGCGGCAAAGGCTTCCCCCCACCGATCCTGGGCCAGGGCCTGAAGGGCCTTCCGAGCCTTCTCAGCTTGCTCGGCGGTGTCGGTCAGTACGCTGCCCTCGGGACTAATCTCTGCACCGTACTTCTGCAGATCCTCGGCCTTGACTCCGTAGCCGTACTGCAGCTGCATGAAGCCGCGGCTGCTGCCGGCCAGGGCGCGCGCCATCGTCTGCGCCGTGGTTTCTAGGTCGCGGTTTGTGGCCTGGGCGGCCAGGGCCACCGCCCGCAGCGCCCCTTCACCTTGAACGCCGACGTTAACCAGCGCTTGCTGCGCTCTTCTTAGGTCGGCTAGGCCGAAGTTGCTTTCGGCGGCGATCCGCTTCGCTTCAGCTAGCTTTTCGGCGGCGGCGGCGGCAGACTTCAGCTGCACTTCCCACGATCGCAGCTGCCGCTGTTCTTCTTCGTAGGCAGGCACGGTCGTTCGCAGATAGTCCTGGGCGGCAGACTTCACCGCGCCGAAAGTCGACGCAAAGGCCTGCGTTTTTTCACCGATATCTGTATATACCTGCGAAAAATTTTGTCGTAGAGCCTCGGCGTTTTGCTGTACCGCCTGCAGCGCGCCGACAGACTTCTCCTCGGCTCCTTTCGCTGCCTCTGTCGTAGCCTTTTCGGCCTCGGCGGCGGCCGTCGTGATCGCCGAGGAGGCTTCCGTGGCAGCGGCGGCTATCTCTTTGCCGGTCTCGGCAGCGGCCTTGCCGAGATCGACAAAAGTCTCGGTGCCGGCACCGGATGCAGAGGAAGCCGCGCCCTTCGCCCTGTCGACAGCGGCGGAAACGGAGTCGATCTGGCTGGCAGCGGTCGACGCACCGTCAACCACGACGCGAGCAGATACAGTAAAATCAGGCATTTTTCTTTCCCTCAAAAAGCTTTTTGCGGCGAGCTGCAGCAGCGCGGGCTTCCGCCCACTTGTCCGCCGGCGCCGTGTCTAGATACTGGCCGATCAGCTGCAGCGGCTTGACCTGGTCGACCTTTCCGCCAGCCAGGCGGACGGAGACCTTCAGGGCTTCGATCTCTGCGTTTTTAGCCGCCCAGAAAAGCAGATGCAAGGCACGCAGCGAGACTTGCTGCAGCAGATCCAGAGGGTCCCGCCCATACCGAGCCGCCACGACGTCTGCCTCTGCCAGCAGCAGCAGGGGCGGCTGCAAGACTTGCGGAGGCGGCGGCTGCGGAGCGAAGGGCGAGGCCGAGAAGTAGTCGCCGATCCCCTTCAGTAGGTCCGACAGGTCGGCGTCTCTCGGCGCCGGGCGCACGTAATCCCGCAGAAAGTCGCGATAAAAAGAGACCGCCTCGGGGTCGGCGGCCCTGGTCATAAAGTCCAGAGCTACCGCCGCGGGCGGTTCCTGTAGTGTGTAGTCCCCGACGGGGACTGAAAGGAACGGAGAGAGCGAAAAAGTCATAAGATCAAGTCTTTTTGCTGAAGTTTGCAAGTTGATTGCAAGTCTAGGCCGTTCTCGAAGGCCTGCGACAGCCGGCGGCGGGCCGTGTCGGCTATATCCGGCACGACCTCGATCCCGATGCCTTCATACCCCTCCAGGGCGGCGGCCAGAACCGTCGTCCCGGAGCCGCAAAAGGGATCGAGGATCTTTCCGCCGTCGTTTACGATTTTAACAAGAGAGCACATAACGGAGAGCGGTTTCTCCATCGGATGCCACTGCCGCAGGCCACGATCTTTTGAAGATGTCGCATAAAAACCGGGCAGAAACTTTTTCGGATCAGTCGTCAGCGTTTCGCCGACCGACGCCCAGAGAGCGTACTCGCACTCGTTGAAAAATGCGCCTTTCTGTGGCCTGCAGTTTTCTTTCACCCAGGGGATCACGCCCCGCCACCTACAGCCGGCCCA